>Ga0315289_10007105_pt1 | contig 16383 bp, 9 predicted proteins | sample YL17G11_40_MG_FD_203452 | JGI IMG/M metagenome (GOLD analysis project Ga0315289, IMG submission 203452) | Sediment microbial communities from Yellowstone Lake, YNP, Wyoming, USA - YL17G11_40 | ecosystem: Environmental > Aquatic > Freshwater > Lake > Sediment | place: USA: Wyoming | collected... | reverse complement strand
CTGGTCTTTCAAATGCCGCTGAAGCAGGAGCGGCTGCAGAGAAAATCAAGGCAAAGCTCGTTGAACTTGCTGTCCAATATGGATTGCCACGGGACGCCGACGGCTTGCCCCAGAGCTACGTTCATGAAGCCGTCATAGGCAGTTTAGCCTTGCCGCCCTACCGAACCGAGACAAACTGCACCCTATACAAGGATGATTATATTCTGAACATAACCATGCTTAACGGAACAATCATGAATGATTGGGCTCAATATGCGGACCTCCTTCTTTATGCTGCCCTTTCATGTCACTGGCAAGGAAACGATACAGAAGCGTTGGGATACTACCGAAATGTTGTGACAATGTGGAACGAAGCCGACAGAGGTCTTCAAGACAAAACAGTCAACGGAACTTACGACACATACAAGCTTGCTTTGTTACTGTATACATCAAGAGTGCTTGGAAAAAGCCTGGTCTTTGAATCTAAACTTGTTAAAAGAATCTATGCGCAACAAAGAGAATCCGATGGTGGGATAGTAACAAATTACAATGCAGATGGCGCATTTTACGGTGACGCGAACACAGAAACAACATCCATCGCGATAATCGCTCTTCTCACGCCTCCAAGGGCTAGGCTGGGCACGTTCGCCTTCTACTATCCGTGGTATGGGACACCTGACGTGTCAGGAAACTGGAGGCACTGGAACGAGGGCAACTCATCTGGCCAGATTCCGCATAACCCCAATATGACCCTTTCAGACGGGAGATTAGACATAGCTGCTGAAGACTATCCACTACTAGGCCCTTACGATTCCAACAACGAAAGCGTGATTGAACGGCACATCGAGTGGGCCAAAGAAGCCGGAATCGGCTGCTTCATAGTTTCATGGTGGGGGCAAGGTTCATTTGAGGACAAAGCGCTGTTTAATATTAGCAAGGTCTGCGAGAAGGAAAGTTTCAATTTCACTGTTTACATTGAAAACACTTCAAGCTACTACCAAAAACCTCCAAGCATAAACCAGACAGTTGAGGACCTCACGTATCTCCTGAACAAATACAATGATAGCAGTTCTTGGTACAGAATAGACGGTCGACCAGTCATTTTTGTGTACTCACAGGCGCGCAACAATCTGAGTCCGCAAGCGTGGAATTGGCATGCTTGCACTGACTCAATTGGCAACGACACTGACCCAAACAAAATCGAGAATGCTGCAATGCAATGGTTGCCCACGGAGGAAGTTCGAAAACCCGCAAGACATGGAATAATCCCAATACACCCCTTCCAAAACACGTCAGGATACATCGTAAATGTCAATCCAATCCACCTTCAGCCAGATGAGCAACACTGGCTGAACGTCAGCGTATCAGACATAAGAAACGACTCCCAGACTTGGTCAGACGTGGGTGTCAAGATAAAGATAGGATTAGATCCGACGTGCAACGACACTCTCTATGATCAAATAGTGAATTTCACGGATGGCTGGATTGGTTTAAGCCTCCCAATAAACATGACACGTTACGCTGGGCAGGACATTTACATAAGGGCTGAGTCATACAACGGCGGTCTGATAAATTGGAGCAGTGAATGGGCAGCTGTCGACTACTTCTATATCACGAATTCAAGTGGCAAAATAGTCAGTGCAGACCCTTTCTTCGATAACGGCTGGAACGAGACGATTTACGAGATAAGGGCAAAAGGATATACTCTCTATGTGATAATGGATTTTGGGGGATTTGAAGGAAAGATTGACGGCTTCTTAGATTATTTCCAAGATTGTATCGATGGGATACATATGTATAATCCTCCTGACTATTCAGAGGATGTTTCGCAAGTATTGGATATCTACAACATTGCCTCTGAGTCTGCGTATTCAAGAAACAGGACTTTTGTGGCAACAGTTGTGCCGGGGTTTAACAATACCGCCGTGCAAAATGAGTCTCGCGTGATAGACAGGCGTGAGGGGAGCTATTATGATTTGTACTGGTTGGTGGCAAAGGCATGTTCTCCTGACGGCTATACTATTACTTCGTTCAACGAGTGGCATGAAGGTACAGAAATAGAACCGAGTAGAGAGTATGGATATCAGTATATCAGTCTGACATGGCACAATACGATTCCTGAATTTCCATTCGCCGTCCTGTCGTTGTTTATGATTATGTCACTTTCCGCTCTCTTTACTCGGAAACGATTGATGCGAAAACATGAATAACCCGGGAGACGCGCGCTAGGCCGTTGCTAAATTGGTATAAAATGGTTCTTATTCTTCTTTTGCCTTTTCTGGTTAAATATGGACTCGTTTGATAGGCAAATCTTGGCCGTGTTGAAGGATGGCAGATCTGCGGATTTTCACCAGATCCTACAGAAAGCGACGTTTTCGCACAACACGTTGAGGCTGCACCTGGCCAGCTTGGAACGTGAAGGTATGATCGTGAAGGCTGAAACGGCTGAGAATAGTCCTGGAAGACCCAGTTTCACCTACGCCTTGCCTCCAAATATCAAACAGCGAGTTGATCTGGTCGTCACGGAGCCCTACACCACCATTGTCAGCCTGACCTTCCAGAAGCTACGGCACCTGTGCAGGTTCGAGAAAGGCGGATACTGTAAGAAAATCAGAAACAAGTGTGCGCCTCAAAACTGCCTCCAAATCCTGAAGAACGAGTAAATACCATTTTTAACCAATTTAGCAACAGGCTAGCGCGCGCGAATTTCTCTCTTTGAGTCATTGTCGACGTTGTGACATATCAGGAGTTCACAAAACATATAGAGATTAGCGCGCGAATCTGCAAGTTAAGAAAAAACTCTAATGGAGCAACTGAGGGAAAATGGTGGAAAATGGTTTCTCCAACAAGAATGAACTCGAGAGAAGGATCTTTTCAATGTATAATGAAGAAATCAAACGCGGTCGCTGCAAGAAATGCAAGGCAGAATTGGATTTTCGGCTGAGCCAAAGGTATAATGGAAAAAGATTCCGCTGTGGTCCTCAGTCCTTCTGGCATCTGGGAAAGAATTTCTTGAAACCTGATAGGAAGATCAGGTTAGCTTTTGTCGGAAAGTGTTCGTGGTATGGTTCTGAACTCGAGAAGAATCCGAAATGCGGTGAGGTCTATGACTGTCGCAAGGATGGTCCACAGATGTGGAATTGGGAAAGGCGCTATTGGCAAGCAGTCAGAACGATCACTGAAGAAGAGCCACTGAATCTTACCATAGATGATGTGTTCATCACCAACTTGGCAAAATGCAATATCAGTGAAAAGGGCAACAGGACTGCCCAAAATATCACAGGTTGGGAGTATTTTGCTGCTTGCGTTCCCATTTTCGAGGCAGAGATTCAGATAGTTAGACCCACTCATATTGTATTCTTCACGGGAGGTTGCTATGACAGTTTGATACGGAATATGCGTTTTGGTTTTGACATTTCTTCATTGGTTGATAATAGGTTTGACGAAGAAGGCTGCAAGAAAGAAATTGCTATGGAGAATGAAGAGCAGTTTAGGCGTGTTTTGTGGTGGCGTCGGTCATTCTCTGATAATCGGGGAGATAATCTGCATTTCCTGCGGACCAGACATCCTCAAGGTGCCCCTAAGCATTTTGAAAAAGAGGTCGCAAGATGGGTCCTTAAATCTTGGCAGTAGTCTGTGCGTTTGAGGGCGGCAAGGATTTCGTCTGAAGAGATTTCATCTATTCGTCTGAGCATCTCCTCAAGGTTGATTGAGGCGAGAACTGTGGCAAGGTACGCCTTGGATGCCAGTTCATATATTGGAGCTTCGAAGCCTGCCTTGGTCTTCCTAGCACCAGTTCTCTTAATGTAACCTGATTGTTCTAAAGATCTCACCCGTTTGTTCACACTGGCATACTCGGTATACTTGAGACCGCGGTAGGCTCTTACTTGTTTGTGTATGTTGTAGATTGTCTGTGGGCCTTTGAGGGCTAGAGCTTGGAATATGGCGCGGTTGAGTTTGGCTTCTCGGCCTTTGAAGACGGAAAGCTCTGGGCCCTTCCTTCTTGCCACAGCATTCGCTCACCAGAAAGGTCTGTAAAAGAGAAAATAAGTGCAGAACTGGCTATTACATTAATTAAGGCATTTTTCAGCCTCTTAGCCCGAGGGAAAACGTTTCTGCGCGCAGAAAAGCAACTAGTGCAAAAGCGTTTCGGCATGCCGACATATAAACAAAAATCGAGATTCTATGTTGAAGTCAGGTTTGCTGGGAGCCGTCTTGGGCTGTTTTTGAGGGGTCGTTTGCGGCATGCCGCAACATTTTCACGTGATCGGTCGACAGTGTGAATAATCGTTTAATGCATAGAGACGAGTTCGGAAATACGTGCTGATTTCATGCCATTCTGTTGAACTTGAATTGGATCTCATATGTGAAAAGCTTGCAGTCTTTCAAGGCTCTGGTTGCATACTTCAACTCCTCGCTCGCGCTTCTAGCGACTAATATGCTTTCAACAACCTTGCCTTTGCCGATGTTCGCCTGAACCCATCCAATGTATCTTGCTATCTGTCCCACTGCTTTGTCTGGAGTGTCTTCAGTTCTTTTCAGCTCCACAACCAAGAGGCAATCATTGCCATTCTGATACAACAAGTCGATTTGACCTGCGATCTTTGTATCATAGAGTTCACCAGTTATTCGGCCATCCGATTCTGTATACAGCTTGTAACCTCTGTATTTTTCACCCCATATCGGTTCTAGAGAAGGTAGCCCAGCTATATAGCGTCGCAAATCCTCTTCCAGAAGAGAACCAATCGAATAGGAAGGCTCGGGAACTTGTCGCTGATCCCATTCTACTATCGTCTGATAGTCATTCCAATCAACCTCACATATATTGAACCCAAGTCTTCCACAGTTATTCATACCCGACGAAAACGTATTGTCTTCGACCCATTTTCTTATCAGTGAGAGTTCAAGACCCTTCTTCAAGGTCAAGTGTATTCTAAGTCTAATAATGTGGAATTGCTTTTTCAGCTGCTCAGCTTCTTTCTTGTCAATAGTTCCTTTCTTAAGCGCCCTATCTACATCATCGTCAATTTTCTCTAGGCCGATAACCTCATAGATGTTCCTTATCTGCCCTGGATACGATTCTACGTCGTTGGTGCAATATTGAATAACGTAGTTGCCAACGCTTACCTCCCCGAAATCCTGATCACGTCCCTTCACGTCCCATAAGTCGTTGCGATAGTAGCCATGTTTGATTGCTTCGTCAGCATAGGTTCTGTCTTTGAAAGTGGCTCCGGCATGCTCAGCAGTCTTTCCACTGCTCTGGATAAGAAACACTTTTCTGCTGGACATTTTCACACCATTTCATTCTGTTTATGCTTACTCTATTTTAGAGTATTGTCCGAGCTCTTCATCGACATTTCATGCCGAAACGTTTTCGAGGGGGTCAAAGTGATAAAGAGAGAGTCCTTTTCAGCCATGACTTTCATGTCGAAATCCTGGTCAAGGTGGGGCTTGACTGTTTCATGGAACTCTCTGGGGATATGTAATGAGATGCGTTCGTACTCGTATACTCGTTTGCTGTTCAGATACCGCTTCCTAGAAACTCTACGCTGAATCCTAACCAACTTACTCGGAGAATCCCCCTTCTCAACTCTTCCGTTGAAACTCGAGTGCGGATACTCTCACCGTGAAGAATTCATTTGGACTGGTAAAAAGCCAGCGACCCAACGACGTTCCTAGACAGTACAGAGAGTACAGTTAAAGTGACGCACACTACGTTAGGTCAAGTTCGTTCAAAAGTGAACCTTGGAAAGATCTGAGCGCGCGCGGAAAAAAAGGCTGCCAACAGTTATGCGAGAGATTTTCTAGCCAAATATCGAGTCTTCCACTGACTGAAGAAGAGGTTTTTCTACTTGCCCAGTATAGCCCTCTCAGTAATGTTCCCTTATGTAATTGTATGCTTTGTCGAAGAGGTCTTGTTCTTTGTGCAGTTGATATTTGAGGAGAGTTTTTCTGAGTGCTTTTTGAATCTCTCTTTCTCCGGCTATTGTCCATTGCCAGCCATCAAATCTTGTGACTTTGACTACTTCGTCGATGTCTTCAACTATTCGTTCTATTATGACTGGTGTTTTCTCTACTCTGGCCTCTTCGAAGAGTTTGGTTAGTGCTTCTTTTGAGTTGTCAACTGGTTCAGCTTTGGTTTCTCTTTCCAGGGCCACTGTTTCTCTTGCAAGTTTCAGGAGTTCTTTCAGGAATTCTAGACTAGTGATGGCATTTCTGTAGTGTTTGTCTTTGAGTTCTTCGAGTTTCTTACCAAGCTCCATGAATCTTGGGTCGTCCGCGTGTTTGTGCAATCTCCAAACTATTTTCAATTCCACTTCCTTTGCCTTCTTCTTAGTGCTTCCACCGCTGATTTGGTCCAAGATGTTTTCATCCATGACTAGGGTATCAAGGTCATCTCGGATAGCTTGAACCGTGACGTTGTCATGTATCAATTTGAGTGTTTTTTCGCCTAATGCGTGCCACAGGAGTTTTCCTCTTCCGCTTGGTGGTCTGATTGACTCATAGACCTGAGTGAGCCATCTGTAGTCCTTCTCATACATGACTAACATTGGGTCTGGCGATATGGCTTCCCAGTGTTTGCCAAGGTATGAGTAGTCTGCTGCGAACTTGTCTCTCATTTCGTCATTTGGCAGACAATCTTGTGCAGCTAATAACCCCTCATAACCTTCAACGGTTCTATCAATGCCCTTAAAATATTCCAAACATGCAGCCACAGCGTTGGGCAGTTCTGCTCTGATTTTACCTATGTTTGAGATTACTTGCTGCATTTCTTTGAGGTCAAAATCAAGAGCTATGGCAATGTTATCAAAAACTCCGATGTAGTCTACGATTAGTCCTCTGTATTTGCCCGGATACGGTCTGTTGACTCGGCAAATAGCCTGCAATAGCGTATGGTCCTTCATAGGTTTGTCAAGATACATAACTTTATTAATTGGAGCATCAAACCCTGTCAAAAGCTTCGAAGTAACAATGAGCAGTTTCAATGGGTCTTTCTTGTCTCTGAATCTGTCAAGCAATTTGGCTTCTTGGTCCGCACTCATTCCGTACTTTTCTTGCCAACCTTTCTCGTTGTGGCCAACAGTCATGACCACGGCAGTCTCTTCAGGAGGCATATGCCTATCAAGTTCTTGCTTGTACAAATCACATGCTTCTCTATCGTAGACAACGACTTGACCCTTGAATCCGTTCGGTTCGACTTTTTCTTTGAAGTGCTTTACTATATCGGCGCAGACTCTTTGGATTCTTTCTTCTGATTTGACCAAGTGACCAAATTTGGCTGCTTGTCTAGTTAGAAGTGCAGCGTCCTTGTCTCCATATTTCAGGCCTTCTTCTTCAAGCATCAATTTGTAAGCATTTTCCAACTCTTCCTGGTTAATGTGAAGTTCCACCAATCTGGGTTCGAAATCAATTGGAATTGTAGCTTCATCTTCTATTGCTTGTTTGAAGGAATATCTGTTCAGATAGCCGTTTTCGTCATGTTCAGCGCCAAAAGCCAGGAATGTGTTTCGGTCTCTCTTGTTGATTGGTGTTCCAGTAAAGCCAAACAAGAAAGCATTAGGAAGGGCAGCTCTCATTTTTATTCCCAAGTCGCCCTCCTGGCTTCTGTGAGCTTCGTCCACCAAGACGATTATGTTGTCTCTCTCGTTGAGAACGCCTTCAGTTTCAGCGAATTTGTGGATTGTAGTTATGATGATTTTTCTTGTGTCCTGGGCTAATAACCGCTGGAGTTCTTCTCTTGTTTCGGCAACAACAGTATTTGGTACGTCTGTGGCATAGAATGTAGCCCCAATCTGCGAGTTTAAATCAATTCTATCGACGACAACAAGAATTGTTGGGCTCTTGAGGAGAGGTTCCTTTCTAAGCTGCTGCGCAGCGTAAACCATTAGAATGGACTTTCCTGAGCCTTGAAAATGCCATATCAAACCTTTCTTGATTTTCCCTTCTAATACTCTTTCCACAATTTGCTTTGTGGCTTCATACTGCTGGTACCTGCACAGTACTTTGATTTTTTGTCCACCCTTCTCGGTGCTAAATACTGTGAAGTTTTTTGATATGTCGAGCACTGCTTGAGGACTAAGCATTAGCTCAGTTGCTCTCTTAACTTCGTCAAGATGTGACGACTGATTTGTCGTTTTCCAAGGCTGCCACTTCAGCAAGGGAAGCTTAACAGAACCAGCCCTGTAACTCTTACCTTCAGTGGCAAACATGAACACGTTAGGAACAAACAACTGAGGAATCGAATTCTGGTATTCTTCTAACTGAACAGCCCCATCAAACCATGAAATAGCAGGCCTCACAGGAGTCTTGGCCTCGCCAACCACTAATGGAATACCATTAACCAGAAGGACAAGGTCAGGTCTTCTGCTCTGACCAGCAATGAACTTGAACTGAGTAGTAACTACAAAATCATTTCTTGACAAATCTTCATAATCAATCAGATTAACAGAAACGTGCTCCCCATGTTCACCAAACGGCATTGTCTTTTCATTCCTAAGCCATTTCGAGAATTCCTCATTGGTTTTAACAAGACCAGACCCTCTAACAGAAAGAATAATGGCTCTCAATCGATACAAGACTTCTTCAGCCTTAACGGGGTCTTTTTTTATTTCGGGATTTAACCTCACAAGAGCGTCCTTAACGGAATCCTCTAGTAATACATCTGACTCTTGCCGTTTCAACTCATAAGAAGGAACAAATGTCCAGCCCAAAGGAACAAGTAAATCCTTAATGTAATTCTCAACTGCATTCTGCTCAGTAAAAGTCAATTCACATCCTCCTTTAGAACAAGCAATTCTCCAGACAAAAACGAATTAGTAAGTCTTTTTTTCAGGGCACATGATAATTCCTTATGAAGTCTATTTTGATGCAACGCCTTGTCAAAGTTGTCAATAATATCAGCTATTTTTTCCTGCTCCTCCTTTGGAACGGAGACTATCCTGATTTTCTCAAGAGAAGACTTTGTCAATTCTTTGAAGGTGCTTCCTCCACTGTTTCTTTCAAGCTCACTACGTATGAACAAGAAATAATGAAGATAGAACTCAGATGAAATATCCGTCGTTTTAGGTACTAACCCCTTGCATCCCTGATTAAAAGTGCAATCAGAACTAGTCAGACCAACATATCCAACAGGTGCTCTTGTTGATATAATTAGCGAGCCTTTTGGTATCATAGTCAGGTTACTTTCGTCATATGCTTTTCCCGATATCTTCCTCTCGCTTTTGCCTAAAATTTTTTCCTTACGCAATTTACTTAAATCTACAGGAGTAAACCATTCTATCGAGCCATTATTCCAGTATTCTTTAACTTGAGTCGATGGTGTTGTCCCCGTTTCAACCGTAAACAATTCTCTAACTTTCCTCACTTCCCATTCTTCGGGTATTTCTCCCAGCTCAGTTTTCTTAAATTTCTTATGACCAATACCTTTTGTTAGTAGTTCTTCAAGCAGACCTTTCTTTAGTTTTTCTGTGACTTGGATAAGCCGTTCTACTTTTTCTGCATTGGATTCAATACTCCACAGAATTTGGGCAATCTTTTTCTGCTCATTCCGGCTTGGCAACCAAAATTCTTGAGCTGAGAGAGTTTTCCATTTAATAGTTGGCGACATTGAACCTTCAGATATCGCTTGTGCGGTTTTCCAAAACTGTGCTGATTGCATAAAACATGGAAGAAATTCAGGCTCAATTTTATCAGCCTTTGGTCTTAAAACCATGGAATGCGCTGAAACAACGGCGTCTCTATCCGTAACTGCAACTTTTCGCAAATAAGCATTTCTTTTGCCAAAAATTATGTCGCCTTTTCTGCACAAGAACTTTGTAGCCTCAACGTCATCTGTCGAACCAAACCTCTTTATTCTTATTTCATCTGTATCCAGATGGTCTAGCCCGATGTAATCTTTAAGACCTGATTCTTTGGGGTCATCAATTCTATCTGTAACGTTTCTGGCGACGTCTCCGAATCTAACTTTTTCCCAGCCTGGAAGTATGCTGATAAGGTCACTTATCATTCATGAACCTCTTTCAGTTGACTAACCAGTTTGGCGAATGACTCCTTCAATAGACTGGAGCTTTCTTGCCATTTTTGTAGTATCGTCTCATGAGAGATTTGAATCTCCCCTAAATCCCACTTTTGAACGTAGTAGGGGACATTAAGATTGTAATTCTTTTCTCTAATCTCTTGGAGTGAGGCAACATACGATTTGCATGGTATATTTTCATATGCACAGTAAAGATTGAACAGATTATCAATGTTCTTAGGAGACAAAAAAGCCATCGAGTTTTCTTCGATTATTTCGCCAATTCCGTTTATGAAGAGAATCTTGCCTCTTCTTTCACTTGGTTTTTTCTTTCGACATACTACAATGCAGCTCTCCATTACCGAGTTGTAGAACAAATTGTGACCCAGCCCAATGACAGCATCGACATAGTCGTCATCCACCAATTTCGCCCGAATGTCCTTCTCCGAATCCCTGAAAAGAATCCCATGCGGCCAAAGAATAGCACATCTTCCTGTGTCCTGTTTGAGTGAGCATATAATGTGTTGGAAAAAGGCATAGTCAGCAGCTCCCTGGGGTGGCGTTCCATAAATGTTCCTTCCCCAAGGGTCATTCTTCCAAGATTCTCTATCCCACTCTTTCATAGAATACGGTGGATTTGCGATACAAATGTCGAATTGTTTGACCCGGCCATTTTCTATGAATGCTGGTCTTTTCAGCGTGTCGCCCTGCATGATTTCGAAATCTTGAACTCCATGAATAAACATGTTCATTCGTGCAATTGAGGAAGTTATAATGTTGATTTCCTGACCATACAGCTTTAGCGTTCTGAACTCTTTTTCTCTTTCCTGAACTAGCAATCTTGCATTAAGAAGCATCCCTCCGGAACCGCATGTTGGGTCATAAATTGATTCTCCAGGTTGTGGGTCTACAATCAGCGTCATCAATCTTACAACTGTTCTGTTTGTGTAGAATTCTGCTGCACTATGACCGCTATCATCAGCAAACTTTTTTATCAAATACTCGTAGGCATTTCCGAATTCGTCTTGGGGCACATTTTTCAAGGTTAGATTTATTGATGAAAAATGTTCAATCAAATCGGTTAGAATCCTGTCAGACAATCGGTCTTTATTTGACCAGTTTGTGTCACCGAAGATGCCCAATAATTTGTCAGGATTTGCTTTCTCTATATTCATCATTGCCATTCTAATGGCTTGACCGACATTGTTTGCTGTCTTTCTAACGTCTTTCCAATGAGAACCTTCCGGAATCTGAAACATGTGATTCTCGCTGAACTTGGCTGATTCTTCATCACCATAGGTTTGAAGAGCTTCTTCATACTCTTCATCATACACATCTGACAATCGCTTGAAGAACATTAGCGGAAAGATTATGCTCTTGTAATCTCCCGGGTCAATTACCCCTCTGAGCAGATTGGCTGCTCCCCAGAGATAGCTTTCTAGTTCTTGTTGGGTCATAGTCAAAGCAGCTTTGCCTCCTTTAACAATGAACGCATATTGTCTTCTGATTTGACAAACTCGCTATATGCCTTTTCAAGTTCTTCCATTGTCGCTCTCAAATCAATCTTTTCAACAGTTCTGGGTTTTTTGACATGTCTTGAAATGTTGAGGTTGTAGTCATTTTCTTTGATTTCATCAGTACTTACGATTGCTGATTGACCTTCAACATTAGAGAATTTCTCATACAAATCAATTACAGTTTTTGCGTGTTCGGCTAAGAAGAAATTCTGTGCTCTGCCTTTTTGGTAAAGTTCAGAAGCGTCAATGAAAAGGATTTTGTTCTTTTTTGACAACTCTTTTCTTGATCTGAAAATCATTATGCAGGCACTGATTCCAGTACCGTAGAACAGATTAGGCCCCAAACCAATTACACAGTCAACTAAATCGGCATCAACAAGGTGCTTTCTAATTCTTGATTCGCCCCCACTTCTAAACAGAGCGCCGTGAGGAAGAACAATGCCCATCCTCCCGGAGGATTGCGCCATAGAAACAATCATATGCTGGACCCACGCAAAGTCTCCATAACTTTTTGGTGGAACACCTGCAAAGTTCCTGCCAAACGGGTCATTTGCCCAATTCTCGAATCCCCAATTCTTTAGCGAGAAAGGCGGGTTGGCGATAACTACATCAAACTTTGAAAGCTGGTCGCTTTCCCTAAAAACAGGATGTCTAAGCGTGTCTTCTTTTTCAATTCTGAAATCCTCGACTCCATGGAGGAGTAGGTTTATTCTCGCAATGGATGAAGTTGTCAAATTCTTTTCTTGACCAAAAAGCTTGAGCTTTCTAGAATCCCCCCCATGCTGTCTGACATATTGATAGGCTTCAAGGAGCATACCTCCTGACCCACAAGCAGGGTCATATATTGACTCAGCTTCTTTGGGTTTCAGAATGCTGCCCATAAGGTGAACTATTGCCCTCGGCGTGTAGAATTCTCCGGCTTTTCTGTTGGACATATCGGCAAATTTCTTTATCAAGAACTCATAAGCCTGACCCAGTACATCGGGAGGGGCATTAGAATTAGACAGATTCCTTGAAGAGAAATGCTCCACTAGATTAATCAGTAGTTCATCGGACAATCTGTCTTTGTTTGTCCACAACACGTCTCCAAAAATCCCGTATAGGCGTTCAGGGTTCGCTTTTTCTATTTCTCTGAAAGCAAACTGAATCGCTTGGCCTACATTTTCAGTTTTTTCTCGAACATCCTTCCAATGAGCGCCCTCGGGAATTGAGAATTTATGTTGCTCCGGAAATGCTGCATATTCTTCATCCCCACCTGACTCTTCAAGGGCTACAGCGTACTCTTCATTATAAACGTCCGAGATTCTCTTGAAGAAAAGAAGTGGGAAAATGTAGGATTTGAAATCAGCCTTGTCAACAGGCCCCCGGAGAATGTTTGCAGCACCCCATAAATACTGTTCAAGTTCAGAAAGTGTAATCTCACCCACACTATTGTTCACTCTGGCTCTAGAAGAGTGGGCGTTCTTCTCGGGGAAATCTGCAATAGACGATTGCTTCTCATCAGGCCTTTTCAGCTTCTTCATACAATATCTCCATATGCACGTACTTACCTATGAATGCTTGCTGGGAACGACGATGAGGCAGGGCAGTACAATCCGCATGCGTCTTGTCACACATGTGCGCCACTTGGACCTGGATGATATTCTTTCGCTGGACTTTTCTTTATTAACTTGCCATTTAGCCATTTCGACTTCTCATTAGGGTATGCTGGTTCGTAGCGCGCGCCGGGAAATCGAGAAACAGCACACTCTGAAAAGACTCAGAGGCGCGCGCTATGAGTCAGAAAACACTTTTAACCTCAAAAACGTTCTCAGCTATTTCCTTCGCTCTTGTGACGTATTTCTTCGGGCAGAACACATAAAGCCTTCTTTTCGGAATCAAAGAGGCTGAAATTGGAGATTCTTCGTCAAATGAGAAAACAGGTCCTTTCTTTCTCTTTACGTAGATAGGTGTTTCCCTGCTCCCAAATGTCTGTTCAAAGCGTTCATAAAGTTTAATCTTGATGCTCTGCAGATGCACAACGATATGTGCAGGGTCGATTCCAAGTTCTTGAGCAATTTTGTTTTCAGCATTTTCTACTTCGGATTTGTTCATGTTCACAATTTTCTTTCGCTTCAGTGCGTCTGGGCAGCCTTCCCTTGTCAAGGGAGTCATGAGGGCTCTCTTTAGGAGCCTGCGGTTTCGGATATTCTCTATCAGTTTCTTTGCATTTCTATTTGAACTCTGTAGAATTTGATGTTGAATCGAGAAGTCATCGAGTTTCAGAAAGCTATTGATGAATCTATTACCGTTAGAAATCTTCAGATCTTCGCTCGCTATGCACCCGTCTGCTAGCGCTAGTTTCACCGCTTTCAAAAACATGTCATCTGCAATGAGTCTTGCATGGTGTTCGTAGACTTGCATGTGCATTGCATATCTCGCAAGACGATAGCTTTCCAGTGCGTCCATTCCCTTTTCCTGCACTCCAAGGTAGTTTCTGCCTGTTTCTGGTACGACGCATACTGTCCGAACTACCTGGTCAATATCAAAATGGCCGTAGGCCACACCCGTGTGATAGGAATCACGTCTCAAGTAGTCAAGTTTGTCAACATCTAGACTGCTGGAGATTATGTCGGAGCCAAGCGACTCCCCATCAAAAACCTCTAAGACGTCTTGTTTAAGGTCACCCACCACTCTTCCTATATCGGGTTCTGTGCTTATCATCAGTTTTGTGACGTCTTCATGAGAATAGTCTTCACCGTTTATACGTCGCATTGGCTCTTCCCATAAATGAGAGAAAGGACCTTGCCCTATATCGTGCAATAACGCAGCAATTCTAATCACTCGCTTTTGCTTCGGAGGTAACTTCAACTGGTCGCATATCCGTCCTGCAAGATAAAGGGTTCCCAGAGAATGTTCCAGCCTTGTGTGGACAGCGCTTGGATAGACGATGTACGTATGAGCGAGCTGTTTTATCCTTGCAAGTCTTTGCATTGTGAGCGTGTCTAAAAGGCGATTTTCTTTTGCACTCAGACTGACAAAGCCGTAGAGAGGACACCTTATGTATTTGAAATCAAACGTCATTGACAACTCGCTGTCCTTCTCGGTTGGGCTCACTCCTCTTTAATGAGACCCAATGCTGACAACAATGTGACTGCCGACTCCACCTCCGCTTGACCCAGTTTCCAACCAAATGATTGACTTGCCTCTATGGCTTCTGCACGAGTCATCGCCTTGCCAGCACGATGCAAGACGAAATGCACTTTAGCCGCCCATGAAAGAACGTTATAGTTGCAGTGTACTGTTCTGCCGCATTTCCCAACGATGTTCCTGACTACTGCGTATTCTTTTGGATTCTCTACTTTGGCCCTCTGTGCAAGCTCTCCGCCATCTTCAGTCAAGGAGTAGCTGTACATAGTTCTGTTGTGGAGGGTCTGTCGCCCTTTCTCGACCACAAAGTCAAGTTCCACCATATTCTGAAGATTCTCAGCCACCACGGGACTGTAAGGGCCATAAAAATCAGCTGCATACATGGCATCCATTTTCAACTTCACAGAAGCAAAATAACCCAGTTTCTGGACTACTGTTCTGCCTTTAATCCCTTCAGGTAATGTGCTAAGCAACACTAGCACAAGCTCGAAGATTTCCATTCTCTCTCCACGAGTAATTTGTTATCCAGCGATTAGCTAATAACATTTTTTGTGACCAGTACGGCCGAGGCAGGGGAGAGATAAAAAAAGTGTCTTCTTGCCTCAGTTGGAGCAGAAAAGTACGTGCTGCGAACACTTTGTGGTTTACAAACGCTTCTATCTCTTAGTCCGCCGCGCTACGTTAGCGAGTGTGATGCTGACGCGCGCGCTGAGCTCGTAAGAGCATGCTGGACCGTGATAAACAGCGGGTGACCCACAGAAACGATCGTAAATGTCTATGAGTTCAAGCGGGCCGTTCCCAGAAAAGGTAAGCCTTCGTTTGCATCAGAAAATCGCAGATCCCCATGAGGTTGGCAAGCTTGTTCAAGTCCGCAGACATTATCTCTTTGACATAGGCATCTTTTGTTCCGAACGGAAGATGATATGAGAAGCTCTCCACGAATCCAAGTGATTCTGTGAGTTCATCCAAAGTCTATTGGTTTATGCCAAAAACCTGGGGGTGGGATTCGAACCCACACCGCAGTGGAGAAGTCACCCGCAAAACCCCTTTTTTCTTTTATGATCATTACCACGTACATTCATGTACGTAGTATATGCTTGTTTTCTGAAAGCCAGTTAGCAAGCCTTCGAGAGGCACAGGTGTTGTTGTTACCTTTTTCCGGACGCTCCAACAACAACACGCAATCGAGTTTTCAGCCGTAGCCCCCATGGTCCTTGAGACTAGTATCGCATAATAAAAAAAGAATTCTCTTTTTAGCGCAGAAACTCGTCTGACCCTACTCTCGCGGACCCCTACCCCCCTAGGTTTTTTGGAGGAATTGATTTAAAGAGACAATGGAATCAATGGGTATTAGCTACCCTCTTGGCACAACATAAACATGTGGAATGATGCGGTTCTTCGGCTTGTAATCTCTCCCCAAGCACTTCAAGGCTTCAGGTGCCCATGCTATTTCATTTTCATCGTCAACAAGCTTAGGAAGCAACTCGCGATGCTTCCCCAAGAAGACATTGGCGGCTTCAACTATGTCTGGTTCACTATCGTAATCGAAGTTTTCTCTCATCTTCTGCAGGCCCATGTCGCGGATGCGAGCGGCACAAACCAAAACCTCTCCCAGTCTTTCTGCCGCATTCTCGATAATCGCTTGATTGGGCATTGACCAACCAGTCTTCTCATGTATCTTGCGTGTAAGGGTTTCAGCTTCCTGCAGCGACAGACTTGTCTCGTTGGCAATCTCCGCGGGAG
>Ga0315289_10007103_pt1 | contig 16384 bp, 16 predicted proteins | sample YL17G11_40_MG_FD_203452 | JGI IMG/M metagenome (GOLD analysis project Ga0315289, IMG submission 203452) | Sediment microbial communities from Yellowstone Lake, YNP, Wyoming, USA - YL17G11_40 | ecosystem: Environmental > Aquatic > Freshwater > Lake > Sediment | place: USA: Wyoming | collected... | reverse complement strand
TTTTTATTGTTGACAAAAGAGGATTTTTTATATTAATAATTTTAACACTTTTTATAATCTGAATAATAGTATTGTCATTCCGAACTTGTTTCAGCATCCCACTCGAGATTCCGAAACAAGTAATGTCATGCAGATCCTGAATCAAGTTCAGGATGACATTACTTGTTTCAGGGTCGGAATGACATTTTTACATTAATAATTATGAATTTATTATCAGGGAAAAAGGTTCAAATCGGAAAATAGGGGGATTCAATATGTTTAAAATCAAATCTTTAAAACCAAACATTCTTCTCCTTGTATGTTTAATCATATCTATTACCTCATTGGTTTCTGCTTATGAAATTTCCTGGTGGTCAATCGATGGTGGTGGTAATACAATAATAGGTGGCTCTTATACACTAATCGGTGTTATTGGTCAGCCTGATGCAGGAGTATTAACTGGTGGACAATATACTCTTACGGGTGGTTTTCTCCAACGAGAAACAGGAGCAACCTTTGCAAATATCTGGTATCTTTATTAATACAGTCTTTATTGTAGGGGCATATTGCATATGCCCTGAATTATTGGGCACGTGCAACGTGCCCCTACACGTTGTCTGCATATTCTCACTGATTCTTATCTCAAGTTATCAATATAAGTATGCTACAAGATAATTGTTCTTATCAATTTGGATTTTAAATAGTCATAACCATTTAATAAACAACTTGCAGAGACGTGATTGTTATGCTGAACTTGTTTCAGCATCCAACTTGAGATTCCGAAACAAGTTCGGAATGACCGCATTGATATGTGTCATTGCGAGACTGCCTTCAGGCAGGCGTGACAATCACGCTTTTAAATGAAATTAACCAGTATTTTAGAGATCTTAAATCGTCCCTACAATAAATTTTGTATCATTTCGTGTAATTTATTGGTTATCTTTCTAATTCTCAGTAAAGGCAGCAGCAATCCTTCCGAAGCTTATCATATTACTTGACCCGGTACCTGAGAAATTTAATGTAAACCAAATGAATAAAGAGCCATCAATCGTATCAGGGGATGTATCTGTAATAGTGTATGTTGTCCAGGTAGTGCTTGTTCTATCAGTATAATCAACAATATTCGTGATGATGCTACCCGTATTTGTCCAGTTCGATGCTCTCATGTCAGTTATATAACTGCTGGAACTGGCAACTTTATAAGTTACTTGAACACTGACTAATTTTTGATTTACACCGAATACCTGAATAGGAATATCTACAGGGAGATAAACAACTGTAGTTCCTACCACATTTGGGACAATCTCAGTTGCATAATTAGTGTAACGATAATATATATCATTTAAATCATTATAATATGTGACCATCTTCATCGGATTAACAGCAATTACAATATCTGCCTTGCTCTTTATTTTACCACTCCCATTTGCGATTATGTCAATTCCACCCACACCCGAATTTGAAAAATATCCCGCATAACCGTCTGAAGAATTTGTTCTGCCGTAAATCCCATAATTTGTCCCCGAAGTACTAATTGCTTCCCCATAGACTCCTTTTCCAGTATCTGACGAACTCCTAAAATAACCCCCATAATTACCGCCTGTTACACCTTTAGCCCAGCCATATACTCCTGCTCCCAGACTTGTTGAGTTTGTTACCCCGACCAAGCCATGCCCAATATTTGAATCAGATGAAGCAACACCAATCAATCCGTTTGGACCGACAAATCCACCACCAGCATCGTAGAAACCCTCGTTCAAGTCGGTCTCTAAACCCGATCCTGCTAATCCAACTACACCGTATCCCTGATGCGTACCTGCTCCACTGTAATTTTTAAAATATCCCCCAAAACCATCCACCGAATTTGTTCCAGCATGAATCCCTGAACTATCATTACTCAATAAGCTTAATCCTATTCCATTTCCTGACCAATCTCCATTCCAGTGGTTATGGCTGGATATTGAACTATTTACTGTATTATCAACATAATTTTTCGTAGCGGCATCTTGAGCATTTGTTGGGTCAGCTACATTAACAATCTTTGCATTGGTTAAATCAGGTCCCATATTAAGCATATCATTAAGACCAACTAAGCCTGATACTCTTAATGCATAACTTCCCGAAGTATCAGTATTAATTCCTACCCCGCCTGATGAACGAATCAGAAATTGATTATCCGCAGAGGATGCAAAATCCGCTTCTTGCGAATCTGCCCAGACAAATGCCCCGTTGTGATTAGCTTTGGCTCGGTATCCAGCGGCTAAACTCTTTGAACCCGCCGCAACATTATCTCTTCCTCCCGGAACTGTCGCTCCATATCCACTTGCCGTGTTGTGATAGCCTCCTGAGACTGTCCCGAACGCAGAATTTGAAACATCCACATCATTATTTCCTGTTTGATTATATCTGCCACCTCCTATTGCGCCATAACTATCAGTAACCTTATTTATATTGGTAATTTTCCCACCACCACTAATTGTCGCACCAATTACTCCAGAAGTTATTGCATTTTGATTGTAACCACCGATTATATTAGGACTATCTGTGCCTGGCTCAAATCGCATTACACGTGAACTATTCACTTTTACCTCCAATGCCTTATTATCCGCAGTCCCAATGAAATTCGTCCCTGGAGTTGTCCCATTATTACCTGTTTGTTTCCAATAACTACTATCATGATTGTGAGAAATAAGAGCAAATGCAGTTGAGTCACTACCATCTAATGTGTCAGCGTCAGCAGATTTACTCGAATAGATTGCATAAGGTGAGGGATTTACTTTTTGTCTTGGTGTGAGCAGTGTATAAGCACCTGTTTGACTTCCGGGTCGAACTTCAATCTCAAGCCACCGAGTATTTCCATTAAAAGCATTTGTTCCAAAATCAAGCTCGACGGTAAATAAACCATTTGTAACCACCTCATCGCCTTTGTCAATTGTTGAGCCTATCTGTACTCCTACGGTTTCTGCATCAAAAAGTTTAAATTGGAAATCATAAGAATTATTCGCTGGATTCCCGCCATCCGTGAGTTTTCCTTGATAAGTAAAGGCAGTGCCAACCGCTGACACATCTGGAATCATAGAAAACAAAACAATCAAAAGGGGCAATGTCATTCCGAACTTGTTTCGGAATCTCATCAGATGCTGAAACAAGTTCAGCATGACTTTATGAGGCGTTGCAAATATTATTATGATATTATGAGAAAAATTATTATATAACTCACAAAATTTAAAGATTGAATCACTTTTTTTTCTTTCTTTCATCTTGAACTCTCCTTTTATTGCTTATATTTTTTTTGGATTAAGAAGTGGGTAATAAAGTTACTCCACATTAGTATGAAGTAATTTTTAATATATTTTTATAAGTTGTGTAAAGTAGAAAATTTATCTAAATTATTAGAGAACTAATATAAGACAAAATTAATGTTTGACTTGAAGATATAGAATAAATGTAGAATTTATGTTGTGCGATAACGTTAAAAATTCACAGAATAAAAAGTGGAAAGGATTAGAAAATGCTAAGGTATATGATGAAATCTAAAATACACAGGGCAACTGTAACAGGAGTTGATTTGAATTATGAGGGGAGTATTACAATAGATGAAACTCTGCTCAAAAAAGCAGATATTTTACCCGGTGAGCAGGTTCAAGTATTAAATATCAACAATGGTGAACGATTTACTACATATACATTTTCCGCACCAGCAGGTTCTGGAACTATTCTTCTGAACGGTCCTGCGGCAAGAATGGCTTTACCCGGTGATATTGTAGTGATTATAACCTATTGTTCCGTGGATGAAAAAGAGATTAAAAATTTTAAACCGAAAGTTGTTTTCGTGGACAAAAAGAATCGTCCGAAAAAGGGTTAGAGTAATCTCATAATTTCTTAAAGATAAAAAAAAGAAATTTTATAATAGCTCTTTCATAATTTATGTCTTTTTGTAAGCTTCTATGAATTCATTTCTCGGGATACCTACTTGGCTACAAATAGTCTTTAACGTGGATGCCTTGATTTTAGGGTGATTTGGCATAGTCAGAGGAGTTCGGCTTCCATCAGGATTTATTCGCAACATAGATATATGCTCTTTTTCTCTAACAATTTGAAAACCCAAAATTTCAAGAGCCTTGATTACTTTTCTCTTAGGAGCATCTATAGGGAATCTGTCAGTCATATCTCGATACCTGTTTCTGCGACAAATGCTTCAAGCACTTTAGGTTCAGTTTCAATTACATCTCTTCCAAAAGTCTCAATATGAAATCGAATAGCGGACTTTACATCTGCAAGGGCTTCTTCATAAGTATTCCCTTGCCCTACTACAACACCTTTGAATCCTAACGGATAAGCAACATAACCATCAGAATGTTTTTCTATGATAATTTTCAATTGTTTCATTAATTAATTCTCCATTTTAATAAACTTTAATATAAGAAGTTACAATACAACTACCGTTTTTTCAAGCAACATTTTAATTTTTATTTATTTTTTGCATTAGCCAGCGAAGTTTCTTTATACAAATCTGATAAGCCATAAAAGTGTTCAAAGTGGTCTTGAGTGGTCATTCCCGAATAACCAAGGATGTGGAAATTGCCTTTATCCACACGATATAATATTTTCGCTTTTCTTGAACTATAGGCAGATTTTGGATAAGTTCGTTCGGCTCCGATTTTTTTAATGAGATATGCAGCTGTCAGAGTTGTTGTATTTGTTCGATGTTTTTTCTTTGGTGGATACAATTGACTGAAAATAAAAGTGCATTCTCCTGATGCGGCACGTTGCGCATATTCTAAAAATGGCTTCATTGCCTCAGGGTCAATTGTATTGGGTTTTCCTTCTAAACGGGGCGCATAAAGAGAATCCGCTAATACAACGTCCGTAATTAAATTCTGAAACTCTTTATGTTTCAGAATCTCTCTCACTGCAACATATCCACCACTAAAGGATGTAAGACAGATTTTTCCGATAGGTTTTGAAGTAATCCCCTCATTCGCAAGTGTCTTCGTCGTTTCCTCAATCAATTTTGAAAAATTATTAGGGTCAACGAAAAGTTCAGAATAATCCTTTGAACTAATGGATACAAGAACGGCATTTTTCCCACCATCATAAAAAGTCTGTTCCGAACACCAAGCCGCTCCATGAAAAAATATGATAGCTTCTGTCTTTTCTGTTAAGGCAGGATCAAAAAAATCCGGAATATAAAGTTGCCCTATTGAAAGAGTGAATCTCTTACCCGGCACATCCCTCTTAGGTGGTGGAATTGGCTGATTCTGTTGAGACTTTTTTACTTTGTCTTTGTCACTTTTAAAATATTTAACACAACCTATTGAAATAAATGATAATGACAATAATGTAATCAAAGAAATTGCGGAAATTAATATACGATATTTGAATTTCATAAAGGAAATCTCCTGATTAATATCTTTTAGAAAGGAAGTAAAATCTTATGGACGTATTGTCAATGTCTATTTGAGATCTCTGAAACATTCATATTTTTAATTTATAAGGACGAGATTGCCACGCTCACTTCGTTCCCTCGCAATGACACTTATAAGCTGGAGCATTTGTGTCATTCTGAGCGAAGCGAAGAATCTCGTAGTTTATTTAATTTTTAGATGTCTCTATTTGCACTCAGGATAATTATTCATCATCAATTATAATTCAAACCATTATTACGGTGACTCTTAACTTGACATTCGTTGAAATATTTTGTATCAATCTCATAAAAATTGTGTGAAAAAGGAAAAGGATATATGCCGTTTCGAAACACCCAAAAAGGAAATCTTAAAACCGGCTGTAAAATAATCAGATTAAATTCAGCAAGAAATAAGAAAATAAAACTCAAATTGGCTTTAGCATTAATACTATCATTACTTTTTATAGCCGTTTCCCCTTCCGAATCAAAAAAAAATTATAAAATCAGTTTTAATAATGGTGTGAGTATTGAAATGGTCTGGATACCAGGTGGAACGTTTGTGATGGGGCGTGGTGGCTCGGATGAAGCCTGGTTGAAAGAGAAGAAGCTTAACGATTCTGATTTGTATATTGGTGAAAAACCTCTGCATTCTATAACGCTTGATGGTTTCTGGATTGGCAAATATGAAATAACAGCGGAACAGTATTGCTTGTTTTTAAATGAGATGGGCAATCCCAAAAGCAAATGGTATGATAATATTTACAACACATATCTGTATGAGTATTTTAATGAAGAGAGTAAATTTGCCACAATTAAACGGACAAAAATTATTGATAAAAACACTGAAGATGAAAAAGAGATTTATGTGCCACAAGAAGGTTGTGCTAAAAGACCCGCTAATGAAATTAAATGGATCGGTGCAATAAAGTTTTGTCAATGGCTAAGTGAAGATACGGGGAAGAAATACACGTTACCTACAGAGGCGCAATGGGAATATGCTTGCCGTGCTGGAAGCAATGGGATGTACTGTTTTGGGGATGATGTGGGAACATTAAATCAATATGCCTGGTATGAAGAGAATTCGGACAAGCAAGTTCATCCTGTAGGCGAGAAACGCCCGAATAAATGGGGACTTTATGATATGTATGGTAATGTTGAAGAGTGGTGTTTAGATTACTACGATCCTGAATATTATTACCGAAGCCCCCAAAAAAATCCTTGTAGAAACATAGAACCTGGTGAAGATTCAAAATCAGGGATGACCTCAATGAAGATGGGGCATCGGATTCTACGCGGTGGTAGCTATTTACAACCTGCGGAAGGCTGCCGCTCAGCGAATCGTGATTCGCAGGACCCGGATTCTCTTTGTCTTATGAATAATGGGTTTCGTATAGTATGTATTCCGAAGTAGATTTTTTTAAATACTGTGGTGCGACATTTATGTCGCAGATTATTGCAAGATAATAAATTTTCAAAAATTATTGTCCACAAATGTGCACATTAGCCTTTCGTCTTGTTCCCAAGGCCCACCTTGGGAACAGAAATATATTTGTCAAAGCCCCAGCTTTGACACCTTATTATAAATAGGAATATTGCCTATCTCTTGCTTTGCCGAAGCTGGGGCTTCGGAACATATTCGTTCCCAAGCAGGGCTTGGGAACGAGACAGTAAAATCAGATTCAGTCCCCAAAAGTTTTCCTTTGAATACAAATGAAAAATAAATCAGTGAAAATCTGTAATTATCCGTGTTAATCCGCGTTCTCTTTTTATTTTTAAAAAAGTATTAGTGGCTTGATACATCTGGTACTACGACACTGGCTGAAACTTGCGCATAACGCCAGGTGAAGAATGTTTGAAAAACAAAACTGATAAGCCCCGAACTTCGTTGTGAGACAACGCTGCTTATCATCACTTTCCCGTTATGAATAGATGCATCCTTCACAATCATTTCCGTAACTGAACGAGTGCTGACATTATTCGTAAAAAATTTTGGACCGTAGCCGAAGGGATCACCTGAAATAATCGGAAAAGTGAAGACATAAATACCACTATTGCCTGCATTGATATGATAGAACTTTTCATTATCCGTTCCAGAAGTTGTTCCCTCTAAAATCCTTGACCGCTCTAAATGAGCACACCCCACTAAGATAAACAAAAGTGCAAGGATGAAGAATAGTGTTAATCTTTTCATCGATTAATTACTCCTATAAAGTGTATTTTGTTCGATAAATCGAACCGCTACAGATTGATGATGAAAAAAGAATACTGATGAGAGTTCAGAACTGTCAATGAAATTAAAAATCAGGATTATTTTAATCGGTTGTTTAAAATCTTAAGACTAGAGATTCGAATTTACAATTCTTAATTCTCTTTTACAAATATTAACATTATTGATGATACAATTGTTAGACACAATGAAAAATAAAGTGGCGTGACTATACCAATTTTATCCCAGAATAGACCAGCAATAAATGAAGCAGGAAGAGCGCATAATCCTATAACCATTTGGAATGCTCCGAGAGAGCTTGCCCTGTATTGTTCTGGAGCAAGTTCTGAGACGAGAGTTCTTTGCACAGGCTCGATGGCACCTTTATGCAAGCCATAAAAAATGAACGTTAAAATAATCGCCCAAGAACTTCTTAATAAAGTAAAAGTTAAACATACTAATCCCCAGAAAATGAAAGAGAGCATTAACACAGGCTTTCTTCCGATTTTATCTGCTAACTTTCCAAATGGTAAAGAAACGATTGCCGCAATAGCAGAAAATATCAGGTACAGAACAGGGATAAATGTAACTTTAAATCCAAATTCTTTTGCATATATGAGTAAAAAAGAATAACTAAAAGAGCCTAAAGCAAAAAGGGAACTCAACAGAAGGTATAATCTAAAATTCTTGTTTAGATTTTTTAGAGAGAATCCTTTATAGATTTTAATGTCTTCTACTTTTCTTTCCTTAATGATTGTAAGGATTAACAAGGCACTAATTATTGATGGTATCGAAGCTAATAAAAAAAGATTTCTATATCCAAGCAATTTGAGGAACAACAGGCAGATTATAACTCCACATACAGCTCCCAAATTATCCATTGTTCGTAAAAGTCCGAAATGTTTTCCTCTATTCTCTTTTATGGAGATATCTGCAATGATAGCATCTCTGGGAGCGCCTCTCATCTTTCCTGCCCTGTCTAAAATCCTGAACGGAATCAGATGTTGCCACACTAATGAGATTGAATAACCAATTCTTGACAACGAACCGAACACATATCCCAACCAAACAAATATTTTCCTTTTTCTTGTTCTATCTGATATATAACCCGAAATAGCTTGCGAAATTGAGACGATGGCTTCACCAAGTCCATCGATCAAACCAAGAATAGCCATATTCGCACCCATAACTGTTGTCACAAAAAGGGGCCATATCGGGTAAATTATATCTGAACCTAAATCATTCAGGAAGGAAGCAATGGCGAATGTCTTGATTGTCTTATTTGTTTCTTTTTCTTCCATATATCAAATACATTTTTCACAAATTTTAATTCCCTCTCCCTTTTGGGAGAGGGTTAGGGTGAGGGGAATAAGGGAATAGTCATGACCGTCCTTTCCAATAAATAGAGGCAGGGCTTCTAATAATAATCCCGTTCCCATGCTGGGGCTTGGGAACGAGACCTGTTGGCGTGTCATTCCCGATTGTTGGTTTGTCATTCCCGCGAAAGCGGGACTCCAGATTTTTTCCCAAGACGGTGATTTGTGAACGAGATGAATCTATTTTTACTATATTTCTCTGCGAACTCTGTGTGAAATTATTTCCCTTCTTTAAAAATATTCGCATATTCTTTTGTAATTTTCAAATACTTAGACCCATATTCCAGACTTGGTTCAATCTCTGAGCCTTCGTGCCACTCATTCCAGGATGTAATTAGCACCCAATCAGGATTTGCTTCAATTGCATTTTCCCAGAATACTTTATATGCGTCTCCATCATAACGTTCAGCATTTATGCCGGGTTTTCGGATTTTCCTATCATCATAGCCAGGGATAATTGTAACACAGGAGATCTTATTGTATTTTCTTGCTATTTTTACGGCGTCGTCGAATAAATTTTTACTTTGGGATTTGAGTTCTTCAAGAGATTTGTTCTGAGCCCATCCGGCGATACTGTATGTATGGATACCTTCAAAATGTTTTGCATATCGTTCATTTAATCCATCAGCAATAAGAATAAAATCATTTTGATATTGATTCTTTGCCTTCTCTATAATTTGAGACCATTCCTTCATTTTAATTTGCCCCATAACACGACTATAAATAAAGATTACAGGCTTATTGTTTATCTTCATAAATGCTGGGTGTGATGCGTAATTTTTAAGAATGTAGACAATCTCACTTACTGCACGAATTATTTTCTTTTCCCCTTCACCCAGAACTGTTTCCCAATATATCGTTATTTCAAAATCATTTTTCTGAGCATAATCCAATAATTTCGGAATTGCCTTATCTTCAAAACCTCCAACCCCCCACCAGGAGCAGATGAACCCGTCAATGCTATATTTTTTTGCAAGCTTAATATGATAAGCAATTGTCTTGGGATTATGAGAATCATAAGCACCGATAGCAGGATAATTTGTTGACCAGCCAATCGAATGATTTTTAGTATCCACATTTTCCCAGTGAAACCAATTTAGATGATATTCAGGAGTTCCATACCAGGGATAATAAAATGCGAGAATTTTTTTTGATGTGGTCTGACTGAAAGAAATTGAGTTGAATTTAAGTGAAAAAATAAACATCAAGAAACAAACAACAAAAATTTTTTTTACATTTCTCATTATTTCTACCCATTTGTTTTTATTTTAAATAATGAATCATTTAAAGTATGTGAAATCATTCCAATAGGATGTTAAATCAAGTTCTTTTCCTTTATTTCTATATTTCCATTTCTTATTCGGTGGATCAGGATAAATAAACATATTAAGAATATTTTCATTACCTTGCTTTGAAACAATGTTTTTTAAGACAATCCATTTTTTTAGGTCTAAAGAAGGAATTACAATATAGTTTACAGCCTTTCCCATAATCCTATTCCCGCTTAGGGTAATGCAAACAAAGATGTAAAATGTATTTTCTGAATAAACCATTTTGTTTTTGTGTAGATCAAAACAGAAATACTTTCCTTTTAAGAACATTGATGTTTTGACTTGTATCTGATAAAAATTCACCCTATTTGTAGCAATGAAATCTATTCCTTTGTCTTTTAGGGGTATGTAAATTTGTAGATTTTTCTTTTTTTGTAAGTATTCGATTATCTTAAGTTCACCTATTGTGCCAATATCAGACATATTGATACCACCTTCCCAAATTCATAATGAATTTCTAAAAATCTTTCGAGTAAACTACTTAAGCTTAAATTAATTAAGACATATTAATAGGTTTTTGCAAAGAAAAAATTGAACCTCATCCAAAAAGGAAAAAATAATTTTATTCTTTACTAAAAGGCAAGATAAAAGATATATTAATTATGAATTATTAATAAAGGGGAATAGCTTATGATTCGGCGAGTTAGGTATTATTATGTTTGTGCTTTTGTTGCAGGTATGGCAACAATGGTGCTTGAGTTAATTACTACGCGTTTATTTGCACCATATTTTGGTTCTGGACTCAATACCTGGGCTTCAATAATTTCAGCAACATTGCTTTATCTTGCCCTTGGATACCATCGTGGTGGGAAAAAAGTTGATAAAAATCCTTCAGATAAACTTCTAACAAAATCCTTCTTTATTGCTGGTGTCGCTATTCTTGTTACTCCACCTGTCTTTTTCTTTCATGAGAATTATTTTCCAATTCTTCTTTTACCTTTTTTTCCTTTGGGATTGATATTAAGTCTTTTCAAAGTGGGTTATTTTCAAATAGATTATATTATACCATTATTACTAAGCTTTGCTTTTTTATATTTTCCTCTGACACGGCTTGGAGAAGTCATCCCTGTTTGTGTGGGATTAATTGTAAAGGACTCAGGAAGCATCGGAAAAACTTCAGGAAATATTTATGCTCTCTCAACACTTGGTGGACTTGTTGGCACTCTCGGAACTGGTTTTATTTTGATTCCCTTTTTACCAATTCCTATTCTTTACCTACTAATAGGCACAGCTTTGTTAATCGTTGGTTTTTTCGGGAAACCTTTTAAAGGAACAACAGGTGGAATAATCATTTTCATCGTAGTAATATCATCTTTCATAAATTCTGTAGATTTAGAGAGTAAGACGATTAAATACTTTGTGTCTTCTCCTCCAAAACTTTTAGTGAGTAAAAATAGTTTCTATGGGAAAATAGATATCGGGGATTTTCAAAATCGTCGTTATATGTTAATTGACCGTCTCCTACAAACAAGTATACCACCCGCAGATTTTCTCCAAAAGAAGAGAAATGCACTCTCAGAGAAATATTTTTTCGAACTATTGCCTTATTTGAATCCAGATGGGAAAACGGCTCTGGTAATAGGTTTAGGCGGTGGTCTTCTTGATAAAATATTTTCTCAATATAACATAGATACTGAGTTTGTGGAGATTGATGGAAGAGTTATCAAGTTAGCAAGGAAATATTTTGATTTTAAGGGAAAAGTTATACAGGGAGATGGGCGACAATTTCTCAGATACACGAAGAAGAAATATGATTTTATTGTTATTGATGCATACATTTCAGATATGCTTCCATTCTATCTCTTTACTCGTGAGTGTTTTAACGAAGTCAGTAATCATTTGACGAAGAATGGTATTCTTGCAATGAATCTCATCAGCTTTCCTGTCAAAAATAAAGTAACCTCTTCAGTTAAGTTAACACTTCAAGATATTTTTCCTTATGTTATTGCATATCGAAGTGGAACAAGATTTGTTGATGATGTCCAATGCATTTTTTTCTTTGCGAGTCAACAATCCTTATTTCCTAAATTTAATGATGTGTCTTCTGAAGAGAAAGTTGAACTTGATAGACTTCTAACAGGCTATAGGCTTGAATTTGATGATTTCCCAGGGATTGTTGTAAGGGATATGTTTGCTCCTCTTGACTACCAATGGGCAAAGATTGCTCAGAACTGGCGTTATAGTCAAGGAGGAATATTTGCAGGTGGAGTTATGGGAATGATATGGCATAATCGTTTCAAGTTCAAGCATTATTTATATCCTTGTCGAAAAGTGAATGAGGATTTTAAAAAGATTGAAGAAGCGCTATCGAAATTCACAGTTGATGCAGGTCAATTACCTAATACAGACCAAGGATTGAAAGTTCTCATTAAGCGGGAGACATCAATAGGAAAGATGACAGTAAAAAATGACTTTTCTTTTCTACAAGGTGACTTCAACAACCTTTTAGATCCATTTTCAGTTGATGAGAATAAAGAATATAGATATGCCTATCAACCTATTGAAAATAAACATCACGGTGCCTATATAGTCATTAGTAACGGACCTGATTGTGAACCCGATATTGATGAAAAGGCTTTTTGTCCTTATCGATTGGATGCAAATGGAAACCTTGTTCCGAATTCACCAAACTATGGGCTTCCAAAGCCAATCAAAGAATATTTGTACAATTTGTCAAAGGATTTGTTCGGTCCAGGCGATATCATTCTTGTAGGTAATATGCCTGAAATAAGTAATTATTTAAGGATGTAACAGTATCTTGTGTCTTTTATTCATTTTTACTTTCTTCAAGCATAATTTTTACTATTTCATCTTTGTTTAATTTATAGAGATATTCCTTTTGTTTATATTGTTGTTTTGTGTTAACTACAATATGTACCTGTCCTAATGGGAGGTCTGAAAGTACAACTTCCCCATTTATATCAGTTTTACCACTTGCGATGTGCCAGTTATTACCATTCACAGTAACATAGGCATCAGGAACTGGTTTACCATCCGGTCCAAATACCTGGAAGGTAACCTTATTCCCCTTTTCCATTTTGATAGATAACTTATCCCTAATAATATAATTTGGACCGAATTCAGAGAACACAATGAAGGGCTCAGTTACTACTCTGACATAACCCTCGGCATATACAGCAAGTCCATATGGATGATTAGGAACTAAACCTCTGAGAATGTATTTACCTTCCTCATTAGTCTCAGTTTGATAGTACTTGCCAAAACCACTACTGCTATAACCTCCCACATAACATTCTAAATATACTCGAGCTTTTGGAATACCTTCTTTATTTGCATTAGAGATGCGTCCATCAAGCTCAATTATTTTGTTAAGAACAAGGAGCACGAACTTTTCTTTCTGCATTGGATCAACAATTACCATTGCCTTACAATCCGAATAATCGGGGTGTTTTGCATCAACGACGAATGCTGGCACTTTTACATCTGTCCATAAGAACATTCCATTATTGTCAGTTTTAATCGTATACTCATTGAGAAGATTAATTCGCACAATTGCCCCTGACAACGGATCTCCTCTCGGAGATAAAACCTTGCCCTTAAGTTCATATTTTATTTCTGTAAAAACAGATGAAATTGGGAAGAGTAAAAAGAAGTACATAAATAAACTTATCAATCTAACTTTAACACAGTTTTTCATAGTTATTTTCCCCCTTCAAAATTTCTATATTGATATTAAAGAAATTTTTCTAACATGCATTCCGGGTTTAAAGATAAGATTTCATTCTTTCTAAGAATTTATATATGAATCTCCTACTTTTTTCCAACAAAATTATTGATGAATAAGGTTTTTTAAAACATAGTAATCATTTTTGTTTAAAGAAAAAATTGAACCTTTTTGATGTGAAAAGCATATTATATATTATAGAGAATTTTTTTAATTGGAAAATAGATGGATAATGCATTACTTAATGAGCAAAAAACAGATGAAGCGCTTATGGAGATGTTGAAGAGTGGTGATATTGCGGGATTTGATTTGTTGGTGAAGAGGTATCAGAGACCTATTGTGAATTATCTATATCGATTAACAGGAAACTTTGCTCTGGCTGAGGATATTGCACAGGACTCATTTCTGATATTATATAGAAAAGCTAAACTGTTTTATTCAAGGGGATGTTTCAAATCCTGGTTCTATAAAATTGTTATGAATCTCTATAAACAAGAGTTGAGGAAGAAAAAATTTTTATTCGGTCACCGAGAAATTGTTTCGGATGATATAATTGAGTTTCAAAAAACTGTAAAAGCCAATTCACAAAGTCTTTCCCAGAAAATCGAGGAAAAGGAAATTCAATCACAAATAAGGCAATTGATAAATTCGTTACCGGGAAAACAAAAAATGGCAGTTACATTGCATATCTTTGAGGAATTCACCTATCAGGAGATTGCCGACGTCTTAGGATGTAGTATTGGCACGGTAAAGTCTCGTATCCACTATGGTTTGCAAAGCATCAAAGAAAAGGTTGTTAGAATGAATCTATTATCCTATTAAAATATATTTTTATAGTGGGCTGATATATCTGTCCACCAAAATAAGGAATCAAAGCAAGGGCTTTGATGAATATATTTCTGTTCCTAAGGTAGAAAGGTTGCGCCATAATGTAGCAGTGCGATTTATCGCACGCTAAATACATTGTCGGATAAATCTGACCGCTACAACATATTGTGGTGCGGTTTTTGAAAAACCAAATTATGACATACTCTCTGAACCTAGGGAACAAGACCAGAATAAATCGGAGACAACACTATGAAATGTTCAGATGTAAAAATGAATCTTGCTTCTTACATAGGTAAAGAATTGCAGGAGCAAAAATATAAAGAAATCGAACAGCACTTGCAGACTTGTGATGATTGTAAGAATGAGTGTGATTCATTGATAAGGACTGTTGGACTTCTTAAAAATTATGAGACTTGTGAACCTTCAGGAGATTTCTTGCAAAGGCTTCATCAGAAAATTGAACGAGAGGAATCGAAAAAAGTTTCTGAAAAACTCTTTTTAAGAACGCTTATCCAGAGAGTAAAAGAGAGCTTTTCATCTTCCCTGATAGAAGCCTCCACAAAAATTGTTTCTGTTGTTCTAATTGCATTATTTATTCTTGGTACGATTGTTCCCTGGAGTGCTCAGGAAACGGTGTATGCGTTTGAAAATTGGAATATTTCCAGGATGAGAAATACAAAAGAAATTTCAGTTAGTTACTTCTTTTTAAATATTAGTTTTGAAAACGAAGAAGGAAAACCATTTTTAAGATTCAGAGTTGGTTCTTCACAGGATTTATTTTAGATAAAATTTCTAATATAGGAGGATATAAAGATGAATGGATTTTTGCTGTTGCTTTTAATTGCAATAGGGATTTTCTTTCTGATTGTGTGGCTTTTTAAATGGTTATGGAATATAACAATGCCAGACCTTTTCAAATTGACTCAGATAAAATTTTGGCAGGCATTCAGACTCATTTTAATTGTCTCAATTTTATTTTGCGGCTTTAAATTGAGTCGATCTGGAAACGCTCTTTTTCAACCTTCATCTGCGAAGCCCAAATTGCTCCTTTCCGGAACAGTCAAAGATGCTAAAACAGAAAAGCCTATAGAAGGGGCAAAAGTATCCGATGATAAATATGGACCAAAACCCTATAGGAGCGCTGTGACTGATTCTGAGGGAAACTATATTTATCTGACGTGGACAGAAGAACATATCATCATAGCAACTGCTCCTAATTATAAACCTAAGAGGAAAGGGCTTACAACAAATCTATTACAAACCGATAGAGAAAAAATCATAGACTTCGATCTTGAACCTGAATAAAATGTGAGGGGTAGTTTGCGAACCACCTGTACATTTTATCATTATCGTTTGTGTGTTGGGGTAGACCTATGTGTTTGCTCTAATTGCTATTAAATTATTCCTTTATTATTTCTCTGTGCTCTCTGTGGTTAATTTATCTTAGTCTCTTTTTTTCCGTACGGTTTCCACAAATTGATTTTGAAGTATATGGCATAGAGCCTTAAAACAAGAGTGCAGAATATCAGGATAAAAACATAGACTGGTTTATTCATATAATTCTTAAGAACC
>Ga0315289_10007101_pt1 | contig 16388 bp, 17 predicted proteins | sample YL17G11_40_MG_FD_203452 | JGI IMG/M metagenome (GOLD analysis project Ga0315289, IMG submission 203452) | Sediment microbial communities from Yellowstone Lake, YNP, Wyoming, USA - YL17G11_40 | ecosystem: Environmental > Aquatic > Freshwater > Lake > Sediment | place: USA: Wyoming | collected... | reverse complement strand
ACTGCTGGCCAACGGGCGGGGCCGCCAGAAGCCAGAAAAGCAGCGCGGCGGTCATCGCGCGGGGATCTCGAGCACGGGATCGGGGGCGTAGCCCGCGGGCGTCTTGAAGCTCCTGAGCAGCCTGGCGCCGGGAATCGAGACCACGTGGACCGTGTCCATCTCCTCGGCCGAGGCGAAGGCGCGCTGGCCGTCCGGCGAGATGCCGATCGAGACCAGCCTGCCCGTGAGCTTCACGCGGGCGACGACCTGGCGCGCCGCGGGATCGGCGATCTCGATGGCCTCGTCATGCAGCAGCGCGTACACCAAACGCTTGCCGTCCGGAGTGAGCCCGATGCGCACCGGGCCACGCCCCGTCTGGATTTCCCCGACCACCGCCTGCTTGGCGGTGTCGATGACGTAGATCTTGTGCCCTTCGCGGCAGCACACGTACAGTTCCCGCCCGTCCCGCGAAAGGACGCTCCCCTCCGGCCGCTCGCCGACGGGGAGGTTCTTCACCTCGCCGGTCGCCAGCCCAATCGAGGCCACGTCGTTCGAGGTGCTGTTGCTCACGAAAGCGCGCCTGGCGCCGGGCCCGAACTTCACCATGTGCGAGGTCTGGCCCTGGGTGTCGTAGACCTTCACCACCGCGCGGCGCGCCGGATCCACCGTCAGCAGCGCGTCGGGATACTCGGTGCTGACGGCCAGCAGCCCGCTCTTCCGGTCCAGGTCGATGCCGTGCGGGCGGTGGTACTTGCCCAGGGAGATCTCGCCGACCTTCTTGCGGGCCGCGACGTCCACGATGGACAGGGTGTTGCCGCCCGCGCCCGCCGCCTCGATGCGCATGGTGCCGTTGTCGGTGACATACGCCAGCCGCCCGTCGGGCGAGAGCAGCATCTCGTGCGGGTGCTGGCCGACCGCCACCGCGGTGAGCAGCTTGCCCTCCGGCGTGTAGAACCCCAGCGAGCCGTGGCCCTTGTGCAGCACCAGCAGCACGGCGTCTTGCGCCAGCAGCGTGAGGGCGGCCAGCAGCAGCAACGCAACCAGTCTTGGCATGATGTCACCTCCTTGAAAGCAGTTGTCACGGCCCAAACGGCGGCGCGTTCCACTCGCGGGCCTCCGGACCGTTGCTGATCTGCGGGAAGGCCGAGATGCGCAGCCGCGCGCACCCCATGGGGATGAGCAGAATCTCCTCGACCGGCGCGGCGGACCGCACCGGGCCGGGCTGCACCTCGCCCACCAGCCCGTTCGGCTCCAGTTTCCACTGCGGAATCCGCCGGCCCTGGGCGCGCAGCGTGAGGGGCGCGTTCTCGAGCGTAAACGGCTGCGGCGGCAACGGGCCCGGGCGCCGGGTCACCTGGAAACCGGCGGCGGGGCTCCGCGCATCGACGATCAGCCCGTAGTTCCACGGCGTGGTCGGGTACACCTCGAAGCCGGGCCACGCTTCCGAGCCTCCGGCGCGCACCCAGCGTTCCCCGATGCGCAACGAGTACGTGAGCGGCCCCCGCTCCACGGAGACCGTCTCCCGGTTCTTGGTCCAGACCGTCAGTGCGATCTTCATGGGCAGTTCGAGAACCACCCGGTCGCCTGGCTGCCAGGTGCGCTCGAGGATCACCCAGCCGCGTGCGGGCTTGGCCAGCGAAACCGGAGCGCCGTTCAGGCTGAGCTTGGGCTGGTCGCACCAGCCGGGGACGCGCAGCGCCAGCGGGAACCGCACCGGCTTCGCCGCCGATAGCGCGAACGTCACGGTCCCGTCGAAAGGATAGCCGGTGGTTTCCTTGAGGGTCACCTCCGTGCCGTCGGCGACCTGGGCCCTGACTTCGCTCGCGGCGTAGTAGACCGCCGCCAGACCATTGCCCGGCGTGGCCATCCACAGGCGTTCGGCGAAGTAGGGCCAGCCGAAGGCCACGTTGTGCTGGCAGCAGCGGTACTGGTGGGGGTTGTAGGAGAACATGTCGCCGCGGTTCTGGATCATGGGCGACTTGTCCAGCCGGTCCAGTTGCACCTGGTTGGGCGCGGTGAGGTAGTGGAGGCCCTGGAGGTCGGGGGTCATCGAGGGCGGCAGCGAGTTGAAGGCCACCTCCTCGGCGCGGTCGAGCCACAAGGGGTCGCCGGTGATGGCCGCCAGCATCGAGTGACTGTACATGATCTCGACCAGGGCGCAGGTCTCCGTGCCCTGGCGCGGGCCGGTGTAGCCCGGCCGGGCGTTCTCGTCGGCGCCGTAGAGCCCACCCGGCACCTGCCCGTAGATGCCGCGCACCGTGTCGTAGACGCGCTCGGTGGCCCGCAGGTAGCGGACGTCGCGGGTCTGCTGGTAGTACTGCGCCGGAGCGCGGAAGCACTGGGCAAGGTTGACCACGTGCCAGGTCGGAATGTCTCCCACCCAGTCGGCGGTCCGCTCGTGGTTGAGGCGCGCCAGATCCAGCAGCCATCTCTCCCCAGTGCGGTTGTACAGCCAGTGGATGCTGTCCAGGTTGTCCCCAGCGCGCCAGTGCTGCCAACTGAAGGGGACGAACTTCTCGAGCGGCACCGTCGTCTGCCACCGAAAATACTTCGACATGAAGCTCAGGATGCGCTGGTCCCCGGTGGCCTCATAGAGCGAGCGCAGCGGGTAGAGCATCACCATGTTGGGCCACAGGTCCGGGGCCTTCCCCATGAGCCGTTCGCCCTCCAGGTTGCTCCGGCTGCCGAAGTAGCCGTCCGGACGCTGGCTGGCCAGCACCGCCTCGAGCCACCGCCGCGCTTCCCCCAGGATGCGCCGGTCCTGGAGCGCGTGCCCCAGGTTGTAATAGCCCTTCAGCCAGTAGGGCAGCTCTTCCCAGCCGTGCTGGCCTTCCCCGCGCGGGTCCGTCCAGGCGCTGCCCTCGAAGCGGCAGAACTGGCTGATCTCCGCGAGGCGCCCGCTGAACCCTTCGGCCATCAGCTCGAGTTGGCGCCGCAGCCAGCCCTCGGCGCGCACGCTGCCGATGGGGAGCTTCATCAAGGGGCTGGCCAGCAGCGGCGGGCGGTTGCCGGCGTAGTAGCGGTTCGTTCCTCCCGGCAGCACCGCCACGCTGCGCGCCGGGCTCTGCGGAGGCGCGGGGGCCTTCTGCTCCTGCCCGATCAGCAGCGTCGCCGAAAGCCACACGCCGGCCGAAACGGAGGCGCCACGGAAGCGGTAGCTGTGCATGCGTCGATTATGGCGTATTCCGGGCCGTGGCATCACGACACGCGTCCCGGCGTTTCAGCGCCCTAATCTCTCTCCGTCGGAACTTCTGGTCCGGAGGGGCTTATGCGGCTGACCAGGACTTTGTCAACTCGATTTCTGTCCATGTCCACAACCTCGTATCGCCGGCCTCCGATCTCAAAGTTATCTCCAGCCGCTGGAATCCGGCCCAGTTGCGTAATCACGAATCCGCCTAGTGTCGTGAAACTGCCGTCGTCCTCGCCCGGCAGTTCGCGGATGCCAAGCTCCTCTTTGAATTCGTAGACCGGGGTAATGCCGTCCACCAACCAGGAGCCATCATCCCGCTCGGCAATGTGTGTCTCCGGCTTTTCTCCAGGCGCGGGCAGATCGCCGACCACCGCTTCGAGGATGTCGTGGATGGTGACCAGTCCTTCGGCCGCACCGTGCTCGTTGACCACCAGAGCTATGTGGGTGCGCGATTGCTGGAACACCTCAAGAACCTTCAAGGCCCCCATAGTCTCCGGAACGGCAGGCAACTGCCGGATGCAGCCTTTGACATCGAACGGCCGGCCTTCCACGGACAAATCCAGCAGGTCTTTGACATGCACGTAGCCCAAAACCCGATCAAGGCTGCCATCGCCCACGGGAAAGCGCGAGTAGCTGCTCTGCCTGATGACAGCTCGGATGGCCTCGGGGTCGTCCTGAAGATCGAGCCACACCATACTCATTCTGGGCCGCATCAGTTCGACCGCGCGGCGGTCCCCCAATCGAAACACGCCCTCGATCATCTCCTGCTCCGCTTCTTCGAAGGCGCCCGCTTGGGCCCCCTGCTCCACCATGACTTTGATCTCCTCTTCGGTGACGGGAGGTTCGCCCCTTTGATGGAATGGCATTACGCGGAGCACGATGTCCGTGGACCAGCTTAGGAACCGGACGACCGGTGCGGCCACTCTGGACAGGCGACGCATGGGCAACGCCACCGCCATGGCGAATCGCTCGGGGTTGGACAGGGCGATACGCTTGGGCACCAACTCGCCCAGGATCAAAGACAAGTAGCTTATAGCGATCACAACCGCGGTAACGGCAGCCAATTCGCCGTGAGGGGCCACCCACGGGATCGCGTTCAGGTGGACTGCCAGCTCCTTGGCGAGCGTGGCTCCGCCAAAAGCTCCCGCGAGAGTGCCGATCAGGGTGATGCCGATTTGGACTGTCGAAAGGAATTCGTTCGGATCGTTCGCGAGATCAAGGGCAACCTGAGCACTCGGATTGCCGTCGTCCGCGCGCTGGCGGAGGCGAGCCTTGCGGGCTGAAACAACTGCCATTTCCGACAGCGCGAAGGCACCGTTCGCGAGGATCAACAGCAGGATGGCGATAATCCCGATAGATGTGCCAAGCATGTTGCGCGCAACTCCTGCGCACCGGCCTGTTCCTCAAGGGCATCTTCGGCTCGAAGGACCTTCACTGAAGTGACCTTCATGAGTCAGCGGCTCTCTTTCTTGTCCTGGGGCACAAGGAGCGCCCCCTCCACCAGCAGGCAGGTCGAAAGACGGTCTCTCTTTAGCGAGTCACCCATATGGATGCCCGCCAGTTTGAGCACGGCATCGACTGCGGGGCGACAGGGGCGGCCACGCGGAAGAGCAGAAGACCCAGGCAGGGCATGATTTGCCTTCCCACTACTATACCTGAATCCGGCGTGGAAAGCGGGAACTGGCTCGCGCGCAGCGAAGTCCTGGCAGCCGGCGTTTCAGCGGGGCGCTCCGGCGGGCTACCACGGCGTAGTCGGCGCGATGAGTTTCCAACGACCGCAACACCGGGTTTTCCAGGAACTCGCGCAACTGCAGCACTTGAAGAAATTCGTGGAAGAAGTGGGCTCCGCCGAAGCGCGTCAGACCCGGATGATTGCAGGCGACTCGAAGATTTCGGGGTGATCGGCGCACTCTGATACTTACCTAACCAAAACTGATGTAAGGATCAGACTGCCAAAACTGTGCCCAACCCCGCGCCGGACGGGCTTCCCGGCCGTTCTTCATGGCCGGGAATGCGCCGGATCCAGGGGGCACGAAAAGAAGCGTTTGAATCACGATTCCTGGAGAGGTATGATTTCTACTCGCATGGAAGAGAGCCCCCAGCCGCCCAAAGTCTCCGTGTTGATCGTCTCCTCGAACAGCGCCGAGCCGCTCCGGCGGTGCCTCGCCGCCCTGGAGCGCTCCAAGGACCGCGAGACGTTCGAGATCCTGGTGGTGGACTCCGGCTCCGCCGACGAGAGTCCCACCCTGGACGCGGAGTTCCCTGCCGCCACCTTCCTGCGCCTCCCCCGCAATTTCGGGCTCACCAAGGCGCTGAACATCGGCATGCGCACGGCCAAGGGCGAGCTGGTCTTCTTCCTCGACCCCAACACCGCAGTCCTGCCGGAAACCGTGAGCGGTCTCGCTGCTGCGCTCGAGGCGGAACCGGAAGCCGTGGCCGTCTGCCCGCTGCTGGTGGACCCCGAGGGCCGGCCCGTCCCGGAGATCTACCCTCTGCCCGACACCCGAGGCATCGCCGCGGCCTGGCGCGCAGGGCGGTGGGGGGCACCGGTCGCCATCGACGCCGGCGCCGAGCGCGTCTCGATCCAGATGCCCAGCCTGGCCGCGCTGATGGTGCGTCTCTACTTCCTGCGCGGCATGCGCTACATCGACGAGCGCTACGGCAACTCCTGGATCGAAGCCGAGATCTCCTTCCAGATCCTGCGCGCCTCGCGCAAGCTCTTGCTGTTTCCTGGCATGCGCGTGGTGCGGCATCCCGAGCCGGCCAGGGTCTGCCCCGAAAGCGCCCGAGTCGAGGCCCTGCTGGCCGCCGATTGGGTGCTGGGCGCTGCGGCATACTCCGGCAAGCGCTTCGGGTTTCCGGCGGCCCTGAAGGTGCGCCTGCTGGCCACGCTAAGCGCGCTGGTTCAGGCGCTGTGGGCCTTGCTGCGGTTTGGCCGGGTGGGCTACCATCTCTGCCGCCTGGTGTACTTGTTCCAGGGGCAGCGACTGGACGGCACGCAGCGGCTGCTGTGACGCCCCTGGGTTAGGGCCCAGGCCCTAATCCCCCCAGTCTCTTCACCTTACTCCTGCGCCCCGCCACCCGCCCCGCCGATCTGTATGCTCGTGGACGACGCGCTGGCGACCTATCTGTGGGTCCTTCTGCCCTTTGTCGTAGCCGCCGGCTCGGGGCTGCTGGCGGCCATCATCATGCAGGCACGCATGGAGATGGCGCTGGCCCGGCAGCGCGACGGGCTGGCCGAGGCCCGCACCTTGCTGGCCACCGCCCACCGCACCATGGAGGCGCAGGTCAGGGCCGCCGAAGAGGCCGCGCGGCGCAAGGCGCTCGACGAGTTCATGTCCGACATCCGCATCGAGGAGCGCCACTACGTCCGCGAGAGCAAGTCGCTGTTTCTGAACCAGCGCTCGCTGGTGCTGCAAGAGCGCGTCTACTTCCGCAACATCCCGCTGACCGATTGGGTGGAGCGCGAATTCCCCATCGCCCAGAGCGGCTACGGACGCAGCCTGCCGCAACCCGAGGGCGGAGAACAGCGCAAGCTGCTGAAGTAGGGCCAGTCTCCTGACTGGCCCCATGCCGGATGCGCGTCCGTTGAATCCGCACATCGTAGCGAGTGCCGATTTCGTCGTGGTGGCTGCCGTCGATCTTCTTGCGCTCGTCGAAGAAGCTGACCCCACGGCCCACTTCGGTGCTCCAGCCCCCCTCGGCCGCCGTTTCTGCGGACCGTCGGGGTCCCTACTGCTCCCCCGCCAGGCCCAGCTGGGAGAGGATCTTCGGGGCCGCCTCTTGCATGGCCAGCAGGCGGTGGCAACTGTTGCAGTCCTGGAGAATCTTGCGGCCGTCGGGGCCGGCTGCCTCGCCCGTCCCGCCGCCCCACGCCTCCTCGGGCGACTACACGTGGCTCTGAATTGGCTCCGGCGCCGCTGGCGCTCCACGCAGGAGTCCTTCGGTGCTCAGATCCTCGTCCACATCCGGCCAGTGGATGCCGTAACCCGCACCACTGAGCTGCCAGTTCCGACGTTGTTCCGGGGTGGCCTCCAGAAGCTTCGGGTACAAGGCAAATGGCACAATGATCGTGCGTCCGTCGAGGAGGTCAACAGCCATGGTGTCCTCCGTGAAACGAACATCCTTCACCCGTTCTCCTGGCTTAACTTCCGAACCTCGCATTCCATTTCTCCAGTAGGATCGTTTGGGCTTCCTTGAGCATGCGCTGTATACGATGGAGTTCTACGGGACTGAATCCCAGGTTGCGGGCCAACGCAATGGGCTTCAGCCAGAACTTGGCCGACTGATCCCCGCGATCAACGTGCACATGCGGTGGTTCGTTGGGCTCGTGACTGTGGAAGTAGACGCGGTACGGTCCCGATCGCAGAACAGTCGGCACAGACCCAGTATCCCATCCTTGCGGCCCGAAGCGAAAGCAGATGCCTCATCGGCCCGATAGCCACAGCGGGCGACGCCTACCGCTCCCCCGCCAGGCCCAGCTGGGAGAGGATCTTGGGAGAGGCTTCCTCCATGGCCAGCAAGCGGTGGCAGGTGTTGCAGTCCTGCGTGATGACGCGCCCCTCCGCGCTCCTGTGCTGCTCGTCGTGGCAGCGGAAACAGCCGGGGAAATCGTTGTGACCGACGTTGTTGGGGTAAGTTCCCCAGGTGACCTTCATCTGCGGGAAAACGTTGCGCTGGTAGATGCCCAGCAGCGCCTGGGCCGCGCGCGCGATCTCCGTCCGACGCCCGGCGTGCCCCGCGGGATAGTTCCGCCGGTAGTAGTCCTCCAGCCCGGCCGGGATGGCAGAGGCCGCCTGCTCATGGCTCTGGTACGGCTTCTGCAACAGCTCCACGCCCACCTTCTTGACGAACGGCAGCGACGCGGAAACCTGCGCCGCCGCGATGGCGCGGTCCAGGGCCCCCGCGGGCAGCTCGAAAGCGTGGGTGGGCCGGTTGTGGCAGTCCATGCAGTCCATCTGCCGCTGGGGCAGTTCCCGGACGGCCTCGGGCTTGGCGTCGGCCGCCAGGTAGACCGCGGTGCGCCCGGTCCGCGAGTTGCGGTACTCGACCCTGGGAATGGTTTGGCGGCTGGAGTCCGCCGGAGCGTACTCGATGGTGACTCCCGGGGCCATATGCGCGCCATGAATGCCCCGCCTCACCGGGCCGCCTCCGATCAGCATCAACAGGACCGTTTGGGTGCGCGTGTTTCGCTCGTCGGAGGCGAACTTGTCGAGCACCCTCAGCCGGTCGGCGCCGAACTTCTCCGGCCAGTGGCAGGTCTCGCAGGTCTCGCGCGCCGGGCGCAGGTTGCGGATGGGGGTGGGAATGGGGCGCGGGTAGGTGTTGAAGGTCACCGCGAAGACCTGTCCCACGCCCGACAGCTTGCTCTTGACGAACCACGACGCCCCCGGACCGATGTGGCAGGCCACGCACTCCACCCGCGAGTGCGGAGAGTTCTGGTAGGCGGCAAACTCCGGCTGCATCACTTGGTGGCAGGTCTGGCCGCAGAAAGTGACGCTGTCCATGTAGTGCAACGCGCCGTAGCTGAGCTGCGCGCCGATGATCAGATTGATCACCGTGGTCACGCCCACGAAAAGCAGCAGGCGGCGCAGCTCGACGTTCTTGAGATCCAGCGGCGGGAAGTCCGCCGCCGGCAGCCCTTTCCGGCGCTCGCGCCGCCGCCGCCACGCGATCCCCAGCGGGATCAGGGTCAGCCCCAGGAAGAACAGCCCCGGCAGTGCCAGAAACGCCAGGATTCCCACGTAGGGGTGCGCCGCCTGCCCCCTCAGGCTGGTAGGCAGCAGGAACAGCCACAGTACCCCGGCGGTGGTCGCCATCACCACACCCAGCCGGCTCAGCCAGTTGCTCGACAAGTGCAGCACCGGCGAGAACCACGCGCCGAACTTATTCCCGGGGGACGTCACGTTGCCGCTCCTCTTCCGCGCCCCCCGCTTCGGCGGCCTCCGCCGGGCGCGGCTTGACGCTGAACCCCGTCAGCCACGCCGTATCCAGGGGATACACGTCGGGGTCGAAGATCACGAAGTACAAGTGCCAGACCACGATGGACAGCGTGGCCAGGATGGCCTCATAGAAGTGAACCACGGTGGCGAAGTCCAGCACGCTCTTGGGCCACCAGGCCAGCAGCACGCTGTTGAACCACAGCATCAGGCCGGTGGCCGCCATGATGACCGTTCCCCAGACCACCGCCCAGTACTCCGCCTTCTCGATGTAGCTGTGGCGGGAGAGCCGCGGCTTCGGCGACATCAACCCGAGGTTATAGGCGAGCGTGCCCACTGCCTCGGCCACGTCCGTGCGCCGGGGCCACAGCGTCTTCCAGTGCTGCCGCAGCCGGCGACTCAGCACCAGGGTCGTGACGTGGGCGGCGGCCACCGCCAGCAGGACCACACCCGCGATCCGGTGCAGCGTCCCCCGCACCGGCCAGTACCGCTCCCAGTCCACCAGCGGCCTGGCCCACCACTGGTCCGGGTACTTCAAGGCGAACCCCGTCCATACCAGCACCGCGAAGGAAATCACCAGCAGGCCGTGCTGGAGGCGCTCCCACCCGTACATGCGCAACTCCGGCTCGAAGGCCCGGAAGGGCAGGGGCCCCGCCCCCCGGAACCGGCGCAGCCACAGCTTGCGCGCCCAGTCCCCCAGGTTGTGCAATACCATCAGCCCGATCACCAGCGGAATCAGGATGCGGTAGCCGTAACGGGCCCAGACCACCGCCGGACCCTCGCCCCGCCCCTCCCCTTGGTGCACCGTGCCCAGCGCGAACCGCCGCCCCGCCCCGGGATGGCACTGCCCGCAAGTAGCCGGCAGGTTCCGCGGATGGGTCCTCGAGCGCCGGTCTGTAGACGGCAGGATGTTGTGCACCCCGTGGCAACTGGCGCAGTTGGCTACCGACTGCGACCCGGCCTTGGCGGCCAGCCCGTGGAACGACGCGTCGAAGCTGATCAGGCGATCATCTGGCAGCCCGAAGCGGCGGGAAAGCTGGGCGCTGCCGTGACACTGCCCGCAGGTCTCCCGGATGTGACCGGCGCTTACCGGAGAGGTCTGGCTTTGGTGAGACAAGATGGAATGCTCGCCGTGGCAGTCCGTGCAGACCGGAGCGGCCGCCACGCCACGCTGCCCTGCCGCCCCATGCACGCTGGCGCGGTACTCCTCGGCCACCTGGGAGTGGCACATCCCGCACAGCTCCGGGACTCCCTGGCGGAACTCGCCCGCGGTGGCGCGTTTAACCTCGTGCGCCCCGCCGTGGCAGACGGTGCAGTCCGGAGCCGCCGCGTTGCCAGCCTTTAGGGCACGCCCGTGAACGCTACCGGCGTGCTGGGCGGCCACCGTCGCGTGGCACTCGGCGCAGTCGGGCTTGGCCACCCCCGCCGGATGCGGATAGGCTTCGTGCTGGGGGTGGCAGCCGGCGCAGCCCACTCCGACGTGCGCCGAGGCCTGCACCCGCTGGGACTGCTCGTGGCAGCCCGCGCAGCTCTCAGTCGCTTTCTGGGCCAGCCCCTCGGCGCCCCAGGAGGCCACCCATAACGCCGTCAGGACACCAAGGGACCGCATGCGGTTCTTGTCCGTTCTAACCCACTGGAACGCGGGAACTGGCCTCCCAACTCGCGTACACGCAGAGCCCTGCCAACGCCAGTCCGTAAACCACGAGCAGGATCGTGAGTATCTTGACCCATCGGTCCAGGGCGTCCAGCTTCTTGGCGACCACCGCCTGCTGGGGCACCTTGCCGGCGTCAGAGTCCAACACGTGCAGCGTCTCGTCGTCCTCCCGGGCCACCCGCTTGCGGCAGACATACAGCACCACCACCGCCACCAGCAGTACGATCCATCCGAGCAGAAACGGAAGCAGTGTTGTCATGGCTCCCCGCTCAGTCCCCCGGCGCCCGGCCTGACCAGCGCGTCCGCGGCCCCAGCCTGCCGGACCGCTTCCACGATGCCGGCCAGGTACAGATCCACAGCGCACCGCCCGCGGGCGCGCGCCTCACAGCTCCCGTCCAGCGCTGCATCCACGCAGGCCGAGCAAACGTTTTCCCGAATGGCCCGCCGGTAGTCTGCCAGCTCCTGGCTCTCGCTCGCCACGATGGCCTGGACCACCAGGGGGAACAAGTCGAACAGCGCGCAGCCGCCCCGCGGCTGCTCGGCGCAACTCCCCTCGCCCGGCACGCAAACCGCACAGATCCGGCTGCGGACAAGCGCGGCGACCTGGTCCCAAGCACGAGGCATCTTAGGCACCCCTCTCCTGGCCGGATCCCGCTGCGGCCGGCGGTCCCGCCGACCCGGCGGCGTGCGGCTCCGGTTTCGCCGCGCGCAACTCCGCCGCCATTATGGCCAGCACCGCCGTGCTCAGGGGATCCTCGTGGAACACCACCGCACGAATCCCCGCGTTCCAGGCTTGCGCCAGGCGTTGCGGGTCGTTGCGGGTGATCAGCACCACCCGCTCCGGGTGAACCAGCGCGGAGGGAAGACGGTCCAGGCCTTCCCAGTCCACCACCATCACCCCGCCCTGCCCGGGATCGGGGGCTTCCACGCGGCGCACCTCGAGGCTGCCGCTGCGTTCCAGCAGCTCCTGCAAGGCCGCCGCGTAGCGCGCGTCGCGGATAGTCAGTTGGACCGTCTCCATACGCCCGGGCCGTACCCGCCCGCTTACTTCTTCTCCTTCTCCTGGCACTCCTTCAGCGACTTGCTGGCCTTGTAGCACTCGCCCACCTGGTTGAGTTCCTTGCCCTTGGTGTGGCAGACCACGCACTTGACTTTCTCGGTCTTCGTGTACTCGGGCTTGCTGTAGCCCACCGACGTGAACACCGTAAAGCCCGCGGCCAGCACAAAGGCCGTCAGAACATAGTTCCACTTCCGCATCTTTCCTCCTGTCTGAAGCCATGCAATCAAATAGCCACAGCGGGCACGCCCGGGGCGCCCGCTTTGTCTGGTATATAACACTACAGCAAAGCTCGGCGCAGCCGCTTGGTCGCACCTGGCGGCCTGGCTCGCCCTCCAGGGTGGGGCAAAACCTCTGCCGGCGCGTTGGGTGAAATCACCCAGCCTGCGCTACAATAGTTGGTTAAGGAAGCCTTTTGGAAACCCTCTCGAACTCCAAGCTGGTACCCGCCTGGCAACGCGCTGCCGTGCTGGAAGCGGTCTTCGATCAACTTTCGGACGCGCTGGTCCTTTATGACAAGAACCTCGGCATTACCGGCGTCAACCGCGCGGCCGAGCGGCTCTTCGGCCTGGCCGCGGAGGGCATGGTAGGCCGCCACTGCCACGAGGTGTTCCGCTGCGCCGGCTGCGAGCCGGGCTGCGGCCTGCTTGAGGGCCTCAGCCAGGGACCCTCCCTGCCCCACTGCACCGTCCGCCTCCGCGGCGACGACGGCCGCGAGCGCCTGGTGCTGATCCGCACCTCGCAGATCTTCAGCCAGCACGGGGAGCTCGAGGGCGCCATGGCCACCATCAAGGACGTCACCGAAGAGGTGGCGCCCATGCGCCGCGAGGTGATCGCCGAATCGTCCGCCATGCGCGAGGCTTTGAGCTTCGTGCGCAAGGTGGCCTCCAGCGAAGCCACCACCATTCTGCTGGAGGGCGAGAACGGCACAGGCAAGGATTTGATCGCCAAGGCCCTGCACCACGAAAGCCCGCGCCAGGCCGAACCGTTTATCGCCATCAACTGCGCCGCCATCCCGGAGACGCTGATCGAGAGCGAGCTCTTCGGCTACGAGAAGGGCGCCTTCACCGACGCCCGCGCCCAGAAGCGGGGCCTCTTCGAGCTGGCCGATAAGGGCACCCTGTTCCTGGACGAGATCGGCGAGATTTCGCTCACCCTCCAGGCCAAGCTGCTGCGGGTCCTCGAAGAGCAGAGTTTCCGCCGCCTGGGTGGCTTGCGCGACATCCGCGTGGACCTGCGCTTCGTGGCCGCCACCAACAAGAACCTGCGCGAGGCGGTCCGCGAGGGGGCCTTCCGCCAGGACCTTTACTTCCGCCTGAACGTCATTCAGATCGTGCTGCCACCCCTGCGCGAGCGGCAGGAGGACATCGTGCCGCTGGCCGAGTTCTTCATCGAGCACTACAACCGCAAGTTCAAGCGCCACCTCGAGGGGCTCACCCAGGAGGCCACCGACCTGCTGCTGGCGCACGACTGGCCCGGCAACGTGCGCGAGTTGCGCAACGCCATCGAGCGCGCCATGATCCTCGAGGAATCCGCGCGCATAACGGCCGCCAGCCTGCCCATCTCCATCAGCGGTTCCGAGCTGAGTCTGGCCGCCGCCCCCCTGGCCCGCCTGGCTATCCCCGACGACGGCCTCTCCCTGGTCGAGAACGAGCGCCAGTTGTTGATCCGCGCGCTGGAGAAGACCACCGGCAACCAGACCCAGGCTGCCCGCCTGCTGCGCATCACCCGCGACACCCTGCGCTACAAGATGAAGAAGTACAACCTGCGCTGAGGCGGGCGCGATCAGCGGTGGGTCTTTTTCGGCTTGCGGTGAAAGGCGGCGGCGATGTCGCGCGCCAGCGGGATGTGGTGCTCCCGCAACAGCTCGTTCATTCTCAGGTAGGTGATCCCGAGCAACTCGGCGCCCTGCCGGAGCGTGATCTGGCCCTTTCGGTACTGATCCAGAACTGTCTCTTGCAGTTTGACGCGGAGTCCTTCCGCCACCAGTTGCCGGATCGCGGTGGCCCGGTCTTCCAGGTTCAGTTCACCGTAGAGATCGACTTTCTTCAGCAGTGACTCCGGCATCGTCGTGTTGACACGTCGTATCGAACCCATGGCTTACCTCCCCACGGAGAATGCCTGCATGAACTCCTCCGAGTACCTTCCGTTAGCAACGAAATCCCGGAACAAGTCATTCCGCCGGCGGCGGGAGACCCGCCCGGCTTGGTGGAGTTCCTGGACCAATTCCGCGGTGAACTGAGCCACCAGGCCGCGCTGTTCCGCTTTCCGCAACAGGGCCTGATCGTTGACCAACACAACCGCAGGCGCGAGTTCTTCGGCCAGCAGCAGGACCAGTGAGTCCGTCCGGCTGATGCCGGCCAGTTTCTGCTTGCGGCGCGGGTCTTGAACGGTCACCATGCCCTGCTCGAACAGGCTGCCGATGGCGGCGGCATCCGGGTAGGCCATCGCCGAGCCGATCTCCACCGTTTCGCGGTAGACCTCGGAGACGGTGACGGCCCTATGCGGCGAAAGGGTGAGCAGCGGGAGCGCGTCCGCCCCGGCCAGGGTGATCAGCGCCGACGAATCGACGACCATGGTGCTCACACACCCAGTATACCCAGAGCACACTTTTGTGCCAAACCCGCAATCAGCCTGCGTGGCCTAGCTGGCGGCCACGGGCGGCGAGAACCCGGCGCGGCGGCGCACATCCGGCCGGGGGATGGCTTCCAGCGCACTGCTTCTCTCCCCGCCCGAGCGGGTCGCCGGGAACGAGCGCCAGTTGTTGATCCGCGCGCTGGAGAAGACCACCGGCAACCAGACCCAGGCTGCCCGCCTGCTGCGCATCACCCGCGACACCCTGCGCTACAAGATGAAGAAGTACAACCTGCGCTAACCGGGGACCGAGGGAAGGTTCCCCTACCCCCGCGCGACCGCCGGATACACCTTGCGGATGGCCGCCACGATGTCGGCGGTGTCGCGAATGGTGTACTTGGGATCCAGGGCCGGGCCGGCGAAGCGGCTCAGAATGTCGATAGTCCGCGGGCAGGTCTCGGGCCCGTACCGGATGGCCCGCCCCCGCGCCGAGGTGAACGACGGCCAAGCCGGGTGCACCGTCACCTTCTTGATGATGTAGGGCAGCGCGGGCAGGATCACCGAGCCGCCCGGCTTGCTCACCGGGACGCCCTCGGCCCTCATGGCCGCCTGGAAGCGGTCGCAGCGCTGCTTGGTCTGGAACTCGATGAACACGCCGGCGCCCAGCTCGCCCTCGGGGTCCGGAAGCTGGCGGAAGCGGATGCCGGGCAGGTCGCGGACGCCCTCATAGACGCGGCGGGCGTTGGCGCGCACCGCGTTGACGATGACATCGAGCTTCCGCAACTGCGCCAGCAGCACGCCGCCGCTGAATTCGTTCATGCGAAAGTTGGCGCCGGCGAACCAGTCCAGCTTCGCCTTCCCGATTACCCTCTCATGCACGTCGCGCAGCCCTCCCAGGTCATGGAAGCGCGCGGCGCGCTCGAATAGCACCGGGTCGTTGGTGGTGACCGCCCCGCCCTCGCCCGCGGTGATGGTCTTGTTCAGTTGCAGGCTGTAGATGCCGATGTCGCCGATCGAGCCCAGCGCCCGGCCCTGGTAGCTGGCGCCCACGCTCTGCGCGCAGTCCTCGAGCACCTTGAGGTGGTGCTTGCGCGCGATGGGCAGGATGCGGTCCAGGTCCGCCGGGTTGCCCTGCAGGTGCACCGCCATGAGCACCTTGGTCTGCGGCGTGATCCGGCTCTCGATGTCCGCCGGGTCGATGTTGAAGCTCTCGTCGATCTCGGCGAACACCGGCAGCGCGCCGGCGTGCACCACCGCGTCGTAGCAGGAGTGCCAGGTCCAGGCCGGCAGAATCACCTCGTCGCCCGGGCCGATCTGGAGCGCGGCCATGGCGCATTGCAGGGCGGCGGTCCCCGAGGTGACCGCCAGCGCGTAGCGCGTCTGCATGCGCGCGGCGAACTCCTTCTCGAAAGTGGCCACCTTCATGGGCGGCTCGTGGCCCCGCCCGTACCAGCGGAAGGGCCGGCCGGTCTCGAGCACGTCGTTGAGCTCCTGCCGTTCCTCCGCCCCGTAGTACTGGGGCCCCCAGTAGTCCGCGCGCAACGGTTTCGCGCGCATCGGGGTTCCGCCCTCAATGGCCAGTTGAGAAGCCGCCCGCGTGCCGCCCGCGGCCAGCGCCGCTGCGGCAAAGAACTTTCTGCGATTCAGCATACCGGTCTCCCTGGGAATCAGGATAGCCCCGGGGACGGGGCGAGTCAACACGTCAAGACACCGTGAATCAGCCCCGAGCGGCGCTCACGGGAAACAGAACCGACCGATCTGGCCGCCCGCGACAAGATCGGTCGGCTGCGCAGGTCTAAAACGACAAGCGGAACGCGAACTGCATGCTGCGCGGGAAATTCTGCTGATTGATGGTGGTCCGGCCGAAGTTGTTCGAGGTCAGCCCCGTGTCCGGGCCCTGATAGATCGGCGTGTTGAACGCGTTGAACGCCTCAGCGCGGAACTGGAACGTAACGCGCTCGCGGATCTTGAAGTTCTTAAACATTGACAGATTCA
>Ga0315289_10007100_pt1 | contig 16388 bp, 12 predicted proteins | sample YL17G11_40_MG_FD_203452 | JGI IMG/M metagenome (GOLD analysis project Ga0315289, IMG submission 203452) | Sediment microbial communities from Yellowstone Lake, YNP, Wyoming, USA - YL17G11_40 | ecosystem: Environmental > Aquatic > Freshwater > Lake > Sediment | place: USA: Wyoming | collected... | reverse complement strand
CCTCCCGTTAAGACGGGACAGGCACAGGGGCGGGGCTTCCGGGTAATGTCGATGTGATTACACGGTCGGCTTTGACTCCACTGCGGGAGTCCGTTACCGCCCTCCCTGCCCCTGCCTACCGGCAGGAAGCGGGGCATCCAGCCGACTTGCCCGTGACGTGGCATGGATTCCCAGTCTTTTTCGTCTTGTTTCGAAAAAGGGAAGATGGACACAAATCCGAGTTTCAACCTAGCACATTCGGACGACATTTTCAATTTGAAATTCATTTCTCCAACGATCTGTATGGACTTCATTTGGTTGACAGAGGGGGCTTTTTATCTTAAGTTTTGATGTAAAATTTGCACCGAAATTCAAGGGCTTTTTATGGACATCCGGCAAGAAAGAATCCCCGTCAACATCGAAGATGAGATGAAGAAGTCCTATATGGACTACGCCATGAGCGTCATCGTCGGCCGAGCTCTTCCCGATGCGCGCGATGGCCTCAAACCCGTCCATCGGCGTATCCTCCACGCCATGAACGAATTGAACAACGACTGGGATAAGCCCTACAAGAAATCAGCAAGGATTGTCGGTGATGTGATTGGAAAGTATCACCCTCATGGAGACATGGCGGTTTACGACTCCATTGTGCGAATGGCCCAGGACTTCTCCCTTCGCTATCCGCTCGTCGACGGCCAAGGAAACTTCGGTTCCATTGACGGCGACCCCCCTGCCGCCATGCGATACACCGAGATCCGCATGGCCAAACTGGCCCACGAACTGCTTGCAGACATCGAGAAAGAGACGGTTGACGTCGTCTCGAACTATGACGAATCCTTGTTCGAACCCTCGGTTCTCCCATCAAGATTTCCGAACCTCATTGTGAATGGGTCTTCGGGGATCGCCGTGGGCATGGCCACCAATATCCCTCCGCACAACATGACGGAGACCATCCATGCGCTCACTGCTCTCATCGACGACCCGGATATCTCCATTGCCAAACTGATGACCCACATTCCCGGTCCGGACTTTCCGACCGGAGGATTTATCAACGGGAAGGAGGGCATTCGTTCCGCGTACGAAACGGGCAAGGGGGTCATCCAAATTCGGGCTCGAGCCCTCATCGAGAGGGATCGGAAAAGCGAACGCGAGAGCATCGTCATCACAGAACTCCCCTACCAGACCAATAAGGCGAAGTTCGTCGAGCGGGTGGCAGAACTTGTTCAGGGAAAAACGATCGAGGGAATCTCAACCATCCGGGACGAATCGGACCGAGATGGAATGCGGGTGGTCATCGAACTGAAACGGAATGAAGTGGCGGAAGTAATCCTGAACCAGCTCTACAAGCACACCCAGATGCAGACCTCTTTCGGGATCATCCTCCTCGCCATTCATCAGAATCAACCCAAACTCCTCAATCTGAAAGAAATCCTCCAGCTCTTTGTGCAACATCGTCAGGAGGTGGTCACTCGAAGGTCTGTCTTCGAACTGAAGAAAGCAGAGGCCCGGGCCCATATCCTGGAGGGGTTGAAAAGGGCCATCGACCAGATTGACGCCATCATCGCTGCCATCCGGGCTTCGAAAACACCTAAAGAGGCAAAAGAGCGGTTGATGGGTCAATTCGCCTTTTCTGATGAACAGGCTCAGGCCATCCTGGAAATGAGGCTGCAGCGATTGACCAACCTGGAGCAGCGGAAGATTGTGGAGGAGTATGAGGAGACGATCAAGCTCATCAACCGATTGAAGGCGCTGCTCGCCAGTGAACGCCTCATGCTCAATGTCATCAAAGAAGAGCTGGTCGCCATTCGAGACGCCTATGGAGACGAGAGGCGAACCGAGATCGTCGAGGCGACCCCTGAGATCAAGATCGAAGATCTCATCGCCGAGGAAGACATGGTGGTGACGATCACCCACACAGGCTATATCAAAAGAAACCCCATCAGTCTGTACCGGAGCCAGAATCGCGGCGGGAAAGGCAAGATGGGCATGCAGGTCAAGGAAGAGGATTTTGTGGAAGACCTCTTCATCGCCTCCACGCACGATTATGTCCTCTTCTTCACCGATGCGGGAAAGATCCACTGGATGAAAGTTCATGAGCTTCCTCAAGCCGGTCGTCTCACCCGGGGCAAAGCGATCGTGAACCTTCTCAATCTCGGAAGCGATGAGAAGGTTACAACGATTCTCTCACTCAAGGATTTCCAGAAATGGAAATTCATCACGCTCATGACGAAGCTGGGTGTCATCAAGAAGACGGCCCTCGAGGCTTACAGCAATCCCAGAGTGGGCGGGATCATTGCCATCAACCTGGATGAAGGGGACGAACTCATCTCCACCCGATTGACCGATGGCAAACAGCACCTCTTCATCGGCACCAAATTGGGCAAGGCGATCCATTTTCCAGAAACCCAGATCCGTGAAATAGGACGAACGGCGCGCGGAATCCGAGGGATCAAGCTCTCCCAGGGCGACGAGGTCGTGGGAATGGAGGCCGTGGCCCCTCACACCCAGATCTTAACGGTGACGGCCAATGGTTACGGAAAGAGAAGCCCCGCCTCTGAGTATCGCATTCAAAACCGGGGCGGGACAGGGATCTTCACCGTAAAGCGAACATCGAGGACCGGCGATGTGGTGACCATCATTCCCGTCTTCGACGAAGATGAACTGATGCTGATCTCGAATGCGGGAAAGATCATCCGTTTGAAGATGGCTGACATTCCTGTCCAAGGAAGGAATACGCAGGGGGTGAGGCTGATCACCCTTGAGACCGGAGAGAAGGTTGTCTCCGTCGCAAAGCTGGCAGAGAAGGATTAGAGGAGTCATCCTTCCATTGCGCTCGGGTGTGATAGGTATTTGCGGCTGCAACTGAGGTTTCACTTAGAGAATTAAAAAAAACTTGTAATTCTTGAAAAAAGGGTTTATAGTAGTTTTTGGTGTTCCAATGTCGATTTTCCCCAGTTTTCTTCCCTTCACGACTTTGTAATTTTCATTTTTCCACATTTGTGGAAACATTGTGAAAAAAGACAAATAACTACTTGAAATGAATATACTTTTTGTCTTGCTGCATTTCTGGACATTCCATAGACTGCCTTCAAACGCTACCCAAGACAATCATGGCTTAACCCATGGAAAACTTTTGGACTAAAGTGACCGACTCTTTGAAAGAAAGGGTGGGTCAACAGAATTTCGACATCTGGATAAAGCCGATTTCCTTTGTTTCCATGCAGGGAGACAGTGTGGAACTCGAAGTCCCAAATCGCTTTTTCAAGGAATGGATCAACGAACATTATGCTTTCCAGATTCAGGAGGCTGTCTCCCATTTGACCCAGAAATCTTGTCTCCTCAAGTTTCGAATCCGAAATGCAAGAGCGAGCAAACAAGACATCAGTCCTCGGAGTCCGGAAAAAAAGGAAGCGGAGGGGCCTTCTTCCGCCGTTCCCATGTTCAACCCTAGGTACACCTTTGATAATTTTGTCGTGGGGGCAAGCAACCAATTTGCCAATGCGGCTTGTCTTGCCGTGGCCAACCTTCCAGCGAAAAACTATAACCCCCTCTTTATCTACGGAGGGGTGGGGTTGGGGAAGACTCACCTCCTCCACGCCATTGGAAACCATATTCTTCACAACCGCATTCTTCTTGAAATTAAAAAAATCTGTTACCTCTCTTCGGAGGAATTCACGAACGAGCTGATTAACTCCATTCGATATGAGAAAATGGATGAATTCCGGAACAAGTTTAGGAAGATGGATATTCTTCTTATCGATGACATTCAGTTCATCGCTGGAAAGGAGAGAACTCAGGCTGAATTCTTTCATACATTCAACTCTCTTTACGAAGGCCGAAAACAGATTGTGGTCACCAGTGATAAATTTCCAAAGGATATTCCCAATTTTGAAGAGAGACTTCGTTCCCGGTTTGAATGGGGTCTCATTGCTGACATTCAACCTCCGGATATCGAAACGAAAGTAGCAATTCTTCGAAAGAAAGCTGAAAACGAGAATATTCCACTCCCCAACGATGTTGCTTTCTTGCTGGCTTCCCAAATTGACTCCAATATCAGAGTTTTAGAAGGATCACTGATTCGCATCGGTGCCTTTGCCTCTCTCACAAAGACATCCATCACGATCGATATGGCAAAAGAAGTTTTAAAAAATATTATTAGACCTAAAGAAGAACTGATCTCGATCGATTCGATTCAGAAAACCGTTTCCACTTTCTATAACATTAAGTTATCGGATCTTAAGGTGAAGCGGAAGTATAAAGGGTATGTCCTTCCCCGTCAGATCGCCATGTACCTCTCAAGAAAAATGACGACCGCTTCTCTCATTGAAATAGGAGATAAATTTGGAGGAAAAGACCATTCTACGGTTCTTCACTCCATTAAGAAGATTGAGGAGAAGATTTTACAGGATCCCTCCTTCCGAGAAACAATCGAAAATCTTCATGGTCGAATTAAGTCATAATTAGAGTTGAAATCGTGTGAATCAATGTGTAAAATAATAGACGTTGCAGTATATGAATGGGTTCAGGGAGTATTTTCCCAAACATTCTCATTAAGAGTCCACATCCAAATCCTTTTATTATTGTGTCTGTTAGACCTTTTTTCTTCATTTTCACAGGTCTTATTATGACGGTGATAGTTCTATAGAATTATATAAAATAATAGTAATAAGAGGTTAACCATGAATTTTGAAATTGAGAAAAAAGAATTTTTAAGGGGACTTAATCTCATTCAGAGTATTACGGGGAGAAAGACGACGCTTCCCATCTTGACACATGTTCTTCTGGAGACAGGAAAAGGATGCCTTTTATTAACGGGTACGGATCTGGAAATTGGCATTCGGGAAGAGTTGACCGCGAAAATACATGAGGAAGGAAAATCTTCTGTTTCTGCAAAGAAGCTTTATGAGATTGTTCGAGAGCTGCCAGACCAGACGATTCAAATTCAGAAAAAAGAGAATCATTGGATCACCCTGCGATGTGGCAAGTCACTCTTCAATATGGCAGGGCTAGATCCTGAAGAGTTTCCTTCTCTTCCGGTTTTTCAAGACGAGCATTTCTGCGAGCTCCCCATCTCTCTCTTAAGCGAAATGATTGAAAAGACCGTCTTTGCAGCGGCGAGCGAAGAATCCCGCTATCATCTCAACGGAGTACTTTTTCTGCAGAACAAGGAAGGGGGAAAAGAGAGATTAAGAATGGTGGCCACCGATGGTCATCGACTCTCCCTCATCGATCGAGAAGCTCAGAAGGTTAGAGGGATCGAAAAAGGAGTTATCATTCCGAAAAAGGGCGTCTTGGAGATGAAGAAGGTCATGGTCGATAAGGAGGGAATAGGGACGGTGGCAATCTACTTTGACGCGACACACGGCTTCATGAAGATAGGGAAATTCTTAATGATCGTGCGTCTGATCGATGGAGATTTTCCAGAATATCAACAGGTGATCCCTAAAGAGAATGATAAAAAAATTACTCTCAACAAAGACAATTTTTACCGTTGTCTAAGAAGAGTGTCGACCATGGCGAGTGAGCGGGTGGAAGGAGTGAAGTTCTCGATCAAAAGCAATGGCATTGAGTTCAGTTCGTATAACCAGGATTTTGGAGATGCCCGAGAGGAAATGGAAGTGGTCTACGAAGGTCCTTCTTTGGATGTGGGATTCAATTCGAGGTATCTCATGGAGGCTCTGAACATCATCGATTCCGAAGAGGTTCTCATCGAGATCAAGGATGAGGGAAGTCCGGGAATGATGCGACCGGTGCCGCCGGCGGATCCCCCGGATCAAATATGCATCGTTATGCCCATGAGGATTTAAATGGCGAAGAATTCGGATCAGGATAAGTCAGGACGAGAAGAGAGCGAGAGTACGGACCTTTATACTGCGGAACAGATTACGGTCCTTGAAGGATTGGCGGCTGTCCGGAAGCGGCCAGCCATGTACATCGGGAATACGGGAACCGAAGGATTACATCACCTCGTCCATGAGATCGTCGACAATAGCATTGACGAAGCCCTGGCAGGCTTCTGTCAGAAGATCGACGTCATCATCCACATGGACAATAGTGTCACCGTTCGTGATGACGGTCGTGGAATTCCGGTGGACCTCCACGAAAAAGAGAATCGACCGGCGGTGGAGGTCGTCATGACCATGCTCCACGCGGGAGGGAAATTTGACAATCTGAGCTACAAGATTTCGGGAGGTCTTCACGGCGTGGGTCTCTCGGTCGTCAATGCCCTTTCAGAGTTTATCGAATTGGAGATTCGGCGGGACGGAAAAGTGTACCAGCAGACCTATGAGCGGGGGGAACCGAAGACAAAACTTCAGGTCATCGGTAAGACGAAACACACGGGAACACAGGTTCACTTCAAGCCTGACGCAGAGATCTTCGAGACTCTAATTTTCAGTTTCGACTTGCTCTCTCAACGGCTGAGAGAGTTGGCTTTCCTGAACAAAGGCCTCTCCATTACCATCGAAGATGAGCGGTCAGAAAAGCGACACGATTTTTTTTACAAGGGCGGGATCATCTCTTTCATTGAGTATCTGAATAAGAACCGAAATGTTCTCCATCCCAAACCCATTTACATCGAAGGAGAGAAGAACGGGTTGGAGGTAGAACTCTCGTTCCAATACAACGACGGATATGCTGAAAACATTTTTTCTTTTGCCAATAACATCAACACGGTGGAAGGGGGAACCCACCTCGTCGGATTTAAGACGGCCCTCACCCGAACGATCAACCAATACGCAACGAATGCCAACCTTCTCAAAGGGCTCAAGGAGAACCTGACGGGAGAAGACATCCGGGAGGGTTTGGTCGGTGTCATCAGCGTCAAGGTTCGCGAGCCTCAGTTTGAAGGGCAGACCAAGACCAAGCTCGGCAACAGCGAAGTCAAAGGAATGGTGGAGGCCCTTGTTAACGAGAAGCTGGGGACGTACTTCGAGGAAAGCCCCAGTATCGCGCGGAAAATTATCTCCAAGGTGATCGACGCCTCCCGTGCAAGGGAGGCCGCGCGGAAGGCACGAGAGTTGAGTCGAAAAAAGGGTGCTCTCGATGGAAATGTTCTGCCAGGAAAATTGGCCGACTGCCAAGAAACAGATCCCGCGCGGAGCGAGATCTTTATTGTGGAGGGAGATTCGGCAGGAGGCTCGGCCAAACAGGGAAGAGATCGTACGACCCAAGCCATCCTTCCCCTTAAGGGAAAGATCCTTAACGTGGAGAAGGCTCGATTTGACAAGATGCTGGCCAACGAGGAGATTAAGATCCTCATCTCCGCGCTGGGAGCCGGAATTGGGAAGGAAGATTTCGACGTGGGTCGTCTTCGCTACCATCGCATTATTATTATGACCGACGCCGACGTGGACGGTTCTCACATTCGCACGCTGCTCCTCACGTTTTTCTATCGCCACATGCCCGAGACCATTGAAAGGGGATACCTCTTCATTGCCCAACCCCCCTTGTTCAAAGTCAATGAAGGGAAAAGCGAATCCTACATCAAGAACGAGCAGGAACTCAATCAACACCTGGTGGACCGAGCCATTGCTAAGAGTGAGGTGGTGGTTCAGCGGACGAGCAAGAAGATAACGGATCGGAAACTGAGTCTCCTCCTCGAGAAGATTTTCCTCTACCATGATCTCCTTCAACGAATTCAACATCGAGGATACCCCCGATCCCTGCTCTCCATCCTCCTGCAGGATGGTGTCCGGAACAAGTCGGCTTTCGCGGAGAAAGAAAAGATTGCCGACCTCAAGAAACGACTCGAGAAAGGGGGATTTGAGGTCTTGGAGGTCGCTTGGGACGAGGAGCATAACCTTTGCGGGTTCGAGATTCAGAAAGAGAATGGAGGAAGGCATCCTCGCCTGAAGCTCCGGTGGGATTTCGTGTCTTCCGTGGAATTCCGCCAGCTCCATCAACTCTATCAAGACATTCATGAGATGGCTCCTCCCCCCTATGTCGTGAAGGAGAAGGACAAGGAACTGACCATCGAGAATGAGGAAGACTTGCTTCAGTCGTTAAACCAGATGGGAAAAGAGGGACTCGGGGTTCAGCGCTATAAGGGGTTGGGGGAGATGAACCCTGAACAACTCTGGCAAACCACCATGAATCCAGAAACGCGGACGCTTCTCCAGGTGAAGATTGAAGACGCCATTGAAGCCGATGAAATCTTCAGTGTCCTGATGGGCGATGAGGTCGAACAGAGACGGCAATTCATTGAAGACAACGCCCTCTTCGTCAAGAACCTCGATATCTGATCTCTTTTGGATTCCATCACCTCAAGGAACCCATTGACCCCTTCATGCAAGAATCTCAGCAGAAGGTTTTGAATTCGAAATAGGACATCCGTGCCTGTGCCTAACCTGCTAACGATGAAGCTTCGGCGAGGGCAGCAGTCTCACGCATCGTCTGCCTTCCAGGACGCGGCGGGTCGGAGTCTTCGCCATTGTTTCTTGACGGAAATCGTTCGGATGTGGGTTAGATGAATGCTGGTCATCGGATTAACCGGTGGGGTTGCAAGCGGAAAAACGACCGTTTCAGAGGTCCTGAGAGAGGAAGGTGCCACCCTCATCGACGCAGACCAGATAGCCAGGGAACTGGTTCAACCGCAAACACCGGTCTGGCAAGAGTTGGTCAGGGCATTTGGAAACGGGATTCTTGATCGGGAGGGGTCCATTCACCGACAGAAGCTCGCATCCCTCATCTTCTCGAATCCTCGCCAGAGGAGCCTTTTGAATCGGATTCTTCATCCGAGGATTAAAGAAGAAATAGGCCGCCGTTTGAAAGGCATTCAGCAGAAAGACCCTGAGGCCATTGTGGTGATCGATGCTCCTTTGCTCATTGAAACCGGTGGTCATCGAGAGATGGACAAAGTCATCGTGGTTGTCTGCACAGAGACCCAGCAGATCGAAAGACTGAGGAGACGAAAACAACTGAGCGAGGAGCAGGCCCGGGCGATGCTTTCGTCTCAGATGCCTCTGGAAGAAAAGGCAACGGTGGCAGATTATGTGATTTGCAATGAGGGATCCCCTGAGGAAACCCGCCAAAAGGCGAGGGACGTTTTTAAGGAGTTGAAAGGTATGGCCCTTCAACCGAAGGGCCACAAGGCGTGATGACCATTCGCCTGTTCCAGGGCGACCTATTCCATGGGTGAGGAGGCAAGGGAACGCGGTTATGAACATCAAAGATTTAAAAAAGATGAAGATCAATGAGCTGTATCGGGTTGCGAAGGATCTCAATGTCGAAGGGGCCAGCAGTATGCGCAAGCAAGAATTGATTTTTGCCATTCTTCAGGCCCAGACAGAGAAGAACGGGTTGATTTTTGGGGAAGGGGTCTTGGAGATCCTCCCAGACGGGTTCGGGTTTTTACGGTCTCCCGATTACAATTACCTTCCCGGTCCGGATGATATCTATATCTCCCCCTCTCAGATCCGTCGATTCAACCTTCGGACGGGAGACACGGTCTCCGGGCAGATCCGGCCCCCGAAGGACACCGAGCGTTACTTTGCGATGCTCAAGGTGGAGGTCGTCAACTACGAGGATCCCGAGGGAGCCCGGGATAAGATTCTCTTCGACAACCTGACCCCTCTCTATCCCCAGGAAAAGATTCATCTGGAGATGGACGGGGATGCCCAGAATTACTCCTCCCGAGTCATGGATCTTCTCACTCCGATCGGCAAAGGACAGCGCGGACTCATCGTGGCGTCCCCAAGAACCGGCAAGACCATGCTCCTGCAGAGCATTGCTCACAGCATCACGACCAATCATAAAGAGATTACGCTGATCGTTCTGCTCATTGACGAGCGGCCCGAGGAAGTGACGGACATGGAACGTTCCGTCAAAGGAGAAGTGATCAGCTCCACGTTTGATGAACCCGCTTCTCGACACGTCCAGGTCGCAGAGATGGTGATTGAGAAGGCGAAACGCCTGGTCGAGCACCAGAGGGACGTGGTCATCCTCCTCGACAGCATCACACGGTTAGCCCGGGCATATAACACGGTGGTCCCACCGAGCGGGAAAGTCCTTTCGGGCGGCATTGACGCCAATGCGCTGCAGCGCCCCAAGCGGTTCTTCGGTGCTGCACGGAACATCGAGGAAGGCGGAAGCCTCACCATCATCGCCACGGCACTCATCGAGACGGGCAGCCGAATGGACGAAGTCATTTTCGAGGAGTTCAAAGGAACAGGCAACATGGAAATCCATCTCGATCGGCGCCTCGTTGACCGGAGGGTCTTCCCCTCGATCGACATTCAGCGATCTGGAACGCGCAAGGAAGAACTCCTTCTCGATCCCAACGACTTGAATCGTATCTGGCTTCTGAGAAAAGTCCTTCAGCCCATGAATACGGGGGAAAGCATGGAGTTTCTTCTCGAGAAGATGCATGCCACCAAGAGTAATCGGGATTTTCTCGATTCGATGAATCAGTAGTAAAGGCGGAGACGAAAAAGTTGAAAAATCATGAGAAATCGGTAAAATAGAGGATGGAGGATTTGTAAGATGAAAAAGGATATTCATCCCAAAGTGTTCGACACCGTGGTCAAGTGCGCTTGTGGCGCAGTTTTCGAGACGAAGAGTACCCAAAAAGAAATCCGTGTGGATATGTGCTCCAACTGTCACCCCTTCTTTACGGGCAAACAAAAATTCTTAGATACGGCGGGAAGGATCGAGCGGTTCAAGAAGAAATATGGCGAAAAGGCAACCCAGAAGGAATAATTCTAGCCCGTGTATCTGTTCACCCCCCTGCCCGTTGGCGACCGGTGGACAGCTTTCCTCACCCCCCATCCCCAACCTACTCTTGAGCTTTGGAATTCATTAGTTCCTTGGGAGGATGTCGATGTTTCTAGGGAGAAAGGATCCCGATCAGGGAACTTCTCACTGCAGTCAGGGTGCCCTTCGTGTTGGAGGACAGGCGGTCATCGAAGGCGTGATGATGAGAGCGCCCAAGTCGATGGCTATTGCTGTTCGAAGACCCAGCGGCGAGATCGTGGTGAAACGGAAAGGACTCACCCTGTTTTCGGAGAAGCATCGCTTGTCAAAGCTTCCTCTCGTCAGAGGCGTCATGACGCTTCTCTCTGCGCTCGTCCTTGGAATTCAGGCCCTCAACTATTCTGCCAATCAGGCCCTCTCTGAGGGGGAAGAGGAAACGAGTCCATGGACCCTCAGCTTCACTCTCGTCATCGCGCTCTCTTTTGGTATCGTTCTATTCTTCCTGGTCCCCCTCTATCTGACGAAGTGGTCGCGAGGGATAATCCCTCTCGTCTCTGAGAGCGGATTTTATTTCAACGTGGTCGATGGCATCATCCGCCTGATAATTTTTCTTGTTTACCTCTGGCTGATCTCTCTCTCCAAAGAGATTCGACGGGTTTTCCAATATCACGGGGCGGAGCACAAATCAATCTTCGCCTTTGAGGCGGGCGATGCTTTGAGAGTGGATCGGGTCAAGTCTTACAGCCATCTCCACCCTCGTTGCGGAACGAGTTTCCTGCTCATTGTCATGGTCGTCAGTATTCTCGTCTTTGCCCTGATTCCACATCACTTGCCTTTTGGATACAAAGTCGCCTCTCGGGTGGTCTTCATTCCATTGATTGCCGGGATTTCCTATGAGTTCATCCGTTTCGCAGATCGAAAGCGAAAGAGTCCTGGGATGCGTTTCTTCATCCTCCCCGGACTTTGGTTGCAGCGATTGACCTCCAAAGAGCCTTCAGAGGACCAACTCGAAGTGGCGATTCGGGCTCTTCAGGAGGTTTTGGAACTGGAAGGTCAGAGTGAAGCTCTCCCGCGCCTGCCTACCGCAGGCAGGCACAGCGCGGGGCTTCCCGGCAATGATTTATCATCATAGGGTACCCCTCGACCCCACCCAGAGGGCGGGGCCTGCGGGATACGCTCCGGTCAGAAAGCATAAAGGAAAGAACGATGTTTGCAAAATTGAACGAAGTCGAGCGCCGATACGAATCTCTAACCCATCTCCTTGGACAGCCTGAGGTCATCTCAAACCAGGACGAGTTGCAGAAACTCGCCAAGGAGTATTCGGAGTTAAGTAAGGTCGTGGACCTCTATCGGCGGCTCAAGAAACTGGACGTGGAGATCGAGGGAAGCCGGGAGCTCCTTGATACCGAGCAAGATGAGGAGATGAAGCGGCTGGCCAGGGAGGAGATGACCCGTCTGGCCGATGCGAAGCAGAAGGTGGAAGAGGACTTGCGCATGATTCTTCTCCCCAAGGATCCCAACGACGAGAAGAATATTCTACTCGAAATCCGGGCAGGAACAGGAGGGGATGAAGCAGGGCTCTTTGCTTTGGATCTCTTCCGGATGTATTCAAAGTTCGCTGAGAAGCGGCAATGGCGAATCGAGGTCCTGAGTCGAAACTACACCGGCGTCGGAGGGTTGAAGGAAATCATTGCCCTCATTGAAGGGAAAAGAGTCTACAGTCAACTGAAGTATGAAAGCGGTGTCCACCGAGTCCAAAGGGTCCCGGTCACAGAATCCCAGGGACGAATTCATACCTCGACGGTGACCGTGGCGATTCTTCCCGAGGCAGAAGAGGTGGATATTCAGATTGACCCGAACGATCTCAGGATCGATATCTTCCGGTCTTCGGGCCCTGGCGGACAGAGTGTCAACACGACAGATTCTGCCGTCCGTGTCACCCATCTCCCGACGGGAATGGTGGTGAGCTGTCAAGATGAGAAATCGCAGCACAAGAACAAGGCAAAGGCTTTGAAAATCCTCCGAGCAAGGTTGTTGGACAAGGCGAAAGAAGAAAAGCAGATGGAGATCTCCGAAAAGAGGAGAACTCAGGTGGGAACAGGAGAACGGAGCGAACGGATTCGAACGTATAACTTCCCCCAGGGGAGAGTGACCGATCACCGGATTGGACTCACGGTTTACCGACTGCCCAACGTTCTGGAGGGCGAATTGGACGAGTTCATCCAGGCCCTCACCACGCATGATCAAGCCGAAGCCTTAAAGGGGGAGGAAGGAAATGGCACATTGGGGTAACCCATGACGTTGTTCGAAGTTCTCAAGGGGTCGGCCGATGACCTGAAAGACCACCGCGTTGAGAACCCACGTCTCAATGCCGAGCTCTTACTCGCCCAGTGCCTTGGGTTCAGTCGAGAAACGCTTTATGCAAACCTCCGCCGCGAGATACAGACAGAAGAGAAGAAAGCCCTGGACGAACTTCTCAGGAGAAGGATGGCAGGTGAACCCCTCCAGTATCTGTTGGGCCATCAGGAGTTCTGGTCCGTTGATCTCAAGGTGGATCCTCGCGTGCTCATCCCGAGGCCAGAAACAGAGGTTCTCGTTGACCAGGCCCTTTCAATTCTTGCGACCCCTTCCGGCAGGGTGCCCAGGGTCCTTGACATCGGAACAGGGAGCGGTGCGATCGTCATTGCCTTGACGAATGAATTTGAAGAGATCTTTGCCGTGGCAACAGACATTTCACAGGAGGCGTTACAGGTCGCCAAGGAAAATGCCCGAAAAGTAGGAGTGGGTCAGCGAATTCGTTTCGTACGAGGAGATCTCCTTCATCCTTTCCGTCCTCTCACGGACGGAGTGTTTGACCTGATTCTCTCGAATCCGCCCTACGTTTGTCGGTCAGACATCGAGGAACTGACGAGAGAGGTCAAAGACCATGAACCTAGAGTTGCCCTGGACGGGGGAGAGGACGGCTTGGATTTCTATCGTCAGATGAGCCGTCAGGTCCCTTCGTATCTCAGAGAAGGTGGCTGGCTGCTTGTAGAGATAGGCCAGGGGCAGGGAACGGAGATCTCGACACTTTTGGAACAGAGTGGATGTTTCAGTGCCCCGGAACTTGTCCGAGATCTATCAGGAATCGAGAGGGTCATCAAAGTCCAGAAAGCTGAAGGGTAACAGGCAGCAGGTGGAGAATTCAATATGACCACCTTCTGCGGGCAAGTCGGCTGGATGCCCCGTCCCGCCCTAGCGGGATAGGCGGGGAGGAAAGCCGACCCTGTAATCGTGTTTACATCTCCCGGAAGCCCCGCCCTGTCGGCGGGAGCTTTACTTTCCCAAGAGAGGCAGTGGATGGATAAGATTATTGTAAAGGGTGGAGAGAGGTTGATCGGTGAGGTGGAGGTGGGCGGTTCAAAGAACGCTGCCCTTCCCATTTTTGCAGCGAGCCTTCTTACCGAAGGCGTTAACCACTTGACCAATGTGCCCCATTTGAAAGATGTGGATACGATCGTGAGGGTTCTCCGAAATCTAGGAGTCAAAGTTGGGAAAGAGGATAGGACGTACCGTATTGACGCGACGAAAGCTTCGGGTCATGAAGCCCCGTATGATCTCGTCAAAACGATGAGAGCGTCGGTCCTCGTCCTGGGGCCTCTCGTCGCTCGCTTGGGAAAAGCCACGGTCTCCCTGCCAGGAGGGTGTGCCATCGGCGCGCGGCCAGTCAATTTTCACTTGAAGGGGCTGGAGATGTTGGGAGCGAAGATCGAGCTTCAACACGGCTACATTGAGGCTAAATCAGATCGACTCAAGGGGGCGACCATCTCCTTCGATACATCCACCGTGGGGGGAACAGAAAATCTCATGATGGCAGCCACACTGGCCAAGGGAAAGACGGTTCTGCAAAATGCGGCCATGGAGCCAGAGGTGGTGGAACTGGCTCAGGTCCTCAACAAGATGGGGGCCAGAATTGACGGGATGGGGACAAAGGTGATCCAAATCGAAGGCGTGGAGTCTCTCCAGGCCACGGATCACGAAATTGTCCCGGACCGGATTGAGGCAGGGACACTCATGGCGGCAGCGGGGTTGACACGGGGAAACATCAAAATCCTGAACTGTCCAGTCAGGCACTTGGAGGCCGTTATTAGCAAACTGGTCGAGTCGGGAATGGAAATCGAAGCGGAAGGCGATGGGATCAGAGCTGCGGGGAGCAAACGCATTCGAAGTGTGGACGTGAGGACGGCCCCCTATCCCGGATTTCCAACGGACATGCAGGCTCAGCTCATGGTGATGATGACCTTGGCAAAGGGATTAAGTGTTATTTCTGAGATGATCTTTGAGAATCGGTTCATTCACGTCAGCGAACTTCAGAGAATGGGGGCTGAGATTCGGATCGAAGGGAATTCAGCGATCATTCAGGGCGTGGAGCACCTGCATGGCGCTCCAGTGATGGCGACGGATTTGAGGGCCAGCGCCTCCCTCATCCTTGCTGGACTGGCTGCGGAAGGCGTGACCGAGGTCTCAAGAGTCTACCATCTCGACCGAGGGTACGAAGGCCTGGACAAGAAACTGGCCAACCTCGGAGCCAATATCAAGAGGGTGAAAGCGGACTAGTTATTGAGAGATAGGAGGGTTCGTGAGGATCCTTAGGCTGGCAGAAAAAGCATGTGAGACATACCTCTCCGAGTTGGACAAGAGAGCCTTCTCCGAGAGCTCTAGCACCGACCGGAAGGTTCGGTCCATTCTGAACGACGTGAGAGAGAGAGGAGATGAAGCCCTTCTCCATTACACACGCCTCTACGACAAAATCTCCCTTTCCTCCAAGAAACTCGAAGTCAAGAGGGAAGAGGTCAGAGAAGCCTACAAGAAGCTCCCGCAAAAATTCCTGGCCACGTTGAAAAAGGCAGCCCGTCGGATTCGAAGGTTTCACGAACGGGTAGGAAAGAGTGTGATTCCCTCTGCAACCATCAGGGAACGCCGTGAGAAAGGGATTCGGCTCGAACAGAGGATCAGCCCTCTCGAACGGGTGGGCATCTATGTTCCTGGAGGGAAAGCTTCCTATCCCTCCACGGTCCTGATGGCGGCCATCCCAGCGAAGGTAGCTGGAGTTCAGGAAATCTTCATGGTCACGCCTCCCCAGGAGAAAGGGATCAGCCCTGCTGTTCTTGTTGCCGCTGATCTGGTCGGGGTTGATCGCATCTTCAGAATCGGAGGGGTTCAGGCGATTGGAGCCCTGGCGTATGGTACAGGGTCGATCCCCAAGGTGGATAAGATCGTCGGCCCTGGGAATCGTTACGTCGCCTGTGCCAAGCAGATCGTCTTTGGAACAGTCGATATTGATATGGTGGCCGGGCCGAGCGAGATCGTGATCATCTGCGACGCCAAAACACCTCCCTCCTTTGTGGCGGCGGATCTCATCTCTCAAGCTGAACACGATGAAATGGCACTTCCGGTTTTGATTACGATGTCCGAGCCATTTGCGCATCGGGTCAAAGAAGAAGTGGCAAGGCAGCTTTCTGCCCTGAGGAGAAAGAGGATCGCCCAGATCAGTCTGGACAAGAGAGGCGCGATTTTAATTGTGAAGGGTTTGGATCAGGCCATCGATGTTGCGAACCGGATTGCACCCGAGCATCTGGAACTGAGTGTATCGGACCCCTCCTCGGTCATCAAAAAGGTGAAACACGCAGGCGCGGTGTTTCTCGGACCTTATACGCCGGAAGCCATCGGAGATTACT
>Ga0315289_10007099_pt1 | contig 16390 bp, 20 predicted proteins | sample YL17G11_40_MG_FD_203452 | JGI IMG/M metagenome (GOLD analysis project Ga0315289, IMG submission 203452) | Sediment microbial communities from Yellowstone Lake, YNP, Wyoming, USA - YL17G11_40 | ecosystem: Environmental > Aquatic > Freshwater > Lake > Sediment | place: USA: Wyoming | collected... | reverse complement strand
ACTAATCTGCGATATGGCTATAGGCGGAATAGGCCCACTAAATACCCCAGTCAAGTTGACTGTCCGAGAAGGCAAGGTGCATGCCTCGTCATCCAAAGATTCCCAAGTGTTGAAAAGAGTCAGAGACTCGTTAAACACAGATGAAAACTCCAGCACTGTTGGCGAATTTGCTTTTGGAATAAATCCCAAAGCAAGATTCACTCAGGAATTTCTTGAAGCTGAGAAATTGCTTGGCACAATTCACATAGCCTTCGGCAACAACTCTGATTTTCCGTGCGGAAAGAACCCTTCCAAAAATCATCTGGATTTTCTGATATCGAAGCCCACGGTGAAAGCCTCTTTCAAGAACGGCTCAAGCATGACCGTGCTTGCTAACGGTATTTTTCGTGGGCTCTAGTTTTCTTGGTAAAACGCTTAAATGGTTGAAGACCAGACTTCATGAGAGAAAAAGGTGAAGACAATGACTGAGAAGGCTGAAGAAAAACTGCCCATATCCGAATTCTACAAGGTGATCGAGTATGTTACGGTTTTCAAAAGCCAAAAATGGTGGAAAGCAATAGTCATTTTCGAATCACAGGGAAAGAGGGCACTCGGGGTTTACCTTTGGGTCAATAGAAATGGTGTGTGGAAAAGAAAGCAGAAGCTTAACATAACGGGTCTAGATGAGTGGAACAAACTCAAGGACTACATAGATCAGCTTATTCCTAAGCTTGTTTCAAAATAGTATTTTTCAGGATTCTTCTGTATTGCCAATTCTTATTCTGAATTAGAATGTAAAATTGAATACTTTTATTAGGTCACAGCAACAACAAAGCAAGCCAAGGGCGAACGCCATGGAAAACTCCCAACAAGAATCACGAGAAGGCGTGCATTCTGAGGAAAACGTTCAACAAGGACAAGAAGCTCCGCCAGAGCTTGAACAAGAGTATCAAGTCATAGAAGGAGCAACAGAGCAGAAAAACCTTAGGCCAAAGTCTAGCGATAACAACGAAGACAGAAGCGGCTTCACTTACGGTCTTTCTACCGGTCTTGGAATCGGATGCATAGCAACGTTCGTCATAATATGGGTTGCCGTGTTTTTCACTCCTCAGCTGCCTTCAGGAGTCACGTATGAAAGTTTGCTTTCGATATTCATTTATCCACTCGTCTATCTCTTAGCCGTAGGTCTGATTGCCCTAACAGCAGGGATAGTAAGACAGTACTTCAGCAGAAGCAAGGTTTAACAGCCGAGGCTTCGAAGCCCTGCCCGATTTTCCACGTCAACAATTTAATAACTGCCAATCCCAGCTACTAATGTGGAAACGCATGCCTTACTTATTCAAAAAAGACCTAGAAGAAATCACAGGTGAAAAGGCACCAGGTCCACTGCCAACGTTCTCCGTCTTCCACGTGCTGCGTGCAATCGAGCTAATAGGGGAGAAACCTGTCGGACGCAACCAGCTTGCTGAGAATCTGAAGATTGGAGAAGGGGCTATACGCACTATAGTGAGTCGGCTCAAAAATGCAAATCTGATAACTACATCAAAAATTGGATGTAAGCTCACTAAAGAAGGCTCGAATCTATTAAAAGAGTATCAATCGACAATCAAAAAAGCCCAACTTGGAAAGAACGAACTCACGAGTGCAGACTACAGTTTTGCCATACTGATCAAAGATCGTGGATACAAGCTCAAGTCTGGAATGGAGCAAAGGGATGCCGCGGTTGTAAGGGGCGCAAAAAGTGCCACGACGATCACGTTCAAGGCAGGACATCTAATAATTCCATCTGTCAGTGAGAACTTGGCTGAGGATTTTCCGACAGCCGCAAAGCAGTTACTGGCGCTTCTGGAACCCAAGGAGAACGACGTGATAGTAATAACGAGCGCAAATACTCTGGAAGAGGCTGAAATGGGCGGGCTGGCTGCTGCATGGACACTTCTCGATGATCGCTAGGACTAAGCCTCACTTTCTTCTAGTACGTGTACTTGTCTCCTCCAGCCAGGAAACGCTCCAACGCTATGTTGAGGTTCGTCATTCCTTGGTTCGTTTTGGCTGATATTGGAAGCAGCAAAAACCTTAAGCCAAGCTTGTGAATTGCATGCATCATGTTTATGCTCAGTAAACGCTTCGTACCTTCAAGCCTTTGCTCAATTGAGTTTGCCAAGAGTTCTTGGTTGGTAGACCAGTCAATAATTCTATTGGCTTCTTTTTTCGGTAGCAGATCACTTTTTGATAGAAGGTGCACTTGTGGTAGCAGAAAACGGTTGTAGACTGTGGCTGAAAGGAAGAGGTTTGAAACGTAGTTGAGGGGATCTGCAGAGAAAACTGAGTCGAACAGGTAGACTATGGCTTTCTGCTCTTTCGTAAGTTCGTTAGCTATGTAGGGTCCGCTTGCCCTGAAGGCAAACAGCTCCATCTGTCCCGACGTGTCAACCAAGATGATGTCGGACTGTAATTCTTCAATTTCTCTGGAGATTTTCTCAATATCATCTGCAATCAGGTCAGCAGCCACAACTAAGGCTCCATTTGGACCCAAACGATACTCTTCCATCAGTTTTTCAATGTCAACGTAGTTGCGCACGTCCACATCCGGCGAGTACGGCAATGTCAGAGCCCCAGGGTCAAGGTTCACTATTGAAACGTCTTGTTTGGCCATTCTCAACCATTCACTGAAGGCTGCTGTAAGCTGCGACTTTCCGGATCCAGCTGTCCCGATCATGAATACTATGAACATTCTTGGGTCATCCTCTTTTGGAATTAAGGAGCTATGTTAAGGTACCAGCCTTCATCCTTAAGTAAAAACCTTTTCTGTTAAGATGGGATTTCGGGTGCTTGCGGTTCAACGTACCCTTGTTGAGTTTGTCTTGACATAAGATACGCGAAGGCCCCAACGAAAACGAGGATCACTGTGATGACGAGAAGCAAAATGAAGAATGTAGATAGACTTGTTATTGTTCGTATTGGGCTTTCTGCCAGCGCATAATCATCATCTCCAGACCAGCTCGCACGGAGGTAGCATATGCCGCCAGCATTGATGTTCCAAGCATAATCGAAATGTCCGTTTGAGTCTGTTTTGACTGTGTCTAGGGCCATCCAAGGTGAATTGTTCGCCTTAAAGTAGATGGTGACGTTTTTTTCTTGCAGGTTTGGTGAAAGCTGGCCTGAAAGGGTTATTGTGGTTCCTTGAATGGCATAGGCGGTTGAAGAAGTCAGTATCAATGTGGAAGGTTGTAGTGCTTTGTAGGCTGCTGAAACTTGTCCTGGTGCAGATTGCTCGCAACTTTCTAGAGTTATCACCTGCGCACTAGCATTGGCCAATTCCTCAGGGCATTCTCCAACTCTCCACCCGCCTTGTGCCATTCCTCCAGTGCACTCAGCTACATAATATTTGACGTTGTTGTTAGTGACGTAGAAGGCTTCGCCTCTCGAATCGCGGGGAACATGGGAAAGGCTGATGCCAATGTTCATGTGTGTTTCAAGTTCATAATACAGAAGCACTACATCAAGCCCATTTGCCTTCATTATTGAGGCAGTAATGTAACAAAAAAGATCACAGTCGCCTTCATTGTCCACAATCGTCTCCACAGGGTATTTTGAAGGTGCAGTCACCTTGTAGGGCATTTGATGGGCAATCATCAAAGCCCCGTTTGCGAAATCTTCATCATCAGCATAGATTTCAAGGAGGCTGTCTGCAATGGGCTTTAAAGCATAAGGCGTGACGAACTTTGCGAAATCGTTTTCCGAGTTTAGCTGATGAGTTTTTCCTTGATAATACTCGTAGAGTGATTGTGGAACCGTGACATTCAGCTTGTAGTAAGTGGAGCCGTCTGGGTGGTTGAGAAGTTGATAGGAATTGCTGGTGTTTGATAGGCAGTTCGGAAGCAGATAGAAGAGTGCAAGCAAGACCGTTACTACTGTTAGCGTGTTAGAGAGTTTCTGTCCTAGTCTTCTCATAGAAAATGTTGTTGTCTGCTCGATTAAAGGCTGTTATGAACGGTTAATATGGGTTTGGGGTTCATGTTTTGGGTTGGGTTTGTGTGTGAGACGGTTCTAGGGCCCCCTATTTGGATTCAAATATGCTTTGCTGAGCAAGAACCTTGAGCTTTTGGGGTTTTGATGCTTGCCGTTCCTTCTGGTTCTCTGCTGTATCTAGTAGCTTCCATCATGTATGGCGCCGGAAAAATCCCCGAAAATATAGATTTGAAATCCAAAAAAGGAAAAGAAGAAAAAGTAGGATTGCGCGCGCGCCTATACCTCCTTTTCTTCTTGCGGCAACTGCCGTTGGGATAGAGGTGGCACATTTTAAATAATGACTTCCACCAGAATCTAGTGCATGGAATTCCAGTTTGTATCGATTGCAGTGAGTATGTTAGCTCTTACAGTGTCTTTGGTTTCTCTATGGAAAAGCACCTTGGCACCATTCAAACTGAAACTAAATTATGGTCCACTGAGGTTCGCTCTATACAAGATTATGCCTAGAATGTCTGGGGGCAAAGCGACTTGGTGGATACCAAGCATCGATATGGGTTTCACATTCCACAACCTTGGGAAATGCAGTTCCACGGGATAAGACGTGGTGTTGCAGAAGAATATTTGGAAATCCTTAGGAACCTAGAACTGATACATTTCGACAATGATAGCATCGTCTGGAACGAGAACAATGCATATCGAAGTCGGGTTTAGACCGACTTCGGCATCCTCTTTTCTCTGCGTATAGTGGCATTGGAACAATAAATCCCTACTCTAAGCTTCTATCAATCAGTTTGACCATAATTCTGTTCAGTCTGTGTGGATAGCATATCAGAAAATAGTGAGAAAATGGATTCTTTGCTAGTGTTCTTGGCAGATCTAAGTCACTTGACTTCATTGATTCTTCACGAAGCTCTTTCCAACTCTGAGGGTTTTTGTAGAATTTCTCGACTTGTTCTCCCTTGTCGCATCGCCACATAAATGACTTCCATAGTGGTCTTGGGTTCAGCTCACTGGTTTGAATATGCGAAACATGTTTCCATAGTTCACCGAGCAAATCTCTCTTGTTCCTTCGCACTAGAATGTCAACAAGGGCTGCCAAGTGATATGATGAACCCAAGAAAGAACTCATATCAATTCTCTGTTTTCGTGATCCATAGAAATGGCGGATGACATGATTTACGGAATAATACGGGTCTGGCAAACCATCCCCATCCCGAAAACGATTTTCAGATGTAATGTCGATAATCAGATCACAGATTATTTTGTTCGACAATGATGTTTCCCCATGTTCACGTGTCAAAAGGCTCATCATTACAAAAAGCGGAGTAGCTGATTCACCCCAGAACCAAGTTGCTACTTTGTAGTATTTGCTTACGGATTCAAGGATTCTGTTGTCTATTTCGTAGCCGCTATCTATCTGCTTGTTGAACAACTCGAACGCAGACAACCATCCAAGGACTATCGTCATTCTTGATCTATAAAACAAGCCACCATCCCAGTATCCTTCGATATAGTTTTTTCTCGAAAAGAATTCGCTCTTCAATGCTTCAAGCTGGTAGTTTATTTTTCCCATGATAATATTGTAAGACTGTCGCCAACTCTCATCTTTTAGTCCATATTTCTCTACCAAGCCAAGCACATAGCTACAGAATGTTGTCCAACCTTCAATTATCGATATGTGGTTCATCTGTGACTCAAAAGGTTGCAGAACATATTGTGATAGCAAAACACTACTGGCTATCTTACGTTTGAGATCTAGTTCTTTTTCCTCTTCGGTCAAAAGCACAGACTCTATAAACTTTGTGAAGAGCTTTTTCCTGAGCAATTCTCGTCCATCAAACAAGAAAAGCTCTAGGAATAATCTAAAGTCCGTTGGTTGTCTTGGAAGAAATGAGCCGTGAACATCGATGAATCGCTTTAGTAGATCAGAACCAGTTACTATCTCAAGTTCAGGCAGACCTTTTTGCTTGAAATTCGCATTTCTATCGTCTACGTCCACTCTCACCTTTTCGGTAATTCTTCCGTTAGTAACGAGAATGCACCTATGATTGATGCTCTTGTCAACTGACGGATATTTGATGGGAATCTCTACTAACTCATCGATTTCGCCTTTTATGCTTCTCCAAACGCTTGCATTAATATCTCCCGATTTCAGCTGGAAAGCACAGGGGATTTTCTTTTCGTCGATAGCGATAATGTCTTTGCCTTGCTCCATCGGACCATGAAACGACATGCCAAGTATTGTATACCCCATAGAAATCAAATATTGACAAAACGGAATCTGATATCCTCTTTCGTTAGTGTTAGTCAGCCAATTTTCTATTACTCTCTCTATCAAGCCACTCCTTCCTTTTCTTCTCTATCAGCTCTGTGTGCTTCGTACGCAAATCAGGGTCAGATTCCCATTTTGGGATCTCCTTTTTGATTTTTTCATATTGTTGAGGACTTACAACAAGACTTGGAAAGATCGGATTGCCATGTTCGTCGAAATCAAATGCGATTTTTTCCAAGGCTTCCAGAATCAGCTGTGGCGAAAGTGGTCTTGCCTTGGCATTCACAACATTACCCGTTCTCTGAGTTACTTCATCCATTTTCTTGATGAAAATCTGGGACTGTTGTCCCCCAATCTCCTTTGCGATCTGTTTCACTCTGGAAAAATAGGCATCTGGACCTTTTTCAATTATTTCCTCGTTCTTGATCTCGAACTTCGCAGAGATTTCCTTATATTCTATTCTTTCGGAGAACCCTTCGACACTAGAGGATACTAAAACATCTCCTTCGTGAACCTTCCGAACCTTCAATGTGGACAGTAATGGATCTTTCTGGATCTCATCTTTTATGGCATCGGAGAATCTCTTCTCAAGATATTTCTTCATTTTCGGGTAATCTGGCAACATGATGCTATATTTCTGTCGAAGTTACTAATAATGATTTGAGGATAGTGATTAGGAAGGCGAGTTTGCGGAAAAGTTATAGCTGAACCGAAAGAATTCGTCAATAGTCTATTAGGGTTGTGAATTCTTGAAGGATAAGGTCACTCTTATCAAAGAAAATGGCGATACCATTGGTTTCAGAATAAACGGTAAAGAATTCTATTCAGAAGAGGAGAACTACGTTGAGGCTCAAGTTAAAGACTTCAAAGGCTTCAACATAGGCTCAATTCCGACTGGTTTCTGGCTGTATCCTCTAAAAGGAAATACCATTGTCTTTGAAGGGCAGATTTCTAGCTATAGAAAGCACACGGGAATAGCCAGTATGGATATTCACATTTATCGAAAATACTGGGACCATAAGTTCGGTGCTCTCCAATATGTTAATGCAATGAAGAAAGCTATTGAGATTCGCAAGAAGTCTGAGAAGGATGTAGAATTCACTGAAATTGATGACGATGGAGCACACATTTTCTTTCGATATGACATTTTCTTGCGTGAAGATATGCCGATTAACAAAGCACTTAGAAGGTTTAGGGAAATTGTTCGTGAGATAGAGGGTCACACCGAAAGGCTTCTGGAAGGAGAGGACGTTTCCAGCGAAATCTTGAATGACGAAAAGAAATTCGCCATCGAATTGCTATTGCCATTATTTAGGAACATGGGTTTTGTAGATGTCAAGTATAACCATGGAAAGCGTGAATTCGGGAAAGACGTAACTTTTTCTGAAATCGATAAGTTTGGCGTAAGGAGAAATTATGGAGTGCAAGCTAAAGCTGGAGATTTGTCGGGGGAAGCTGGGGCAGAAATAGACCAAATCATCGCACAGATTGAAGATGCATTTTCGATGTCCTATGTCAACACTACAAGCAGAGAGAAAAGATACATTTCTGACCTCATTGTCGCCATTACTGGAAGATTTACGGACAATGCCAAAGACAAGATAATAGAGAAAGTAAATCGAAGGAATCTCTATTTTTTGGATATAGACAAGATTCAAGAACTGTTGACACAATATATGAAGAAGATGGTGAGAACAAGCAAATGGAGGTAAATTCTATCATTCTTTTTAAGCAACTGATTAATTATTGGCTATTGGGAAAAGCTGGAAAACCAGACTAAGAGTGGACTTTTCGGGAGATATCTTCTGTCCGCGGCTGAAATGGAGATTTGTAAGCCAGAGCTAACTTCCATCTATCCTTCAAAGTCGATTTTACCATGTTGTCCGTGTGAACCTGTATGGAAACCCCCAAATCGGAAAGGAAAGCCGATTCTATATAGATTGAACTTGCTTCTAACGTGCGTGAGTCAGCGTCTTCATGGTCTGATTTGGCTCTTTTGTTGTACGGTGACTTTTCCCCCGCTCTTCTCTATCAATTCTGAGAGTTGAATGATAGCTTTTCCCAAGCGGTCTTTAGCGCTTTTGGAATCCTTCGCTGTGGTTGAGAAGTGTAGTTCTATGTGAGGCATGTTATCTTCGCCTTTCGGGTGGGATTTTATGTAAACATATGCGCTGTCATGCATCGTTTGGTCAATTAGAGGAGCCAGAGTTGACTCCATCATGTTGTCTGCAAAAATGCTTGTCTCGAAAAACATGACGTTTCCTCCTGCCTTCTTGAGCAGAGGCACAATTGAATCTTCAAAGATGGCTTCCATTTCTGAAGGCACACCTGGCAAGGCCATCAAAAATGTCTCATCACCCTCTATCATCACTCCTGGGGCTGTTCCAGTTGGATTGAGCAAGGGCTTAGCTTTTTCTGGGAGGGTTGCCATTTTTACTCTTGGCGGCGTTAACTCAACCTCTTCTATTCTTCCTTCTTTGGCGAAGGCTTCGTATTTCTCCCTAACCATCTTGAGTGCGTCCTCGTTGACTTCTAGCTTGCGGTTTAGGGCTTTGGCAATTCCTTCCAACGTCTTGTCGTCGAATGTTGGACCAAGGCCACCTGTGGTTATTATGAACCGTGGTTTTCGCTGGAGGGCTTCAACCGTGGCTGCGGCAATCTCATCGACGTAGTCGCCTACAACCGTTATTCGCTTCACCACAATTCCCAAGGAGGTTGCCCGTTTTGCCATCCAAAGGGCGTTCGTGTTCAGCGTCTTCCCGATCAGCAGTTCGTTGCCAACGCAGATTATTTCCATTTGCACGCTCATTTTCTATTCCTCTAGCGAATGCTAGAAAGTAAGATTGCCCATACTTTTATGCTGTTTGCTAATTTTCCGTCTCAAAAAGCTGGGTGCCATGACTATTTTTTCTTGCTAAGCCACCATTTCAAATACTCTTTTCTTCGCTTTTCCTGCTCGCTTTCCCCAGTGTTGAGGTCTGGTCTGTTTTTCTCTCTTAACTCAACCAGTTCTTGTTGGGTCACAGATAAACCACAGCTTTTGCAGACGTAATGTTTCGTTTCTATCATGTATTGCATTTCGCCGCCGCATTCTGGGCAATATGTCATGTTGCTGCTCCTGATTTTTTGTCACAACATAGGTAATTATCGGAAAGAAATATGTTGCGGTCTGGCTTGGTGAACTTCTACAGCTTCCCTTTCACTTGAACCATGTAAAGAGTACCTAGGTAAGCTACGGCTCCGATCACTGTGAGAGGGATGCTTGTCAACAGAATGCTAAGCAGGAAAAAAGGATCAACAGGGTGTCCTGCGAACGTGTATTGGCGCATGGCTTCAGCAGCAAGGCTAAGCGGATTCGCTGCCACCAAGTTAGTCAAAAACGGTGGAAGATACTTTTCTATGTACTCCATTGGATAGAATACAGTGCTGAACGTCAGCAATAGTAACTGCACGACTTGCTGATAAGCGAAGAAGTATTCTCCATGAGTCGAAGCTAGGGCTGCCAGCGCAGCTGCGATGCCCGCTAGTCCCATGGCTAGAATGAACAGAAAGGGCAAGAGGATTAACGTGTTCAGAATAGCATGTGCGGGAAGAACAATTAGAGCAATAAGCAAGAGCGACGTCGAATACACGACTGCAGCCGCCCCTCCAGCAAGCAAGTAAGCAACCACGACGCCTTGAATGCTGATCGGCAAGGATAGGTAGTAATGGATCACGCCTTCGCGGAACGCCAGCCAAATGCGTCGCCCTGTGTCCAATGCTGCTGCAAAGAGCCCCATGATAACGACAGCGGGAACAAAGAATTTGAAGTATTCGAAGGACATTAGTCTGCCATATACTAAAGCAACAACGAGCATGTCAGAAAGATGTAGGCTTAGAAGGATGGCCATTAGCCATTTTGTTCTGAAGAAGTAGGAGAAGTCGTTGCGGGCCAGTCGTAGGATGCGTGACAGTTCTGTCATCCGCTTTTCACGCCCTCCACCAGACGTTGAAGAAGGAACATACCTAAGCCAAGAGTGCTTACCGCAAGAGCCACAAGCACAGCAACCGCGTACATTGGGTTAAGAAGTATCCTCGCGTCAAAGCCCAAGATTAGCCGAACTAGGTCTGAACCGTAAGTCAGAGGGCTAAGCATTGCCACTGAGGCATAGTTTGGCGGCAGAAATATGAGCGGATACAACACAGTGCTGAACCGAATTAAGACGGTGCTCAAGCCTGTCACGATAGCAGTGTACATGTCGCTTGATTTGAAAGCTATGAAAGATAACCCGAGCATTAGTCCAGCAACACCGAAACCTAGACAGAATAGTGAGGCTATTGCCGCAGTCACTGAGAAGACTGTCAAATTCCCGATCAATGACAAGGTCAACGTCAATGGAACAACAAGCATCAATGCCAGTTCGACTCCGCCTTGCAGAGTGATAGACAGAAAGAGCTTCGTCCGTGAAATCGGAAGGCTGAGCAGATATGGCAGTCGCCCCTCATGAGCATGCTCCACAAAATTCCGTCCCGTATGAGAGCCGACGTCGAAGGTCATCATGACCACGAAACCCACGGCATAGAACTGCTGGTAGTTGGGTAGTTCAGGCGCGGTTACGAGGCGTGATATGAGGGCACCGTAGATGAAGAGTTGAATCGTGAAGGTGAACCATTCCAGAAGTATCCATACTGGTGGCGCAAGCTCGTGTTTCAGGTCGAACCATACTAGGCGCATGATGCTACGCACTTGCTTCCGTCTCCAGTTTCTTGCCCGTAAAGCTCAAGAAAACGTCATCCAAAGAAGGCTCGGTAACTCTTACTGACAGAACGCGGACCTTTCTTTCATAACATAGGCTCGTCATTTTGGGAACCCAAGCTTCAGCAATTGAGACGTATGCTTTGTACTTGTTCTTGTCTTCGGTCACCATCTTGACTGTTCCTGGGATCTTGCCTAGCTCTGCGTTGATTTCCGTGCTGTTTTCTACGTGTTCTAATTCAACTTCGACTATGTCTCCGCCTGTGATTTTGTCTTTCAGGTTGTGGACTGTATCACAGACGATGTTTTTCCCTTGATCGAGAATCGTCACTCTATCAGCCAAGTATTCTGCTTCGCGCACCTCGTTTGTGGCAACTATGATTGTTGCGCCGTCTTCTCTCAGTTTGAGTACTCGCTCCCAGATTGTGCGTTTGCCTCGCAAATCCACTTGGCTGCTTGGTTCATCAAAAATCGCGAACTTTGGTCGTTGTATCAAAAGCTTAGCTACCTCCAGCCTTTTGGTTTGACCACCTGACAGATGCATGAACAGCTTGTTGCGCGCGTCCCACAACTCCAATTCCTTCAGGACTTCCTCTATCCTGGCGTTGCCTTCAGTTTTCTTGATCCCGCACATTGCAGCATGAAAGCGAAGAATTTCCGCAGGCTTGTGTCTCCAGAAGCCTCTGGCCTCTTGGAATGAGATTCCTAGGATTTGCCGAACGCGCGTCGGCTGCTTGATAACGTCTAAGTCCATGACCTTTGCGATGCCTGACGTGGGCTTCAAAACAGTGGCTAGAATCATAAGTAGGGTTGTTTTTCCAGAACCGTTTGGTCCTAGCAGAACCATTATTTCATCTGGGTTTATGGTGAAATCCAGACCCTTCAGTGCTAGAGTCTTACCGTATCGTTTGACTAGGTTCTGCGTTTCAACAGCATACATCGATGATTTTCCTTCCAAATTGCCCTTACAACAGTCTATGAAGAGATATAAAAACAATACGTATTCGGGTTCTGTTAACTCTTCGGCACTTAAAGAAGATTGTTAACCATCGGCGCTTTTTCAATAACCGCTTGTTTTGACATGATTCCTGATTATCTTCTTTACATATTCGGGTATTTTCACATTTTGAGCTTTGCTTAGTCTTTCTAACTTTTCATAAGTCTTAATTTCTTCTTCTGTCCAGACTATATCGAGACGCCTAATTTCACGCAGGGCAATATGCTTATAGTTTTCAGGAGATGCCCAATAGCACACCTTACAGATTTTCGGGTCACGTGTTTCACTCCAGTTGAGGCAATGCTCGCAAGACCATGATTTTGCTCTTTGGCATGACACGCACAAAAGCATGAAATCCTTTGAAGCCCATTCGTTTTCCTTCAAGTCGCCTGTCACTTCATATGGAATACGGTGATCGACCTGCAAGGCATTCCCTTCGAGTTCTAGGCTGCAAATGAAACACTTTGACCCAAATTCATCAGTAAGTTTTGCTTTCAGTTTTTTGGGTATTACTTTTCTTCCACCAATGCGACCTTTGCGGACTTCTTCAAGTTCACCGAAGACATAAGCAGCTATTCTTTTTCCTTCGGAATTAGTAACATAAGTGGTTTTCAATGGAATACCTTGTTCCCGCACATCTCGCGCCGCTCTAGGGGGATGTTTATACCCATACTTTACCTCAAGTTCCTCTGTTGTAATCACCCCATGCTTGAGAATATGTTCAATTACAACTTTGGATCTCTTGCCCTCAACTCTTTTCAGTAAATCTTCGAACTCTTTGGAGAGCTCTCTTTTCCGCATAATCAACTCATTAAAGGCATCTGCATAATAAAGGCTTTATGAGACTTCGCTTTGTCTTTTCTGAGTCGTGAAACTAAAGCAGGAGATAGATAGAGCGATTCTATCGTATTGGCTTTTTGTCCAAGTAAAGTTGCTTGCGTTGATCTGCCTGCATTGAGCATTATATGAGTTAGACCTAGCTTGTCTGGCAAAAACTTACCATGTTTCTTTTCTCCAGTGAATCCATCATAACTCACAATAAAGGAAATTTCCTTTTGGTTAAGAACCTCTAAATCTTTAACAAATTGCCGAAATTCTACGCCTTTGAGGTATCTTTTGTCATGCTGACCACACACACCTTGGTAAGGAGGGTCCATATATACGATGTCAGATTTGTCTACTTTCGCGAGTATTTCTGTATAATCCAATGCAAATAATTCGGTTCGACCTTTCAACAAACGAGAGGTACATACTATGTCATGCTTCATTAGGTCAGGATGTCTTCCCTTTCTTCGATTATCGGGGCTTTGGTTAAATTTACCAATTCTATTGTATCTGATCGCACCTTTTACAATTCGTGCCAAAAGGAAGAGAAATAGATGCGGTTCATGATTTTTGTTAAACTCATCGCGTACCTCATTAAAAAAAGACCGTTCCCGACCTTTTTGAGATTTCCACAATTTTTCGTATGCATCAGCAATTTTATCAGGCTTGTTAATTATTTCATCCCAAAGCCGCATGAGAGGTTCATTACGGTCATTCAAAAGAAATCTCTTTGCTTTCTTGTGAAAGGCTGCTGAAATAGATAACGCGGCTGACCCTGCAAAAGGCTCAACTACTCTGTTAACATCTTCAGGAAAACAATCGAGTATTTTGTCTGCTATCCCTCGTTTGCTGCCCTGATAAGGAATCGGATGAGGAGCACCCATCATCAATCACCACTATAATCATAGAAACGAGTATTTATTTTCTGTCCACTCCTTTGCTTAAATTTGTTGCAGAATATTCCGTAGCCTTTTTGATTAGGGATGGCCAATTCTGTCTTGAATCATCGTCAATCTTTGCTTTCTGTGCAGGGGTTTTTCCGTTTAGAGCGGTATGTGGTCTTAGGAAATTGTAGTAGATTCTGAGCCCATCCATCATTGTCTGTGCTGATTCTTCAACGTCTAGTCCTCGCATGACTTTGTTTCTCTGTCTTATCGTTCCGTGAAGTCTTTCAACTATGTTGTTGTTTGATTTGTCTCTGATGTTCGGGATTCTAATGTGCTCCGTTCTCGGAGCTTTTAAAGTGAAAAATTCCTTTGTTATCGCGTCTTGATATGCTCTCAGTCCGTCAGCCACAATAGCCATAGGTCTAGTTTGCGAAATGCGAGAAGTCGTCTTTGACCAACTATGAGCTTGTACTTTCCTCTTTCTACTTCTTGGACAACAGGTGGCTGTTGCAGTCCAATTTTGGCTATATGCTTTCTGCGAGTTCGTCTATGCCAGCAGTGATTTCGGAATGCCTTACATTCGCTTCATTCCATATATCAATACTATCTACAGGAACTACTCTGTATTCTCTATTCCTGACTTGTTGAGGCACTTTGACAACCATAAGTCTTCACTATATTTTATACTGTTTTAATATTAAGATTACCTGTTTTTAAACAAGAAAGCGCCTTTGGTTAACATGGACACGCTCTGATCCATGCAAGCGCCGAAGAGTTACCAGAACCCGTATTCGCTCGAATCCCGTAGCAAAAAGCGGTCTATGTCATGAAGTTCGCCAATTTCATTTCCTTTGCCAGCCGAATCGCCTTTTCAATCTCCTCTCTGCCAAGTCTTTTTTGCAGTTCTGGAATTTCGAATGCTTGCCATTCTGGTCTATACTGGAACATGATGTTGACTCTTGTTTCTACCCCAAGATTTTCAGCTATCCACTTCAGAACAGGTTTTGTGCAACATTCCAGATGGTTTGGCAAAACCAATACTCGTATTATGAGTTCGCCGTATCGCTTCGCTTCCAGATGATTTCGTGTGCATACCTCCCAGTAGTTTCCCGCATCGGAAATTCTCAATGCACAGTCTCCGGGTCCATACTTAAAATCCAATAGATAAACGTCGGCGAATCCTACTAGGAGTTTGGCTGTTTCCGGGCTGTAGTAGCTGTTTGAGTTCCAGACAATCGGTATGCTTATGTTCACATGATAGAATGCTTCCAGCCATTGCAGAAGCCATGGGGTCGGTTCACCGCCAACTAGATTGGCGTTTCTGCATCCGTGGATTCGCAACTCCTCTACTTCTTTGGCTAGTCTTTCTGGTGTGTAGACTTCTCCAGTTTCCATCCATTGAGAGATTGTCCAGTTCTGGCAGTGTCTGCATCGCATCGTGCAGCCCATGGTGAAAATGGTTCCTGACGGAACAAGCTCTGGCTCTTCGCCCATATGCGCAAAAATGCTTGAAACACTTACCTCTTGCCCGCACTTGCAATAGCCCAGCTCTCCATCTGATCTATCAACTCCGCATCTGCGCGTACATAAGTGGCAGTTGCTAATGATTCTTCTGGCAATCTCAATTTTCAAATCCAAATAGGACATTTCAGGGATTTTTGTGTCTTGTAGTTTCCTCTGCCCAGTGTCAATTTCCCTTTCAATCCTGTAAAATTCTTCAGTGAGCGTTGCGTGTGTTTGCCAGAGCTTCTCTGTTGAATCTTTTTTGCCAAACACGGCTGGGAGTTTCTTTGCTATCATAAATTTTGCTTGTTTTTCATCTTGCATGACGGCGAAATATCTGGCTAAACTTGCTTGAGCCCTTTTATCTTTCAACACTGCACTTGCATCGGGTCGCAGAAACGTCCACATTTTCAGTCCAATATGTAAAAGCACACGCCTAGATTTATATTCGGATATTGCAAGTTTAAATGGGGAGTGACCTTGCAGAGCACATCCGCGATAGATTCGAAACAAGAAGCATTAAACTTCATAAACAAGTATGGTTTCGTGACTCTCTTTCCAATAAGAGGAACGAACTTCTCAAGCTTGTATCAGGCTACGATCGGCACTCGCGAAGAAAAATTCAAGAAGGCTTGGCAGTGGGCTGACGAACTCTCACTAGGGCAGAAGCAAATCTACTACTGCAAGTTTATTGGCAGGCAAGTGACATTGATTTCCATGGAGATGCTTCCATACTTTTACAGGTTGTTCAAGAGAAGGGAATTTACTGGAACGTCAGCGGAAATCCTTGCTTTAATAAAGAAAAGAGGCGCAGTGTCCACCACAGATCTGAAGAAGAGTTTACGCTTGACTGGCCCAGATAAAAGGAACGAGTTCTCAAAAGCGGCAGATCTCTTGCAGAAGTGTTTTGTCATAGCCATAATCAGCAAAGGAGAACCTCCAAGGCATGCTCACACGTGGGATTTGATGGAGAATTGGATGCCGGAAGAAGCTCTCAAGATGGCGGAATCAATCGGCGAAGAGGTTGCGAAACAGAAGATCGTTCAGAAACTGCTTGATAACCATGTTCTATCTGGGCCAGAAGATGCTGAAAAATTCCTCGGACTATGATTGTTGACCTTGTTTGGAATCTAGAACAGCGCGTATGGATAGGAGTAGCCGCCTGCATGTAATTTGCCTTTGATTGGGATTTCATGTCCACAAACTGGGCAGCGCATGTC
>Ga0315289_10007098_pt1 | contig 16390 bp, 11 predicted proteins | sample YL17G11_40_MG_FD_203452 | JGI IMG/M metagenome (GOLD analysis project Ga0315289, IMG submission 203452) | Sediment microbial communities from Yellowstone Lake, YNP, Wyoming, USA - YL17G11_40 | ecosystem: Environmental > Aquatic > Freshwater > Lake > Sediment | place: USA: Wyoming | collected... | reverse complement strand
GCCTTGCGTTTCCATCACGTACACGTTGGGATAGACCACCTGCATGGTGCTGGCGATGGCGTCCAGGAGCGAGTAGTCGTTCTCGGTGCGCGCCACGTTGACGGCGACGACCCCGTCGCGCGCGAGGCGGGCGTGCACCAGGCGAAAGAACTCGAGCGTGGTCAACTGGAAGGGGATGTAGGGCGGCCGATAGGCATCGATGGCGATGACGTCATAGAGACTCACGCTGTGCGTCAGGAAGTAGCGCCCGTCCTGGGCGATGGCGCGCACGTTGAGCTGGCGCAAGCCAAAGAAGCGACGTGCCACGTCGATCACGGCCGGGTCGATCTCGACCCCGTCGATGCGCGGCGCGTCAAACACCTCGCTGTACTGCCTGGCGATGGTTCCACCCGCCAAGCCGATCAGGCACAGGCTGGCCACCGGCGGCGCAGAGGGATCGCTGCGAAAGTAGGGCGCGAGGAGAAAGTAGTCATAGACGTAGCCCGTGAGGAGTTGTTGTGGCCGGTAGGTGGACTGGATACCCTCCCCCTCGTTAAGCTTGAGCACGAGCTCCTCGCCATGTTGCAGCACCTGGATGTAGTTGTAGGCGGACTCGGTCTCGAAGACCATGCCCGGCGTGGCCTTGATGACCCCGATGGGCCAGAACTGGAGCGCCAGAATGATGGCCAGCAGCAGGGCGTACCAGAGGGCCTTGCGCCGCGCTGCCTGCCACAGGCCCACAATGGCACACAACAGCAGCGACACGGAGACGATCCAGATCGTGCGTTGTGTGCCCAGGTTAGGGATCAGCACAAAGACCGGGACAAAGGTCCCGAGCAAGCTGCCCAGGGTGGAGAGAGCGTAGATGCGACCGGCCACGTTCCCACTGGAGGCGGTATCTTGCACGCTCAGGCGCATCACAAAGGGAGAAATGCAGCCCAACAGCACCACCGGCACCGCAAACAGCGCCAGCACGCCGAACAGAGAGCCCAGGATGGCCCCGGCTTCGTAGCCCGCCAGACCTACGACAGCATAGCGCAGAATGGGTCGGGCCACGTAGGGAATCAACCCGATGAGAAAGCCGGCCCAGGCCGCCAGTTGGTAGAGCAGACTTGCCCGCGGGTGGCGGTCCGCCAGCCTGCCGCCCAGCACGTACCCCATGGCGAGGTAAGCCAGCAGCAGGCCGATCAATGCGCCCCACACTGGCAGCGAGTTCCCAAAGTAGGGCGCCAGTAAGCGCGAGGCGCACATCTCCACGCTCATCGTGGCTGCGCCCCCCATGAAGGCGTGCAGATGCAAGACAAGGCGCTGGCTGCGCACTAGACGCTACCTCTCAAGACCCCAGCACCAAGCGACAGCGTGCCGCCCTGCCAGTACCTTTCCGCGGCACACTGTCCGTCGCCCAGTGCCCGCGCATAGGCCAGCACCCGCTCAGCCACCGCCGACTCGCTGGCGAACAGCGCCTCCAGTTGTGAGCGGTAGAGGCAGATCGCGCTGATCCTGGCCTGCACGTCTTGTTCGCCCAGCGTCACCCATTGTGGTGTTGGTGAGAGAGCCCAGGCCCTCAGCGCGGCTGCCAGCTTCTGTGCGTCTTCCGCGTAGGGATAGTCTTCGTAGAACTGCACCTGGAAGCCCTGCTCACGCAATTGGGCTGCGGCCTGTAGGACGAACTGGTGGTCCACGTGGTGGCCGACTGCCAGAGGGGCGTAGATCTGCGTCGCCTTCTTGACCAGACAGGTCGCCAGGCGGGTGGTCAGCTCCGCGATCTGGGCCTGCTCTTCGGGGCGCAGCGGGCCAAACAGAGCCTCTTCACTGGCATAGAGAGGCGCGGAGCTGCCGGGGCTCGAGCGATAGATGCAGTCCGTGTAGTCCCAATGCTGGTACTCTGCGCCCAGGTAGCTCAGGGCCGCTGCGTCTTCGCAGCGGCGTCTTTCGACCGGGTCGATCGGCTGGCCCCAACGGCGATGCTGCTCGGCGGCAAACGGCGACAGCCTGTCGTAGTCCGGCACCCCTGCGAAGCAAGTGATGACCAGCGGACGCTCGCCGCGTTGTGCCTGCTGATGGATCAACCCCCCACAGGAGAGGGCCGCGTCATCCAGGTGGGGAGAGAGGTAGATCGGTCGCAAGTTGGTTTCTCCCTTGGCGTTGGTTCAGTACAGCAGAACTCCGCTCAGGAACTGCCAGTAGCCGAAGCGCGCATCACCGTGGACATAGTCACGCACGAGTTGGTAGCGCAACTGGTGGTACACGTCCTTCCTGGAATAGTACCACGTCAATGTGACCGTGGCTCTGTCGCCTGTCTCGATCACGTCTACTGGTCCCACGAGGGTGACAGGCCCCGATTCGTCCCAATCCCTGGCGTAGGACTCGACCGTGGGGAAACCCTTGGCCGCGTTGAACGCGTTCGACAGCATGCGCCATGAGATGGTGTATTGCCTCTCCTGGATGAGCTGCGTGTAGTAGCGCACCGCTTGCTCGGGCGAGATGCTGCCTGCCCTGGCAGTTGCCCAGGCCTGGGCGGTGGCCGTCGCGTACACAGCCTGGGCGATCAGCCAAGCCTGCGCGGTTGCCGTCGCGCGTATCGCTGCGCCGATCTCGTTGGCCTGCGCCGCGGTTGTTGCCTGGACAGCCTCCGCGATTTGCCTGGCCTGCGTCGTGGCTGTGGCCGCAACGGCCGCACGTTCTGCGGCCTGCGCCGTGGCCGTCGTGAATGCGGTCGCGGTCTCCTGGGCCTGGGCCATGACCGTCATGAGGGGGCCTGCGACCAGCGGGGTGGGCGTCAGGGTTGGCGCCGGGGTGTCCGTGGCCCGGGGTAGAGCGGTTGCTGTGGGCAGCAGAGTGGGAGAGGCCGCCACGATGGTCGCAGTGGGCGTGGGCAGCAGCGAGCCCTGCGGAACGAGGCTTTTCAGGAAACGCAGACCCACTGCGCCCATCAGGATCAGAACGGCCACCACCACGATGGCCATGACGATGATCCAGGGGCGAATGATGGCATGGCCTCTGCCGGGCTGGCTGGCTGCCGCGGGCGGCGCTGCTGGACGGGACTGCTGCGTTGCACCACAGAAGGCACAGAACTTGGACTGATCCGGTATGGTCTTGCCGCAGTTCGAGCATCTCATCATCGCGCTCTCCTCTCTAACGACACCAGCGGGCCGGCTGGCATTTGGCGAAGTCAACGACCGTTCTATCCCAGAACGGGCCAAGAAGAACACACTCGTCAGAGTCTGGGCGCAGTTTACCACGCACGGAACCGAATGTCAACAGCCGCCTCCAGAAATTCACCCATTTCGTGGCCTTGGAGCGCCACTCCTGAGTGGCCTTCGAGCGCCACTCCTGAGTGGTTTCCGGCTTGTGTCCCAAGATCAGTGCGGATACTTCACGAGAGCTGGAATGCGTGGTATAATCGGGCTGACAAGAAGCCCGCCAACCCTCGAGGCGGGGTGGGCCAGTCCGTCCCCGGGGCTGTCGCAGAGCACACTGCATAGGCCATCATCGCGGCACCAGTCTGGGGACTGAGCATCGACTGCGTCGGGGAGCTGACGCGCCCAACCACAGACGGATCCACAAGTGATAGGAGGAAGCGCATGCCTGGCACAATGAAGGTCCAGCCATTCAGCACTCTTCTCAGACGGATTCTGCAAGAGTACGAGACCACTCAATCCATCTTCGGAATCCACCGCTCCCTGTTTTACACCCCTCGTAGCAATAGCCTTTACGCCCTCCCGGACCTCTATGGCCAACCCCTGGCCACTCCTATCGGCCCGGCAGCCGGGCCGCACACCCAGTTGAGCCAGAACATCATCTCCGCCTGGCTCTGCGGCGGCCGCTTCATCGAGCTCAAGACCGTCCAGATCATGGACGAACTGCAGATCCCCCGCCCGTGCATTGACCTGGAAGACGAGGGCTACAACGTCGAGTGGTCGCAGGAGCTCAAACTCGAGCAGTCGGCCCACGAGTACATCAAGGCTTGGGCCGCCATTCACGTCCTGCGTCGCCTGCTGGGCTGGGAGACGATCCCCTTCGGCACCATCTTTAACATGAGCGTGGGCTACAACCTGGCCGGCGTCCAGGACCCACGCATGACCCGCTTCATGGATCGACTCGTGGATGCTTCGGCAGATCTCGCCGAGATCAAGGCGGTTCTGCGCGAACAGTTCCCCGCGTTCGCAGACGTTGAGATCCCGTCCTGCCTGGTGAACAGCGTCACGCTTTCCACCATGCACGGCTGCCCGCCGGACGAGATCGAGCTCATCGCGCGCTACCTGCTGCAGCAGCGCGGCCTGCACACCATCGTCAAGCTCAACCCGACCCTGCTCGGCAAGGAGCGGGTGCTGAGCATCCTGCATGACGACCTGGGTTTCAGCGAGATCCACATCCCGGATGCTGTCTTTGAGCATGACCTGCAGTACGGTCGGGCGGTAGCGCTGATCAAGGCATTGCAGCAGACGGCGGCAGCACAGGGCCTGACTTTCAGCGTCAAGCTGAGCAACACGCTGGCCACGCGCAACCACAAAGGGAACCTCCCCGGCGCAGAGATGTACATGTCGGGACGCGCGCTCTATCCTATCACCATGAATCTGTTTAGCAGGCTAGCGCATGATTTCCACGACGACCTGCGCGTCTCCTACTCGGCCGGCGCCGACGCGCTCAACGTGGCGACCATTCTTTACTGTGGCGCGCGGCCCGTCACGGCCGCCTCGGACCTGCTCAAGCCGGGCGGCTACGCCCGCTTCGGGCAGTGGTTGGAGAACCTGGAAGAGGCCATGCGCACGCGGGGCGCGGCCAGTCTGGATGAACTGGCCCCCAGGGGGGACAGGCTGGCGAATGTCGAGCAGGCTGCGGCAGAGGCGCTGGAGAACCCGCGCTACAAAAAGCACTACAGCCGCTTTGGTCTTCCCAAGGTCGCGTCGGGGCTGAACCTGTTCGATTGCATTGCCGCCCCCTGCGTCGAGCAGTGCGCGGTGGCGCAGGACGTGCCCGCCTATGCCCGGCTCATCGCCCAGGGAGATTGCGACGGAGCGCTGGAAGTTATCCTGGCCCGCAACCCGCTGCCGGGGGTCACCGGCTACATCTGCACCCACTTGTGCCAGACGCGCTGCACTCGCAACAGCTACGATGAAGCGGTGGCCATCCGCGCCCTCAAGCGCTTCGCCGCGCAGCGTGGAAAGACAGCGCTGCGCGCGGCGCCACCCACGGGCAGAAAGGTAGCCGTGATCGGCAGTGGCCCGTCCGGGCTGGCGGCTGCCGCGTTCCTGGCTCTCAATGGGGTGCAGGCCACAATCTTCGAGGCCCGCAACCGTCCGGGCGGCATGTTGACCCTCGCCCCGGCCTTTCGGTTGCCCATGGCCGTCGTTCAGGAAGACGTCGACCGCATCACAGCGCTGGGCGTAGAGATCGTGCTCTCCCACCCCATTGCTCGTCCACCGGAGGAGTTGCTGCAGGCAGGCTACGACGCCGTCTACATCGCCACCGGGTTCCAGAAGGACGCCCACCTGGAGATCGAAGGCATCCAGAGCCCTGGCGTCTACTCGGCCCTAGACTTGCTGGAGCGGGTGGCCCGCGGCGAAAAGCCCGAGCTGGGCAAGAAGGTCCTGGTGATCGGCGGCGGCAACACGGCCATGGACGCCACGCGCACGGCGCAGCGCCTCACCGGGCAGCCGGTTACAGTGGTCTACCGGCGCACACGGGCCGAAATGCCCTGCACAGAGGATGAGCTGGCCGACCTCCTGGACGAGGGCAACTGCCTGGTCGAACTCGCTTCACCCGCGCGGGTCATTCGCCAAGGTGGGCGGGTGGCAGCCCTGGAATGCCAGCGCAACCGCCTGGGCGAGCCCGGACCGGACGGGCGCAGGGAGCCGCTCCCCGTGCAGGGAAGCGAGTTCCGCATGGAAGCAGATGCGATCATCGTCGCCGTCGGGCAAAAGCCAGACGTGGCCTTCCTGGACGGCAGCAGCGTGACGTTGCGCAAGAGCGGCGCCCTCAGCGTGGACCCCCTGACTGGCCTCGCAGCTCCGCGCGGCCTCTACGCCGGCGGTGACGCCGCGCGCGGGCCGGCCATCGTCATCCAGGCCTGCGCCGACGGCCGGCGCGCCGCTGAGGCGATCTGTGCCCGCTTCGGCATGCCCTTTAACCGGCCGACAGCCCACACGCCGCAGCTCACGCCGGCGGAGATTCTGGCGGTCAAGCGCGGACGCACTCGCAAGCAGGCATCGCAGACACCGTCGTTGCTCTCGCCTGCCCTGCGCCAGGGCTGGGATCTGATCGAGCACACCCTCACCGAGGAGCAGGCCCGGCTGGAGGCAGCGCGCTGCCTGCAATGCTCCACGCTCTGCGACAAGTGCGTGGAGGTCTGCCCCAACCGCGCCAACCACACGTACTTCACCGTGCCCGTGCAGTGGATTCTTCCCCAGCTCGCCTGCCGAGACGGCCGGCTGGCCGTGACGGGGTGCGAGCCGTTTCGCGTGGACCAGACCCGTCAGATCGTGCACGTGGCCGATTTTTGTAACGAGTGCGGCAACTGCGCCACCTTTTGCGTCCACCAGGGCAAGCCCTACGCCGACAAGCCACGGCTGTTCTTGGATGAGGCTGCCTTCGGCAAGGCAGACGACAACGCCTTCTACCTGGAGGGACAGGCCATTCGCCGGCGGAAAGGCGGCTGGGAGTCACAGCTCACGGTGCAGGACGGTCTGCTGACCTTTGAGAATGCGCAGGTCCGCGTCAGTCTCACTGCGGCGTTCCAGGTCAAGCAGATGACCCTGAAACAGCCCTTTGAGGGGACGCTTTCATTGAAGGACGCTGCCGAGATGGCGCTACTGCTTGCAGGAGTGAGCAACTCGCTGCCTTTCTTGATGATCCATCAGGAGGATAGCTATGTTAATCGCTAACGGCAAGGTAGTCACCTTTGGGGAGACCAACCGCATCATCGAAAACGGCGCCGTTCGCATCGATGGTGCGCGCATCACGGATGTAGGGGACGCGGCCAGGCTGAGGGCGGCTTACCCGACTGACGAAGTCGTGGACGCCCGTGGGCAACTGATCATGCCCGGCAACATCTGCGCCCACACCCACTTCTACGGGGCGTTCGCGCGCGGGATGGCCATCCCCGGGGACGCGCCGCGCGACTTTCCCGAAATCCTGGCCAAGCTGTGGTGGCGGCTGGACTGCGCCCTGCTGGACGAGGACGTCAAGTACAGCGCTCTAGTCTGCCTGGTGGATGCCATCAAGCACGGCACTACGGCGCTGACCGACCATCATGCCAGCCCATCGGCCATCCCCGGCAGCCTGGACCGCATTGCCGAGGCGGTCACCCAGTCCGGCGTGCGCGCCAGCCTGTGCTACGAGGTGACCGACCGCAATGGCAGGGATGAGGCGCGCGCCGGCATCGCCGAGAACGTGCGCTTCCTGCGCCGCGCGCGTCAGGAGAAGAACCCGCTGCTGGCGGCGTCCTTCGGCCTGCACGCCTCCCTGACCCTCTCCGATGAGACGTTGGCGGACTGTGTGGCGGCGGCCAAGGGGCTGGACACCGGCTTCCACATCCATGCCGCCGAGGGCCTGGCCGACGAAGAAGACAGCCTGCGACGCAGCGGCAAGCGCGTGGTGGAGCGGCTGCACGCCGCCGGCATCCTTGGCCCCCAGAGCATCCTGGCGCACTGCGTGCACGTAGACGCCTGGGAGATGGAGCTGCTGCGTGACACGGGCACCTGGGTCACCCACCAGCCGCGCTCCAACATGAACAACGCCGTGGGCGTGGCGCCGGTCGAAACGATGTTACGCGGCGGCGTCAAGGTGGCGCTGGGCAATGACGGCTTTTCCAACGCCATGTGGGACGAGTGGAAGGCCGCCTACCTGGTGCACAAGCTGTGGCACGGCGACCCACGGCGCGGCAACGGGTACGACATCCTCAAGATGGCCGTGACGAACAACGCGGCGCTGGCGCGCGTCTTTTGGCCGGATGCGCCCCTGGGCGAACTGTCGCCTGGCGCGTATGCCGATCTGCTGCTGGTGGACTACCATCCCTTCACCGCGTTGACCGCTGGCAACCTGCCCTGGCACATCCTGTTCGGCTTTGAGGCCAGCGCCGTCACGTCCACCATGGTCGCCGGCAAGTGGCTAATGCGCGATCACGTCCTGCTGACCCTGGATGAGGCCGCGATCGCGGCCCGCGCGCGGGAACTCTCGGCGGCCGTGTGGCAGCGGTATCAGGAGCTGGTCTGAAAATCACGTAACATCCCAGTGCGAAATCATTAGGGTTGAATTGCTGGGGATGGCAGCCGGTACGGGAGAGGAGGAGTCATGCTTGGCCGACCTGTAAGGCTATTCGGGACGCTGGCGGCTCTGGGGTTGGTCGTGTTTGTGCTGGGCTTGGCCGCCGGTCTTGCTCTCCAGCGCACTTTGGTAGGTACACCTCTTTTCTGGGCTGGTATGGGTGGCTTCTATGCTTTTCTCGGCTTCGGCCTGCTGTGGTTTGCGTGCTGGGCACTGAGCAAGCTGTGGAAGAGATGAGTCATGTCAAATGACCCTGGCCATGCAGCAACTGGGCATGAGCGCCCGTGCCTTTCACCGCACTGCGTAGCGTCTTGAGCGAAGCGAGAGGCTGCGTAGCGTCAAGCTGGCGCGCACCATCGCCGATTTGGAGGGCGCGGCGGAGATCGAGACGCATCATCTAGCCGAAGCCATTTGATATGGGCCTCGTCGACAGTCCTGATCGCCGCTAGATGCGGCGCGCTTGATAGGGGCGGAAGGCGTACCCCCGGAGCGCAGCGGAGTGGGGTGGCGGGGCGATCCAGTACCGGCCGCGCAGATAGATCTGATTGCCAACTCTCTCTTTCATACCTCTAGGTGCAAGTATTGCGGGCAGCCGATTCCTGATGTCTGGTTATGAGGATAAGAAGGGTCGTAAGTCAATGCAAGTGCAACGAGTACTAATGGTCGTGCTGAGCGTGATCTTGATCACGCTGCTGGCTTGGACAATGGCTGCATCTCATCGAACACTGCAAGCCCAGACTGGCGTGCTCATCTACCTGCCGTGTATTGTCAAGGGTTGGCCACTACCAACGGTTACTCCAACCACAATGCGCTCCCCGACTTTGACCTCTACAGCTACTCGGACGCCTACAGCCATGGCGACACGCACGCCGACTCCTACAGCCACCCGGCGCTTCTCTGTGACGCATCTGCCAGGGCCAGCGGGTATCAGCCCAGCGAACCCAATCGCGATCAACCCGAGTGACGACTCGCAGGTCTACGTGGGCGGCGACGGCTATGTATGCAGGACATCTGATGGTGGCAACACGTGGAGTGCCGTTCGGCTCGCTCCAACCGGGTGGAAGATGTGGATCTCGACTCTTGTTGTCAACCCAGTGACGCCATCCACAATCTACCTGGGCGCGGACAGGCTCATGCGATCGCTGGACTACGGAGAGACCTGGGTACAGGTTGGCCCAACCTTCGAGAATTCCCCCGTCATGTGCATTGCCATAGACCCACACACCGGCAGTACCATCTACGTAGCCACACAAGGGAACGGGATCTACAAGTCCACCGATGGCAGCGATTCCTGGTCTCCGGTCAACTCTGGCCTGCCCACGTTGACCGTCCGGTCGCTGTTGATCAATAGGCGTACCCCCTCCATCGTCTATGCCGGCACGGCCCTGGGCATATGCAGGTCCACAAACGCTGGAGCGACATGGGCTGATACTTCTGGTGCGATCGGTGCGAGTCCCGTTGACTCCATGGACGGGTCATTCACGGCTCAGGGCAACACCATCTTGGCGACCGTACCGGAGTGGCGTGACAAGGCGGGCGTCTGGCGTTCCATGGACGACGGTGCGACCTGGACTCGGATTGGTGCGGCGGTGGCTCCAGATGAGAACATGCCCTCCTGGAATATGAATTCCATCACACTGGACCCAACCAACCCTCGCGTCATGTACAACAACGTCTGGATCCCGGGACTAGGGGTGCACAAGACCGTAGATGGCGGGGATCATTGGTTTCCTGTCAACGAAGGCCTTTTCAATCCCTGGGCTGAAGACCTAGCTATCAGTCGACAGAATCCATCCGTTTTGTTCTGCACTGCATACGGCGCCGGTTCGATCTTCAAGACCACCGACGGCGGTACCCACTGGTTTGAATGCAATACAGGCCTTGCATACCAGCGAAGTGACTCGGTTGCCATCAGTCCGGACGGGCATTGGCTGTATGCCAGCTCTGGCGCCGCAGGCGTCTACCGCTCCAGTGATGGAGGAGACACCTGGCAGCTCGGTGAGGGCATGGATTTGGCGGATGAGATCATGGAGATCGCCATCGACCCATCTGAACCGAACACTCTGTATGCCGCGTCCTATGGCATGGGTCTATACAAGACCACCGATGCTGGCGCGTGCTGGTCCCGCATTCTCTTCTACCGTGACAGGATCCCTGTGGGTCTAATGTCACATATCCTGGTCGACCCTGTCAATCATCTCACACTCTACCTTTCTGCCTACTCCTCTGGGGTGTGGAAGTCACTTGACGGGGGCATCATCTGGAGCCAGAAGAACAGCGGGCTTGGCGACGCCTCTGCCACAGTGGTCGCGGTGAACCCGCTGCAGAACCATGTGGTGCTGGTTGGCACCGAGGCGAGCGGGATCTTTTGGTCTGCAGATGCCGGGGAGACCTGGACCCGGGCGGCAGGAGGAATGAACGGCAGGATCTGGGATATCGCCTTCGACCGTCGGCACGCGGGCCATGTCTACGCCACGGTCGGCGGTGAGGGCACGTACTTTTCCACTGACGCTGGTATCACATGGTCTAGGCTGGGCGGCACATGTCCCGGATGGCGGATACTGTTTGATCCCCACGACGACAGCGTCTACTACACGGTAGGCGGACCTTTCTGGATAAACCATCGTGTTGGGGAACAGTGGGTTTGCAGCTACATCGATGACGGATTGGGTTGGGCATGCGATGCAGTGCTCGATCCTTCAGCCCCTAACATCGTCTACGTTGGAGACCTTCGAGCAGGGGTGTTCAAACTAGAGAATGTTGATCTTATTCTCCAGTAGCTCGCAGATCCTTCTTTGCCAAATGCCAGATAGCTGGGCCCCTATGTGCGCTGAACAGGGAAGAAAAACGGACAGTATGGTTAGAGCTGCAGATGCACCGGGGTCTGTGAATGAACGTCTTCTGAACATCTTGCCCGTCTCAGCCCTGCTGGTTTCTTGCGCTACAACTGGTAATCCTCCAACTAGCACGAACCTAACTCCCACTTCCACAGCCACCATCGTCTCCAGCGACATCGGCGGCCATGAGTGGTCCTAACACCGCTCGATCTTGGGATGCCTCGACATGGTAACCAATCGCAATTCTGCAGAGCATGGGACCGGTGCACTGTGAGGTTCAGTCGTGATGGCAACAGATTACGACACTCAACCGCAGTGGTGAGATTCGCATCTATGCAAACTGTATCACGGATGTATTAGATATGGCCCGGCAGCACGCTACACGTGAGTTGACTTGTGAAGAGCGGGCACGGTTCCCGCATCAGAACCTGAACTGTAGTGGTGTCGGCTGCCAGGCAAATCACCCACTTGAGGGCACTTTGTGCCAAGTAGTTCACCCACCCCTGTGCCAAGTTATTCACCCAGGCTGAGGGGGGGCGTGCCAAGTAATTCACCCACCCCCGTGCCAAGTTATTCACCCACCCTTGGGCGTGCGGCGGCAACTTGTGGCATCATGGCTCCATCTTGTTGTCAACGAGTGGAGCCATGGTCAGAAGGAGCTTTGCCGTGCGCGACATCACCGAGATTCTCCTCCACTAGCAGGCAGGCCGCCCACTGCGCCGGATCGCCCGCAGCCTGGGGGTGGACCACAACACGGTTCGTAAGTATGTCGCCCTGACCATTGAGCTTGGCTATCGTCCCGGCGAGACCAAGCTGTCGTATCAGGAGTGGGCCGTCATTGTGGCGCAGCATGCCCCGGAACTCGCTGACCCCGCCAAGCGCTCGGCGGTCTCTGCGCAGATCGCCCGCTACCATGATGCCCATCGTAGCGGCGCTGCAGACCAATGCCGTCACTGCCGTCTGGCAGCGCCTGCACGAGGCCGAGCAGGGCGAATCAGGCTACCTGCAGTTCCTGGAGCTGATGCTCGAAGACGAGATCACCCGCCGCGACCAAGGCAGCCCAGCACGCCGCATCGCCCAGGCCCATTTTGAAGAAATCAAGACGCTCGAAGAGTTCGACTTTGGCTTCAACCCCAAAATCCCTGCACACGAGTTGGTGGGCGAAAGACATCGCCGTTCCTTCATGATCATCGCCTCCAACCGCACACCACAGGACTGGTACCCCCTTTTCCCCAACCCTGTACTAGCCGAGGGAGTCCTGGACCGTCTCACCAACCGGTCACATCACCTGCTACTGGAAGGACGCAGCTACCGCCCTCTGCTGAGGCCTGACCGACCTCAACTACTTGCAAAGGAGGAAAACTCACAGTAGGATCAACTCGACCCGCACGCCAGGGTGGGTGAATTGTTTGCCCCTGGGGTGGGTGAATATCTTGGCCAACGACAGAGACTGGACATCACAGCGGAATGTGGTACAATATGTGCAAGAGATTACCATATTGGTAAGGTTGTGCTCATATGAACAGCAAGCCATCGAATCAGTCCTCTCATGAAGCCCTCTACCAGGTTGCTGGGCAGCAAGCCGGTTACTTTACCGCCACGCAAGCGAGAGCGTCTGGCTATAGTCAGCGCCAACTCACGTACTATGTAAAGACTCATCGTTTCAAGAGGATACGGCCCGGCATTTATCGAATGAGCCAATACCCATCTTCGGCAAACGAGGATCTTGTCATCGCCTGGCTCGAGGCTGGGCCGACCGCGGTCATTTCCCATGAGAGCGCGCTGGCGCTGTACGAACTCTCTGATGCCCTTCCCTCAGAAGTCCACCTCATTATTCCACCGAAGGCCTCACGTCGCCACCCAAGCCTGCGGCTGCACACGAATCGTCTGAGTGCGGACGAGACCACCTGGTTTGGGGGACTGCCAGTGACCACGGTGCCACGCACCATTATGGATGTGGCTGTGAGCGGTCTTGCGGAGGAACTGGTTATCCAGGCCGTTCATCAGGCCATTCAGCGGGGACTCACAACGATAGAAAGCCTGCGTGCCGCCGCCGAGCGCCGCGGTGGGCGGGCATGCCATCTAGTCCAACGTGCCCTCCAGGAGGTAATCTCTTGAAGTATCAGAGCGGTGGGGCTTTTCGTAAGGCACTGGAAGACCGGCTTAGAAGCCAAAGCTATGAACTCGGGCTACCGCTTGTTCGCTTGCGCAAGATGGTCACGTTCGAACGCTTCCTGGCACGCCTCGCAGTCGATCAGCCGGGCAGTTGGCTCCTCAAAGGCGGTTTGGCCCTACAATGGCGGCTCGGCAACCTCGCCCGCACGACCAAGGATCTGGACATGCTGCTGGCCGTGCCTGTCCAGGATATCCATCAGGCCCTCGTGCGGGCTGCGCTGTTGGATATCGGGGATTGGTTTCGTTTCCTGGTACAACAGCCGACAGGTCCGGTTGCACAGAAGACTGGGACCGAGCTGCGATTCCACGTGCAGTCTTTGTTGGACGGTCGACCATTTGAGGACTTCCACGTTGATGTTGGCTGGGGAGACCCAATGATTGAGCCGCCAGAAGAACTGACTGCGCCATCGCTGCTGGAGTTTGCGGGTATCAACCCGGTCACCGTCTCGTGCTACCCCATGACACAGCACATCGCCGAGAAGGTCCATGCTTACACTCGCCCACACGCCAGTGGAGGCAGCAGCCGCGTGAAGGATTTGGTGGACATCTTACTGATTGCGCAGGCGAGTGCGGTCAATGGGAGGATATTGTCCAAAGCAATCCGGGCAACGTTTGAGGCGCGAGGCACTCACGCTTTACCACGAGGTCTTCCTGATGCCCCCACAAGCTGGGCCGCACCATTCCTCAAGATGGCCAGGGATGTCGGCTTACGCGACGTTACCCTGTCTACCGCTGCGGACATGGCTCGCAGATTTATCAACCCCGCGTTGCAGGGAGAAACGCAAGGGATGTGGGACCCGGTAGCCTGGGAGTGGCGCTAGGTGAGAACGTAGAAGAGGCACTTGCCAACAAAAGCCACACGCAGTGTGCGTTTGATGGCAAGGCTAACGATTCTCCATTTTCATGGATTCTAGAGTCACGATGACCTGGTTCGTGTCAACCGCTTGTCCAACCGTTACGGGCATTTCAATCACCTGCCCATACATCGGCGCATGGATCACGGCTTCGCCGACAGGGGGAGCGCCCGCGCCTTTCGCCGCACCGCGTAGCGTCTTGAGCGAAGCGAGAGGCTGCGTAGCGTCAAGCTGGCGCGCACCATCGCCGATTTGGAGGGTGCGGCGGACATCAAGACTCATCATCTAGCCGAAGCTATTCAGTACCGTCCTCGCCGGCAAGTGTGACCCCTGCTGGGCACAAGGCATGTGAGGCGGTAGAAGGCGTACCCCTGAAGCAAAGCGAAAAGGGTGGCGGAGGCGATTCAGTATCGGCCGCGCAGGCAGCTATAGTACATCAAAGAACGATACGCCGAGACGTTGTGTGGCTAGACGAGGATAACCAAGTCCCAAGTACCGTTTGACAGAACAGAAGGGAAGCAGTAGAATAGGGCCGACCAAGAATCTGCGATGTGTCAACAATGTGGGTCTGCTGTGATCGGTGCGGCGGACACCCTTGCAGATACATTCTACACAGACCAGCCCGTCCACTGACTGCAGCGGATGGGCTTTGCCATCTGTCTGGGCAGGCGCCTTTTCCGAGCAGGCATCCTGCTGCATATCACAAGGGTACCTGCCATATGGCGCAACTGTAGTTGGGCGGCCCACGTGGTCAAACAGGAGAGTCTGCTTCTTTGTCCCTAACTCGTAGATACGCCTGGCGGTCGATTGTTTACTCGATCTGGTCGTGAGCGTGCAGGCCGGCGGATGTCCGCCGCGTGGCGGACATCTCCGTGCGGCAGGTATTAAGGAAGGAAAGAAGGGAGGAAGACTATGTTCACCGGGCATTTGACTCGAACGCTGGTACGCGCGGTGCTCGTGGCCAGCCTGCTGGCGGGGCTGGCCTTGGCCGCGCTCCCCGCGCCCACGGCGCGCGCCCAATCCCCCGACGATGGCTTTAACATATGGGCGAACAACACGGTCCGAGCCCTGGCAGTGCAGGCGGATGGGAAGATCGTGGTGGGGGGTGACTTCACTACGCTGGGCACAGCGACGCGCAACCGCATCGCGCGGCTCAACCCCGATGGGACGCTCGACACCACCTTCAACGCCTGGGCGGACGGCACGGTCAGCGCCCTGGCGGTGCAGGCAGATGGGAAGATCGTGGTAGGGGGTGACTTCACCAGCCTGGGAGCGACGCGCACTTACATCGGGCGGCTCAACCCCGATGGGACGCTCGACACTACCTTCAACCCCGGGGCGGACAGCACGGTCTACGCCCTGGCAATGCAGGCGGATGGGAAGATCGTGGTGGGGGGTGACTTCACCAGCCTGGGCGGGCAGCCGCGCAACGGCATCGGGCGGCTCAACCGCGGTGGGACGCTCGACGCCAGCTTCAACCCCGGGGCAGACAACACGGTCTACACTCTGGCAGTGCAGGCGGATGGGAAGATCGTGGTGGGGGGCGCATTCACCACGCTGGGCGGAGCGGCGCGCATGTGCATCGGGCGGCTCAACCCCGCTGGGACGCTCGACACCACCTTCGACCCCGGGGCGAGTGGCTCGGTCTACGCCCTGGCGGTGCAGGCGGATAGGAAGATCGTCGTGGGGGGCTGGTTCACCACGCTGGGTGGGCAGCCGCGCAATTACATCGGGCGGCTCAACCCCGATGGGACGCTCGACACTACCTTCAACCCCGGGGCGAACGGCACGGTCGACACCCTGGCGGTGCAGGCGGATGGGAAGATCGTGGTGGGGGGTGAGTTCACCACGCTGGGCGGAGCGACGCGCAACGGCATTGGGCGGCTCCATCCCGGTGGGACGTTCGACGCCACCTTCAACCCCGGGGCGAACGACGCGGTCAACGCCCTGGCAGTGCAGGCGGATGGCAAGATCGTGGTGGGGGGCCAGTTCGCCTTCCTGGGCGGGCAGCTGCGCCCCTGCATCGGGCGGCTCAACCCCGATGGGACGCTCGACGCCACCTTCAACCCAGGAGCCGATTGGTACGTCTACACCCTGGCGGTGCAGGCGGATGAGAAGATCGTGGTGGGGGGCCAGTTCACCATGCTGGGCGGGCAGGCGCGCAATTACGTTGGGCGGCTCAACCCCGATGGGACGCTCGACGCCCCCTTCAATCCAAGTGCGAACAACTGGGTCAACGTCCTGGCGGTACAGGCGGATGAGAAGATCGTGGTGGGGGGC
>Ga0315289_10007094_pt1 | contig 16399 bp, 15 predicted proteins | sample YL17G11_40_MG_FD_203452 | JGI IMG/M metagenome (GOLD analysis project Ga0315289, IMG submission 203452) | Sediment microbial communities from Yellowstone Lake, YNP, Wyoming, USA - YL17G11_40 | ecosystem: Environmental > Aquatic > Freshwater > Lake > Sediment | place: USA: Wyoming | collected... | reverse complement strand
TTTGCAGTATTCTCTCGCACCGTAATATTTGACCAACCTTTTTCAGGCATAACACACCATATACAAAACCAGAATAAAAATTTTGACAGGTCAATTGACTGGTCAAGAGATACAACGGCAATGGACTGTCTCTTGCAAACATCCAACTTTAAATACTAGAAGCCGAAATCTTTAATCCCCATACAGAAATAATCCGATGAATTTTATAGTACATTTCATCCTCCACCAAACAAAAAAAAGAAAACAGTGACCACATCAAGGTTTTATCCAAAGGAAAATACACACATAACACAAACTTTTATCTTGAATATTTTTATACTACTGTTCCGTTACATCTTTGCACGAAAATAAAACGAGGCGATGGGCAATGAGTGAAGATCAAACGTTGCAACTACAGCAAGAGCTAGAGAAAAAAACGGAGGAGATCCAAGATACGAACCAGTATGTCAAGGAGACACAGATCCATTCCTGTATAGACGCCTTGATTCTTGCGGGTCTCGTTGCTGTTGTCTTCCAGACGTTTTCCTATGTCATGTACGGAACAATTCTCTCAGACCTGGATGCGATTTTGTATATGTTTTCCCTGCTCGTCGGTCCTTCTGCATTGTTTTTACTTTTACTGCATTTCTATCAAATCTATGGGATTGTGAAACGAGGGGAAAAATCGATTCCGTTGACGTTAGACCTGATGTACTTCATCTACCTTGCAGTCGCTTTTGCTACCATGATCGGATTAAATACGTACTATCAACGACACGATATCTCCACAAAATTCTTAACACAAGGATGGAGTATCGCAGTGCTCATTCTTTGTGCAGAAGTTCTGGTTGCTTTATTGCTAGCAAAATATGTGGTTACGATGCTTGTTTCACCTCATCTGCCTCATTTCTTTGATCATCAACCACGGGAGCGGAAGATAAAGGTTTTTGTTGAACGGTCTTTCAAACCTCAACATGTGTACTATTTCTGGAAAAAACCAGATGTTTCATCCTGGGAAAACGAAGCGTGTTTCATACGATACAAACACTAACATGTACATAAAAAAAAATAAACATGCAACGCACCGGCGTTTGCATATTGTGAAGTGACTAAAGTTGCAGTGACTATTCTTTTTTTTATAATTTGTTTATCAATTCTGCAATCTCTTTTCTTTTGTCTTCTTCGTCAGGGAGGGTTATCGATGATTTCCATTTCTTCGTCCCATCAGACAGATAGAATCCGCGGGAAATAGCCACGAATTCTTTTGAGATTGATTCACCGATCGCTTTCTTGCGTGCGACCTCGATGAAATTATTTTTTCCAAATTTTACTTCCTCTGCTTTCAGTGTCTCAAATTCAACCATTGTCTACCTCTTTACTAGGAAGAAAAGAGTAGTTGAATTTAAACTTTTTCAAATGTACCAGCCAAAAAACAATTTTTCAATCATAAAAGAAGAAAAACATGGCTCTTCTGTTCAGAACCATGGCAGGAATTAGGGGTGTGTTACCACAGCCCTTTCACCAGGATATGTGGTTGTGTGCAGTGTAGGAAGTCCTGGCTGCCCCCCAGTTTTTTCTCGTTGAACAGTGTTGCTTTTTTGATTTTAGTCCGTTTATACAAAGAAGAGGTATATTCTTTCATTCTTTGCTCATACGCAAAGACTTTTGCGATACTTTCAATTTCTTCTAACGCGTTTTCATCAGTAACCGCCCCCACTATTTTTATGACCGCGTTTTTCACCTCCTCTAAGCTAGATTTTTACTAGCATGTATATATGTGTCAGTGCTTGCTTATTAATGTTTTGAAATATTCAAAACCACCAGTCGAAAATAATAAAAACTACAACATTTCCGACGATGTGAGGATGAAAAAGAAGAGCAGTAAAAAACCTTGAGAGGTAGCGGTGGAATCCTTTGCAGTAACATTCACCGTCATCTGGCCAATACCAAAAAGCAGATCAGCAGACTGAATCACCACCTCTTCACCCGCGGCAAGGGATACGAGAGTTCCATTATGACACCGATCACCAGGCAACAGTAAAAAACCACCCTGTAAACAGATGCTCCAATCAACATTGGTTATCTCTTCATTCCCTGTGTTTTTCACTTTTACAGTAATGCCAAACCCGCCGGTGATAGTAATAGCAATCGTTGACTCTTGTATACCATACGGCTTCATCAACGGGTAGACATCACGACTAGCATTTCCTGGAATTTGATAGGGGACATCACCAATACCATCGCCATTACAATCTGAACCTGTGTAATCAGACCAATAATTCCCACTGGAACCATTATCCCAGATATTATTACCTGCAGGATCGAACGCATTCTCAGGATTATCAATAAAATTATTATGATAAAACGTATTATGCATGCTGGTATATCCCAGCATAAGACCATCCCAGAAACTCTGCTTTACTGTATTCCCATAGAAAAGATTATCGGTTGACTCCCACAGATACATGCCGTACCCACGGTTATTCACAAGTATATTGTTTGCAATCACATTATGGGTGGCGAATTCCATCCGAATGCCATGGTAATTATTATTTTCAATACGGTTCCCATAAATCGTGTTATAGGAGCCTCCATCAAGGAAAACCCCGTTCATCCGGAGATTATCAGCAATCGTATTCCCTGAAATGTTATTATCATCAGAAACGACATAGAACCCGCAACAGTTCCAAGAATCACCCACGTTTCGAATGGTAAAACCACTGACTGTTATCCCATTTGCATACAAGGAAACAGCATGGGTCCCGCCCTCGATACTCGTCGTATTCCTATCCTCACCAATCAAACAGATAGAGACATTAATGGCAATGTTCTCCCAATACGGAGCGGAATCATCAAAGACAAACACAGTATCACCATCAGATGCATTATCAACAGCGTCCTGAATCTTACTATAATTCCCAGGACCAGATCCACCCACATACAATATAGCTCCATCCTTTGAAACATGAGAAACCTCTCCTACCTTAGCAGATGAAGCGGTACACAGAGCACCAAGCAGCACAACAACAAAAACAACTCCTTTAAACTTAAGCCATTGTCTATGATTCATGATCTCCCCCTTCAGTACAAAAGTAATATAAAACCATACACTATATAAATGTAATCCCAAGGCTACCTTCAAATCAAAAAGTTTTAAAGACAACGACTTATAACAGAAACGGTAGGAAAGGATATGGCTGCAGCAGAACAACCCAACAATGAAGAGCATCTGAAAAGCAGATATTTTAAAATATCAAAAATTTTCTTTTTGATAGCTATTATCTATTCCCTCTGGATCGCTGTGCTCATCATGGGTGTTTATTTTCTTAGACTCGGCAGCAAATGGGCGGCCCTAACTCTTGAACAATGGATTTACACCGCAATAGGCCTTCTCATAGGCCTAATCGCTCTGGAGTTCATTTTCATCCTTCATTATACAGTTACAACCAGAAAAAGACAACGCCGGGAAAAACCACAACCAGTCACCATGCAAGGAAAACAAGTTCACAGCTTTACCCTACCTGTTGGGGCGAAAGGCGGTATTTTCAGTAAAACCTACATCATGATTGATGAAGCCCGCATATTACATCTCCGATATCAAATGATTCAACCCAACGACCTCTGGGGAAAAAAACAATAACACACTACTTTTTTAACATCCCCATTTCCACAAGCTTCTCAGGCAGATACGTGTCAGTCACATAATCAAGACCATACTTAGCGAGCGCCTGCTGCTCTGATTTCTTGCCTAGCTGCAACTGTAACTTAATCTCGTGTTTCCAGAATTGATCCTGGAACCGAGGATCATCCAGCTCACTTTTCAATGCAGCAATATCTTCCGGCGTTAACGTATCAGTCGGGAGTTTGTAGTTCTCAATATCTGACGGGGTCACACCCAGGTATTGCGCTGCCGGTGTCGCAAGATACTCAGAGATATGTGCAGTCTTAATCGCACCATACGCAACACTTCCATAGATGCGGAAACTCCACGGGTCACAATCCGTAAATACCAACACCGGGAGTTTTTTCTCTTCGTTTAACCGTTTAATAAACCGTCGTGTTGACCGGGCTGGCTGCCCCTTCAGATGAACAAGAATCGCGCGAGAATCAGTATCAAACCCGTTCTCCACAAGCCGGTCAAACATACCACCGGTCTCAATCGCGACAATAAAATCAGCATCAGCTTCTTTGAACGTGAGCTTTTCTTTCTCGACATTATAGGGGATTCCATAGCCAGCGTCACCCACATCATCCTGACAATGAATCTTCTTTTTCGTGCCATTCCGTGTCATCTCCTCCACGACAAGATTGCCGATAACCCGAGCACCATCCTCCTCAGGCCGAAGTTTGAAATCCTCACGCATACATCCTGTTATAACTTCGAGATCCTCCGCAAGCAAGTCAGATTCATTCTGACTGCTGAACTTCGCAAGATTCCACCCTTCAGAAATATAATAGGTTTCTCTGAGCGTTGAAGACTTACTCTGTTTAATCATATCTTTTATAAAATCAATCAGGTACATCGTCCGAAGCAACATATATGCTCCGTCAAGAGAGTTCGCGGACCGCTCTGTTTTACTCTTCCCGTATTTCCATACATTAAGATCATCATCAAACCGGATGTTTGCTTTTGTACGAGTCGACAGCTGCAACGCGGGAATCTCTGATGCTTCAAGATCCGCATACACTTTTGCCGCAATCGCATCAATTTTTGTAATCACCCCTGAAAAATCACGCTTCATACCTTATTCACCCTCCCATCGATCAGCCCCGATAACATACGCAGGGTTGATATATTGAACATACAGATCATTCTCATCAAAATCACCCTTATTCAGTCCAGCGAGCTCAAAGTAAATATCAACCTTATTGGTGGGATCAATACTCTCAAGACTCCATTTGATATAGTTATCAGTGACTTTCGCTGGTTTTGGTTTTACCTCACCAACAACCGCATCCTTCGGATACAGTGCGTAGAGATTAAATTTCTGAGGCTTATTCTTATAATTCACCACCATAATGGTACTTTTCGCTACCCACCCGCCACTCTCATGTACACCAGATGGATTTGTGGTATCAAGTTTTGTTTGCACGGGTTTTCCTCGGACTTTCTCATACTCTACAACATCTTCAATCCAGACGATATCCATAATCCTTGTAATCACCTTTTCAAGGGACGGCACCGGTTTATTCAGCATATGCGCGGATTTCTTTGCTATCTCAGGTAAAAGCTTGGTAATCAACTCAAATTTCTCCCGGGTTTTCACCCGACGCACCTTCTTATTGATATGCAGCTGGACTTTCCTGGCACATTCACGGAAAGCAAGTTTAATCTCATTTTCAATTTCTTCAATATCAGCAATCGCTTCCTTACTCTCTGAGGTGTACGGAATCTGCGTGGAGGCGACATGCGTAAAGAAGATTGCAGGTCCAATCGGGATACCGTTCCCGGATGGTTGATCAAGTCCGTACCTCCGCCAATCAATGGATTCAATCGCCCTGGTGATCGCACAATCACCCTGTTGATACAACAGTGGAATACGGTTCGCGAAACGCAACAGTTTCACTGGTTTATCCTTCGGCAAGTTTCCACCATACACGATCCCCACCTCAACCTGGAACGGGTTGCCTGAATACACTGCTGCAGGGCGCGAGGCAGTAAAAATAAATTCAGGTGATATCTCTTGAGTCTCGCTTTTCAAACTGCGTCGAATCAGTGTTTCACCTATAGGAGATAGACACTCGGTTGGCGGTGCCATGATTTTGACTTTCTTGAATGCCTGATGCAGCGCAAGAAACTGATCACGAGACATATCTGCGGGGTTGAGGTTTCTATCAAGTTTTGCTTCATCACAGACTGCGTCAGCGGTGCGATCACCCATGCTGCAAAAATCAGTTTTTAAAAACGACGCAAGTTTCCTTGCTTTCGTCTCCTTTGCCATCTTGATTAACGTACCAAGCTCTACACCGTATGGATGGGGCTTGATTTCCTCGCTTTTCTTCGGGAGAACATCTGCGGTTCGCTCAAAGATATGCTCTGTTCCATCAGCTTCTTTCAACACGATGCGCGCATGTGGGTTCACGATTGACGTGCTTTGGAGATAGTCGTAGACAAATCGTTTTCCTCGTTTGTAATCAGCGATGAGATTAACCTCTATGCGTGTCCCTGATGGTTTATCCCAATGCATGATCTCCTGATGTTGGATTTCACCACGGTTCTTGTTGGTGTCAATCGCTAGATCGGTCATGATAGCAGGGTGGTCGTCTTGGATTTTTGAGATGATTTTAGCATGTTTCCCTGTGGTTAATTGGCCATATAAAACAACTGCTGAAATCCCGATTCCTTGCTGTCCTCTGCTCTGTCTCACCGCATGGAACCGTGAACCGTAGAGGAGCCGCGCGAAAATATGAGGTATCTGCTGTTTGATGATTCCTGGACCGTTGTCCTCGACGATAACCGTGCATTCACTCCCATTGTCTCCATCTTTATTTTTAATTTCTACGTAGATATCTGGGAGAATCCCTGATTCCTCGGTGGCATCGAGAGCGTTGTCCACTCCTTCTTTAACACTAGTAACGAGTGCTCTGGTCGCGTTTCCAAATCCCAGGATATGTTTGTTCCGTTCGAAGAATTCTGCAACTGAGATTTCTTTTTGTTTTTTTGCGAGTTCATACGCTATTGCTTCGGGCAAAACGTTCCCTCCGTTGTAGAGTGACTACGCATCCGGTAACGGTAATGGAGAGGGCTATTATAAAATTATTGCATGGGGATATAAAAACATGAAAGTTATAATGGATATAGTTTATAAATCATAAGTTGATAACTTTGTAGGTCGAGAGAATGGATACAAAAAGGCAGTGTATAGTTATCGGAATAATTTTTTTATTAATTGTTATTGTATTTAGTGGGTGTACATCTCATAATAAAGATGAAAGAGGCTGGATACGATATCTATCTTATTCATCAGATGGAACGAAATTAATTTCGGTGACATATTATAATGAAGTATATTATAATAATACAATTTATGCAGGTTGTTCAGATTTTCAAATTTGGAATACAAGTTCTGGTGAGAACATTTGGAGTGAATTTCCATCTTATAAAGAAATTGCATTATTCTCCCCCGATGGAAAATATTTTATCATAAGCAATACCACCATTTATGATATAACCGGAGAAATAAAAACGCAGTTAGATAGCAATGGTACAGATTTTATTGATTGGTCATCAAATGGAAATTTTATACTAACATATAAATACTTATATGATGAGCCATGTCTATTAAAAATTTGGGATGGTAAAAATTTTTCATTAAAATATAGCTTTGCATTAGTTAATCAAAAATATTTGGAAAGTATAACGATATCTCCAGACGGTACAAAAATTGCTTATATTAATAAAGATCCTTTTGAATCATTAAATCATGTCATTTCCGTCATAGATATTGCCGGTGGGACTTTTACAAATTTATGGAATAAATCTATAATTATAGAAAACAGAAAATCTTTTGATATCCAAAGAAATACTCTTACTTGGTCTTTAAATAATGATACAATCGGCGTTATTTGTTCGAGTAATACGAACAATAAATTATTTATTTGGAATGCTTCGGATGGTCAATTATTATATAATATTTCAATAGATTCAAATCCTAATTTTTCTGCTCTACTATCACCTTATTGTGATTCATATATGTTAGAAGACTTGATGTATAAAAATAATTTAGCACATTATAATATATCCTTAAAAATATTTGATTTAAATGGTTTAAAAAATATTATCTCACCTTCAATAGAAAATATTTACACTTTTGATTGGTCATACAAGGGAAATACAATATCTGTTGGAGGTGAGGATGGGATAATCTCTTTATTAAACGCCTCAACGGGAAACGAGATTATGTTATTAAAAACGCCTATTCGATCTGTTGTCCAACCCATACCATCAATATCTCTTGGCGAATTTTTACTGGTTGTATTTATTGTTACAATAATATTAGTATTTTTTGAAAGAAAAAAATAATTAAAATATACAATCACAACATATAATAAGTTGAGTTCTTAGAATTTGTTTTATTATCTACTAAATCATAACCTTAATAAAGAAAAATCTACTCTGCGTTCTGAACCTTACTCCCTAAAAGGATGACCATGTCAGACTACAATCAGAAGGCAATTGAGCAGAAATGGCAGAAAAAATGGCAGGAAATGAAGATCTACCATTTTGATTTCAATAGTTCGAAAAAACCGTACAGCATCGATGTTCCCCCAAGATACGCCTCAGGTCCGCTCCATGCGGGTCATGCGGTGCATTACACCCATATTGATTTTGCTGCACGGTACAAACGAATGCGCGGCTACAACGTTTTCTTCCCCTTATGTTTTGATGTCAACGGAATCCCTATTGAGGAGCGTGTCGAACGTCAATTAAACATTACCCGCAAAGACATTGATCGACATAAGTTCACCAAGGTTTGTTCTGAGTTTGCACAGAAAAATATCGGGACCATGACCAATCAGTTCATCAGACTTGGGGAAAGCATGGACCCAAGCATCTACTATCAGACCGATGCAGAGTACTATCGCAGGATTACTCAGATATCGTTTCTCGAGTTATTCAAGAAAGGTCATATCTACAAAGGCGAGTTCCCTGTGAATTGGTGTCCGCGATGCATGACTGCGATGGCAGATGCTGAAGTCGTGTACAGCGACCGGACAACAACACTCAACACCATTAAGTTTTATTTTACCAAACCACAGGATGAACACCTTTTAAAATTCCATGGAGTAGGAAAAGACAACCATGGAATGTACATTGAGATTGCAACAACCAGACCTGAGATGCTACCGGTCTGTCAGATCGTTGCGGTTCACCCAACTGATGAACGAGCACCATGGCTTGTAGGCCAGACAGTAAAGGTACCTGGGTTTGATAAAGAAGTAAAAATCGTAGAAGATGACGCGGTCGACCCTGAATTTGGTACTGGTCTAGTCATGATTTGTACCGTCGGAGACAAAGAAGACCTCAACTGGGTATTCAAATACAAACTCCCTCTCGAGATGAGTATTGATGAAGAAGGAAAGATGACTGCTCTCTGCGGAAAATATCATGGTATGAAAATCGAGGATGCACGCAAAGCAGTCATCGAAGATTTCACAAAAAATGGTCTCCTGCTTAAACAGGACCCACTTGCGCAAAACGTCGGTGTCTGCTGGCGGTGTAAAACCCCGGTTGAGTTCATCAACGCAAAACAATGGTTTTTAAAAACAATCCCGTTTAAACAAATGGTACTTGACGCCAGCGACTCGATGGAGTGGTACCCTAAGTTTATGAAAATCAGATTAGAAGATTGGGTGAACTCCCTCGAATGGGACTGGGTGATTAGTCGACAACGGTACTTTGCCACCCCGATTCCACTCTGGGAATGTAAACAGTGCGGGGAAGTCGTGGTCGCGCGACCTGAGGATTGCTATGTCGATCCAACGATGGACAAACCACCGGTGGAGAAATGTGAGAAATGCGGTGGCCCACTCGTTGGATGCGAAGACGTCTTTGACACCTGGATGGATTCATCAATCTCCCCGTTATTTAACACGTTCTGGAGACGAGATGATAAAAAATTCAAAAAACTGTATCCCATGTCGCTACGTGCACAATCCCATGATATCATCCGCACCTGGGCGTTTTATACGATCCTTCGATGCACTTTGCTGACCGATGAAAAACCGTTTGAAAATATCATGATGGGCGGGTTCATCCTCTCTGAAGATGGCACTCCGATGCACGCAAGCCTTGGGAACGTTATTGATCCTCTTCAAATAATCGATGAGCACGGCACTGATGCCTTTCGTTGTTATGCAGCAAGTTGTGCGCTTGGTGAAGATAATCCCTTCCGTAAAAAAGATGTGGTCCGTGGCACCAAACTCCTCAGGAAACTCTGGAACGTGCAACAATTCATCGGCAACATCATCAAAGAAGGAAAACCAACAAAACCAAAAAAAATACAGGATATCGACGTATGGATTCTTACCAAATACAGTAAACTTGTGAAAAAATGCACTCAGCAGATGGATGTCTTTGATTATTCACAAGCAATGAAAGAAATCGAGTATTTCCTCTGGCATGAACTTGCAGACCACTACATCGAGATGATCAAAGGATCATTTTATCATAAAGAAAACGTCGAAAGTATTCGCTACACCCTCTACACTCTTGGATTGGGAATGTTGAAGTTGTTTGCTCCGTTCTTCCCTCATATCACCGAAGAGATTTATTGGGATCTTTATAAGGAAAATGAAGACGATAAAAGTATTCATGTTTCAGCTTGGCCAAAACCTGTACTCATCGATGAAGAAAAAGAACAAGCAGGAGAGGTTGTCAAGACCTACATCGCCCAGGTTCGTGCATGGAAAAGCGAACAAGGAATCGCGCTGAACGCACCTGTTCAGGCAGTCGCGACCTATGCGCCGAAAGACACGATTGCGAAACTCAAAACAGGAATATCAATTATTCTTTCTACATTGAAATATCCAGAAGGCCACAAGTTGATTACAGAGAAACCAGAAATCCAGGAGACAATAACAGCGGTTGAGCCGGTGTACGCAAAGCTTGGGCCTGCCTTTAAAACAGACAGCCAGAACATTGCACAATGGATAAAAGAGCATCAAGAAAAAATCATAACATCACTTGAAGACAAAAAAGATATCCCTCTCTCAGAAATACCAGGAGTAAAAACAGAGAAAAAGGAAGGGCTCTTAAAGGCGGGGTATATTCAACTGAAGCGAGAAGTAGGTCTCAAAGGAAAAAAAGGGAGTATCATTCTCTCATTTGATGGATTTTACGTTGAACTTCGGAGGACGTAATCATGAAAATTTCCAGTAAAAAATTAAGAGAATGGGCAATAAAGATTCTCGCAATCCTGATTGTTCTTGCGATGATCTTTACAGGATTTGTCGTCATTTTCTGGAAATAGTTGTTTTTCCCGATAGATTTTTAAACAATTGTTTTATTCAACTCGGCAGGGATTCAAATGACCGAAAAGAATAATATATTAGCAAATCCAGCACCGCTGGGTTTACTAGGCTTTGGAATGACAACCGTCTTACTGAATATCATTAACACCGGTGCATTCGGTATCAGTGCAATGATACTCAGCATGGGTATCTTCTACGGAGGTCTCGCACAGATTATCGCTGGTATCATGGAGTTTAAAAAAGGAAATACCTTTGGAACCACTGCGTTCACTTCATATGGTCTCTTCTGGATATCTTTAGTTGCATTGTTATTGTTCCCAAATATTACTTTTATAGGAACGGGATCAAAAGCTGTAGCGACAGAACTACCATTTTTAGCTTGGTATTTCTTCATGTGGGGACTATTCACCTTCTGTATGTTCATTGGTACACTGAAAAAGAACACCGGGTTACAAGTTATTTTTGGATCACTATTTATTCTCTTCTTCTTACTCGCACTGCGAGACTGGGGCTACATCACTGGCGGCTGGACAAGCTACATAGGCTATGAAGGAATCATCTGTGGGTTCAGCGCGTTCTACGTTGCTATCGCTGAAGTACTGAACGAAACCTATGGAAAAACAATTCTACCTCTCGGGAAACCATTGATAAAATAAATCTACAGCTCAATAAGCTGATATGAGGATGATCCTAACCCGATCTCCTCCCCATATTTTATTTGTTTGAATGGATTGATTTTATTTACTCTTTCAAAGACATTTTCTTTTTTAGCGGAAATGAGATCTAACGATGCTTTATCAATTGCAACAGGGTCATCAGCAACAAGGTAGCCAACATCTGGGCAAATCACTGGTCCAGCAAAAGGATCACAGTCACAACCACGAGTGATACGTTTTAATTCATTCAGATAGAGGACGTGTTTTCCCTGCAAACAAGCCTTTGCTGAGCACGCAAGAAGATACTGAAGATCCGCATCCTTATTCCGAAGCGCCTTATTATTACAGACATCAACACATACACCACAACCAAAACAGGATCGTTCACTATACTTCCGTGAACCGGTTTTCACCTGTATTGCTTGAAATGGACATGCCTCAGCGCAGACACCGCAGTACGTACATGGGTCTTTCTGATATTGAGGTCTACTCCCTTGATGAATCCTGATTTTGGTTTCTCGCGTCACCCCGCCCATACCAAAATTCTTTATCGCACCACCCATCCCTGTCTGGATATGACCTTTTACATGAGTCAGACTAAAAATATGGCTGGAATTGGCTATATACGAGGCAACATCATACGTTCTTCCTTCTACCATGGTGGGTGTTCCGGTATCATCAATGACCACTTCGCAACCTACTTTCTTCTTCGTAAAACCATGAATCGCGGCAAGCTTCTCATACCCTGTTTTTGTACGACGCTGCCCCGGGTATGCTACTGTAGTATCATGCAGAAAAGGTTTCGCTCCTGCTTTTTTGAATTCATCGACAACAGCTTTGGCTAGCTCTGGCTTTAAAAAATATTTATTGTTCATCTCGCCCATGTGGAGTTTCACCGGAACCTGTTTACCAGCAAAACTCTGCAGTGAAAAATTCTGTAGTGCCTTAGGAAATTGATGAAGCTGTGTAAAAAAAACGACGGTATTCATCCGACTTTTTTCTCCCACTTCTTTACTTTAAGAACACTGCCCAGTGATCCCCCGTGCTTAATTTCTTCCCTGATACGATTTTCTTGTTCTTTGACATCTAAAGCGCGGTTCGCGATTTCCTGAGCGATTTCTTGAGGAACCACGACAACCCCGGAGTCATCACCGATAATCCAGTCGCCGGTCCGTACCGTTTGATTCCCGCAGGTTATTTCTGCACCAATCTCCCCGAAGCCTTTTGGTTCTCCGGCATTAGGAACAATATGACGCGAAAACACAGGGAACTTAATTTTTACTAGGTCATCAAAGTCACGAACAGCACCGTCAATCACGACACCTGCAAGACCCTTGAGTTTTGCACTCCATGTCGCGAGTTCCCCCCACACTGCGGTTTTTCCGCCATTCACATCAACAACCAGGACCCATCCTTTGTCTGCTTTATCGATTGCTTCAATAGGTTTTGCCCAGTCGCCATCCATGGTTCGAACCGTGAGTGCTTGACCTGCTATATGAAAACCATTCGCGATTGGTCTGATTTTTTGCAGAGCACCTTGTTTATGCATCGCATCAGATATATTCGGGGTAGAAACCAGCATGAATGCTTCTTTGAGTTGAGCTTTGTCGTATTTTTTAAAAAGCTTGGTTTCAACCTTTGTTTTCTTATTCATTGCTTTTTTAATCGTTGTTGTAGCCAGGGTGACATTCTTTGCTTTTGTAATAGCACCACCGACAATAATGATACGAGCACCAGCGTTCAGCACATCAACAACAGTTTCACTATTCAACCCGCCTGCTACCGCAACAGGAACATTAGTATGTTGTATTAGGGATGAGACCACATCAAGAGGTTTTTTTCCATGCATCTGTTCATCGATACCTACATGAATACACAAGTAGTCCGCACCAAGTTTTTCGACTTCTTGTGCTCGTTTAACTACAGAGGAGACTCCCATCAGGTCGATCATGATTTTTACGCCGTATTTCCTGGCGGATTTGACTGCATCAAGAAGAGTGGAATCATCAGATGCTCCAAGAAGAGAAATGATATCGGCGCCAGCTTTGGCGGCCATCTCGGTTTCCAGAGCACCGGTATCCATGGTTTTCATGTCTGCGACAATGGTTTTCCCAGGAAACAGGTCTCTAAGTTGACGAATAATGTCCATGCCTTCGCTTTTGATAAGAGGGGTGCCAGCCTCAATCCAGTCTGCGCCACCCTTCACAGCATCGTGCGCTATGGCGAGGGCTCTGTCTGCATTGAGTAAGTCTAATGCTACTTGTAAAACCGGTTTCATCAAAAGGAGAATAAGAACTCATTATTTAAAAAGTAATGCATCAAGAAAAACCCTGGAAAATAAGAACTCTCTGAGGCATTGTTTTTATCTGCGGTTTATTCGTCGCTTTTTTAAGTATTTATGAGCGACAAGGATGATAGAAACCAAAACTGTGACAAAACAAATGCCGATAAGCAAGAGGAAGCCTATCATGTTTTCTTGGGATGGCTTGGGGGAAACGACAATCCGAAGAGTATTTGAAAGATATCCTTCTTTTTGTGCATCAATCGTATACGTCTCACTTTTTCTGACTAGTGGGGTTTGAAGCACCACGGTTCCATTTTCATCGGTAACATAGTTTTTATCTTGAAACCTAAGCGTCACGTTTTTAATATTTCTGCCTTGTTCGTCAACAACGACGACGATAAATGTCGTGTTTTCAGCAAGGTAGGTTGATGAAGCCGTTGGAAACAATTGAGGTATATTCAAGATATTGATTGAGCAGGTGGTGGTATTGTAACCATTCTTTGAAGCAGTTATTGTCCTGTTCTTGTTTTCATCAGGCGTAATACGAGGAGCTTTGAACGATACCTTTCCTGATGCATCGGTAATGTTTTGTTCTCCATTAAACCTCACGGTTGCGTTTGCGACAGAAACATTACCAGAGGTGACGGTGATGATAAACACGGAGCCCTCATTGACTTCAGCGGCACAAGACAGGGATAATTTCGGCACATCTATTGCTGTGGAGAATTTCGTTAATGGAATACATATAAGAACAATTAAACAGCACAACAGTATGACTTGTTTTTTCTTCATCCTCACCTACGGAAAAGAAACAGAGATGACGACTTATAATTTTTGGCGGAATCGTTTGGTTTTTCCCAAACATTTTCTGATATTATATAAAGAAAGAAGTACATAGTTTTCTTTGAGGTGATTTGTATGAATACAGGATTGAAACAGTTCATTGCGTTGCTTATTGTTGTGTCAACAGTTGTTGTTCTTGCAAAGATTTTTCTCCAGTTTTAATCCCGTTTTTTGGAAAAAACTTATATATACTGCATTGTCATAAGTACAGATGGGGATACCACCTATGAAGAACATGTGTAAAAAAACGCTGAAAATGTTGTTTGCTGTTGCAGCGTTTTTTTTGCTTCTTGGTTTATCACCTGCATTCTGTGCAGTTCAATCTTCGGGGCAGACGAATGAGCCGCTCCCACCGTATCATTATCATACGTACCAGGAGATGACTGATGAGCTTCATGCTCTCCAAGCGAATTATTCAAATATCATGTCCCTTACCTCTCTTGGGAAGACTTATGAAGGAAGGGATCTCTGGCTAGTGAAACTCTCAGATGATGTCGAGAAAAACGAGAGTGAACCAGGTGTTCTTTTCATGGGTGCCCATCATGGGAATGAAAAACCAGGGTACGAGGTATGTCTATTCTTCATTCGCTACATGGTTGAACACTATGAAAATGACAGCGTTCCTGAAGTCCGGCATGCGATAAACATGACACAGATCTTTGTTATTCCCATGGTAAATCCAGATGGTGTGGAAGCGGATACACGAAAGAATTGTGCTCCCAACCATGGCCCGTTTGGATATAGCAAAACAATCACTTCATATGGAGTGAATCTTAACAGAAACTACGGGGATCCTTGGTTCCTTGCGTACTTGCTTCCTGTTCAATACGGTCTTCCCTTTATTCTCCCTGACTCCAGCTTCAATTATCGCGGACCTTATCCGTTTTCTGAGAATGAAACAAAAGCAGTGAAGAACTTTGCACAAACGCATAATATCTCAATTTCTATCTCGTATCACACCTATGGTGAATTTATCGTGTACCCCTGGATGCACACCTCAAAACCAACACCGGATGAACCTCTCTTTATCTCTGTTGGTGAGAATATCTCAAAGATCAACAACTATGAACTTGATAGAGGAACAACGTATCTGATTCCACGATATGGTGGAACCCTTGGCAGCTCGGAAAACTGGCTGTATCGAGAACGAGGTGTTCTTGCATATACGATTGAGTTGTGTAAAGAACGGGTGCCATCTGATCCTCAAACTGTCTACAATGTATGTCTCACACAGACCAATGTGCATCTCTATCTTTGTGAACGGGCACAAACGCTCAAATAAGAATTTTATGAGCTTGTCTGAGAAATCAAACTTTTTGATGTGGCAAGTATTTGGATTGACTGTCCCGCAGCCTTTCTCCCGATGGGTGAGAGATACTGCTCTTCAGTATCGTTTTATTCTACTCTGCAGAGAGGTATATTCCCTTAGGTTAGTACGATGGCGTTGGTGTTGTATGTCTCCAGAGTTTGAGGATGTTATGGGTAGTACAGATGAACTTCCATTCGCTTTTTCCTTTCTGCAGTCCTCGGAGAGACAACCTATCAAATCCTCTGCTGTCTTTGATTTGTCCGTTTACTGGTTCTACACTGCTTCCTCGTTTCTTCTATGATAATTCTTGAGATCATGAATGAAGATTTGTCCTCCTCATGATTCTCGTGTTGC
>Ga0315289_10007093_pt1 | contig 16401 bp, 14 predicted proteins | sample YL17G11_40_MG_FD_203452 | JGI IMG/M metagenome (GOLD analysis project Ga0315289, IMG submission 203452) | Sediment microbial communities from Yellowstone Lake, YNP, Wyoming, USA - YL17G11_40 | ecosystem: Environmental > Aquatic > Freshwater > Lake > Sediment | place: USA: Wyoming | collected... | reverse complement strand
CGCTGCGCCCAGAGGCTGAGGGAAGTCTCCCGGACGGTGAACCACACCAGCCAGACACTCTGGCCAGCGCTAGCGATGAGTTCAGCCCCGGAGCCGAATCTGCCGATGGTGTGGATGAACGGCGTCTTGTAGAGGAAACTGTTACGGGCGTACCACCATCCCCCGATGGCCGTCGCGCCGAGCACCGTAAGAAGGAACCGCACCATGCGCTGCTCGCGCTCCTTGCCGCGCTGCACCAGCGGATCCCAGGCGTGGGCGAGTATGATGATTGGTATCGCGCCGAGGATGGTCATCTTCGTGACGAGGCCGAGCCCGAAGGCAGCACTTAGAACGATGCGGTGGCGCGCGGAAACGGTGCCTCTCGAAAGACGCAGGCACATCCACAACACCAGGCTGCAGAACAGGACCGATAGTATGTCCACATTGACGTAGGAGGCGTGCAGGAGAATCGTCGGAGTGAGCCCGAATGCGGCGGTCGCGGCGAAGGCAGGCGCGAACCGGTTATGAAAATACTCTAAGCTGAATTGCTTTGCAACCCAGAGGATGAGCACGCCGATCACGAGCGAAAGCCAGCGGACGATCTGCCACCGCCAGAAGTCGGGGAGCCCGGGTGTCAGGCTGTAGACGAGCGCGGCGGCCGTATAATAGAGCGGCGGATGCTGGGATTCGTACCACGCCTCGCCGCCGCCCACAGGCTCCCATCGCGGAAGTCTGTGCTGCGTCGCTAAGAACTTGACGTAAGCCTTGTGCCCGTCCTCATCCGCTGGTCCGCCTGGAGGCTGGATTATGCTGAACACGAACCCCCACGCGAGCACGAAGATGAAAAGCCCCAGCCACATCCAGCGTGCGCCGGGAGGCGCCCGCTCAATATGCTTTCCCTCGCCGATCACAGCCCGCGCACCCTCCGCCGTTTTCTTCACCGAAGCCCCACAGGTTCGTTCGCCAACATTTAACCGAAATATACCGCTTTCGACTTCACATTTTGCCCGCGCCGCTGCGACGAGACCATGGGAACGCAAATTCGCGCACCCTTCCCACCGACCCCTCATTGCTCATTGCTCATTGCTTGTATGGTCCTGCAATGACGAGTGCGCGGCGGTCGGGGTGCAGGTACTTTTTGGCGGCGTTGCGGACCTGCTCCATGGTCACAGATCGGTAGATCGCAGAGTAGCGGCGCACGTAGTCCAGTCCAAGGCCGTAGAACTCAGCCGCCAGCAGAACGTTCGCCACGCCGTCGTTCGTCTCAAGCCTGATCGGAAAGACGCCCACAATGTAGTCAATGGCCTGGCCGAGCTCCTTCTTGGTCGGGCCTTGCTCGATGTAGCGGCGGATTGCCTCATCAGCCGCGGCGATCGCCTTGTCCACGTTCGCCGGGTTGGTCCCGAACGAGACTGCCCAGGGCCCATCTCCGAGCGAGGCATCGAACCTGCTATAGACGAAATAGACCAGGCCCATATCTTCCCGCAGCCGCTTGCCGAGCCTGCTTTCGAGGCTCGACGCGCCGAGAATATGGTTCATCACGTTGGCGGCGTAGTAGTCCGGATCGGTGCGCGCAAGCTGCCCGGCATGGCCGAAGATTACGTCTACCTCGGACTTGTCCATCATCGGAATGACCTCTTTCGAGGGCTTCGCCGCAAGCGGCGTCCTCGGAATCTCGACCTTGCGCGGCAAGCCGATCCGGCGCCAATCGCCGAAATACCTTTCCACCGCCGTCACAGCTTCGTCCGCCTTGACGTCGCCGACGATGACTATCACGGCCGATTCCGGGCCGTAGTAATCCCGGTGAAACGCCGCAAGGTCTTCGCGTGTGATCGCCGCTGTCGCCGCCTGGTTCTCTTCGACCGTCTGGGGCCGGTACGGATGGCCCTTCGGGAAGATCATTCGGCCGAACTGCCGCGCGGCCGTCTTCTCTGGGTTCTCCTTCTCCTGTCCGAGTCTGGAGATGATCTCGCCCTTGAGCTTCTCGATCTCGCTCTGTGGGAACGACGGGTTCCGAAGCTCGTCCGAAAGCACGTCAAGCAGCAGGCCGAAGTCCTTGGAGAGTCCCTTTGCCGAGAATCGGGCTGACTCCGTATCCGCGCTCATCTCCGCACTCGCTCCCACGAAGTCGGTCTCTTTGGCTATGTCCAGCGCAGTCCGCCGTTTCGTGCCCCTGGAAAGCATCTCCGCCGTGAACGAGGCGACTCCCTTCCTGTCCGGCGGGTCGAAGCAGCCGCCAGCCTTCAGGCTCCCCCGGATTGCTACGGTCCGGTTGCTGTGGTTCTCCTGTACGATGACAACCATTCCATCCCTGAGCACGACGCGTGCAGGCCCGGACTTCCTCTTGGGCCGGATGGGGACCGGCAGCGGCTTCACGGTACCGGCCGATGCGAGGTAGCCAGCGGCCGGGCCGTATGGTTTGCGGAAGCGGAGATCGAGGGGCGCGCCGCCGCGCTCAGCGCCTCCAGCCGGAGGGCCCGTCGGCACAAACCAGCCGACCGTTCGGTTGTCCTGACCCAGGTACTTCTTTGCAGCCCGCTGAAGGTCGTCTGCCGTCACCGCCTTGATCTTCGGGGGCAGCGTGTCGAGGTATTTCCAGGATGCGACGGTCTCGTAGTAGCCGAGCTGTTCGCCTTGACCCGATACGCTGTCGTTCTGGAACACCAGATACGCCTCAAGCTGGTTCTTCGCGCGAGCGATCTCATCAGCCGACGGCGCAGCGGCTTTTGCCTTCTCGACCTCGTCAAGCAGGGCCTTCTCGATCTGGGCGGCGCTGATCCCTTCCCTGGCCGTCGCCGATACCAGAAACAGCCCTGGATCCCGCGCACTGCTCGCGCTCGACCAGGTGGACGTGGCAAGCTGCCCCTCCACCAGCGACTGATAGAGCCTGCTGCTCCTTCCACCGGAAAGGATCTGGTCGAGCACCATCAAAGGATACGTGTCCGGATGCGTGATCTCCGGGATGTGGTACCCGATCATGACCCGCTCCGCCGTGCCTTCGCGCCGGAGAGTGAACCTTCGCTCGCCGTGCTGAGGAGGCTCCGTGGTATAGACGCTCGGAGGCTTCGGTCCTCGAAGCAGCCTGCCGAAATACTTTCGAACCAGCGCCATGGTACGGGCTGGGTCAACGTCGCCGACGACTACGAGCGTCGCGTTATCTGGCTGGTAGTAGGTGCGGTAGTACTGGTACACGCGGTCGCGACGCACGTTCTCCACATCCGACGTCCAGCCGATGGTGGGCCATCTGTACGGATGCGCTTTATAGGCAGTCGCATATACGTCCTGGTAGACGAGCGTGTCGGGGTCGTTCTCGTCACCTTCAAGCTCCGAGTGGACCACAATCCTCTCAGCCTGAAACTCCTTCGGGTCGAAGAGCGCGCCGGTCATGCGGTCTGCTTCGAGCTCCAGGGCCAGCTCCAGGTGCTCGGAGGACAGCAGCTCCCAGTAATTCGTCCAATCAATCCAGGTTGCTCCGTTCTCCAGTCCGCCCTTCGACTTGATGAGCCGGGAGAACTCTCCCTTGCCGTGCTTCCTGGTACCCTTGAACAGCATGTGCTCGACGAGATGAGATGTCCCAGTGATGCCGGTGTGCTCGTTCCGCGAGCCGACCTTGTACCAGACCTGCAGCGTGAAGACCGGCGCGGAGTGGACTTCTTTGATGAGCACCTTCAGGCCGTTGGGGAGAACGCTCTCTTTGACCTGGCTCTGGGCCGCAACCGGCCCTGCTGTGAGCAGAATGAATGCGACGAGGACGACCCGACGTAACGCAGCCATGCCGTAACCTCCTGAAGCACTATGTGCTTTCTGGACGAGAGTTGTTCTAATGCATCGGACGAGGGGCGGATTAGGCCCCTTCATAGGTAACGGATTCTCCCGTGCTACTCGACCATTCGCATCTTCTCGACGAGTTGGTCAGGCCTAATGAAGCCGACTGCGCGCGCGCGTTCGACTTCCCTGCCTCTGCTGTCGAGAAACACGATGGTCGGAAGCCCACGGATGGCGTACTTCTCCTGCCTGGCCTTAACCTCTGGAGAGCTGCCCTCGGTCTGATCCGCCTGGAGCCAGACGAACCGACGACCCTCCGCCCTGACCGCGGCAGCGGGGAACGTCTCTCGGTCGAGCTTCTTGCAGTAGACGCACCAGGCGGCTGTGAAGTCAATCATTACCGGCTTGCGCTGCGCAGTCGCGCGCGCTACGGCGGCCTCAGTATAAGGCTCAAAGAGCTTCGCCGGCTGTCGGAGCGCCCCAACCACGAGCACTGCCCCAAGGACGACGATCACAACCCCGACTAGCTGGCGCACGAGGCCGACCTTGCGCTGTTTTCCGATGCCGCGGTCGAACCAGCCGAGGTAGAAGCCCGAAAGCACGATGAAAACGGGAAGCGCCAGCTCCGCCGCCTGCTTTGAGATGTGCGTGGCCACAAACGGCGTCAGGTAGTAAATAGCCGCGCCCAGCAGGAGCAGCCCAAATACCTTCCTGACCGAAACCATCCACATGCCCGCCTGAGGCAGACGGCTTATCGAGCCGGAGAAGGTTGCAAGGAAGAAGAAAGGCGTGCCCATACCGACGGCAAGTATGAAAAACGTCAGGAACCCGAACAGTGGGCTCCCAACCCGCGCCACGTAAACCAAGAGTCCTACGATGACAGGCCCGACGCACGGCGCGGCAACTATGCCGAAGAGAAGCCCCATGAAAAGCGCACCGGCTGCTCCGCGCTTGTCCTGCGACTTTGAGGCAACCCATGACGGCACCTTGAACTCGTAAAGGCCGAACATGCTGAGAGCAAGCGCAACCAGGACGAGCGCGATTCCAACCTCGACGGCCGGATGCTGAAGCGCCGAACCGAACATATCCCCGGTGAGCGCTGCAGCAACCCCCAGGGCCGAGTAAGTCAGGGCAAGGCCGAGGATGTAGAGCGCGGCGAGGATGATCACCCTGCTGGTCCGGCGGTCCGTCTGCATCCCGAAGTAGCCGATCGTGACCGGGATCATGGGATAGACGCACGGCGTGAGGCTGAGCAGCAAGCCGGCCCCGAAGATGGTGAGGAAACCGAGCAGAGCGCCCTTCCCGAAGGCAGAGCCGACGTCCGCCGATCCTCCTTCGGCAGACTTGGGCTCCTTGAACACCTCCGGATGGGCCGGCGAGACAGGCTCTCCAGGTGCTACAACTCTGGTGGGCACGGACGCCGTCACGTGCGCGGGCGGAAAACACTGGCTGTCATTGCACGCCTGGTAGGAGAACGTCGCCGCGATAACTCGCTTGCCGGGCGCTGCGTCCTTGGCTACCCGCCCGTCCACGAGGATTTTGAACGTGCCTTCGTAGACAGGGACGCGCTGCCCGCCAGCGATCTGGAAGGCCTTCAAAGTCTCTTTCGGATACTGCGGCGGGCCAAAGGTGATGTCGCGAAGAGGGCGCAACTCCAGCTTCGAGGGCCAATCGGCTGTCGGCACGGCGGCGCCGACGTGAGACCCCTTTCGGATGTCCAGGACTATCGCCAGCTTGAAGGTGGAATCTGGCCGAAGTCCGTCGAGCGAGAGGTAGGCCCGGGCTTTGACGATCTGCCCCACGTCCTGCCGCGCCCACAGCACGCCGGCCGCCGTGAGTACCACCAGCACCAGCGCCGCAATTCTCCAACGAGTCATACTCTGCCTCTTACAGCGTCTCATTACAGCGTGTGATTTTGCTCTTGCCATTATATCATAGCGCCTGCCTTCGCTGATTGGAGACAGGCGCTTGACAGTGGGCCGGATTGACGAGTAGAATCGAAGTAGCGACGGCAGGTCAGCTTCGCGTGAAGGAACCGAGCCTGCCGAGGAGGTTACAGGCTGATCATGCGGAATTTGTGTGCGATTGCGCTTATTCTGGCTGCGGCCCTGAGCGGGACTGTGGCAAGGGGGGAGGTTCTCGTCTTCAAAGGTGACGCTGCACCCGATGCCGGAATCACTATTGGCGGGTGGGGAAGCGGCGCGGCGCTCGAGTCCAGCGAAAGGGTATATGTGGGAAGCCGCTCCGTGAAGGTCACTACCGAGGGCCTGCACGAAGGGGGGAGCATCGCCTTCAAGAATCCGATCGAGCTCTTGGCGGACCCCGTTGACGACAACGACTACCTGCAGTTCGTGTTGGCATTCACTACCATCGTGCGCGGCCCTGGCATGGGCTCCTCTGGTCCGGGCTTTGGGGCAACGAGCGTGCCCGGCCTGCCGACGCCAGGCAGCTACTACTATCATGAGTTCGAGATCCCATCAAGGCCAAAGGTGAACACGATCCGTGTGGTCATGGAGTCCGCCGACGGGCGAGGCGTCGAGGCCACTGTGGATGTGCCAGGCTCCGAGGAGGCCGGCTGGTATAAGATCTCTGTGCCGTTCAAGGTCCTGGGCTTCAAGCAGGGCGAATCTTTCCGGGTCTCGCGCATCTGTATCTTCAGCGACGTGGCTGACACCTTTTACCTCGGCGAAATCGGCACTGTTCGTGACAGCACGCCGATCACAGCCCAGGCAGGCGATGACCAGGTCGTGGCTGTATACGATACGGTTACTTTCCCGGGGGAGGCGGAGGGTGGAGCGAGCATGCTGCGCTACTCCTGGAACTTTGGGGACCGCGACCCGGATGGAGAAGATGCAACTGGCCAGCTCGTTACCCACAAGTACACGAAAGGCGGCGATTTCACCGTCAAGCTGACTGTCAGCGACGTCTCAGGCATCAAGAAGCCAGCCGTCGCCACGGTCGCCGTAAGCGTTAATGACTGAGTGAGGATCAGCCTGTGATTCTGGCGCTGCTGCGCTCGATGCGGCCCAAGCAATGGACCAAGAACCTGCTGGTCTTCGCGGGCTTGCTCTTTACGATAGAACAACTGCACTCAGCAGATTCTTTCTGGCGAGTGGCGGTAGCCTTCGCACTATTCTGTATGGTCTCGGGGGCGGTCTACGTTCTTAACGATGCCGCAGACGCCAACAGAGACCGTTATCATCCTACTAAGCGCAAGCGCCCAATAGCCAGCGGCATCGTGCCAATCCCCATTGCCGTAGTTTTCGGGGTGGCCGTAGCGGGCGCCTCGGTTTGGGTCGCGTTCCGACTGGACTACTTCTTCGGCCTCATCCTGGCAGCGTACCTGCTCCTTACGACCGCTTATTCAGTCCTGCTCAAGCACTGGGTGATCGTTGACCTGCTCGTGATAGCCGCGGGATTCGTCATGCGGGCGGTGGCGGGGGCCGTGGTGATCCACGTCACAATATCGCAGTGGTTCCTGCTCTGCACGACTCTCCTGGCGTTGTTCCTTGGGCTTGCCAAGCGCAGGCACGAGCTGACGACGCTTGAGGATGGCGCTGCCGACCACCGGAAGATCCTGGAGGAGTACTCCGTCGGGTTTCTGGATCAGATGATCACGATTACGGCAGCGGCGGCGCTGATGGCGTATTCGCTGTACACGGTTGCCCCGGTCTCTGAGGCCGCAGTCCGCCACCCTTACGCGGCCCGGCATCCGTATATGATGATGGCCACGATTCCGTTTGTGATCTATGGGATGTTCCGTTACCTGTACCTGATCCACATGCAGAATGCGGGAGGGCAGCCTGAGCAGGTTCTGCTCGATGACAAGCCGCTTCTTCTGGACATAGCGCTTTGGGCAGGGGCCGTGGCGCTGATTCTGAAGTTTGGGTAGGAGGCCGGGGCGCACCGGCCTTTCAATTGACATGTCGGCGGTACTCGTGGTACGCTCAGGAAGGAGGTTCTGGCTGAGCTAGTTATGGAACACGCAAACTGGCAGATCTTCACGCTCATAGTCGCCATGAGCTTCCTCATCCTCTACAAGATCTTCTCTGCGCGCGCCGGGAAGAAGATCTACATCCGCAGAATCGCAGGGCTGAACGAGATTGACGAGGCAGTCGGCCGCGCTACCGAGATGGGCCGGCCTATGCTGTTTCATCCTGGGGTGGATACCATTACAACGATCGGCACGCTAGCTGCGCTGGGGGTACTCGGCCACGTTGCACGGCTTGGGGCCAGGATGAGTACCAGGCTTATTGTTATCACCCACATCCCGCTAATCGTGCCGATAGCGGAGGATGTAGTCAAACAGTCCTATACGTCCGAAGGCCGGCCTGAGATGTTCGATGCCGAGGACATCAGATTCCTCGCTGCGGGGAGCGACCAGGTTGCTCTTGCGGCGGCCAACCTGATGGCCAAAGAGCAAACGGCCTCTCATTTCTTCTTCGGGGAGTACGACTACACGTCGCTGCTCTACACTGAACCCGGCCAGCATCACGGAGCCATTCAGATAGCCGGCACCAACCAGTACTACCAGATCCCCTTCTTTATTGCCAGCTGCGATTACACCGTCATCGGGGAGGAACTCTTGGCCGCAAGCGCATACCTGACTCGCGAGGCGACGATGCTCGGCAGCCTCATCGGCCAGGACTATGGCAAGATCATCATCCTTGCGCTCATGCTCGTGGGAACGCTTGCCGTGACGCTGGGGACGCAGGGCGTCCGCATCGCGCTCGAGAAGGTCATCGGAGTGTACAAGTAAGAGCTATGTGGAAGAAACGCCTCATCGCAACCGTGACCTTCATAGCGGGACTGTACTTTTTCCTCGAGTACGTTGTCCCGCCAATGGTGCCCGCTAGGACGCGGCAGGGCGTGATCCAGTCCGTGCGCTCGGCGCCTATGCCGAAGGTTGCGAAGAGGTGGTCGGACAAGTCTGGGGTCGTGGAGGTTGAGGAACGGACTGTCGTGAGGCAGCGAATTGACGCCAGGCTTGTGACTCGAACGGTCACCGTGCCGAATCGTCCGGGGCAGGTAGTACGTCGGGAGGGGGAACAGGCTGGTCTGGAGGAAGTGCGCCTGAAGGACGTGCGCGCGGCGGACCGCGGCTTCTTCCTCAGCGGCCGTGAGCGCCGGACGCGCGGCGTCGTCCTGGAGGTTACCAGGGACCGCGTGGACGTTGGCGTGCTGGGCGGGGTCTCGACGATCAGGATGGCCTATCAGCGCATCGAGACCACACTCTCCATTCCGATCGCCAGCGAGAGAGAGGTTACACGGACGACAAAAGGCGACACGCCCGAACGGGTGACACCGGACAAGTTGAAGCCCGGCGATACTGTGACGTTCAAGTGGCGGCCCCAGAAGGGCAAGACCGGCACGGTTAGCAAGGTTGAGGGCGGGAAGGTCCTCGTTTCGTTCTTCCCTACCGTGATCGTCCCCTATGGCAGACTTGTGGCCTTCAGGACCAGGTCAACTGGCGCGGTGGAGTCCGCAGCCGCGGAGAGCCTTGAGGCCGGCGAGCTCGTCAGAATCGGGCCGACAACGTATCTATCTCGAATGCTGGCCAGCGTCAACAACTTCCTCACCGTTCTCGGTGCAATGGCATGGGGTATGGGCCTTTTCAGCCTATGGCTGGTGCACTCCATGAACATCAGGAGGCGCCGCCCGGAGTGGTACCTCGGCGTCATCGTGTTCGTGGCAATCGGCTTCGGCGCGGTCGCCGGGTACGGATTCGGGAACGAGGAGGTCCTTTGGGCGAGGAACCTGAACGACGTGGTGTTCGAGCACATGCTGCTGCCTATGGGTTCAACCGTCTTCTCGCTTCTGGCATTCTACATGGCCTCCGCCGCCTACCGGTCGTTCAAGGCCAAGTCCAGCGAGGCGATACTGATGATGGTGTCGGCGCTCATAATTATGCTCGGGCAGATACCGGTCGGGATGTGGCTGACGGAATGGCTCGGACACTACAAGTACGTGGATGCCCTTCAGCTTCCCAAGATAAGCCAGTGGATCCTGTACGGGCCCAGCAGTGCTGCTGTAAAAGGCATGTGGTTCGGTATGATGCTCGGCGCGATCGCCGTGGGCCTGAGGTTCTGGCTGTCGCTGGAGCGCGGCGCATTCTTCGATAGGGAGATGTAGCGTGCTGGATTTCCTGATCAACCTGCAGAAGATAGACAGGCGGTGGGTGTACCTCTTCGTATTCGCTGCGTGCACCTTCCCGTTCGCGGTGAAGATTTGGCTCCCGCTGTACACGTCACCAGAGACCCGTGGGGTCTATGAAACCGTTGACAAGTGCCCTCCGGACAAGGTCGTGCTGGTGGACAGCTCCTGGGACGCGGGCAGCATGGGCGAGAACAAGGGCCAGGTTGAGGTTGTGTTCGACCACATGCTGCGGAACGGAACCAAGTTTATCGTTACGGCTCAGAACGTTCCGCTTGCCCCTCAGTTCTCTGAAGCCGCGATCGAAGCCCTGGTCAACGGCAAGTACAAGGACAGGCACTATAAGTACGGTGAGCAGTGGGTGAACCTCGGTGTTACGATCGCGGCGGACTATATCATCATGCAGCAGATAGCCCAGAAGGATGGCTTGCACAGGCAGTACCCTAAGGACTATCGAGGCACTCCCGTAGGCCAATTGCCTCTGATGAAGACGGCCAGGGACCTCAGCGATATTTACATGATCCACGCCGTGACGTACACCCCGTCAGAGAACTGGCTGGCTTTCATCCACGGGCCATACGGCACACCGATCACGTTCGGCTGCGCGGGCATCCAGTCCACGACCTACTACCGCTATGTTACCTCCGGGCAGATCAATGGAATGCTCGTGGGAATCCGTGGCAGCGCGGAATACGACGCCATGCTTTATCCTAACGACATGAAGGCGCGCAAGAGCCTGGGATCGAGGCTGATCGTGCCGCTTGCCTTCGGGCACGTAGTCATCATTCTGGCAATCGTCATTGGCAACATCGGCTATTTTGCCGGTGGTCGCAGGAGGATGCAGTAGGTGAGCGGAGCTGGTGCGGATTCCCTGTATCTGTGGCTTGCGGCGCTGATTACGCTGGGTATCTACTCGTTTCTCTACAGCGACAACCGGATGTACAGGGTTCTGCTGCACACGATGATCGGGCTTGGCGTCGGCTACAGTTTCCTGATAACGTGGAAGCAGGTGCTAGGGCCGATGTGGTGGGATCCTATGACCTCAGGCTTCTGGGACATCTTCAACCATCATTCCGGAGGCTTGAACGCGCTGTGGATCCTGGTCGCTTTCCTCGGCCTCTTGTGGTATTTCCAGTTTAGCCGCAAGTACCTCTGGCTCTCCAGGATAGTCATTGGCCTGTTCCTGGGCGTGGGCGCTGGCATCGTCTTCAAGCAGCAGTTTCTCCTGAACATGCCGCAGGTGACTGATTCCTTCAGACCGCTCCTTTCTGGACCTCCTGACGTAAAGAACTTCCCCCTCCCTGGCTACCCCAATGGCGTGCCGGTTGACATTGTGGGTCTGGGACACATTGACCCCGTGCAGTCGCTCAACAACATCATCTACGTGGTGACCATCGTCGCAGTTATGGTCTATTTCTTCTTCTCGTTCTCCCACGACCGAAAAGCGATCGCCGGCACTGCCAGACTCGGCCGGTGGCTCTTGATGATCAGCTTCGGCGCGTTCTTTGGGAACACAATCATGACCCGTATGGGTGTCTTCCTGCAGCGGCTTCAGTTCCTTTCGGACGATTGGGCGCCGAGTCCACTGACACTGTTCGACCGGCTGATTCCCGGACTGCTGTATGTGCTTGTTCCCAGTGTTCTGGCGGCGGCCGCATACCTGTTGGGTCGCGGCGCCCCGGAGGCTCAGGGTCCTGCCGAGGGCGGGAGCGCCCAATCCACTGAGCAATCGGGTGAGGTGTCCACGTGAACGTGCGCCGACTGATCGGCCTTCTCCTCTATACCGCTGCAGTATTCGCGCTGGCTTACCCGATGGTGGGCAGCATGTCTGGCGAGCCGGCGAGATATGTGTGCTTCAGGAATCCGGTTGACCCGTCGAAATCCGTCCCGGCGATCGCGTCGTGGGCCACACTCCGGCCGCTTGGGGCGTGGATGAGGCCGGTTCCGCAGTTCGCGGCCTGGGATGTGGACAAGCCTCCTGGGCAGCTCGCACCGGACCTTCAGGCTGTCAAGGACTGCCGTCGCGGTACGCTGCTTCTGGTTCCGGTGAATGGCGGGACACCGAAAGACCCGACGGAGGCAGGCGCCTTGCTCGTAAACTACTCGCGGTACATCGTGTACCTGGAGAAGTCGTCCACCCAGCGCCCAGACGCGGAAGTGTTCAGGCGTAACTGGATGCCGTACGTGAAGCGGGGCAAAGGGGATGATGCACCCGTGATCAGGCTGATGACAGAGAGCGAAGTGGTGCGGCTGGCCCGGAAGTGCTATGGCAGGGCGGATGCCGTGGGGGTACTGAGGGGCGAACTAGCCTCACGCGAGGGCGGAGAGATCCTGGCGGACGGCCTGCGCGGCATCAACGTGGCGCCGGACCCGCTTCCGATTTCCATCCTGATCACCGGTCTGTTCTTCGTCGCCAACCTGGCTTGGCGCCTGTTCCTCCAGCGCCAGAGAGGGTCGCAGTGACAGTCCGGCGATTGAGAGGGTCTTACGGCTGCCTGTTGGTGTGCGCGCCTCTGGTCGCTCGCCTCGCATGGGTTTGCGATGTCCCGACAGCCTGAGCGCGGAGCCCTGACCCTGGAGAAGGTCGAGCAGGCGCGCGAGCGCATCCGGGATGCCGTCTACTACTCGCCCTGCCCGCAGTCGCACACCCTTTCCGACATCTGCGGCTGCCAGACCTTCTTCAAACTCGAAAATCTCCAGATGACCGGCGCATTCAAGGAGCGGGGCGCGCTTGCGAAGCTCTTGACGCTGTCGGACGATGAACGGTCCCGAGGGGTCATCGCGGCAAGCGCCGGAAACCACGCTCAGGGCGTGGCCTACCATGCCCAGCGCCTCGGAATCCGCTGCACCATCGTCATGCCCGAGTATACGCCGCTCATTAAGGTCGCCAATACGCGCCGGTCTGGGGCAGACGTCGTTGTGCACGGCCAAAACTATGATGCCGCATGCGATTACGCTCTCGAGCTTCAGAGAGAACACGGCTGCGTCTTCGTCCACGCGTTCAACGACTTCGAGGTGATGGCAGGGCAGGGGACGATAGGAATCGAAATCCTGGAGCAGGTTCCTGATCTCGACGCGGTCGTGGTGCCGGTCGGCGGCGGGGGCCTGATTGCGGGCATGGCGACGGCGATCAAGGAGACCCGGCCGGAAGTCAGGGTGATCGGCGTCCAGTCAATGTGCATGCCGTCCATGAAGACCTCGTTCGACTCCTCGGAGCTGGTTTGCGTGCGGCCGGAGGGCAGGACGATTGCGGACGGCATAGCGGTCCAGATGCCAGGCGACCTCACATTCCCCATCATCCAGCGCTATGTGGACGAGATCGTTACAGCGGACGACGACGAGATAGCGAATGCGATTCTCTTGCTGCTTGAGATCGAGAAGACCGTTGTAGAGGGCGCTGGAGCGATCCCGCTCGCGGCAGTGCTCAACCGGCTGCTGGGACTGTCGGGAAAGAAGGTCGTGATGGTGCTCACGGGCGGCAATATTGACGTGAACATGCTCTCCATCATTATCCGTCGGGGGCTGGTGCGGGATGGCAGGCTCGTGCGACTGACGGTGCTGCTGCGAGACCAGCCGGGGTCGCTTGCTGAGCTCTCCGAGGTCCTTGCCCACTCCCGTGCGAACATCCTCGAAATTACCCATCACCGGACGTTCACCTCGGCTGCCGTCGGAGAGGCCGAGGTTGATCTGGACCTGGAGACTGAGGGCGCGGCCCACGTGCAGGAGATCACGCAGCTTCTGGAGCAGGCCGGGTACCACGCGCGGCGCGGGGAGTGAGCGGGATGGCAGGTCATGGGTCATGGGTCATGGGTCATGGGTCATGGGGCGTGGGGATTTGCATTGATGGGTGGAATGGCGTATATTGATCCGGAGCCGATGAGCGAGACCGAAGCATTCGGCGCGTCTTATTGACTAAACAGATCGGCTGAAGGAGGTGAAGCAAGTGAGAAGAACCAGAGCTTGGCTTGCAGCGGCGATCTGTCTTGCGCTTCTTGTCGGGGCAATGGCCGGAATCATTGTGGCGGAAAAGAAGGCCATGGCTGCTCAGGGTGACAAGGCCCCGAACTTCGCCCTCAAGGACACGAGCGGCAAGATCCACAAGCTGTCCGAGTTCAAGGGCAAGGTCGTACTCCTGAACTGGTTTGCGACCTGGTGAGGGCCATGTAACGCGGAGGCTCCGCGTTTGGAGAAGAATTTCTGGCTCGCATACCGGGAGAAGGGCCTGCAGGTGATCGGCCTGAACGTGTGGGACAAGGGCGACGTGAAGAAGATCAACGACTTTGTCAAGAAGTACGGGCTGACCTATTTGACCTTGATTGACCAGGACGAGAAAGTTTTCGCGGCTTACATGAAGCCCGACAAGCCGCGCGGCGTGCCAACGAATGCCGTCGTTGATCGAAAGGGCAAGATATCTTTCGTGGGGATCGGCTTTGACGAAGCGGCGGTGCTGAAAGCGGTCCAAAAGGCTCTGTAAGGAGCGAGCGCGAACTGATCTGTTCGTAGGGGCGGGTTTCATACCCGCCCCTTCTGCATTATGAGGCGCTCAGGTGTCTGGTGAACCAGTCCGTGGCGAGGCGAGCGACTTCGTCGAGCGCACCCGGCTCTTCGAACAGGTGGCCGGTGCGCGGGACGATGACCAGGTCCTTCGGGGCACGTAGGAGCGCGTAGGCCTCCTCGTTCAGCGGGATGACCGGGTGGTCGTCTCCTCCGACTATCAAGAGCGTCGGCGCTGTAACGCGGGGCAAGTAATGGCTGGCGAGATCCGGGCGGCCTCCCCTGGAAACGACCGCTCCGATCTGCTCCCCTCGCTCTGCTGCTGCCTGGAGCGCGGCCGCGGCACCCGTGCTGGCGCCGAAATAGCCGATCCGGAGGTCTTTCGTGTCCGGGTTCCCCACAAGCCAGTCGGTGGCCGAAAGCAGGCGCTCGGCGAGCAGCTCAATATCGAACACTTTCCCTCGGTCGTCGGCCTCCCACTCCTCAAGAAGGTCAATGAGGAGCGTTGCCAGTCCGGCTTGCTGGAGCACCCCTGCCACAAATCGGTTGCGTGGGCTCATGCGGCCGCTGCCGCTGCCGTGAGCGAAGAGAACCACACTCCGCGCCCCTTCCGGCAGCCCAAGGATGCCACCAAGCTGTGCCTGTCCTGACGCTACCCGGACATCGCGCTCCGCAGTTGGTTTCATGTAGTTACCTCGCTTCTCTGGATTGCCTGCGGCAGGCTTACTTGTTCCCTACAGCAAGCCCGGTTGAGGTGAGGTAGTCATAGCTCCTCTCGACGGCCTCGAACATGTCGGTGGCGCATTCGTCCAGTTCGACGACGAGCCACTCCAGAATGTTCGGGTCGGCGGAGCGGATGATGGCGGGCATGTCCAACGCTCCGTCGCCGACTGCTGTGTGCGGCGCATCTTTCCCAAGCGTTCCATCCTTGATGTGCAGCAACGGGAGGCGCGACTTGAAGCGCGCGACCATCTCTGCCGGGTCAGCCCCTGCATAGGCCGCCCAGTAGACGTCGAATTGCCCGAAGATGCCCGGCGATTGCTCGAGGACGATCTCGTAGGGATACCTGCCGTTTACCTTGTAGAACTCCCACCAGTGGTTATGGAGTCCGATAGAGAGGCCATACGGCTTCACGAGTTCCGCCGCCTGGTTGAACCTGTCTGCCGTCTCTTTGCACGCGTCAACACTTGCGAACTCGTCTTTCCAGAATCCGCAGATAATGCGCCTGTTGCCAAGAGCGAGCTCCGCCTCAAGGATTTCCTGAAGGTTCTCGGGCGTCGGCAGGGAGGTATGGCTGCTCGATATCTGAAGGCCGAGGTCCCTGATCATGGCTGCGACCTCCGCCGGTTTGCGGCCGTGCAGACCGGCCAACTCCACCCCCTTATAACCGATCTCGGCAACACGACGAAGCACGCCGGGGAGGTCACGCGCCGCCTCCTCGCGAACCGTGTAGAGCTGCAATGCTATTGGTTTCAAATCTGGTTCCTCCTGGTCCGACTGGGGAGCCCGATTAGCGCTCCCTGAAAGCGTCAGACAATGGGGTGCAAAACTCCTCCTTTCGCAATAGTTGTGCGTCGCGCGACCGCCTGGTGCCTGGCAGGAGGAACAACACGGGTGCAGAGCCAATACATCGTGTGAGTACCACGAGATCAAACAGGACAGGAAAGGGCAAGATGGAGTTTACCGAATCGTTGGACAGCGCACTGCGAAGCGTCGCGGCGTCGGAGGTGGGCGCGGCGGCGCTCGTGCAGCGGATACGCGCGCAGATCGGCTTCGCGCACGGATTTGCCGGTCTGCACCCGAACAGAAAGGCAGAGTGGGAGAAGCTCATCCTGAAGGCAGCGGAGCTTGTGCGCGACAGGTTATCCGCGCCAGGCCCGGCCGACCTTGCAGCCATCGTGGCCGAGGCGGAGAACGTTATGGCCCCCATCGGCAAGGCAGCAAAGGAGTTTACCATCCACTGCTGCGGGCACGCGCACATTGATATGAACTGGCTCTGGCCGTGGCAGG
>Ga0315289_10007091_pt1 | contig 16407 bp, 11 predicted proteins | sample YL17G11_40_MG_FD_203452 | JGI IMG/M metagenome (GOLD analysis project Ga0315289, IMG submission 203452) | Sediment microbial communities from Yellowstone Lake, YNP, Wyoming, USA - YL17G11_40 | ecosystem: Environmental > Aquatic > Freshwater > Lake > Sediment | place: USA: Wyoming | collected... | reverse complement strand
CCTGCGGCGGGCAAGCGCTGAAGTTGACTCGCCTCTGGCGAGCCGCGAATCGCGGGGTCAGCCTGCCCGCCATAGCCGTCGCGGCGACGGCGGGGCGACCCCGCGCCCAGTGCACTCCTCCGTCGGCATTGAGCACGGAGTTGAACTGCGATACCCACTCTCCGCGAACACACCCTCGGCCCTACTTTTCTTGACGCGCGCGAGAGCTTTCGGGTACACTGGCACAGCGTCGCCGGGCCGCCTTTGCGTTTTCGAGGCAGTCCCTCGTTTAGCAACCATTCGGAGGTGGCCCCCACCGTTGACCCTGAGAGCCGCTCTCATCGGGCTGGTGGCGGCGGTGTGTTTCGCCGCGGTCCTCCCCTACACCGATCTCTATCTGCAAGGCTCGCGGCTGGCCTTTAACCACCTGCCCATCACCGCCCTGATAACCCTCTTTCTCCTCATCACGCTGGTCAACACCATTCTCCTCAAGCTCGCCCCGCGGCGCGCCCTGCGCGCCGCCGAGCTCGCCGCCATCTACGTCATCGTGCTTGTCGCCGCCCCCTTGCCCAGCGGCGGCTACGCCGAGTATTTTCCCAGCGTCACCAGCGCCGCATTCTACTATGCCACGCCGGAGAATGAGTACGCGGTCAAGTTTCAGCCCTACCTGCGCAACTGGCTCGCGCCCCAGGATCCCCAGGCCATCAAGTGGCTCTACGAAGGGCTGCCCAAGGGCCAGTCCATTCCCTGGGCCACCTGGGTGCCACCCCTGATCTCGTGGGGCATCTTCGTCATGCTGCTGGTCTCCGCATTCTACTTCCTGACCATGATCCTGCGCCGCCAATGGATCGAGTACGAGCGCTTGACCTTCCCCCTGGCGCAGGTGCCGCTGGAGATGATCCAGGACAGCGACAAGCCTTCCCTCGCCGCACCTTTCTTTCGCAATAGATTGATGTGGTCTGGCTTTTTCGCGATCGCGCTGCTCGACAGCCTCAACAGCCTACGCCTCTATTTCCCGGCGGTGCAAGGCGTCAACTTGGCGCATATGCGCATCTTCGCCGGCCTCAAGGACCGCCCCTGGAACGCCCTCCAGGACATCGAGCTATTCATCTATCCCGCGGTCATCGGCGTCTCCTACCTGCTGAGCCAGGAGGTCGCCGCCAGCATCTGGTGCTTCTTCTGGTTCAGTAAACTCCAGAAACTCGCGCTTGCCGCCTACGGCATCGAGCAGGGCGGGCGCCTGGGCAGCGTCGGCGCTAACACCTTCCTGCGGGTGCAGGAGATCGGCGGCTTTTTCGCTCTCGCCTCCGTCATCCTGTGGGCGGTGCGCCGGCCCATCATCGCTGCCTTCCGCCGGCGCGAGCCCCCGGATCCCACCGCCCCGATGACGATACGCTGGGCGACCGTCTGCTTCGTCATCGTAACTCTGCTCCTGGCGGGCTGGGGCTACGCCGCGGGCATGAACTACTTCTTCGCGCTGCTGGGGATCGTCTTCTTCTACGTCATGGCGCTCAGCCTCACCCGCCTGGTCAACGCCGGCGGCGCGCTGTGGGTCGAGGCCAACTGGCTGCCCTACGACGTGATCAACATCGCCTTCGGCAGCGTCAATATCCCGGTGCGCACCCTCATCATCCTGGGCATGGAGCAGCAGATGTTCATGTTCGACCAGCGCGTCATCACCATGCCCTACCTGATGGACGCCTCCAAGATCGCCCATTCCACGCGCCTGCGCGGCCGCCATTTCGCCATCGCGGTCGCCGCCGCCGTGTTCCTCTCCGTCGTCGTCGGCTCCATCTCGGTGCTCTACGTCTCCTATCACTTCGGCGGCATCAGGCTCGACCAGTGGTACTTCCGCGATGGCCCGCTCTCTCCACCCGAAGACGTCGCCGCGACCATGGCCGAGCCGGCGAAGCTCACCGCCTTCGGCGCCTTCTCTTTCCTCTACGGCATGGGCATCATGTCCCTGCTCGTGTTCCTCAACAAGAACTACCTGTGGTTCCGCATCAGTCCGTTGGGCTACGTCTTCGGCAGCACCTGGACCATGGCGCACCTGTGGTTCTCGGTGCTTTTGGGCTGGCTGTGCAGCTACCTCGCGACGCGCGGCGGGGGGTTCAGGTTCTACCGCCAGTGGCGGCCCTTTTTCATCGGCATGGTGCTGGGCGAGTTCGTCACCTCAGCACTGTGGCTCCCCATTGACTGGGCCTTCGGCGTGCGCGGCCACGTCGTCTTCCCGGTGGAATAGGGCGGTCTGAACCAGTATTGAATCTCGCGCTACACGGTGCCAGCCTGGGCTTTGGTCGCGAGCACCAGCGGCCCGGTGATAATGGTGCACAGCCTTTGATGGCGCAAGCGCAGGCGGCACAGGTATTTCACTCCGAGCCTGTCGAATGGCGCCCCGCCTGTGACCCGACGCGCGCCCGGCCGCGCCGTTGCGCCCTACGAGGGCCCGGTCCCTGCGATCCACGCCGCGATCTGCGCCCCCGGGGCGAGCCCCCGCAATATCGTCAGCCGCTCGCTCGCCCTTGCCGCCTCGTACACCTGGCGAATTCCGTCGGCAGCAAACTTGCCGCCCGTGTTATGGATCATGAGCGACGCGGGCGCTGTTAGCGCCGCCGCGGTCACGAAATCCCCCGCCGCCCGCAGGTGCGGGCAGAACATCCGGTCAACGAATTCCTGGTCGCTGGTCGTCTCAAACCGCGCCGCGTCCACGGCAGTGCGTTCGATCCCCTCCGTCAACCCCCGCGCCAGCAGGCACCATAGCCCCGCATCACCAACGCCAACGATGTTGATCCGCGTCACATCCTCCCGCGACCGCAGATAGGCGATCGCGGTCAGGATGTCCTGCACCCGTTCGGCAAGGTCGGTGCGATTATAGGTTGTGAAATACTTGATGTCGCGCTTGCGCTCGCCCGAGGCTTCCCCCGTCAGGAAGCAGTCAATCAGCAGCACCCGCTGCCCTCTGGCGAGCAGCGCGTTGACCAGCGTTCCCGCTGCGGGCCGCGATTCGTCAAGCAAGGCCGCCCGCCCCTTGTCGTGCACCACCAGTGTCGCTTCGCCTTTCGCCGTTGCGCCCTTTGGGATCAGCAGAGATGCTGGAATGCGGTCGCCGACACCCCGCCGCCCGATCCACAAGCGCTGCAATGTGAACCGCCGCCCATCTGATCCGCCGCGCGACCAGGCCATCACTTCCTCGCGCGGTGGCTCCTGCGCCATCAGGCTATGGCGCAGCGCGACCCCCAACTCGCGGCGGAATGCAAGCAGGCCCCGCCGGTCGCGCGGCATGCGCCCGGCGATGCGCCCCCGATTGCGCGCGATAAGGTACTCTGTCAACCCCTTTGCATCCAGCGCATTATCGGGCCGCTTGCGGCCCTCCCATACCAGCAGGTCAGAGGTTTTCTCAACCTCGAAGGGTTGCTCGCGCAGCCGGCGCTCGTCTTCGATGCCGAGCAGCCAACGCCCCATCCATGCGTACATCGCCTCGCGGCTGTCGCGGTTGTAGTTGTGTGGAGCATCGAATTGCACGCCCTTGAGCCGGTCCTCGGCGCCGAACAGCGCATAGATGCTGCGGAGGTCGGGGCATTCGATGGTCGGATTATCGCGCGTCCAGTCGCCGGTCGCGGAGACGAGCAGCAGCGGACGCGGCGCCATGAGCGCGGCGATCTCGACGTTATACGTGCCCACGCGCAAGCCCGGCGCGTTCTCGCACAAGCACCCGCCCTGAAAGTGCGCCGAGATCATGTTGACCGGGGCGGCGACCTTGATGCGGTCATCTACGGCCATCAAGATGAAGGTCTGCGTGCCTCCGCCCGATGCGCCGGTGCAGCCAATGCGCGCCGGATCAACATCCGGCAGTGAGCACAAGAAATCCACGGCGCGGATGCTGTTCCACAGTTGCAGACCCATCAGGCTCAAGCCCCACAGCTCCTCGCGCGGCCCGCCGAAGGCGTGAGGAAGCTGGTTGCTGTCGTTGTAGCCGATCATGTCATAGGAAAACGCGACATGCCCCTGGCGCGCGAGGCCGATGCCGCGGCCGGGCACCGAGCCGAGCTCGCTGTTCTCCAGGCGGCCGGTCGCCCAGTGCCCGTGAGGGTTGAGGATGCCGGGATGCTTTTGCTTGCCGTCCCGCGGCCGGTAGAGATTGCCGGTTACGAAAAAGCCGGGCACGCTCTCGAAACAGACCTTCTCGACGGTATAGCCGTCGCGCTCAAGGCGGCCGAAGATCTGGGGGTTGAGCGGGGTTTTCTCCGGCATGGGCCACAGGCCGGTGCTGACCAGAACATGCCGCCGCAATTCAGCCGCTCGCGCCAGCCAGGCCTGCTTCGAGGCGTAAGGTGTGAAATGGTAGGTCAGGTCAAGGTGGCGCACCTGGGTCAGGCGCGAATCCTCACTCGGCGGTTCCAGTCGTGCCATGTCATCCCCTCGCGCGGCCGCGCCGCAGACCATGAAGCTAATCGCGGCCGCAACCATCGCTCCAATCAAGGATCTCATGTCACACAGTTTCTGCGACCCAAAGCCATCGTCCTGTCTGCGCTCTGTGTGGCGCCGCCGCTCCGGGCGGTCCGCCGGTGCGCTTCTTGCGGCAGGGCTGTGGGGCCTGCGCGGCTAATCAACTGGTTCCTGCGGCTTCCCGCTGCCGGTTCATGTGATGACCAATCCTCTCATCGAGCGCGCGCGCTGGCACCTGACCCGCGAGACCGGCGCCATCATCAAGTCGCCCCCGCCGGGATCGCAAGGGTCATCCCGCTCCTTCGACGCGCTCAGGGTCGTCCCGACCTGTCCTGAGCGCAGTCGAAGGAGCGGAGTCGAGGGACGAGCGGAGCCGAGGGGCGGCAAGCTGCGCATCGCCCTCATCTACCCCAACAGCTACTACGTCGGCATGTCCAACCTGGGCCTGCACACCATCTACCATCTGCTCAACTCCGCGCCCGAGGTGGCCTGCGAGCGCGCCTTCATGCCCGACCCCGGCCAAGCTGCCGACCGCAGCTCGCCTTTGGTCACCATCGAGTCGCAGTCACCCCTGGAGCGATTCGATGTCATCGGCTTCAGCCTCTCCTACGAGCTTGACTACATCAATGCCGTGGACGCCCTGCGGCGTGCGCGCCTGCCCATCTTCGCGCGCGACCGCGGCGACCGCCATCCCCTGGTCATCGCCGGCGGCCCGTGCGCCGGCTTCAACCCCGAGCCCCTGGCGGACATCGTTGACGCCTTCGTCGTGGGCGAAGCGGAGCCAGTGCTTGATGACATCACTGCTGCCATGATTGAGGCCCCGGATCGCGCCGACGCCCTGCGCCGGCTTCAGGCCCTGCCCGGCGTTTACGTTCCCATGGCATACCAGCCGGAGTACTCGCCCCAGGGGGACTTCGTCCGCCTGGTGCCGCAGGCAAACGCACCCAGGGTGATCCAGCGCCTTCACGTCGCCGAGCTCGACCGCTGGCCGACCCACAGCCGAATCCTCACCCCTGACACCGAGTTCGGCAACATGTTCCTGATCGAGATCAGCCGCGGCTGCGCCCATGCCTGCAAATTCTGCGTCACCGCTCCATGCTGCCGGCCTTTCCGTCATCGCAGCGCCGACCACATCCTCGACATCGCGGCCCAGGGCCTACAGCATCGGCGCACCATCGGCCTGGTCGCCGCCGCCGTCAGCGACCACCCCGAGCTCAACCGCCTAGTGCGCGGTCTGCGGGACATGAAAGCGCGTATCTCGCTCTCCTCGATCCGGGCCGATGGCGCGGGCACCGCTTTGGTCGAGGCCCTGGGCCAAAGCGGCGCGCGCTCCATCACCTTCGCCCCCGAGGCCGGCGCCGAAAGGCTGCGCCGCAAGCTGCGTAAAGGCATCAGTGAAGAGCAATACCTGGCGGCCGCGCGCCTCGCCGCCGCCAACGGTATCCGGCGATTGCGCCTCTATTTCATGCTCGGCCTACCGGGAGAGACCGAGGCCGACATCGCGGCCATCCCCCGCCTCGTTCATCTCATCAAGCGCGACGCGCACATGGCGCAGGTTACCGCCAGCATCAGCGCCTTCGTCCCCAAGCCTCAGACCGCGTTCGAGCGCGAACCCATGGCGCCGGTGCGCGAGATCGAGGCGAAGCTGAAAGCTCTGCGCTCGCTGCTTTATGCGGAGCCCGGCGTCAACATGGCCGCCGAGAGCGCAAAGTGGTCATTCATTCAGGCAGCGCTGGCGCGGGGCGACCGGCGCCTGGGGGCGGTCATCGCGCGGGCGTGCGAGGCAGGCGGATCGCTGGCGGCGTGGCGCGCTGCATTCGCGGCGGAAAAGCTCGATCCCGGCTATTTCGCATCACGCCCGCGCGCCCCGGAGGAACCGCTGCCCTGGGAGCACATCGGCTGATGCGCGTCGTACACCGGTCTGATGTCATTGTGAGTGGCTAGGCCCCCATTACTTCGGGGCCGCCACGGCGGTCGCGGAGCGACCTAGCCGCGACAGCGACTCGTGCTTCGCAGAGTAGCAAGAATCTCGTTTCGCATTCGGCCCGGAGGGATCGCTCTCCTGAGCGACCCGGCCGGTCTTCGATAAACGGAGCATCCGATGAATCTTTATCTCATTCGACATGGCGAATCCGGCGGCAACGCCGGCAGCGATCACTCCGATGATCCCGCCCTCACCGAGCGCGGCTGGGCGCAGGCCCGCTTCGTCGCGCAAGCGCTCGCGGGCGAGGGCATACAGGCGCTCTACTCCAGTCCTCTGACCCGTTCGCTGGAGACCGCCTCTGAGATCAGGGCGGCGCTCGGCCTGAAAGTCAATGTGTGGCCGGATATCGCGGAAAAGTGGGGCGCGGGACATAACGTCATGACCCGCAGCGAGGTGGCGCGGCGCTGGCCCGCGGTGGTTCTGCCGGAGGACATGCCCGAGGAGTGGTGGCCGCAGAATCTGCCCGAGAATGAGGCTGGCGCATATTCGCGCGCTGCTCGCGTCGAGCAGGCAATTCGCGCAGGCTTCGAGGAGACCGACGCCCGCGTCGCCCTCCTCGGCCACGGCACCTTTGGCGCGATCCTGATGAGCCAGTTGCTGGGGGCGCCGCCCTGCGGCTACACGCGCTTCAGCCAATCCAACTGCTGCATCAGCATGATCGAGGTGCTGCCCGGCCGCGCCAAGCTCGTCTTCCAGAACCGCACCTGCCACCTGCCGGCGGATATGGTCACATGACGATCGGGCACATGCACCTGCGGATGGTGCCTGGTCTCACGGGCATTCAATCCATACGCAGCGGACCCTCGCCGGCATGCGTTCCCCGCCCGAATGTCAGAATGGCGAAGGCCCGAACATCTTCGGATCCTTGGCCCAGCCCGGCTGCTGCGGAGTAATCTTACGATCCCACCACCGCTGCGATCCAACGCCCAATGCAGAATTGACGCTCTCTCTGTGGGCGGCGATCATTGCACGCATGCAGCGGCTTTCGCCCGACAGTTTGGCTAATGATTCCGCCCGGGTCATCTCGAACTCGGCGCCATCGAGCAGCCACGCCGTGCATGCCGGATTCGACTCGCGCCGGCTTAACTCGAGGTAGCATCGCGCCAGGCGCACCCGCGGCTCGGCCCAGTCCGGTTCGCAGCGCACTGCATTGCGAAAGCAGATCGCCGCCTCCTCAATGTCTCGCGAGTGCTGCAAGCGCTTGCCGCTCGCCAGCCACTGCCGCGCCTGTGCCATGCCGCGGCGGCCTCGCACCAGGGGTGCCGCAAAGAGCCCCGAATTACGACGTTCGTACTGTCTTACGTAGCTTACCTCGCGTTCGCCTGGCGCCCATTGCACTTCGGCGAGCGGAGGCCCCATGGCACCGATCTGCACTAGCTGCCCCCGTGCTGGCTCACCGAGTGTGGCGAGATCGCCCACTCGCGGTCTGTCACTTGCCCATCCGCTCTCCGCATACGGGCCCACATAGTGATAACTGTCTCCCGCACAGAACACTCTTCCCGACGGCGCCCACTCGAAGGCGGGCCAATCGTCCTCTCGCAGGCGTGCCTGTTTGATTCCCTCTATCGCGAAAAACGCCAACACGGACGGCGCGGCCACAGGCCCAGAGGATTCCTGCAGTTCGTCCGGCGCGTGGTGTCGTTCCTCAACGGCCAGTAAGTGACCATGCGGCTGCCAGGCGGTGTGACGGTAGCTAAACGGGGTGCCTGAGGTTGCGACGCACGCGCCTCCCCGTGGCGTCCATAGGTGGCACCATGTGTCGGGCTCACCGTGATTCGTGGAGTAGGCGAGCGCCGTTTCCGAAAGCGCCCACGAGAAGATGTCCTCGAAACAAGCGCCGTAGCCGCCTATGACCCCTTCAACTTTGTGGCCTCTCAGAATGCGAATCTCTGCCTCACGGTCCCGGTCGCGCGCGTCATCAGCGCGGAAGAGCAGGCGGTAAGCCAACCGGGTGCCATCTGCCGACCACTCCGTCTGAGGAACATCGTGAAGAGTCGCTGGGCCGTCCCACCAAGCTGAGGGCCGGGTGGGCTGCTCGACGCGTAACGTCTGCGCGGTTCCGCTAATGCTCGCCACCCGGATGCGGTTGCCCGCGCTGAGGGCGAGGCGTTTGCTGTCGGGATGCCACCCAATGCTGTGCACCCAGCCGGGCTGCGGCAGACGCTTCACCGGTCCGCCGTCAGTGGGAACGAATGCGACGCTTTGTCCCAAAGCTAGAGCGACCCATCGCCCGTCCGGCGATAGTCGGGGGTCAGGATGCGGTCTTCCCACGGCCGCGAGTAACTTCGCCTCGCCCGATGGCCATACGCGGTACAGCCGCTCGCCGTTGAGGATCACCAGCGACCCGTCCGCCCGCCACCGATGCCACTTCACCTGATCGAACCGCGAAAAGAGCCTGCGCTCGGCGAGCGAATCGAGCAGCACCGGGCCTGGCGTTTTCTCACCCCAGTACTGCATCGTCAGCGGCGCGACCCGCGACCGCATCGGCAGCCTGAGCGCGGCTTCCAACTTGCGCCCGGTGGGAAGTCGCGGCAGCTTCCTCGCTGGCCTTGCTTCGGGCTGAAGGACTCGGTTCGGCTGCGGCGGCGCCAGTGGTCGCGCGGCCGGAGGGACAGGGGCGCCGGAGACCGATTGGCGCTGTGGCCTTGCCCGCTCCCGGGCACACCCGGAGCCGACCGCCATGATGGCCGCCAATGCGTAGGGCCAGATTGGCCGCATACCATAGACCGCCGCAACTAATGGACTGCCGCTCTTGGAAGGCCGGGGCTTCATCACTGGCTATACGCAGTGGCGGACGGCCGGGGTTACCACTATGTGCATAAAACGACGAGGCAGGAGACAAGCCCGCCTGAGGCGGGCAAGCTTCTGCCCTACGTTGTGGTCACGGTGGTAACGCGGCGCTCTTCGATAATCCCTCCGTGTGCTCAGCGTCCTCTGCGGTTGAGGTCCGCCCTACCGTCGCCCTTGCATCAACCGCTTCACGTTCTCCAAGTCATGGGGCGTGTCCACGCTCACCGGGCGGTGCTGCGTCTCCACCACCCTGATGCGGTAGCCGTGCTCCAGCGCCCGCAACTGCTCCAGCTTCTCCGTCTGCTCCAGCGGCGTCGGCGGCAAGGAGGCATAGGTGAGCAGAAACTCCTTGCGGTAAACATACAACCCGGGGTGATAGTAATAGACCGCCTGCGCGGTCTTCCCCCCGCCCGCGTAGGGAATCAGCGCCCGCGAGAAGTAGAGCGCGAAGCCGTGCTGGTCCACCACCACCTTGACCACGTTGGGATTGTGCAGATCGGCGGGCTGGGTGATGCGCGAGCTGAGGGTGCCCATGGGGATCGAGGGATCGGCGATGAGCGGGGCCGCGGCGGCATCTATGACCTCCGGCTCGATCAGCGGCTCGTCCCCCTGAATGTTGACCACGATATCCACCTCCAGCATCGCCGCCGCTTCCGCCAGGCGGTCGGTTCCCGTGGGATGGTCATCGCGGGTCATTACCGCTTCCCCCCCGAACGAGGCCACGGCATTGAATATCCGCTGGTCGTCGGTGGCCACCAGCACCCGTTGGAGGCTCCGTGCCTTGCGCGCCCGCTCGTAGACATGCTGGATCATGGGTTTGCCCAGGATGTCGGCGAGCGGCTTGCCCGGGAAACGCGTCGAGGCCCAGCGGGCAGGGATAATGCCGATGACTGTAGGCATGGACACCTCTCTCCGTGGGGAACGGCTGGTGGCTAGGCCCGACCAGTCGGGCCGCCACGTCCCTAGCCGCCATGGCGCGATTATATCCGCGCGGCGCCCCGCCGGTCAAGGCGCGGCTACTCAGGTGTGACCTCGAGGTTCTGGGATGGGAGGGATGCCACTCCTCTCCCTCGCTGAGGGAGAGGACCGAGGTGAGGGTGGTGGGCGCTGCCGCGCACCCTCACCCGGCCCCGAGATGTCGGGGCCGACCTCTCCCTGACAGGGAGAGGCGTTGGCAGGCGCACCACCACACCAACGAAACTCGGTCACACCCGCAGCTTGCCGTCCGCTTTGCTGGTCCGCCCTGCGGTGCTATAATCACTTTGCTGAGAACACGCTTAAGGAGCCGTCCGTGTCAGTTGACAAAGGCATCATCGCGGCGCTGCGCGCGGACCTTGACCCCGAGGTGCGTGCCCGCACTGACCAGGCCGCTGCCGCCATCATCAGCGCCAAACAGAAGGGCGGCAAGATCGTCGTCGTCACCGGAAGCGGGCCAAACTTGCACGAGGGTGTGACCACCCTGCTTGCCGAGCTCATCCGCCAGGGCATCGTGGACGGCGTCACGACCTCATCGGCGGCGGTGGCCCACGAGATGGCCGGCACCCTCGAGCGCGTGCACCGGGTGCGCGGCGAGCTGCTGGGCGTCGAGGACGCGGCCCTGCCCGCAGACGGCATCTTCGAGGTCTCGCTGCTGCCGGAAGAATGGCTCGAGATGATCGAGGCCGAGATGCCCGTGGACCGCTCACTCATTGGCCGGGCGTTGGAAGCCGAGGGCGCCGATATCATCAAGGCGGCGGGCAATCTCGCCTATCCCCTCGGCCTACGCACCGAGCGCCTGGCGCGTGAGGCCGAGGCCCTCGCCAAGTCCCTGAGCGCACCGCTGGAGGAAATCGTTGGAGCAGGCGCCGACCTGCACACTATGATCGGCGCGGGATATGCCCGCGGCGCGCCGGTGCTGGTGAGCATCCCCCAACTCGTCGGCGGCGGCGCGGTGGGCCTCGCCATCGGCGACAGCGTCGCGATCACCGCGCGCGCCGCGCGGGTCGCAGCGCTGCTCGCTCAAGCCGATGTCATCATCGAGTCCGCCGTAGCCCTGACCCAGGAAATACACGACGGCCCCTTCGAGACCTACACCGGCCACGGCATCTGGGCCCACTGGGACGGCTTTGGCACCTACTCACTGGCTGAAAAACGGATCATCCGGATTGATCTTGACCCCAACCTCGAGCGCGCCTGGCAGCTAGAGCGCGATTCACAAGCGGTCGCCAAAGCCATTGCCAAGGGCCTGCCCAAGACCAAGATCAGCGGCATCCCCTTTCGCATGGAGATGTCGGGCTTCGCGCGCCTGCCTGGGAGCCTGCCCATTACCGGGGACATCGGCGCCATCTGGCCAATCCTGGCCCAGGCGGTGGCGCAGGCGCTGGGCGTGGAGCTCGATTTCATCTCCTACCCCCAGCACACCCAGGCTGGGCGCGAGGCGCGCGAGTGGATCGTGGCGAACGTGCGGCCAGTGGATCGGGCGGCCATGCACACCGCGGTCAAGCGGCGACGACCTCAGTCGTCGCCCGCGCCCTCGTAGGTTCAGCGGTTCCTTTCAGCGCCAGCGCCGGGACCGGTGTTCGCGCCGCGACCGGAACCGGCAGCGGGTGCCCGCTCGCTGCGACCTGTCCGCGGCATACTGCCCACCAAGTCGGAAATGCTCACCACCCTGACCCCCGACTCCTCCAGCGCCGGCAGCAGCCGCGCCAGCATTTCCGCAGTCCGGGGATGGTAGTGGCAAATGCCGATGGCCGCGCCCCGCCGCTGGGCGATGGTTCCCAACTGCTGAACCCGCTCCTGGGCCGCCTCCAAGAACTGCTCGACGCTCCCGATATCGCCAGCGAAATTCGTATCGAGGAAAACGCTGCGCTGCGCGTACGGGACGCCGGCCTCCCCCGCCACGTCATCGGCCACGCTGGCCCCGGTGGTCAGGCTGTCCACAAAGAACAGGCCCTGGTGTCGCAGCGTCGAAAGCGCGGCCGCCATCACGCGTCGGTTTGCAGTGGCCCGCGAACCCATGTGATTATTGACCCCCACCGCGCCGGGCACCGTCGCCAGGTCCGCCGCCACCAGCGCGGAGATCTCGCGGTCTGTCATATCCACCATGACACAGCCGGGCCCGGGGTTGGACTCCGATCCGGTGGGCTCCATTGGCAGGTGCAGCATGACCTCGCAACCCGCGGCCGCGCCGGCGCGCGCCAGTTGCCGCGAGTCGTCGAGCTGGGGCAACACTGAGAAGGTCAGCGGATAGCCGACCGCCTTGAAATCAGCCAGCGTCCGCATGTCATAGCCGACGTCATCAACGATTATCGCCACGCGACCGGAACCACGGGGAAGCAGTGGCCGCCGCGGTTCCCAGCCCGGCGCCGACCCGGGACGACTCACATCTGCGGGCGGACCCTCAATTGCTGCGCCGGCCGCGGTGGAGCCGGCATGTTCGGATTCGCCCGCAGGTCGGTGGCTTGAAGTGGAGACGCCAGGTCGGCCAGGGTTCGGGGGAGATGGCGTCTGGGCTCCCACCTGCGGGGCGCTGGGCGATGGCGCGTGGCCGCGCCGGCCGCACCCTGCCCACCACGGCACAAGGACGATCAAGGCAAACAGGGCGGCCAAAAGCCATGCAGACGGGGATTCGGTCCGGCCTCGGTAAGGCGGTGTCATCGAGATGTGGTGCAACCTGCGGGGCCGCCGCGGACTACGAACTGCGCACCGCGAAGGTCACTGCCGCGCCGCCACTTGCTGGCGCAGCATCTCCAGTGCTTTCTGATACTGTGCGTCCTCGGCGCTCGCCAGGGCCGCGTCCGGCTTTACTTCCACCGCCACATCCGGCGCGACCCCTTTGCGCTCGATATCACGCCGCGAGACCGTGTACCACTTGGAGGTCGTCAGCGCCAGCGCTGACCCATCCTTGAGCGGCAGGATGGTCTGCACCGAGCCCTTGCCGTAGGTCGTGGCGCCCACCAGCTTGCCCACGCCGCTGTCCTGGATCGCGCCCGCCAGGATCTCGGAGGCGCTGGCGCTCCCCTTGTTGATGAGCACCACCAGGGGATACTCGAACTTATGACCTTTGCCGCGCTCGCCGCCATAGAATGGGTGCATCGGCTGCCCGCGCTCCTGAACATAGACCACCGGGTCCTGATCCACGAACTGGTGCGCCACCTCGATGCAGCGGTTAAGCAGCCCGCCGGGGTTGTTGCGCAGGTCGAGCACCAGCCCCCGCATGTGCTGCGCGCGCAGCTTCTCCAGCGCCTGGCCCACCGAATTGCCGGTATCTTCGTAAAAGTAATTCAGCCGCAGGTAGCCGATGTTGTCCTGCGCCATCTTGGTCTCGACCGTAGGCACCTGGATCGGCCCGCGCACGATCTCCTTCAGCAGCGGCTGTGCCGCCTTTTCCCGACCCAGCAGCAGCTTCACCTTGGTGCCGCGCTCGCCGCGGATGCGCTTCACCGCCTCGCCCAGGGTCATGCCTTCGGTCGAAGCGCCGTCAATCTGGAGGACGAGGTCTCCGGCTTGCACCCCTGCCTTCGCCGCCGGGCTCCCCGGCAGCGGCGCCACGATGGAAATCCGGAACCCCCGCGGGTGGATCTCGGAGCCGCACGCGGGGCAGCGCAGCCCGGGCGTGACCTTCCCCGCCTGCCCGTTGCTCTTGACCTCTGTCAGGCCGATGGTGGCGCCTATGCCCTCGAAGTGGCCCTGGTTCTCCTGTTGGAACGCGCGGTATTCTTCCGGCTCCATGAACCTGGTGTAGGGATCCTGAAGCGATGCCAGCATGCCGCGGATCGCACCATATGTCAACTTGGTGCGGTCCTCCACCGGGTGCACATAATAGCGAGAGATATTCTCCAGCGCCTGGCCAAACGTCTCCAGCGGCTGAAGGTCAACCTCGTCCGCGACATCCGCCGGGGTCACGCCCGCCGCGCTCGCGATGCGCGTTGCGCGCAAAACCTCGCTGAGCGCAATGCGGCCGGCGGCAGCGTCGGACAGCACCTGGAACTGCCGGCCGGCCATGAACGAGCAGACCATGAGGGTGACCAACAGCAGAATGAGCGCAATGCGATATTTGCGTTGCATGGGATCCGTGCCTCTCAAACCTCTCGCCCAGTTGGGTTATTCCACGAACCACGACGGCTTCGGCCCTCAAGCGCTCGGCCCGCTCAAGGCCCAACCCCTGCTGGCCGAAACGCACCGTATGCAGGCCGGGAGTGGAGCGGCCGCCGGATGCGGTGCCGGTCACCGCCCATAGATGTGGATGCGGAACACCTTCATGCGGTAGACGACGAAATCCACCGATGGGTAGCTTATGATGCAGCTCTTGGTGAAAGTGAGATTGGGGGTTTGCCCGACGGCTGCGACCGTGGTGTTGGCCGCGCGCGCCGGCGCGGCCGCCCCCGGGACGCGAACCCCGGGGCCCACGCTCGGCAGCGGCCGCACGCCTATGCGTATGCGTTGTGCACTGCGCCTGGCACCCCGCGAGGTTGTGGGTGCGCGCCGCCGGCCGAAACTCAACCGCCGCACACCAAGGCCTCCCACCCGGCGCGCTGCTCCGGGGGCCTGGGGCCGGGCGGCCCGGCCGGCGGCCGCCTGCGTCTGCCCCGCCTCTGCGATGATCTCGAGACGGTTGGGCCAGCCGTATCGCTCTAGCACATCAGCGAAGCTGGTGCCGAGCTGCACCCCCTTCGCCGTCTGCGCAAGCTTCGAAGGCTTGAAGTCACGCCACATACTCACAGTTATGTCGGTGACATGGGCGTTGATGCCCTTGCCGGTGATGACGATGCCCACGGACACCGGGTCCCGGTTGTACACCCACTCGACCTGTCCTGGCGCGAGCCGCGCCATGGCCACCGCCCGCGCCCACGGCGGCTTCGCACCTGGCGCCGCCTTTGTCGAGTTGAAGACATTCCCGGCCGAGAACATGCCGTCCGGAGTCCCGAACGAAGCCGATGCCAGGATTTCATCGGCCGCATCACCGATGGCCGCCCCCGCCAACCTCAGCTCCACGCACAACCCGGGGGCCGCAAGCATCGCCACGCCTGCCGCCGTCACCGCCACCACGATCAATATTCGACTTCTCGTGACCGCCATTAGCCTGCTCCTATTGACCGGTCCGACTCTGGCTCCTGCGTCGGCCGAAGCTGAGCCGGAAGCCGGTCCTGCGCCCGGTCGTCCTGCCCGGTGTGGTACCCGGCGCAACCCTCGGCAGGGGCGCAGTCGTCCGCAGCCCGACCCTGCGGGCAGGAGCCACCGGAACCTTGGCACCACCCGACGCCATCGCGCCTGCGGCCCCCGGCTTCGCCAGCGCGATGGTCTGCACCCGCATTTTGTTCAATGTCAGGGTCAGGCCTGCCTTCCCATACCCCAGCACCAGTGAACCTCCCAGGTTGTGCGTCGTGTCTGGAAAGCCATACTTATCGAGAACCGACGTGTAGCTGTCACCCAGCCGCACGCCTCCCTCGGTCTTGGCTGCCGGATATGACTGCCCTGAGAGCACGATGGAGCGCACCTTCCCCGAGGCCTCAATCCCCAGCACTACGCGGGCGCCGCCCGGCATGTTGTACAGCCAGTAGATTATGCCCCCGCCCAAGCCGGTAGTGGCTGCTGCCAGGGGCCGCGCGGGCCCACGACCGCCCCTCGGAGCAGCCGCGGTGGTACGGGTGGTGGTCCTGCGTCCGAAGCTCAACCGCAGTCCTGGCGGACGCGCGGTTCTCGTCGGGGCGGGCCCAGCCGCATATCCGGGGGCGCCGTACACCGAAGGAGCCGAGCCCGTTGGCCCATACCCCGCGCCTGGCGCGGCCCCGGGACCCGCCCCCGGAGCCCCCAGCGGCGCGATGCCCCAGGTAGTGACCGCACCCAGCGGCCCGATGAAAGGAGGGGGGCCGTAAGGCTTGAGATCGAGGAGGTCGAGCGCGCGTTGGCCCAGGGTAACACCCGCCAGCCCGAGCTCGATCGCATCGGCCTGCGGTACCACCGTTAGCGCCGCGGCAATAAGCCCAAGCACCGCAAGCCACCTCGCCATAGCAAGCCTCCTGCGTGCGATCCCCCGCCGTGGGTCGCTCACCTTCAATTTATCATACGCCTCGGTCAGTGTCAATCCTTCCGCGCATCGCCAGTGGAACTGCACAGGTTGATTCTTACCCCCTGGTGGAGGCAGAGCAGTTGAGGATCCACAGACTCAAATCTCTTGCGCCCGCGAGCGAAAAGCGACTGCGCCAAGCGTTGCGTGAACTGGGGTTGCG
>Ga0315289_10007090_pt1 | contig 16409 bp, 10 predicted proteins | sample YL17G11_40_MG_FD_203452 | JGI IMG/M metagenome (GOLD analysis project Ga0315289, IMG submission 203452) | Sediment microbial communities from Yellowstone Lake, YNP, Wyoming, USA - YL17G11_40 | ecosystem: Environmental > Aquatic > Freshwater > Lake > Sediment | place: USA: Wyoming | collected... | reverse complement strand
CCATGACTTCCTCTGAAATGCAAACGCATTCAAACGGCCGCCGCACACCCGCATTGACCAAGGCATTGCAGTTTCTTGACACGCGGAATCTTAAAAAAGGACCTGTTCCCATCAGGCGCCTGGCGCATGAAGCGGATGTGTCGTATGTGACCATGTGGAAGGCCGTTCAGCTCAGGTCCGTGCACCCTGCTGTGAGCAAGCCCGCGTTGCAGGCGCACGAGAAATCTTCCAGGCCGACAACCGCCTGGCAGCGCCTGAAGTCCCGGATCGAGCAGGACCTTCTGCAGGCGCGTTTACCGAACGCAACAGCGCTGCCTTCGGCAAAAGAGCTGTGCGCCCGGTATGACGTCGACTATCGCACGTTGCGCAAGGCTCTGGAGGCCCTGTGTTCTCAGGATTTTCTTCACAGTGCCGGCCGACGGTATCGTGCAGCCGCGGGTAGAACCACCAGCTCATCATTCAGGATTGCCGTGCTTGCCTTCGCATGGTACGAGGGCCCTTTGATTCTGTTCGCCGAATACGACCAGGAGTACCTTACGTGCCTGGATGCCGAATCATCCCGACGCAGGATACGTGCCGAAGTGCTGCGGTACATGGAACGGGACGGTCGGGCGATTGTCAATGATTCGCACGGAATTTCCGAGCAAAATATCCAGACACGCAAGGACATCGACGGTTTCGTGGTTCTGGTGTGGAGCACCAACTGTCTCTCAGACGATCTCTTCGCGCAGTTACATGCCGCCGGCAAGCCGGTGGTTATTATCGACGAAATTGGCGGATGGGAAATGCCCGCGTACCTTGTGCGCGGAGGAAAAACCCTGCGTCTTGACGCCAGGCCGCACGAATCCGCCGCTCGCAATGCGGCACGCGAGCTCGTTGCGCTCGGGCACCGCCGATTCGCGTTCTTTTCCGCGTTTCACAACGACCTGTGGTCCCGGCAATGCCTGACCGGATTCACCGGCACGATCGATCGCGCCGGCGGAAGCTGCTCGGTCCGCGCGTTTCTGGTCAACGGCTCTCAGGCAACCAACGAATATACCCGGGCGGGATGGTCCCGGTGTCCGGATAAACCCTTTCGAAAAGCGCTTTCCGCCTGGGCGCGTTCGGCGCCACGACCCTTTGTAAAGCAATTCGAGCCCTACTTCGCCGTCAGCCTCGATCAGCAGGCATGGTATGCGGAAGTACGCTACCGCCTGGAGCCGTTGTTCAGGCAGGCGCTGACGGACAAATCAATAACCTGTTGGGTGGCGCCGGACGCGGATGATGGGTGGATGGCGCATGATTATCTCCATGAGCGTAAAAGCCGCGTGTCGCTCCTTGCTTTTGGAAACTCCCCGGAAATCACCAGGAGCCGCATCACCTCCTGGGATTACAACTGCGCCGGTGCGGTCACGGCCACCTTGGACCACCTTCTGTACCCTAAACGGCGGCTTGCCGGCCAAAATGGAATCGTGCTTCGGATTGAGGGTGGGCTAGCCATGCGGGAGAGCCTGCGACGGGTGTGAAATGGCATTTCGACATGACGGGCATGGCCATGCGGATGCTGACCTTCCTGCTTTCGCCCGCGAACGAATGCCGGCTGAGGCCCGTTTCTCAGGCCGTCGAAGGGCTTGGTGGATTTCTCATGGACCGGGGGTCGGTGGGGAAAGCCCGGGGAGCGGCCATTCCTTGATGGTTCCGTTTCTCCGGCGCGCCCGGGCCGTCAGGCCCGCTTCGACGCCCCCGCGATGCACTGCTGTATCTTTTTTGTCAACTGCGCGCTCACCGTACGCGGCGACGAAAGCGCCTCTTTCGCCGCATATACCGCCCAGGTCAGGCGCGCCAGGTTCGCCGGTCCGATGCGCGCGCGCATGAGCTCATCCGTCAACCAGGCCGCCGCACTGTCGCCGCGATACGCTTCGTACAGCAGTTCCCCGGCCGTGGTGCGCATGAATGCGTAGAGAGCGGCGTTTTTGGCTTGCCGCGAAAAGGGATCGCCCACCGGCACTGCATACAGGTGCGTAATGCGCTGTTCCGCGAGCAACCCGCCAAAATCCAGCGAATCCGTCAGATGCGCGCGGAAAAAGGCGTCAAGCGCGGCGATCAGGTTCGTCGCCTCCTTGACGCTAAGGAATGAAGTTCCCTGGATGCGCACGGCCTGCGTTCCGTCGTAAAACCGGTTCAACGCGCACCAGGCGCAGGCAACGGCCGGATCGGGCAACTCCCGCACCGTGGAGTATTCGGCCCGCTGCACCCCGCGCATGCGCAGCTTGACAAGCCAGCCTTTGGAGCGTTTGGCATCAAGACGCTCCATCATTTCAATCGCGGCGATATCAGCGGTGCGAAACAGCGCGAACTCATAGGGGACCTTCCCCTCCTTGGGCACGAAGTAGCACGCCAGTTTTCTGCTGACAATGGTAAGGTCCCGTTGCGAAATGCTGGCCGCAACGACGCCGGCCTGCGCGCGTATGCGCTGGTAGGTTTTCAGAAGGAACCCGATGATGCGCGCATGCAGGTTGTCGCGCTCGAATGAGTCCCACCGGCTGAACCGGGCGAAACGCTCCATATCCCCGCCCGTCCAACCCCACTTGGCGCCGGTATACATGAAGAATTCGCGCCGCGCTTTGTTGGCGGCCGCCTCCGGCGCGGCGATGCCCAGATTGCGGACCAGGAAGCACTCCTCTAATAATTGACGGATAGAAATAAAGTTCTGCCGCGCATAAAATGAACGCAGCTCCTCCGCCATGAAGATATACGGGTCGGGCGGCGCGGCCGCATCGGCGCGCAGGACCTTTGCCTTGTAGGTCTCGCACAACGGCAGTATGGCGCCGGCCTCCGTGGCATAGGCGTCCAGCAGCGCCAGCTTGAGGACCGATTTAAAGGGCGACCGCACTCCCTTGAGCAGGTGCCAGAGCGCGGCGCCGAAATATTCGCCCCGGCTGATGGCGGAGATATTGCCCAGGTCCACGTAATTCCGCACGATTGACTTATCGGCAAATTGCATGGCCGTGTGGTACTGGGCATAGCGGCCGTCGGGGGTATCGGCCGGCACGATCCAATAGAGCGGCTTTTTCCCTTCCAGAAACAGAGCGGTGCGGCAGAATTCGTCCTTGAGCAGTTTTCCTAATGCGGACCCGCACGACTCCTGCGAAATCTGGCCGAACGCATTGGCCCGTATGCTCGCGTGTTCGGCGGCAAAGAAATGGATCTCAAGGCCCGCGGTCTGCGCGGCCCAGGCCTCGATGGCGGTGAGTTTCGCGGCAAGCAGCGCCGCGGCCGTTTCGGAAAGCCGGCCTTCTTCGATGCCCACCCAGATGTCGAAATCGCTTTCATCAGTAAATCCGATGGATCCCGCGGAGCCCATGAGCGCAACGAATGAGATCGAAAACCGCTCCCTGGCGCGCGCATCGAATTCAAAAAAGGGAAATGTTTCCTTGATGAGCGCCCTCAGCGCCGTCGTGATGGAAAAGCCGAAAACGCCGGCCGGCGCGCTTGTTTCATTGCCGGGAAGGCGGCCGTCGCTTTCGTGCAAAAGAAAGGGGAGCAGATCGAAGACGAGGCGCTTGCGCTCGGGAAGATAATCGCGGAATGATTCGATGCGCCGCTGGTTATAGCGCTCGAATACCGCGGCGTTCCGATTGAGGATATCGGCATAGGAAGCATCGCCCACGCGCACCATCCTGGAATAAGCAACCGCTTCGAAGCTAGTATATCATACGGGGCGCGGTTCGTGCACCGCCGGCAGCGCAGCGAGCGAAGCCCGGATTTCTTGCCAGGACAAGCCGCCGGCATGCCGGCCGCCATGGACTTGCAGGAATTGCATGCCGGCCCTTCGCGCCGCTTCGCCGTCGGTGTCGCCGCGGTCGCCCACGACCAGCACCTCCCCGGCGGGAATATTCCACGCCTGCGCGATCTGGACAAGCGGCAAAGAGGACGGTTTGAGCGCGCCGCATTCCTCGGACGACGCGATGGCATCGAAAAGCGACGCATCGATCCCGAGATTGCGCAGGCGTTCGCTGACCCGGCCGTAGTCCGAGAGCAGCCCGAGCCGGATCCCGCGTCTCTTGACATCCGCAAGTGCTTCCCGAATCCCGGGACGGCTGTTGCGCATGGATCGCATGACCCGGATGAATGCCGGATAAAAGCGGTCATCGATCCATCGCCGCATTGCCGCTGCATCGGATTTCTCGCGCGCGGCCAGGGCGGCCGCGACCTTCTCCATAAGCGCCCCGGAGGAGCCGAATTCCCGCCCGGCAAAGCCGTCTCGCACGGCAATGAAGCGCGGCAGACGCAGCGAATGCGGCAGCAGACGCAAAAGAAGCAGCGGCCGGAACAACCAGGACATGCGGTAGAGCGTACCGTCAAGGTCGAAGATGATAGCGCGGATGGGGGGCTTGATGGCCGACGCGGTGCCTTGCATACGGACAAAATAAATCCATGCCGCCGTCGCGGGGACCGCGCTACTTCCCCGCCGCCTCTTTTCCCGCCCAATAAATGTTATCAAACAGGCGGTCGAGCATGGAGAGCGGGGTCGATGAAAAAGCCACGCGCACGAGGTCGCCGAATGCGATAATGCCGGTGCTGTATTTTTTTATAAGGAGTTGCCGGACCGATTCTGCATCGCCCGAAAGCATCCTGACGCACATGAAATAGCCGGAATTAAACGGCAGCGGCGTGAAGATTTCCGCGTATTCGGCGTGGCGCGCAAGGATATCCTTGACTTTATCGTAGCGGCGTTTGAGCGTCTCGAATTTCTGCCGCTTTTCGTTCTCGTAGTGGTCATCACCATACGCCGCGATAAGCAGCGACTGGCCGAGGTTGGAGGCGTTGGAGATGTTCCCGCGAATGGCGCCGCCCAGCTTGGCTTCGAGCGCCGAATAGAGCTGGCCGCTGTTCCTTTTGGCGCCAAAGGTCACGAACCCCACGCGGAACCCCCATACGTAATCTTCCTTGGTGGGCCCGTCAAACTTGACGGCAAGAATGCGATCATGCGCCTGCGCAAGCGCAGCGAACAGCGATTCGCGCATGATGCCCTCTTCAAATACCAGGCCGAAATAGGCGTCGTCGATAAGCACCGCGATATCATTGCCGGCCTCGGCGGCGTCCACGAGCACCTGCACGATGCGATTTCCCTCATCCGTGGTTGCCGTATAACCGGTAGGATTATTGGGGAAATTGAGCAGCACGACCCTCTTTCCGGGTTTACCGGCGTTCAGACATTTCTTCAACCCATTGATGTTATATCCGCCCTTTGCAAACATGGGGTATGTCTTGAGCTTTCCGCCATGAGCATGCGACAGGACCAGCTCATAATTCTCCCAGTACAGGTCGGAACAGATGACCGGGTCCCGGGGATTTATAAAGAGGTATCCCGCCATGGACAATCCATGCGTGAGCGCGCTGGTCACGATGGGCAGGCTGACGGCCGCCCCGTTAAGCGACGGGTTTTTGCGATAGAGCATCTCTTTCCAGAGCGAACGGATCTCCGCGCGGCCCGGACTTGGCGCATAGGAAAAAATCTGCCTGCCCGAAAGGTTGATCTGGCGGGAGAGCGACTCCAGGCACATGGGATTGCCGTTGTCTTCCAGCGCCGTGCCGATCGTGGCGTTGATCTCTTTGCCCGCGGCCTCGGCCGTTTGCGCCAGGATGCCTTTTTTGGGAAAATAGATGGCTTTTCCCTTTTCGGAAAGCATGGCGAAGACATGGGGATTGGACGCCTTTATGGCGTCGTTCAGTTCTGCGGCCTGCGGATTAACAGGCATGGTGTACTCCCGGAAAACGGTTTAGCTATAAAAAGAGCCGGAAGAACCATCGCCCTTGATGGAATTCTCCGGCGTTTTCACTGCCGCGATCATCAGTACCCGCAACGAAAGGTATTTTATAATCGCGCATTAAAATACTCCCGATACTTCGGCCAAGTCAATGATCGCCATCACCTTCATGAATCCGGCGCGCGCAACCGACGCCGCCATTTCCGCCCGGTCCCGGCGGGCATAACCCCATGCGTCAATCGCCTACATCCTATGCCGGCTGGTTCGAGCGCGCCTTCCCGCGCCTTTCGGGGCATGGTGGCTGGTTGCGCGGCAAGGGACTCAACCTGCTGCCGCCGGACGAATACGAAGCGCGGCCGTATCGCGTGCTGATCGCGCGGCTGTCAACGGCAATTGACACAGCGGAATCCATGACCCATGGCATGCTCTATGCGATCGCGCGCGACGTTCCCGGTATTTTCCCGGACCTGGCGTTTCTGCCGCCGCCCCGCGACGGGCGGATCATGGCGGCAGACGGCGTCCCCTGGCTCCTCGGCCTGGTCACCAGATACGGCGCGCGGGATTTCAATATGGTCGCGCTGTCGAATTCGATCGTGCAGGAGATGATGACAATTATACCGATGCTGCATAACAGCGGCGTCCCGATATCCAAGCGCGTGCGCCTGGACGACCCGGCAATGCCGCTTATTCTCCTTGGCGGCGCGAACGCGCTGCACACCTCGGCGCTCTGGACGGACGACCCGCCGGTCGACGGCATATTCATCGGCGAATCAGCCGCAACGATCGCCGGCCTGTTTTCCGCGTGCCGCGACGGACATTCGCATGGCTTAACAAAGCGCGAAATACTCGCGTCCCTCGAATCCGTGCCCGGATTTTTCCAGCCCGACCGACCGCGGCCGACCGCGAAACAGCGCGACCGGCTCCCATCGCCGCCTGCCGCCGACATGCCGGTTCTGCCGGTTGGCGGCCGAATCGGCACAGGCGTACTGCCCATCAGCGAGGGCTGCCCCTGCTTCTGCGCATTCTGCGCCGAATCATGGGCGCGAAAGCCGTACCGCGAAATACCGCTTGACGCGCTTGTCAAGCATTCCCGCGCATTGAAAATCGCCGCCGGCGCAGGACGGATCGATCTCTTCGGCTTCAATTTCAATATGCACCGCGACCTGTATCCGCTGATCTGGGAGCTTTGCGGCATTTTTCCGCGCATCGGCCTCAAGAGCCAGCGCTTCGATTATCTGGCGCGCGATCCCGACCTCCTGGGCATCGAGCAGACGCTCGGAAAATCCAGCATCACGTGCGGCCTGGAAGGAATTTCCGCGCGCCTGCGCCGCTATCTGCAAAAGGCCCTTGATGACCGGGACCTGCATTCCAGTTTGCAGACGATCCTCGCGTCTCCCATTCGTGAACTGAAAATCTTCCTTCTGGCAATCGGCAAAGAGGATGATGAGGATTTCGATGAGTTCCGGGAACTGCTCGATTTCATTACAACGGAAATCGGAAAATCCGGGCGGAATCCTCGATTGATTTTCTCGACAACGCCGCTGGTGCGTTTCCCCTGGACGCCGCTTGAATTCGAAGACGCGCCGGATGAACCGGCGCTGCAGCCAATCATCGGGCGCATGCGGGCGATGGTGCGCGCGCGCGGATTTGAATTCCGCATGGCCATGGAGCTTCCGGAATATTTCGTATCGCAAGTGCTCGTGCGCGCGGCGGACCCGCGTATTGCCGCCGCGTATCTGGACGCATGCGAAACGACCGAATTCATCTATTACCGCGCGCTGCCCGATTCATTCGCCGCGGCCTTGAAAGCATCGCTGGCCGCGCACGGCATCACGCCGCGCCAGGCGCTTTCCGGCCATGCGCCGGATGCGCTCAAGCCATGGACCGCCATCAATCCCGGTGTTTCGCGCGAATTCATGGTCCAGCGCCATGCCGAGGCAGCGGCGTTTATTGACAAAGGGTATTGTCTGGGCCGGCCGGACCATGTGGGCGTGTGCCGGGGATGCACGGCCTGCGATGATGAAGAGCAGCGCGGCGTCAGCACCTCGCCGCGCATGAAAAGTCCGTATACGGCGCAGCAACTCCATGATCGCATCCGCAAACTTGCCTCGCGCGAGGAAGAAATCGCCCTGGAGGTGGATGCCACCGGCGCCTGCCGGGGACTGCCCCGCGCCATGATCGGAGCTTCGCTTGCACGCGCATTGATGCTTGTGGCGCCGGAGATCGTGGACGCGTATCGCGGCTACCGACGCTCGTATTGGGAGGATGACCGGGGGTCCGCTTGGGTCACCGGCCTTGATTTCATCACGCTGGCATTCGACAGCGCGGCACTACGCGCGGTCCGGCATCTGCTCGATGACGCCGCATCATTCGCTCGTGTCAATGCCGAACTGGACGGATGGTGCCGGATCACCAGACCGCACGAGGGTCCGCCGCCCCGCCGCATGGAGCTTGAGGCGCGCGCGCCGTATGCATTCGACGGCAACGCCTGGTGCGGCGTTCAGCGGCTCAAATATACGCTGCGCAAAAAAGACGGCTGGAGTGTATTCGATTTCACGAAAGAGGCGATCAGGCGCGGTATCGTCTTTTCCCTGCGCTCGCGTGAAAACGGGGGCGGCGCGGTGGTGGAAATGATCGTGGGAGAAAAATTCGATGCCGGGGGTTTCTCGCAGACGGCGTTCGTGATGTCGGATAAAGGGGAATGGGTGCGCGTTGGCATGCGTTGCTTATTGTCGAAGGAGAATCAAGCGGGATCTTCGGGCGCATAACAACGGACTTCGGCGACCGATCGCACGACAATGTCCGCCGAAGCAATGCCATCGACCCCAAGCCGCCGCGCAGCCGCGATCAGCAATGCATCATTGGTAAGGAGCCCGTAGCGATGCTGCGCGGCATCCGAATCAAGATGCAATCTAGATATCAAGACAACATCTTGATTCCAGTCTTTTCACTTCAATCCGCGCTTGAAATTCCCCAGGCTGCCGCCGGGATAGCGCCGGCCTTCGAGCCAGCATTGCATGATCTCGTCCAGCAATGCCCGCTCCGGCGGGAAAAACGACAGGTCGATAACGAAGCGGGTGATGCCCATCTGCTGCAACTTTGCGCGTTTGCCGAAAAGACAGAACGGCTCCCGCGCCAGAAGATAAAAAAGCCCGTTGCGCTCGGCGGTGATGAACCGATTGCCATTCGCATCCGTCAGCTCCGCGCCGGTCCCGACGCCGGGTCTGATACGCGAAATGAAAAGCGGCGGCCGGCAGAACACCGTCATCAAGCCGGCGGGTGCGATGATGGTGCGTACATTCAGCACATCGTCCTCGATGGAATATGAACAGACCGCATGACCAAGCAGGTCGACCAGAGCGCTTTGCGCCGCGCGATTGAGCGCCCAGAGCGGATAGTCCGCAATCACCTCGCCGCCGGTGCCGATGATGCGGCGATGGCCCAGATTCGACGCGCAGAACCTGTCCACGCCACGCTGCCGGAACATGGTGACCAGCTCCTGCCATTGCGCCATTTCCTCTTCGGCGATAAACAGCGGCAGTCCCGCGATCAGCCGCCCGGCCCAGGGCCCGATGATCCGGTCGTTCACCGCCATGCGCCGCATATCGTCATATTGACATGAAGCAATCACCGCGCGGCATGTCTGTTTTTCAAGAAGCGGGAACCAGGCCGGGTTGTCGATCTTTAAATACAGACCGTCGGCCATTGGCGGCCTGCCATGCGGCCGGCAGCTATATGCCGCGCCAATCTCGCCCGCCCGAGCGAACCTCTCTGAATAATGCGCGGGAGTCGTCGTGACTTTTCGTTCGCCGCGCACCGCGTCCGCCGCAGATTTCCGGCTTGTCCAATATGCCGTATCGCCCACGCGCGCCTGCGCGCCGTCGGCAAGGCAGAATCGCCGCGGCGATCCCTTCGCCGACACGGAACGGACCTTGAAATTGCGGCCTTCAAATCCGTCGGCAGGCTGTATCCGGATATAATCGCCCGCGCCGATCTTTTCCTCCGTAGCAAGGGTGATCGAATCCCCCGTTTGCGAAAGCACCGTGCCCAGGGGAATCCCGGTACCGGGCCCGCCGTCGGCGTCGATGATCCCCTCCTGCCGAACGCCTTCGAAAAAGAGCGCGGTTTTCGTGCGGCTCAAGTCATAGCGCAGCGTCTCCGCCAGCCGGGGAATATCATCCGGGTTGTCAATTGCCCGGCGGTATGCCGACACCACGGTATGGATATATTCGGCGCTTTTCATCCGGCCTTCGATCTTAAGGCTTTCGACGCCCGCTTCGATGAAGTGCGGCACCAGGTGAATGGCGCTCAAATCGCGGCAGGAGAAATAGTGGCCGGCGTCTGATCCGCCGGAGAATTTCCGGCGGCAGACCTGCGTGCAGCAGCCGCGGTTCCCGCTCGCGCCGCCGATCCAGCTTGACGCAAGGCATGCGCCGGACAGCGAATAGCAGAGCGCGCCGTGGACGAAGACTTCCATCTCTATGCGCGTGCGCTGTTTGATCAGGCGTATTTCGTCAAGCGACAATTCACGCGACAGGATGGCCCTTCGCGCGCCCAGCTTTTCGGCCGCGGCCACGCCCGCGCTGTTATGCAGGACCATCTGTGTGCTGGCGTGCAGCGCAAGGCCGGGAAAATGTTCGCGCATGATGCGCGCGATGCCGAGGTCCTGCACAATCACCGCGTCGATCCCGATCTGCTGCGCCTGATGCAGGAGCGTGATCGCCGGCGCCAATTCATGCTGCTGCACCAGCGTATTGAGCGTCAGATACACCTTGACGTTTCTGCCGTGCGCATAGGGCACCAGAAATGCAAGCGATCGCAGGGAAAAGTTGCGCGCGCGCAGGCGGGCATTAAAGGCGGACGAACCCAGGTACACGGCATTCGCCCCGGCATCAAGCGCCGCATGAAACGCATCGGTCGATCCCGCGGGCGCCAGGAGTTCAATGCGCGAAGGTGAAGAATTATTTTGCATTATCGGAACCCGAAAGCAGGAGGAATAGAATGTCCGGACCGCTCATGCGCATCTTCTTCACCTTTGTCCTTGGCATAATCATGATCTTCGTTCCCCGCGAAAAATACCAGAAGAAGCTTGATGGCCTCCCGGATATGGCGCACAAGGCCGACGGCTACGATCTCCACGGCTGGGAATACCAGAAAATACAATCACCCGTTTCGGGCATGACCCACTATTATTATCACTTTCCAAATGCGGATTCCGCGGCCCCGACCCTGATCATGCTTCATGGATTCAACACCGACGGCCGCGTATTCCTCGCATTAAAGGACCTGTCCGCGAAATTCAACCTGATCGCCTATAACTTTCCCGAAGAATCGCCCGTCTATAACGGACATTTCGAGGATTTCGATACGTTGCTGGATGATTTCTGCCGGACCATGCGGCTTTCGTCCATATGCCTTGCCGGGAATTCCGTTGGCGGCGCGATCGCCCTCTGCTATGCGGCGAACGCGGAAACCGTCAAGGTGCATCGCTTATTGCTGATTTCATCCGAAATTTTCGGCGCCACGCCCGACGACCGCATTCGCAGCAGGCGCATGGCCGACAAGCTGCTTCCTTTGCCGGATTATAAGCTTTATTACCTTCTCGATCGCTCCCGCGCGCTGCTCCGAAGCCTTGAAAAAGCGGGATACGGCGAAGATGCGCCGCAGGAGATCCTCATGGTCCGGCGCATTGGCTGGTATCGGCAGATTTTATCAGCGCTGCGCAATTACGATGGGTCAACGATCGCGGGGAAAATCACCTGCCCGGTCGTGGCCTTCCACGGAGCAAAAGACCGGGTGATCCCGCTTGAGAATGCGCGCCTTGTCCAGAAGCTGATCCCAAAGGCCTATTTCGAGGTGATACCGGACCGCGGGCATGCCATGATGTATACCGACGGACCGGCGGTGGCGGCAAAACTGCTTTCACTATGCGGGGAAATGGAGTGATGGAGTGGTGGAGTAATGGGGCAATGGAAAGGCGGAATGCAAAGAACATCTGTGGCAATTAACAATGATTACCCTTCGTAAATCGCGTTGTTTTCTTTTACAAACAGGCTATCAATCCAAGAGCCGTCTTCACGCTTTTTTTCGAGGCTTTCCACAAGACGCAATAGACCATTTTCAAGTTTGTACGCCAATTCATCAAGCGCGGCAAATTCCTCAATGGCAATCTGTTCGCTGTGACGATAGGCATGGATGCCCGATACCGATTCACCCAAAGAACCGAGTGCGATATAAAGAAATTGGATATACTCCTTGATTGATCTCCGGCAATATCCTTCGGCGATATTTCTATGGATAGAATCGACCGATGCAATTGCCTGTGAAGAAACTCTGCGCAGCTCAAATGGCCATTTCCGGAATATCATGCGATTCTGCTTATAAAACTCAATCGCATCCTGCCAGACCCGCAGTTGCATGTATCCACGGTTTTTATTCTTCCGTGAAGCAAAGACGTCCACGCAATTTTCCGCTCCCAACTCTCCTGGTTTATCGTACTTCTTCTGTATTTCCATCACTCCATCACTCCATTGCTCCATCACTCCATTGCTCCATCTTCACACCCATCTTTTTCGCCAATCTCCCATATTCCCTTTCGTCCAGCGCCGGCGTTTCTCCCCGGATCATATCGCGGACGGCCGCCATTTCCCGCTTTGAAAGCCGCACGCTCGAACCCACATGCTCGTCGAACGCCTCCATGGCAATGGGGCAGACTTTTTGCGCGATGGTATACATGACCCGGGCATAATCGCGGATCTCCTTCTGCGCGTGTTCGTCCATGCGCAGCCGCAGAAAATGCATCAGGTTGTTCAGATCGATCTGCCAATACCATTCCGTGAACAGGCTCAGTGGAAGATTGATGCGCGCCAGCTCGCGGGCGATATTGCTTTTCAGCAGGGCCTTATAATCGCGATACAGGGCCTTCTGACCTTTTGTCAATATAGCAAGGACCTTGCGTCTAAGGGCCGGCGGCACCGCTTCCGGCGAGCGTCCCTGCTTGTTGTCCGCGCTCTGGAACGCCACGTCGGCCGCATCGGGAACATAGAATTCGTCGGCCATCACGGAATACCGGCCTGATATCTCATTCACCCGCGCCGTGCGGTGGCGGATCCATTGGCGCGCAACGAAGATCGGCAGCTTCATATGAAACGTGAATACGACCTGTTCGAATGGCGAGGTATGTTCGTTGCGCAGCAGATAATTGATCAGACCCTTGTCCTGACGGTAGGTTTTCGTTCCCGCGCCGTAGGAAACGCGCGCCGCCTGCACGATCCGCCCGTCGTTGCCCATATAATCGACCAGCCGCACAAAACCCTTGTCGAGAACCGGAAATTTCCTGTCCAGGATCTTCTCCGCGGCCGGGGAAAAAGTATGGGGCATGCTCGGTCCTTTCGTGCGGGTTGGATGGTTATTTGGAAAATACAATCTTTGCGGCCATGATTTGCGCAGGCCGAGTCAGCTATACTTATTTTATTCATATGCCTATGAATTCCCATGAAAGCATAGATAAAAGAAGCCTTGCGCTTGCCCGAGCGGTGGCGGCTAAAATCGATGCGGACCCGCGGCATCATGGCCTTGCGCATGCGCGCAAGGTCTGTTCGCGCTGGCTTAAAAAAGATCCGCAGCCGGCGCTTGAGGAATGGCGTGACCTTCTTAAGAAAAACTGGAAGAAGGTCAGATCGGTGCTTCTTGACGATAGCGAACATGGGCGCCGGCTTCGCCAGAGTGATCCGTTTTGCGGGATTCTCACCCCTCGGGAACGCTGGACGATTTATCGGAGGTTTCGCCAGTATGAAACGTCGCGATCTTGAGCATATTATCCGCGCGGCCGGCAGCATCGTGCAATCCGATACCATCGTGATTATCGGGAGCCAATCCATATTGGGCGCTTATCCCGATCCACCCGCGGAATTGACCACATCGCAGGAAGCGGATGTCTATCCCGCGGCCGATCCCGAAAAAGCCGACCTTATCGACGGCAGCATTGGAGAAATGTCGCTTTTTCATGAGCAGTTCGGCTATTATGCCCATGGAATAGGGACCGCGACCGCGGTGCTCCCGAAGCATTGGATGACGCGCGTCATTACTATTGTCAATGAAAACACGCGTGGAGTAAAAGGATTATGCCTGCATCCGGCTGATTTAGCCGTCAGCAAGCTCGCTGCCGGGCGGGAACGCGACCTCGCATTTGTGAAGGCATGCCTGAAACACAAACTGGTGTCAGCCGCGGCCATCGAAAAGCATTCCAAAGAACTTTCCCCCGATATGAAAAAAGCGGTCATCCAGCGACTATCCCGAACGACCGCCTCCTGATTAACCGCGCCGCGTTTCCATCAATACCGGTAATGGTCCGCCTTGTACGGCCCGTCCACCGGCACGCCGATATAGTCGGCCTGCTTTTTGGACAGCCGGGTGAGCCTGGCGCCCAGTTTGTCTAAATGCAGGCGAGCCACCTCTTCATCGAGCTCTTTGGGCAGGCGATATACGCCGATCTTGTAGGATTCGCGCTTTTTCCACAAATCAATCTGCGCCACGGTCTGGTTGGTGAAGCTGTTGCTCATCACGAAGCTGGGATGTCCGGTGGCGCAGCCCAGATTGACAAGCCGGCCCTCGGCGAGCAAATAGATGCAGTGCCCGTCCGGAAAAATGTACTTGTCAACCTGCGGCTTGATATTGACGCGCTTGATGCCCGCGTAATTATTGAGCTTGTCAACCTGGATCTCATTATCAAAGTGCCCGATGTTGCAGACAATGGCCTGGTCCTTCATTTTCGCCATGTGCTCGACGGTGATGATTTCGCAATTGCCGGTCGCGGTCACGTAGATGTCGGCATACGGCAGCGCGTCTTCCACCGTGGTCACGCGATAACCGGCCATGCACGCCTGCAGCGCGCAGATGGGATCGATTTCCGTCACCCACACCTGGGCCTTCTGGCCGGCAAGCGAATCGGCCGAACCCTTGCCCACATCACCATAGCCGCACACCAGCGCGATCTTGCCGGAAATCATCACATCCATGCCGCGCATGATGCCGTCCACCAGCGAATGGCGGCAGCCGTAAATATTATCAAATTTCGATTTGGTCACCGAATCGTTTACATTGATTGCAGGAACCAGGAGATTCCCGGCCTGTTCCATCTGGTAAAGGCGATGCACGCCCGTGGTCGTCTCCTCCGACACGCCTTTCCATTCCTTGACAATATCGTGCCAGATCGCGGGCTTCTTCTCGTGGACCTGCTTGAGCAGCTTTTTAATCACCTCTTCTTCATGACTCGACGAAGCAGAGTTGACCCATGCGTCCCCGTTTTCGAGTTCATAACCTTTATGGATCAAAAGCGTCGCGTCGCCGCCGTCGTCCACGACCAGTTGCGGGCCCTTGCCGCCCTGGTGCATGAGCGCCTGAAAGGTGCATGCCCAGTAATCTTCGAGCGATTCGCCTTTCCAGGCGAACACCGGCGTGCCTGCCCTGGCGATCGCGGCCGCGGCATGGTCCTGCGTTGAAAAAATATTGCACGAGGCCCAGCGCACATTCGCTCCCAGCGCCTTGAGCGTTTCGATGAGCACGGCGGTCTGGATGGTCATATGCAGCGAACCGGTGATGCGCACGCCCTTGAGCGGTTGCTCTCTGGCATATTTCGCGCGCACCGACATCAAGCCCGGCATCTCTTTTTCGGCGATTTCGATTTCCTTGCGGCCCCAATCGGCCAGATTGATGTCCGCGACAAGATTCGGCAATGGGTCCCAGAGATTGATATGCGGTGCCATAGCGCGTGCTACTCCTTAATTGAGGGTGAATGATCTTTGCCGGACATCTAAAATAGATTCTCCGGCTTTCGCTGGACAATCGATGCGGGATCAGGTCCATAGAATGCGGCGATGGCGGACCACGCGCGGCAGCAGGCGTGCGCTTAATCCTAGCAGCGGGAGTATCGGGAAGGTGAACGGCCGCGAACGGTCGATGCGCGTACCGAACAGCGCGGAGGCGCTCGATGCAAGCGACGTCAGTTCCGCATCCGACATGCCGATGAAGATCTCCTTGAATAGCGCGAAAATCTTCTGCTGCCTGCGCTGCGTGCGCGCCCAGATGCGCGAATACCGCTCCGGCTTCCCATCGAGCATGCATTGCACCGCCAGGTCCGCGGCCTCCAGGGTATTCATGATGCCGCCGGCGGTAAGGGGATTGACCTGGCGCGCGGCATCGCCGACAACCAGCACATTCCCGCGAGTCAACAATCGCGGACACACCATGATCGGCGCGCACCCGGTGATCAAATGCGACCGTTTCGCGCCGGGGAGATACCGGTCGCAGAAACGGTCCAGCAATTCCCCTGCCTTGGGGACGCTGCGGGGACAGCCGTAGACAATGGCGCCAACGGAAATTTCGCCCGCGGACTTCGGGAACACCCAGATATACCCTTGCTGAATAATCGATGCGCCGCAGAAGAAATGCAGCATTCCGTCGTTGCAGAAATCCGACGCAACCCGATACTGGGCCGCGCTTGACGCATCATGCAATGACAGCGGCCCGGTGATTCCCGCCCACTGACCGATCCTGCTCTCCGGGCCGTCGGCGCCGATGAAGAACCCGGCTTCAATGACCCGGTTGTCATCCAGCACAACCCCGCTGAAGCAATCGCCCTGCCCGCGCAATCGAACGGCC
>Ga0315289_10007089_pt1 | contig 16409 bp, 13 predicted proteins | sample YL17G11_40_MG_FD_203452 | JGI IMG/M metagenome (GOLD analysis project Ga0315289, IMG submission 203452) | Sediment microbial communities from Yellowstone Lake, YNP, Wyoming, USA - YL17G11_40 | ecosystem: Environmental > Aquatic > Freshwater > Lake > Sediment | place: USA: Wyoming | collected... | reverse complement strand
GAGCCCGGCCGCCCCCGGCCGGGGAATCTCGGGGACACGGGCGAGGGCGCCTGTGCTCCACGGGATGGAGCCCGGCCGCCCCCGGCCGGGGAATCTCGGGGACACGGGCGAGGGCGCCTGTGCTCCACGGGATGGAGCCCGGCCGCCCCCGGCCGGGGAATCTCGGAGACACGGGCGAGGCGCCCGTGCTCCATTCGGTTACCGCAGCACGAACAGCCGCACTAGGGCGGCGGTGACCAGCACTGCCCCCAGCAGGCCCATCTCCGCACTCGTCCCGCGCGGCATCATCCGCACCGCAACGCCCACCAGCAGCAGCGCGAATAACGTCCGCAGCACGTCGCGCGGCAAAGCTAACGCCAGCTCTGCGCCATAGCGCGCCCCGACCACCGCGCCCACGACCATCACCAGCGCCGCCGCCCAGCTCACTTTGTGCGCGCTCGCGTAAGTGCAGGCGCCCATCAGCGCCGTCGGGATCATCACCGCCAGCGCCGTCCCTTGCGCCATCTGCTGCGTGTACGCGAACGCCACCACCAGCACTGGCACCATGATGATGCCGCCGCCGATGCCCAGCAGCCCGCTCGAGGCCCCCGCGACTCCACCCAGCGCCACCAGGGCGATCACTTTCCATACCGGCAACCCGACCACCGTCATCATCACCCTCCTGCTCTGCCTTCACGCCGCGCGCACGCCGCCCGCGCTCTGCGCGGTGGGCCAGGCGCCTCGCCGGGCCATACAACCCCAGCGGCGCTGCTCCACGCGCGTCGCTTCATGCTGGACGCACGCTGCCCGTCTCGCTCACATCGTAGCCGCCCATTGCGGCAAGCGCTTGCTCAAAATCCCGCGTCCGCAGCACCTTGATAACCGACGCCATGGGCGGTTCTTCCAGCGCCGCAGCCGGCGTCGCCAGCTCGTAGCGCTCCATCGCCAGCGGCACGAAATCCAGCCCCAGCGCCCGCGCCGCCGCGGCGATGCCCGCCCCCGCGTCAGCCGCTCCCGATTGCACGGCGGCGGCGACCGCAAGATGTGTATAAACCTCTCGTTTGTAACCTTCAATGGCGGCCGCGTCCACGCCGGCCCGCCGCAGCTCGTAGTCCAGAAGCACCCGTGTCCCCGCGCCGCGCTGGCGGTTGATGAAACGCAATCCCGGCCGCGCCAGGTCGGCCCACCCCGCCAGGCCCAGTGGATTGCCCGGCGCCACGATCAGCCCCTGCTGGCGCTGCGCCACGGTGACCAGGCTGACCTGGCCCGGTTCAAACAGCCGGCGCACATAGGCGACATTGTAATCGCCAGTCTCCGGGTCGAGCAGGTGGGTCCCCGCAGCGTGGCAGTACCCGCCTTGCAGCGCTTTCAGCCCCGCCTGGCTGCCCACATGAGTCGAGGCCACGAGCATCCCAGGCTCCATGCGCCGCAGCAGGCTGTCGAGCGCATCCAGGCTCAAGTCATGGCTGCCCGTGATCAGCGCCGTGTTGATGGGCACGAACTGGCAGCCGGTCAGCTCGCATTCGACCTCCTCGCCCTCTGCTATGCCTTCACTTGCCGCGGGGATGCGCACCATGCCATCTGCCCGCACCAGCGATGTGATTAACCCGGCGCCCCGGCCCAGGGGCACCGCTATCACGCGGTCGCTCACTACTCCGAGCCGCACCCGCACGAACTCCTCGCTGCCCGCCGCCGACGGCACGTCCCGCGACATGACCACCATGCAGGTTTGCACCGGTGGCTGCGGCTGCCCCAGCCAGCGCGCGATCAGCGGCTCCACGAATTGATCGAAACAGATCATCGCCGACACCGGGTAACCCGGAACCCCAATGAAGGGCACCGCATTCACCAGCCCCAGGATCACCGGCTTGCCTGGCCGTATCGCCACCCCATGCACCACCACCTCGCCCAGCCCCAACAGCGCCGGCGCGGTATAGTCGCGGCTCCCCGCTGATGCGCCCGCGATCATCATCACCGCATCACATCCCCGCGCCGCTTCCCTGATCGCTCGCCGCAGCGCCTCGAGATCATCGGGCACAATGTCCCAGCGCACCGCCTCGCATCCGCGCTCCGCCAGCAGCCCCCCAAGCAGATATGAGTCGAAATCCACGATCTGCCCGGCGGCCGCCTCCGCGCCCGGCGCCACCACCTCGCCGCCTGTCGGAATGACGGCCACCCGCGGCTTGCGCAGCACCGGCGCCTCCATCACTGCGCCCGCGATGAGCGCCGCCACATCCACCGGCCTTATCATATGCGCCTCGGGCAGGATTATCTCCGTCGCCACTACATCTTCGCCCGCCGGCCGCGTGTTGTCCCAGGGCGTGACCGCCGCCGTTATTTCCACTTCGTTGTTCAGCACTGCAATATCTTCAATCTTTATCACCACGTCGCGCCCCTCGGGCAGGGCGTCGCCGGTGTTGATATACTCAGCTTCATCGGGGAGCCGCAGGCGCTTGGGCGATGCTTCACTTGCTCCCACAGTGGCTGCGGCGGTGACCGCGATGCCGTCCATCGCGGCGGCATGGTAATGAGGCGACGAGCGCAGCGCCCGCACCCCCGCGGCGGTGATGCGCCCCTGGGCCTGCATGACGCTCACGGTCTCAGCGCACACCCGGCCCACGCCGGCGCCGTCCAGCGCCCGCCGCCACCGCTCGTGCGCTTGCGCCAGGGAGAGGATGGTGGGCTGCGGTTTACGCGCCACCGCGGTCCCCTCCCTCCAGCAGGGCGATCTCCACTTCCTCCCCCGCGCGCACCACTTCTGTTTCCGGCGGGAGATGAAGAATACCGTCCGCGCTCACCAGGGTCGAAATCATCGCCGACTTGCCGAGCACCGGCGTCGCATGCCACTCCTGCCCCCGCCTCTCCAGCCGCACACGGAAGTAATCAGAGCGACCGGGGCTGGACCCCAAGTCCCGACCCAGAATCGCTCGTATCGTGCACGGCGGCGCCGGCGGCTGGCCCAGCATCCGCCGCATCGTCGGTTCGACCACCAGACCGAATACCATCAGCCCCGACACCGGGTGCCCGGGCAGGCCGAAGACCGGTTTGCCCTCGGCGACCGCGATGATTGTCGGCTTCCCCGGCCGGATGTTCAGCCCTCGCGTCAGTATTCCCGGCGCGCCCAGGCTCGCGATGGCCTGGGGCGCCAGGTCCTCGGCTCCAACCGAGCTCCCGCCGGACACGCAGACGATATCCGCGCGCGCAAGCGCGTCCCGCAGCGCCGTGGTCAGCTCCTCCAAGACATCGCGCACGATGCCCAACCGCAAAGGCTCGCCCCCGGCTCGCTTCACCGAGGCCGCGAGGCTCCAGGAGTTAAGATCGCGAATCTGCCCTCCCCCAGGCTGCCCATCGGCGGGCACGATTTCGTTGCCCGTCGAGAGCACCGCTACCAGCGGCCGCCGCCGCACCGCCACCCGAAGTATCCCCAGCCCCGCCAGCGCCCCGATCTCAGCCGCGCGCAGCGCCCGCCCGGCGGGAATCAGCTCCGCGCCCAGCGCCACATCCTCCCCGACACCGATCACATTCTCGCCCGCCGCGGCGGCGCGCCGCACCTCGATCTCCGCCATATCCCACTTGCGCGTGTACTCCACCATCACCGCCGCATCAGCGCCCTGCGGCAGCATCCCCCCGGTGGGTATCCACATCACTTCGCCTTCACCTAGCGCCGGCTGCGGCGCTTCGCCCATGCGCACCTCGCCCACCATTTTCAGATACGCCGGTGCGCTCTCGCTCGCCCCGTGGGTATCGGCGGCGCGCACCGCATAGCCGTCCACAGTGGAGCGCGCAAACGGCGGCAGCGGCTCTGGGCTCAACACCGGCTGCGCCGTTACCCGCCCGAGCGCCTCCGCCAGATTCACTTCCTCAACTGGCAGAGATGCGGGGGGCAAATGCCGCTCCAGCTCTCCCCAGGCCTCGGCAATGGTGTGCAGTTTCCAGATCTTGCTCACATTCGCCAACCTTGCGCTGGCTGCGCGGGCGCGCTGCTTTCCGACCCTGCAATAGCCTGGAGCGCGGGCGTTTGCCGCGACCCCGTGGAAAGGGCCCTCGCCTGCGCCCCGGCTTTCGCCGGCGAGTATATCATAACAACATGACAAAAGCGCTTGCCCGGCAAGAGGATTCGGCGCACACGGGCAGAAATGCGAGGCGGCTAAGTTGATCTGACTGAGGCATGATTCACGACCTTGGCTGTGCAGTGGGCGTTCACCATTGGCTCGTGAATGATGCGCCAGCAAGCGAAGGGAGGGCAGCTTACCATGGGAAAGGCGCTCATCATCTTGATCGGCTTGATCTTCATCGTCGTCGGGATCTTGCTGATTGTGGCGTGGCGGCAGGCGGTGCTCATCGCCATCGAGGCCATGATCGCCTTGGGCTTTGTAATCGTTGGCCTGGGGATGCTTGCCTTCGGCATCAGCGAGATTCGCAGCGCGGCTGAGGAACGACGCCTTGCCGCCGAGGTCGAGGCCACACCGCCCCCGCCGCCAGTATCGCCCGCCGAGTCCGAGAAGAAGCAGGGGTAAAGCCCTCGGCCTCAGTTTCGGGCTTCGCGGCGCGTGGCCCTGTCATCGCCGCTGCGCTCGGCGCTCTTCGCGCCCGCTTGAAGCAAGCCAGCGCAACGCGAGAAGCTGCTCCGCAGAAGACTGCCGGTCCCATGTGAAGCGCGCAGCCACCAACAGGTGGCTGCGCATAGCTCTTAACCTGGCTCCCCTTGCTTCCACCACCGCCGCCCGACGGACCGCCATGCCATTACACCGGCCCGTGCCTGGGGCGCCGGATGCCCGTCGCGGCGTTAGACTCCCAACCAAGCTCTCAGCTCGCCGTCGGTGGCGCCCCGGTGGGCGAAGTATGCGCGCCCGCGAGCTTGACCAGCTCGCCGAACGCCACCGCGTCGCGCACCGCCAGGTCGGCCAGCATCTTGCGATCAATCTCGACCCCGGCCTTGCGCAGCCCCTCCGCCAGCCGGCTGTACGTCATCCCGTGGCTGCGCGCCGCGGCGTTGATGCGCGCCACCCACAGCCGCCGGAAATCCCGCTTGCGCTGTCGCCGGTCGCGGTAGGCGTAAGCCAGGGCGCGCATCCGCGTTTCCTTCGCCAGCCGGATCCAGCGATGGCGCGCCCCCCAGTATCCCTTCGCTTGCGCCCTGATCTTCTTATGGCGCTTGTGTGCGGCAACGCCTTTTTTCACTCGAGGCATGATGTTCTCCTGATGCTGCGCCTTACCCTCGGACCGGGGCCGTTCGCGCGCCCAGCGAATCGGGCACGTGGCGCCGCGTTTTCAAGTGAACGTGGCGCCGTCCGCTAAAGACCACACGCTCTGCTCACTTGCCCCCGTACGGCAACATGCGTTCCACGCGATTCGCGTCGCCCCCCGTCACCTGGTGCGGTCGCTGCAACCGCCGCTTGCGCGCCGCGCTCTTGCGCGTGAGGAGGTGGCTCTTGTGCGGGCTCCGGGCCATCACCTTCCCCGTGGCGGTGAACCTGAAGCGCTTCGCCGCCGACTTATGAGTGCGCAACTTAGGCATCGAACCGATCTCCTATAATAGTCGAAGTCCGAAGTTCGTGGTTCGCAGTCCGAACGCGTTCCACCGCAGGCTGCAACCCCCGTGCCTCGGACCCCGTACCTCGGACCTCGGACCGCTTGCCCTACTCGGCCTTCTCGCTCTTGGGCGCGATGATCATGGTCAGCATCCGCCCCTCCAGCCCCGGCGCGCGCTCCACTTGCCCGACATCGCTCGCGCCTTCCGCCAGCTTCGCCAGCACCCGCTGCCCGAACTCCGGATGCGTCATCTCGCGGCTGCGAAACAGCAGGTTGATCTTGACCTTGTCGCCCTCCCCCAGCAGCCGCCGCAAGAGCTTGAGCTTGACCTGGAAGTCATGATCATCAATGCGCGGCCGGATGCGAATCGCGCGCATCTCCACCGTCTTTTGTTTCTTGCGCGATTCCCGGTCGCGCTTCGCCCGCGCGTACTTGTATTTCCCGTAATCCATGATGCGGCAGACCGGCGGGCTGGCGTTCGGCGCCACCTCGATCAAGTCCAACCCCTTCGCCATCGCCATCTGCAACGCTTCGCGCGTCGCAACGATGCCGGCCTGCACCCCGCTCTCATCCACGAGCCGCACCTGCGCAACGCGGATCGCTTCGTTGACCCGAAGGTCTCTTCTGTCGATTGTGCTCTCACCTCTGTCGGCCGGCAAGTCTGGTTCGCCGCCCCCTGCGGCGCCGGCCTACCACGTCCGCGAGTATAACAAAACACCCCGCCACTGTCAAACAAAACGGAGTGTCAATGCGCAGCGTTGATTTCCGCTTCTCCCCGATGACCGGCCCTTCAGCGACATGGCAGCGCGCGCCGTTCGATGCAGTTCACCCTGAGCAGCGCCAAGGGGCAAGCCCCGCCTGCCGCCTGCCGCCTGCCGCCTGCCGACTTCGACCCACGGTTGAGCCGTCGGCGCTACCCCTCCCCTCCCCGCAGCGCCTGCCAGTATTCGTCGGTATTCCCGAAACTCCCTACCAACCGGCCGTTTTGCAGCACCTCAAAGGGCTGATCTACCCACAAGTGCCCGCCGGACGGACCGGTCGCTTGCCCGACCCCCAATCGCAGCGCGCCTCCCCCTGTGCCGCGCACGGTCCAGTTGGCGCAGATTATGCCCCCGGTTAGCGATTCCTCGCCCCCTGGTCCGGGCTTCGCGCCTTGAAATGAGATCTCCGCCGGCTGCATGCCGGGCCTGAGCCCGATCTCCATTCCCGGGCGCAGGTCGAACGGACAGTAGCGCAGCAACCGGCTGATGCCCTCCGGCTGCTCTGGCGGTGCCGTTTCTGGCTGGGGTTCGCTAGACTCCTCCGCAGCGCCGGTGCCTGATGCCTCCGTCTCGGGCGGCGAGCCCTCGACTAAGCCGCCCGGCCTCACGATCCAGCCGGGAAGAGTCAATTCGTTCCCTGCCTGCCCCGCACCCGGTTGCTCGGGGGCCGGCGCCGGTTCTCCTTCCGCGCCTTGCGCTGGCTCAGCCTCGGGCTGCTCGTAACCACCAGCACCAGGCGTGATCACCGACGGCGGCAGCGCACCGGCAGAGGCCATGGGGGCAGCGGATCCCTCCGCCGCCATTGCTCCCACCGCCGGCTCGGCGCCGGTGGGAGTCGGCGGCTGCGCGCGGCTGGTAGAAGCGGCAACCGAGGTCCCCGCCGGTCCGCGCGGCCCGAAGCGCGTATGCGTCAACATGAACACCAAGACCCCGATGGCGATGATTGCGAACGCGCTGGCTCCGATCAGCTCCGTGCGCGTCCGGGGTCGGGGGCGCTGCGCGGGGCGGCTCGCCTGTTCATCGTTTTGGCCTTGAGCTTGCGCCGGAGTGTTTTGGCCTTGACCTTGCGCCGGCCGCCCTTTTGCCGGAGAACCGCATTGCGGGCATGTGGTTTCATCCGCTTCCAGGACATATCCGCACTCTGGGCATGTCGGCATTGGTCCCTCCCCCTTACGGCGACCTCCTAAAGGGCCGCCTCAAGTCGCTCTGGCTGCGGGCGAAATCAGTCTGCCCTGCCCTTGAATCTCCGAATCGGTGAGGGGATTCTCCGGATCGCGGCACAAGTCCTGTGCGCTGCCGGCTACTCCGGCGCCCGTCCCGCAATGATGATATCCGCCGCGCTCGCCGGGTTCGTCGGCGACCAGTAGTACGGGAAGCTCAGCCGCGCCTCGCGCCCGCCCCGGGTGTAGTGGTGCAGCGCCAGGCCGAAGCGCGACACCAACCCCTCCGGAATCGGCCCCCCTACTTTCACGCTGCCCTCGAAGGTGTAGCCGGCGATGCGGCGCGAGTCCTCCTTGGCCCCCGTCTCCGGCCGCGCGTAAACCCGCCCGATCACAAGCTCCGCAGGCTTGCTCCGGCCTTTGCGGTCCGTCACCGTCTGATAGCCGGGCAGCAGCGTGACCCTGAACGAATACATGGCAACGCCCAGCTCGATCCAATCCGCCCCCACGTAGGAGGTCACGGTGGACGCCTCCACCGATGGGTCGTAGAGCCGCCCCGCGAAATACACCGCCCCCGCATCCCACATCAGATACGCCGTGCCCTCGATGCCCGCGCCCGGCTTCTCGTATGCCGATGGCCGCAGCTCCATGGGCATCGCTGACGCCCAGTCCTTCAAATCACCGTCAACACTGACCCCGGGCGCGGCCGCCCGCCGCAGCTCGTAGCGCTTAACCACGTCGAACAGCGTCGGCTTCAACCGCGCCCATGACGCCTGCATGTAGAGACGTTCATTGGTCTCCCTGATGCCCCTCACCAGCGGCGCCTCCTCCTGGCCGCCAGCGCCGATCACTGCTTCGCCACCAGCGCCCGCCCTGTCATCAAAGTGACCCGGCCACGAATAGCCGACCACAAACGCTTGCTTCGCCAGCTCCTGGATCCGCGACTGGTAGGCCGTCGCCTCCGCCTCAGCCTCAGCTTCCACATTGGATGAGGTTTTCTCCCCGGCTCGCCCCCCGCCGGCGCCAGCCGGCGCGCCGGTTCCATCCGCGCCTCCCTGGGAGCCGGCGCCGGGCCCAGGTTGGTCGCTGCCTGGGGTAGTCGCCCCCAGCGGAGCCACCAGCAGCGGCAGCCCCGAATCACTACACATCTGAGTCATCACCTCCGGCGTCAGAGCTGGCCCCCCAGCGATGGACACCACGTCCATTCGATTGCCCATCGCCGCTAGCACCTCCGCTCCCGGAGGTCGCGCAAACCGACAGCCAAGCACCAGGTGATGTGGATCATGCGAGCGAATCGCCTCGCTCGCGACCGCGAAATAGCGCCCCGCGATGAGGCTCATCAGCGCCGCGCGGTCGCGGCTCACCGCGTAGCCCTGAAACCGCGCGCCCGGTTTCAGCTCGCGCATCTCCAGTAGTTGGTCGAACGACTCGAGCGACAACCCCCAGGCGCGGTTGAAGCCCTCCAGCTTGTCGTCATACAGCCGCCTGATCTCCGCCACCAGCGCTCGCTTGCCTGGCGCGTCGCCAGGCAGCGCAAAGAAGGCGTCGGCGAGGTCCCCCGGGCCATCGGCGCGCCATTCCAGCGCGTCATCGGTGAAGTAGCCGAGCAGCCACGGGTTGTCGGCATGCAGGGAGCAGACGTTGCTCGCGATCTCGCCGGCAATGCGCTCGAACCGCGGATCGAAGACCTCGGGGAAGCTGCGTCCTCCGACATTGGCGCCCGCCTCCATTGTCGGCTTGCTCAGGTTGAGCAGCACCGTGTACGCCATGCCCTCGCCGCGCAGGTCCTCCGGGCACTGCGGCCCCAGGGTGTTGAGCCCCCATCCGCTCAGCCGCCGCCGCCGCTCGATCGGGTTCTCTCCCGGCTCCAGCGCGACCACCTCCACCCCTTTCGACAAGAAAGCGCTGCCCGCCGGAGTCACAAACCACCACCGGTCGCGAATCTTCTCCAGGCCGAAGAACCCGGTCTTGCGCCCCCATATTTCCGGCCAGCCGCCGTACTCGTCGAGGCCCGCTGCCGCCCCGCATACCGCGAGCACCAGGAGCATCGCCGCGGTCGCTCGGTAACCCGTCTTCATGTGCAGTTGCGCTTCCCGCTATCTTGTTCCATGACCACCCGTCGGAAACTATGCCATGCGCAGAGACCTGGAGTCGCAAATCCCTCCATACGGAGTCAAGGGAGGAGAGCCAAAGGCTTGCCCCTTCGCCTCGCTCAGAGCCTGCCCTGAGGAAGCCGAAGGGGCAAGCTCTGAGCGTCGCCGGAAGGATACCGCCCTGCTGCCCTGAAAACCGCCTTCACACCCAAGCTTCGACGCGCCCGATGTGACCAATATTCGCGCGCAGGCCGCCCCCGTCCTGCTCTCCGGGGCGGAGGTGACGCAGGCGCCGGCGGCGAAGGAGGGAGACATGTCGGTTCATTCTGGCGGCGGGGTTTCCAAACTCGCGATTCACGGCGGCGAGCCGGTGATTGCCCAGGGCGCGGTCCGCCCCTGGCCGCACGTCACCGACCAGGATCGCGCCGCGGTCGCTGAGGTCCTGCGCGACGGCGACATGGGCGCGCAGCGCGAGCTCCAGTTCAAGGCCTTGGCCGAGGAGTGGGCGCGCTACATGGGCGTCGCTTACGCCATCCCCTGCAACAGCGGCACCGCCGCCCTGCACATGGGTGTCGTCGGCGTCGGCATCGAACCCGGCGACGAAGTTATCTGTCCCGCCTTCACCTACTGGGCCACCGCCGCCGCGGTGCTCCATCATAACGCCATCCCGGTTTTCGTGGACATCGAGCCGCGCACCTGGACCATGGATCCCGCCCAGCTCGAAGCGCGCATCAGTGACCGCACCCGCGCTATCATGCCCGTTCACATCCACGGCATGCCGGCCGATATGGACCCCATCCTCGAGGTGGCGCGCAAGCATAACCTCGCCGTCATCGAGGACGTCGCCCAGGCCCATGGCGCCCGCTACCAGGGCCGCCTCTGCGGCGCCATCGGCGATGCCGCCGGCTTCAGCCTCCAGGCCTCAAAGCTCCTCACCACCGGCAGCCACGGCGGAATCTTCACCACCAACGACGAGCTCATTCACAAGCGCGCCGCCCTGCTGGAGTATCTCGGCGAGCTGGTCATCCCCGGCCGCGAGGGCCGCCAGCAGGAGTACAATGCCTACGGCCTCGGCTGGATGTATCGCGGCGACACCCTCGGCCAGGCCTTCGCCCGCAGCCAGTTGCGCCGCCTCGACGAAAACAATGCCCGCCGCATCGAGAACTGTCACCTGCTCACCCGGCTCCTGCGCGGCGTGCCCGGCATCGAGACGCCACATGTGCCCGAAGACCGCACCTGCGTTTTCTACACTTACGTCCTCAATGTCTCACCTGAGCCGTTGGGCCTCGGCGTCGAGGCTCCCGTCTTTCGACAGAAGGTGGAAGCTGCGCTGCGCGCTGAGGGCGTGCCCGTCGGTCGCTGGCAGCGCATGGCGGTGCCCGCCCAGGATGTTTTTCAGAAGCGCGTCGGCTATGGCAAAGGCTGCCCCTGGCATTGCCCTCACGCCCGCCCCGTCGAATATCATGTGGCCGATTACCCGGTCACCAATTCCTTCGTCGCCACCAACCTCTACCTCCACGGCATCTGGCCGCCCAATGGCTCCGACCTTATGCGCGCTTTTGCCGACGCCGTCATCAAGGTGATGTCCCAACCGGATGCAGTCCTTGCTATCGAGAGCGAGCCCGAATGAAGACCATCGAGGGTGAGCCCCAATGAAAGCCGGCGCCTGCGAACTTGACATCACGCCCGCCCCGGGCGGTGAAGTCCCCGGCCAGTGGCTGCGCCGCATCGCCAGCCATGCGCGCGATCAGCTCGCGGTCTCCGCCCTCGCCGTCGAGTCACAGGGCCGCCGCGCCGCCCTCGTCTCCTGCGACGTCCTCTCGCTCAAGAATCGCATCATCGCCGAGCTGCGCGCCCGCCTTTCTTCACTTGTCGAGCCTCAATATCTGCTGCTCGCCGCCACCCACGCCCACACCGGCCCCCCGGTCTGCGATGCGCTCGGCAGCCGTTCTGACGACAGGTGCATTCAGGCCCTCACCGCTGCTATCGAGCAGGCCGTCGCCACCGCCTTCGCACGCCTCGAACCCGCGCGCCTCGCATGGGCCACCGGGCCGGCGCCCGACTTCGCCTTCCCGCGGCGCTGGCGCATGGCCGATGGCGCCGTCCAGATGCACCCGCGCAAGAACGACCCCAACCTGGTCGAACCCGAGGGCGAGGCCGACGATACCCTGACCACCCTTCGCATCTCCCGCCCCGACGGCTCCACCATCGCGCTCTGCATCAACTTCGCCTGCCACGCAACCTTCGTGGGCGGCGCGCAGTTCTACTCCGCGGACTATCCGGGCGTGGTGCGCCGCGCGGCGCAGAAGACGCTCGGCGGCGATGTCGCCATTCTCTATTTCAATGGCCCGTGCGGCGACATTGGCAATGATGATGTTACTGACCGCAGCCAATCCCGCTACGGCGAGGAGCCAATGGAGCGCATCGGCGCGCAGCTCGCTGCCCGCGCCCTCGGCTGTGCTGCGGGTGCGCAGCCATCCGCGACCAGTGATCCGACCATCGCCGCCGCTCGCGACGTGATACGGGCTGCGGTGCGCGAGGTGCCCCAAGCCGATCTGCGCAAGGCCGAACAGTGGGCGGTCGGGCGATCACTTGATGAGGCGCCGCAGACGGTGGACGAGATCAAGCTGCGGGAGCTGCTCATCGTCGAGGCCGAGCGGCGCGCTCATCCCTATCTGGACATCGAAATCTCCGGCCTGCGCCTGGGCGACGGCGCTCTGGTTGCGCTGCCGGGCGAGATCTTCGCTGCCATCGGCCGCGACATCCGCGCCGAGTCGCCCTTCCCCAATATCGCGCTGGTGGAACTGGCCAACGGCTGCTACGGCTATGTGCCCACCGCCGCGGCCTTCGCCGGCGGCGGTTACGAGACATGGCTTTGCCGCTCCAGCCGGCTCGCACCCGACACCGCTGCGCAAATGGTCGCTGCCGGACGCCGGGTTCTCGCCTGCCTGGCCGAGCAATGCGGCCGCGCAAAGGCAAAGCGATGAGAAGCAGAACAGCGGCCGCCGCGCTTGTCGCGCTGTCCATGTTCGTCCTGTCGCCTAGCCATTACGTCGCCGCAGTCTCAGCGCCCGATAGCTCCCCCGGCGCCACCGCGGAGGCTACTTCCACCATGCTCAGCTCATCCGCCATCTTAAGCAAGGCCGATGAACTCGCGCGCTTGCACGACGAGCTCTCCGCTCTCCTCCGGCAAGGCGAGGAACAGGGCCGACGCCTGGCCTATCCCCGCGCGACCAATGAAATCGCGCGGCGCTTCATCGGTTACATTAAGTCTGATGTTGATGAACGCCGCCTGGAGATCAGCGAGTGGAATGCCGATTGCCTGCTCGGCTCCTGCCGCCGCGCCATCGAGGAGGCCCAGCAGTGCCTCGCCGATCCCAGCCGCGAACTGCTGGTGCCAGAATATGACCTGCGCGACTTGCGCGTACGCGACGGCTCCTTTTACAGCGGCGAGCATCCCGTCTTCCTGTTCGGCTCCGGCTTCTGGGGCACCATCGCAGATGACCTGCCCAACCTCGGCGAGATGGGCTTCAACTTCGTGGAGCAAGAGATGGGGCCAAGCTCGGTCGTCGTCGGCCCCGATCAATACACCGGGGAGAATATCCGCCACTTCGAGGGCGTGCTTGACCGCGCCGCGGAGCATAACGTTAAAATAGACTTCCTGCTTTCCACCCACTACTTCCCCGCCTGGGCCTTCGATGCGTTCCCCGACACCAGCCTCCAGCGCCACGGCGGCGAGGGCGGCTTCATCGGACAGTGCCTGGAGCACCCCGTCTCGCGCAGAATCGCCGAGCAGTGGCTGCGCGCTTTCATCCCCCGCATCAAGGACAAGCCCGCCCTCCACAGCTATATCCTTGCCAACGAGCCGCTCTATGTCTGCTACTGCGATTACTCGACCCAGTGGTTTCGCGATTGGCTCGAGTCGCGCTACCGATCTTTGGCAGCGCTCAACCAGGCGTGGGGAACCGCGCTCTCGTCATGGGACGAGGTGATCCCTCCGCGCAAGGCCGATGCCGCGGGCCGCCCCATGTGGTTCGACTGGTGCCGCTTCAATCAGCGCCGCTTCACCGATTACTTCGTGTGGATGAAGAAAATCATCCGCGACATGGATCCCAATCATCCCCTCCATATCAAAGTCATGAACTGGACGATCTTCGACGAGGGCGGCTTTCGCCTTGGCATTGACCGCGAGGACTTGCTGCTGCGCGCCGAGGACCAGGTCTCCGGCTGCGATATGGCGATGACCCCAAGCTCAGGCGACCTCGCGCTCAATTTCGGCAGCGGAGCGATGGGATATGACTTCATGCGCTCGGTGTGCCCCGAGCGCCCGGTGGTTGACTCGGAGTGGCACATCATCTACAACGACCCGCGCCTCTACCCCGCGCCCGCCGGCCGCGCCTCGATGTGGATGAGCTGTCTGCACGGCCTCGGCGGCGCCAATGTCTGGGTCTGGGAGCGCGGGCAAGGCGCTTTCGACGATGGCGCCATACTCTATCACGCCGCCTTGCTAGAGGGCCTCGCCCGCTCCGCCCTTGACCTGCGCCGCCTGATGCCCGAGATGACAAAGCTCCAACGCGCGGCGGCGCCCATCGCCTTTTACGTGACCCAGGCATCGCGCTTCGGCACCCGCCAGGAGAGAGAACTGGCGGCCGCCTACATCGGCGCGCTTTTCCTGGGCCGCCCTCTGCGCTTCATCACTGACCGCCAGCTCGCGGCGGGGGAGGCGAAGCGCTGCGAAATCATCATCATCGCCGGCTCGAACTACGCGCCCGATGAAGCCTATCGCGCCCTGGAGCAGTTCGTCCGCGGCGGCGGAACCCTGGTCATCACCGAGGGCGCGCTCGCCGCCGATGAGATGGGACGCCAACGCAAGGGCGCGTCCCTGGTCGGCGGCCGCACCGGCGGCGTGCGGCTGGCTGGCGGGCGCGCGGTGCGGGTGCCCGCGGACATGAAGGCCGAGGAATGGTTTGACAAGCTGGGCAAGGTCGCGGCGCGCGTGCTCCTCCCGCAACGCCTGAGCGCCTACGCGCCCGGCGGCGGCGCGCCCTGGGGTGTGGAAACGCGCGTGGTCGAGGATGGCGGTCGCTTCCTGGTCTATGCGCTCAACCTCAACTCCAAGCCCGCCTCCCTCCGCCTGCGCGCGCGAAACGGTCGCATCAGCAAGGTCACCGATCTCATCTCGAACCAACCGTGCCGCGCCACCATCCATCTCGATCCCTATCAGGTCGCTCTCGTCTCCGTCGCTACCGAATAGCGTTGTAGCACCGCGGAATGCGAACCCGCCACCCCTCTCCCTCTGAGCGAGAGGGCAGGGTGAGGGTGTATCCTGGGATTCTAGTCTCAACAACAGAGGCAGAGGACTGTGCTTAAGCCTAATCCCGATTATCGCCGCCTGCTCAAGGCCATCCGCCGCCAGGGCGAACCCGACCGCGTGCCCCTGGTCGAGCTGCACGTTGACGACCCCATCAAGGCGCTCTTTCTGGGGCGCGGCCCGGGTAACGACTACCTGCGCTGGATCATAGACTTCTGGCACGAGGCCGGCTATGACTATGTCGAGGTCTGCCCAGGCTTTAACATGCCGCGCGCGACTCTGCCGGCCGCCGATACCGGCCTCCACGCCGTCGGCGACCGCCACTGGCTCAAGGAAGAAGGCAATGTGCTCCAGACCATGGCTGACGTGGAGCGCTATCCCTGGCCCAGGCCCAACGAGATAGACTACTCCGCCCTGGAGCGCGCGGCGAAGATGCTGCCCGAGGGCATGAAGATCATCCCCAATACCGCCGGCGTCTTCGAGCATGCCTCCTGGCTTATGGGTCTCACCAGCTTCTCCTACGCCATCCACGACGACCCCGAGTTCGTGGCCGAGGTCTTTCGCCGCGTGGGGGAGCTGCTGGTCAACGTCTTCGAGCATCTCGCGGATATGGACCAGGTCATCGCCCTCTGGCTCGGCGACGACATGGGCAGCAACCAGGCGACCATGATCTCGCCGAAGCTCCTGCGAAAGTACGTCTTCCCCTGGCACAAGCGCCTAGCCGACATCGCCCATCGGCACGGGATGCCGTTCATGCTTCATTCCTGCGGCAATCTGCGGGCCATCGCCGAAGATCTTATCGGCGATGTTGGCATTGACGCCTGGCATTCGCTCCAGCCTAATGTCTATGACATCGCGGAGCTGAAACGCGCCTACCGCGGTCGCGTCTGCCTTATCGGCAACGTGGATGTGGACCTGCTCGCCCGCGGCGCGCCCCAGCAAGTGCGCGAGCGCGTGCGCTGCCTGCTGCGCGAGGTCGCTCCGGGCGGCGGCTTCTGCCTCGGCTCCAGCAACAGCATCCCGACCTACATCCCGGTTGACAACTACCGCGCCATGGTCGAAGAGGGCCTGGCGCGCGGCGGCTATCCGATTTCGGCGTAGGGCGGGGGTCCCTGGGGCCGTCTCACGATTCATCGCGGCGCGCGCAAGCTCCGGGCGCGGGGTCACCCGACCCCGCGAGACTTCGCGGGGGTGTGACCGGGAAAAGTTGGTATCGGGCGCGGGGTCACCGACTGGCTAGGTCTCCGACCGCCACCCCGGTCGCCAACGGCGACCTAGGGGCCCGCGAGATTTCGCGGCTCGCCTGCAGCGAGTGAACCTCAGGCCTTCGACTTCGCTCAGGGTCAACTTCGCCGCGCCCAACATGGTATGGGCGCAGAGTTATCCCTGGGCGCGGGGTCACCCGACCCCGCGAGGTTTCGCGGCTCGCTTGCAGCGAGTGAACTTCAGCCCTTCGACTTCGCTCAGGGTCAACTTCGCCGCGCCCAACATGGTATGGGCGCAGAGTTATCCCTGGGCGCGGGGTCACCCGACCCCGCGAGATTTCGCGGCTCGCCTGCAGCGAGTGAACCTC
>Ga0315289_10007088_pt1 | contig 16410 bp, 19 predicted proteins | sample YL17G11_40_MG_FD_203452 | JGI IMG/M metagenome (GOLD analysis project Ga0315289, IMG submission 203452) | Sediment microbial communities from Yellowstone Lake, YNP, Wyoming, USA - YL17G11_40 | ecosystem: Environmental > Aquatic > Freshwater > Lake > Sediment | place: USA: Wyoming | collected... | reverse complement strand
TCCTGAGGGAAGGGAGGATTGAAGGTTGCGGTTCCGTCTTTGAAGAAATCATCAGCGATTCCAGACTGGACGGCGAGGTGCGTGTAAGCGTATCGGGTCCAGATGAAGCCCTCTACATGTATACTTCCGGTACTACCACCGGAAGACCGAAAGGGGTAGTACTCACTTATGATAACCTCGACACCTTTCCTGATGTGCTCAATCAGGTGGTGAAAACCAAAGAGGGGGACATCTGGGGGAATGTAATGCCCATGTCCCATATCATTGGCCCTATATTTATCAACGAGGTCGTCCTCCGCGGATCAACGCTGGTAATCTTCGACCAGATGAGACCGGATAAGATTCTGGAAGGGATTGAGAAGTATAAAATCAATTACTTCCAGGGGGTACCACCGATCTTTCAAGCCCTCCTGCGCGTGCCCCATATCGAGAAATACAACACAAAAAGCCTCTGGTGGGTATCCATGTGGGGGACTTCTGTCCCGCTCACGCTTATGAAAGAGTTTCGGGAAAAATTTCCCCACACGATCCCGATCCAGGGGTACGGACTGACTGAAACCTCACCTTTCATTACACTCATTCCCCTGGAATATGCCTTTGACAAGATGGGGAGCATCGGAAGGCCGGTACCTCATGCAGAGGTAAAGATTGTGGATGAAGAAGGGAAAGACCTCCCCAGCGGTGAAGTAGGCGAGATCATCGTAAGGGGGCCCATGGTGATGAAGGGGTATCATAATAACCCGGAAGCCACCAGGGAAAGGATCAGGAACGGACGGCTCTACACCGGAGACCTGGGAAGATTTGATGCTGATGGATTCCTCTACCATCTTGGCCGCAAGGACGACATGATCATCACCGGCGGACTCAACGTCTTCCCTGCTGAGATCGAGAACATCCTCCTCCAGCACCCCATGGTTACAGAAGCCGGTGCAGTCGGCATCCCCGATAAAGACCGGGGCGAGGTGATTAAGGCAGTAGTGACTTTACACTCCGATGCTCCTGTTTCAGAAAAAGATCTCATTGCTTTTTGCCGGGAACGGCTGTCCAGTTGGAAGGTCCCCAGACTGATAGAATTCTCTGATTCCCTGCCCAAGACAAGCAGTGGTAAGGTAGCCAGAAGGCTGCTGGTTTAAGAGCCTGCTATGCCCTCATCATAGAGGGCTGGTTATCAAGTTCAAACCCAGGACTCGACGAGAACTTCTTTACAGAAAAAACCTTGATGAGAACGAAGTGGTAAAATTGGCGCCTGTTTTACTGGCCCAATACATGGGATGTATCCCCATTTTCTCAGGAGCCTTGACCTCCGCCTTGTGCCAGTGCAGTGTGGCGGAGCAACAGGGCACCGACGGCACCGAGCAGGGCTACCCCGGCGGCAAGCAGCATCGCCGGGGAAAGTGACCCGGCAGCGTCCGCTACGGCACCAGCAATACTGGGGCCGGCAGCCTGGCCGATACCCAAAAAGAGGGTGACGAAGCCGAGTCCAGCGGGAGCGAGCCTTGGACCCAGCAGGTCTCCGCACGTAGCCGCCATGATGGCGGGAATACTCCATGCCGACAACCCGAACAGAACCGCGGAAATTGTGAATCCAGGCGGTGAGGGCCAGAGCGCAAACAGGCCAAAGGCAACGGTATGGATGAGATAGACGATGACGAGGGCGCCTTTGCGGCCGATGATGTCCGAGACCCATCCCCAAATCAGGCCACACAGCAGGCTGAGCCACCCCATGAGCATGAACAACCTGCCAGCGGATTCCTGTGTGTATGCTCCCTCTGTGATCAGGTATTTGGTGAAAAAGGTCATGTAGATGATATACGAGAATCCAAAAGCAACGTAGATCAGACCGATGTGCCACACGACCCCCGATTGATAGACGCTTCCCCAGTGGAGTTCACTCGCTCTGGAAGTACCCGGTTCTTCGTTTCCCGTCGATCCCAAGGGGCGGAGCCCGAGGGCCGAAGGCCGGTTGCGCAGGACGGCGAGGGCAAGAACCGCCAGCCCGAACGTTGCGCCCGCGAAAAGAAACCAGCAGACGCGCCAACCGTTCTGACCGTAGGTGGCGAGCATGTGGGGCACCAGGGGACCCACCACCATGAGTCCCAACGAAGAGCCAGTCACGGCAATACCTGCGGCCAGGCCACGGCGACGCTGAACGAACCATGCGGCGAGCAGTCCCATGACCGGCACGTTGCTGGCGCCGCTGCCTATGCCGGTGAGTGCCCGCCACGCCATGGCGGTGGCAAAACTACCTGCGAGACCCGTCAGCAGCATGCCCACTCCCGCCAGCGCCAGTCCAACAGTAATCACGACCCGGGGCCCGTAACGCACCGCCAGGGCACCTCCAGCCACAGACAACGCCATGTATCCCACGAGATTCGCCGTAGCGAGGCCGCCGGCCTGGGTATTATCCAGCCCCAGTCCCGTCTGCATGGCAGGCAGCAGCATGGTGTAGCCAAACCGCGCCAATCCGAGAGCGCCGAAGACTACGAGTGTCCCTACACTAAGGACGACCCACGCGTAGTGGAGCCGCTGGGATTTTTTAGAGTTGGTTGTTCGCATTCGGTAAAGAAGCAAAATGGGGTCAGGTCTTGGGATATAAGTTTTTGCTCTCCAGTTCCTTGACCGTCTTGCTTATCGTAGTATAGTGCAAGTGCAAACGATCTGCAATTTGTTTCAAGGTGTATCCATGACGCATATGTGCCTGGTGGATAATCTCGTTTCTCGCTGCTTTCGTCTTGATTTTGCCTTTCTCGAATAGTTCCCTCAGCGGTGGTCTGCTTGAATAACGCTGCTGCCGGGGAATCTCTTTTACCTTCTCCTTGTCCACCAGCAGGTCTTTGAATTTCTGAACGAAGACATCATCGCCCAACAATACCTGGCCTCTCAATCTGTTCCAGGGCAATCTCTGCTTTGATCCTTCTTCTACAAACTGACGATACCGCTTTTGCGCCTTCCCTCTCTCGCTGCTGAAGACCCCAAGAATCCAATCTGTCGTGAGGAACTCCGGACTTCTCCTGTGCCCGCCTGTTGCTGCATAGCTGCTCCACTGCCATGCCTCCGGTTGTTCGACCCTGCGAACCCTCACGGGATTCAGAACGACATACCGACACAGTTCCAGCAAATGGCTCTCCTTATCAACAAGGATCGCCTTGAATCTCCCCTGAAAAACATGTCCCGGACGTTTATGGTGTCGGTTAAAAAACTGGGTATAGACACCGTTGAGCTGTCGCATGCCGAGGGAGAGATTGGCATCCAGTGTCTCGATTAGTAGGTGGTAATGGTTGTTCATCAGACAGTAGGCATGGCAGAGCCAGTTGTACTTCCTGATAGTTGAACCGAGGATGGTAAGGAACTGCTGCCGATCAGTATCATCTATGAAGATCTTTCTCCGTGCATCCCCGCGGGAGGTGACATGATAGACAGCACCAGGGTATTCAATTCTGAGTGGACGTGCCATGAAAATACCTATAGCAGGTCATAACTGATAAATCAAGACCTGACCCCTTTTCTTCTCCCCTTGTCATCCAGAGGGCTTCGTCGCCCTGGTCTTTTCTTTGTCCACCAGTGGTAGAGACTCTTGATTTCTCGCCACGCCTGCCGGTGTAACCCGTTGGCGTTCCAGTTGATATACCTGTCTGGTTGTTCCTGCTCGACGAAGTCAACGAGCAACTGGAACGCGGCATGGAGAAGGATCTCATCCTTGTCATGCCATCTGTGATCCAGCGTGTGTATCTTAAGAACTTGAACTTGTGCTTTGCTCATCTGATCGCTTGAGAGTGTGGGATGCTGATGCTTTCAATCGCGTCTCCCCGTCGGCCGCGCCAGACGCACCGAACTTAATAAAATAGGTGCCTGTCCCTAGAAAACTGCTGCTTGTTAGCATCTCCTGATCTTTTCAATGGACTCTGCCATCAAATCCTTATTACGTGTATTTTCTTCCAGCCTGAGTGCACGCGTTAGACAAGAGATTGTGTTATTCCTGTCAATAGATCCAATTTCACCAACAGCCCACGCAGACAAAAAACGAACAAAGGGGTCATGGTGTGAGAGGAATTTTAGCAATCTGTGCAGGTTGCCTTGTTGATTTTCACCAAGAAGCGCAAGAGAATAAATGGCGCCAAGTTTAACGGAGTCGTCGGGATCACGGGTCAAGGCATTTAGAGCATAGATGATCTCAGGAGTTCTCTGGCCAAGTTTTCCCAATGTAATAGACAAAAATCTTTTGACGTCGAAACTCTCGTCATTAACAAGCGTCAGGAGTTCTGGTATTGCCACAAGACCTTTAGAACCCAATTTTTGAATCGCCAAAACAGTCTCACCTCGTGTGATCGCATTGCTTGCATCAAGTGCAGCGATAAGAGCATCGAGGTGTGTTAGTGCTCGCACATCAATTTTTTGGGCTACCTCAAAATAGATCTGCCACAAAGGATCATCGCGTTGTTCGAGCAAGGGAGCCAATTTCAGTAAAGCTGGCTTCGCTAAACTTCCATAATTCCCTATCGCAAGGATTGAATAGCCCCTCATGTTAAGTTTATCAGTTGATACGTTGGTGTTGTTGTATGGGTGTGATATTGGGGTCAGGTCTTGGGATATAAGTTTATCTTTTCCAATTCTTTGACCGTCTTGCTAATCGTAGTATAGTGCAAATGCAAATGATCTGCAATCTGCTTCAAGGTGTACCCATGACGCATGTGTGCTTGGTGGATAATCTTGGGTGTGATATTGGGGTCAGGTCTTGGGATATAAGTTTATCTTTTCCAATTCTTTGACCGTCTTGCTAATCGTAGTATAGTGCAAATGCAAATGATCTGCAATCTGCTTCAAGGTGTACCCATGACGCATGTGTGCTTGGTGGATAATCTCGTTTCTCGCTGCTTTCGTCTTGATTTTGCCTTTCTCGAATAGTTCGCTCAGCGGGGGTCTGCTTGAATAACGCTGCTGCCGGGGAATCTCTTTAACCTTTTCTTTAGCCACCAGAAGGTCTTTGAATTTCTGTACGAAGACATCATCGCCCAGCAATATCTGGCCTCTCAAACTGTCCCAGGGTGATCTCTGCTTTGATCCTTCCTTTACAAACTGACGATACCGCTTTTGCGCCTTCCCTCTCTCACTGCTGAAGACCCCAAGAATCCAATCTGTCGTGAGGAAGTCCGGACTTCTCCTGTGCCCGCCTGTTGCTGCATAGCTGCTCCACTGCCATGCCTCCGGTTGTTCGACCCTGCGAACCCTCACGGGATTCAGAACGACATACCGACACAGTTCCAGCAAATGGCTCTCCTTATCAACAAGGATCGCCTTGAATCTCCCCTGAAAAACATGTCCCGGACGTTTATGGTGTCGGTTAAAAAACTGGGTATAGACACCGTTGAGCTGTCGCATGCCGAGGGAGAGATTGGCATCCAGTGTCTCGATTAGTAGGTGGTAATGGTTGTTCATCAGACAGTAGGCATGGCAGAGCCAGTTGTACTTCCTGATAGTTGAACCGAGGATGGTAAGGAACTGCTGCCGATCAGTATCATCTATGAAGATCTTTCTCCGTGCATCCCCGCGGGAGGTGACATGATAGACAGCACCAGGGTATTCAATTCTGAGCGGACGGGCCATGACTACACCTATAGCAGGTCATAACTGATAAATCAAGACCTGACCCTATTTCTTCTTGCTATTTCTTCTTGACCCTATTTCTTCTATTCAAGCTCTCTGCCATGCCCGGCACACACGTCAGCCATGAGCCGCTGGCGTTTCGCCAGTAGGCTCCATGGCTTTGTTCGCGTTTCTATACTTCAACTTCAAATCTTTCGCAGCGATGATCTTCAATGCAGTGATGCAGTCGTTCAGGTACTTCGACTCCTCTGCAGCAAGTTCAAAGATCGAATTCTCGTGAAAGATCAACCGAGGGCGGGCTCGGAAGTCTCTGAGGCATGCCACGGCTTCATGGCATATGGTAAAAGAGCCAATATCAATCGCCTTGCCTATTTCCATGGTAGCTTCTCGCCACTGCTTTTCGAGCTCCTTTTCGTGTTCTTCTGAGATTTTCCTCTCCGCAAGGTTATCCTCGTATTTTACGTCCGAATAGTGCTTCAAGCGATAGAGTGCCTCAAAAATGGAGGTGTACGCCTCAACCTTCCTATCCCACCAGCGTTCCGCGTAGAACCTGCGTAGTGACAACTGAACGGTTACTAGTGCCGTGATGACTGAAATAATCAGCGCTGGGATGAGGGCGACTGCGCTGTTAATCAAAAAGTCCATAATTTCTTTGTTCCTTTATTGCGCGAACGGCTACGCATCAGCCGCAGGCGAACCAATCGCAGCGAGGCGAAGCCTGTCGGCTGGATGCGCGGGTTAGGCGGCCTCTTTATTGACCGGTAAAGATTCATGCTTTCGATAGCGGTTACACAGGAACCATACCACTAATATCCATAGCAGGGTAAATATTGCACTCAGCCACCAAATGCAAGTCGCATGATAGAGTAGAAGGCTCCAAAAAACACCTGTAGGAATTGGCAGGCCGTAGGTCAGGAAAATCCGTGAAGAAATATTCTTTGGAACGGATTTCATGTACTGTCCGTAAATCTTGTCATGAACCAGAAAGTTTCGGTCCAAGAAAGACATTCTTTCGGCAAGCCTTAGATTGACGTCGAACCAAATGTATGTATACACGAGTCCCAAAATGGCGATAAGCAGCCGGAGAATCTCCTGTTCTCCCTGTAATGTCACGTAGGCCACTACAACCATTGATTCTGCAACCAAAAAGAAGTTGACTCTACTTGCATAGAGATTATCAGCGTGCTCATAGTATTTCCAGGCTTTGTCTATATCCTCTTGTTGAGGAACGGCTTGATCCATCTGGGCCTCCATATTGATTCTTCAGCGCTTTGTCGAATTAGTCATGGTTGAGTCGTACCAACGGGCAACGCGTATGGCCGCCTAACATTGTTTATATTGATCCGCATAACATGCGGAACACCTGTCTCCGATCCGTATAAGACGCCAGTGAAGCAATTTTCACATCGGCCATAACCCATGAGACATCAGCGTGTTGCGTCGAGGCGCTCTTTTTATCACGGTGTGTTATGTGGATCGGCATAAAATCCACCACGATGGTCTCAGAGTCCATCGACAGGGTTGCGAACGCCCGATGGTCCACGGTTGAGAACATGGGTGTAAATCATCGTCGTTTTGACGTCGCTATGGCCCAAAAGCTCCTGAACCGTTCGAATATCATACCCGCCTTCGAGCAGGTGAGTTGCGAAGGCACAATTAAGGGGTCTTGCAATATCACTTTTCCCCATCCCTCTTTTCTACCCCTGTTATTGCACGGCTTACGGTAGTATAGTGAACACCCAAGTATTCTGCAATCTCTTTCAATGTGCACCCAAAGTTGATATATACTCTGTTGATCTTTTCATCCCTGATTCTCTGCCTCCCTTTTTTCAAGAGCTTCCTACTGTATACGCTTAACTATTGATTATATGGTTCTGTATAAGAATCCAAACAAAGCTGTTTTGCAATATATATACACCTGCTTTAGATAGGTTTCAAGCACGGGACAGAGAGTAAAGAGCGATGAGGTGAGAGCAGGATAAAAAGTGTCTTTACGGCTCCCATCCCCGGTCGATAAGCATATCCACCAACCTGATACCATTGACAATCATGACACCTTCAACGGTTTTCCCGTAGAGCTTACCGAAATGACGTTTATCTCCCGTCCAGAAGTGGGTACACCGTGATCCTACCGCTCCCCCAAGAACTGCTATATCTTCTTTTGAGAAGGGGATATTAGAATCTGTTAGATCAGCGAAGGCATGAGTAGTATTGAGTCGCTTGAGCAATTTTTTAAAATCATCAACATCCTGCGGCCGCTTTATTTCAAGATTGCGTCCGGTCTCCTCCACAGCATGAGGACTGGTTACCGCCTCCCCGTGTTCCAGGAGGGCTTCCAATACACGACGTGTAGCGCTTACCGGGTCTGCTGCTGAGAACAGGATATTGGCGTCGAGAAAAATACGCATGGGTCAGCGACGTTTGCGCTTTGATTCCAAATATTGCCCGAGTTCACGGTCCGCTCTGTCGAACTCTTCCACGCGTTCGTTGCTGTAGAGTTCTATGGGAAATGACACAGCGGGTTTGAGCACAAGACCTTCGGTGGACAACTCCGCCATTACCACCCCGCCGCGCTCGATGCCCAGCTTCTTCCGGAGCGATTTCGGAAGCGTCAGGCTGCCCCGTTCGTTAACCTGAATTGTTGTCATTTCATATTCCTCCTTTTCAGAAATTCATTTTTACTGAAATCCAGGATAACTGATTAACAATCCCCTGTCAAGCATGGTGCGGAGAGCAGTGAGGTGAGACGGGAGACGTGAGATGGGAAAGGCACGAGTAACCTTTGCTGTTACACTTATGCTCCCGACGATCATAGACGTTGAAAAAGTTTCAAGCTTCGGTTAACATAGCTGGGTGAGAATAGGTGTTGACATTCTGAGCAGAGTTCGGGCGGCTGCAGGGAAAAAAGTTCTGTTTCTGCCCCATGCACTGCGGCAGATGTTGAGACCCAATAGAATGATCACCAGGGCTGAGGTGAGGCGGGTCATAGCGAAAGGTGAAGTGATAGAAAATTATTTAAAGAATGCGAGAGGTCCCAGCTGTCTTCTTTTGGGTTTTGGGGATGGAGGTCGCCCAATACACGTTGTGTGCTCACCTAAAGAGGATTACTTGGCGATCATTACCGCATACCTCCCCGATGAAAGTGAGTGGTCTAATGATTTCAAAGTGAGGATGAAGAAATGAAATGTATTTACTGCCAAGGAAAGATGAAGAGAAGCACCGTTCCTTTCCATGTAGATCGGAAAGGATGCCATCTCGTGCTGGATGCCGTGCCTGCCTGGATTTGCAAACAGTGTGGAGAGGCCTATTTTGAAGAAAAAGAGGTCGACGCTATCGAGAAACTGGTGCGTTCCCTGGAAAAAAAGACACAAGCACTGTCACTGACAGCGTAACAATCGCCTAACTAATACAAACGCATTAAATATTATTACATTGTCATTGCGAGCGACCTGTCTGCGTGCCACGCACAGGCAGGCCAACGGGAGCGTGCCTGCACGCCGGTGCCTGTCTTAGGCGAAATGCTTCCCACAGGTAAGCGTTTCGGCACGCAGGCGTGGCAATCTCACCTCATAAACAAGAGATTGCTTCGTCGTTTCACTCCTCGCAATGACATTTTACTTATTACGCTTGTATTAAATTGTAGTTGTAGAAAAAACAGAGGGCAGCTCTCATAATGAAAGCTACCCTCTTATTATGCTCTGAAATAAATCTTCCGTTTGATACAGTTACTACGGTGCTATTTCCGCCCCGATCGCATACGTACCGATATACGAATCGTTCATTTTAATAAAGAAGAAACCGTCCTGCCCCCATGCTGGACCCCATGAGTTCTTGACGATCCAGTATTCAACGCTGTTCGAGACACCCCACCCGACGATCAGGACAAAGTGCCCGCCTTGGGATCTTCTCTCCCTCCGGAGATGACTATAAATACCGTTTTCATAATTGAACAGGCTCCTGTATACCTCCATCCTGCAGGAGACCGGCCTCTGATAGGTAAAGATCCAGGACTTGATGAGATCGTTATAATAACTTGATGGCCTGCCGGTGGAATTAATCCACTGCCAGGAATTTATTCTCGCAGCCACCGCATAAGTCTGGCAGGTTCCCTTTACGGCTGTGTACGGATAGGTTATCCCCGAACACGTACCATTTTCCATGAGGTAATCAAATGCCGTATCGATATACCAGCCATCACATGTCCCTTCCGAGCAATCGAGCATGGCCTGTTCGGAAAGGGGGAGAGTTGCACCTTTAGCCTGGATGTAAAGGGATTCTAAATTTGCTGTGGAAGAAAAAGCCCAGCAACTGCCGCACGTAGTCTGGTCTTCTACCGGTGAAACCAGGTTAAAATCACGGAGGTCATACTCTGCCGGGTAAACCGCAAGAGACAGAGAGTCAGGCGGCTCCCATATTTGCGCGGGATCTATGTTCTCTAAAGGCGTCGGCAACCCACCCAGGAGCGCTCGCTGCTGGTCAGGACTCATCCGGCTGACGGAAGTCTCTCCAGCAGTCCAGAGCAATCTTTCAGAAGCAATCTTCGCATTCACATCCTCTACCGTCTCCCCATAGACGATACTCAGAGTGAGCGCCACCGAGAGCATGACACTTATCAAAACAAGCAAACAATTCTTTCTTCCCGTTTTCCCGTCCATAAAATGTTCCTCCTTCATTTTTTTAAAAAAATATACCCTGACCCTATGGTGCTACAACCACTTTCACCCGCTGATACTCTTGTGCCGGCACATCATGTTCCCACGGCCGGTAAATCTTAAAAATAATTTCTGTGCTGCCAGGGGCTATGGCTTTAAAAATATAAATCATACGCCCAAAATCGCCAGCTCTCCTATCATTTTCAGGTGGAGGAATATCCTTTTGATCCCGCATCTGCAAAATATTTCCCTCAAACTCCGGCTCTTGAAACAGGTAGCCACCTGAGGCGGGATTTCTCATATCAATTTCAAAGGACTGCCCTGCCCTGACCTCAATAGGACCCCCATTTGCTCTGTCATTCATGGTCAACGTTTGATCGAAGGGTCTTTCATTATGATAACCTGTACCTATACAAGAGCAGAGCAGTACCATAAGTCCCAGTGCAGAAATTATGAAAGCCCGTTCAGGCCAGCCTGTCTTGAGAAGGGTATTTCCTGCTTCGGAAGCATCTGCGCGCACGTATTTCTTTCTCCTGTGGAACGTACCCCTCCTCCCCCTACTCATATCAACGTGTAAGGCATACAGATTCACCCCTTGTAAAATACCAGATAATCGAGTAAAAATACACTGTAAAAAGTTGTTTCCGATGAAACGCACTTGTATGGATCAAACCAGACGCATAAGGCGTAATGACCTATGAAACGTTACCGATGGCAGATCCTTTTTGGTTTAGCCTTAGTTATACTCTCCATATTTCTCTATCTCATCCAATACGAAATCTTCAAAGATCCACGCAACATCATTTTCTATCTGATACAAGATTTAGCTTTTGTTCCTATCAATGTCCTACTGGTTACTCTGATCATAGCATGGCTACTAAACGAAAGGGAAAAGCGCAGCCTGCTCAACAAATTAAACATGGTTATCGGGGCTTTCTTCAGTGAAGTCGGCACGCGATTGTTCAAATGCATTTTTCGCTTTGACGCTCACTTTGATAAGATCAGAGGAAACTTTATTATGACCGCCGATTGGTCTGACGCAGAATTTAAGAACGCTGGCAAACGTATTATTGACTATGACTATAAAATAGAGAGCAGGAGGGGTGATTTAGAAGAGCTGCGGGTTTGCCTGGTGGGAAAAAGGGAGTTTATGCTGGCTCTCCTGGAAAATCCAAATTTGCTTGAGCACGAATCATTTACCGAACTTCTCTGGGCAGTGTTTCACCTGACTGAGGAACTGGACAACAGGGAAAATGTCAAGCAGTTATCCGACGCTGACCTTGAGCACATCTCAAATGACATCAAGAGGGCATATATCGCCCTGATCTCCGAATGGTTAAAGTATATGAAACACCTGAAAAATGAGTATCCCTACCTCTTCTCTCTTGCTGTAAGGATGAACCCCTTTGACCCGAATGCAAAACCGGAGATTGCCTGAATGATTGGCTACGACGCAGAGATGATCACACCGGAAATGACATGCAGGGATAGTAGATGAATGAAAAAATACTCTTCTGCTGGAGCGGTGGCAAAGACAGCGCCCTCGCCCTGGACGAAATTCAGCACCATAACGCCTATGAAGTCATTGCCCTGCTGACAACCGTGACGGAGGAATATGACCGGGTCAGCATGCATGGCATCCGCAGGATGCTGCTCGACCAGCAGGCTGCATCCCTCCAGTATCCTCTTGAGAAAGTATTTATTTCAAAAAACAGCCCCGAGGGAGAATATGAATCCAGGATGGAAGAGCTCCTTCTCAAGTATCTGAACAAGGGTGTCACTTCTGTAGCCTTCGGTGACATCTTCCTGGAGGATGTAAGAACATACCGGGAACATAATCTCTCAAAAATAGGGATGAAAGGAATCTTCCCTCTCTGGAAAAGGGACACCTCTGAACTCGCCCATGTCTTCACAGAGCGCGGGTTCAAGGCGCTTATTACCTGTATCGATTCACACGTTCTTGATAAAACATTTGTGGGCAGGGCCTTTGATGAGCAATTCCTATCAGAACTACCTTCCCAGGTTGATCCGTGCGGCGAGAATGGAGAATTTCATTCTTTTGTCTTCGATGGACCAATATTCCAGAGAAAAATACCGTACACGACAGGAGAGATTGTTTTGAGGGATAATCGTTTCTACTATTGCGACGTGATACCTGTTCCAAATTTATCGATTTCTTGAGGAGTATTTGAGATGAAAGATCCTAAGGTAAAACACTCCAACCCTCCCTGGGGACACTGGGAGGTTCTCTTGGATGAACCCACCTACAAGGTGAAGCGTGTCACTGTGTTACCGGGGAAACGGCTGAGCTATCAGAAGCACTTTAAACGACTGGAGTATTGGAATATTGTGGAGGGCAGCGGATTGGTAACACTGGAGGGCAAACAGATTTCCCTCATAACCGGAGAGAATATTACCATTCCCTGTGAGGCTGCTCACCGCATTGCCAATCCAGGGAAATCACTCCTCGTGTTTATTGAGATACAGCACGGAAGCTATTGTGAAGAAGACGATATCCTCCGGCTGGAAGATGACTACGGCCGGGTTGAGGAGAGGTCATCTGCCTCTTGATTTCCTCTTTGTTCCTTTGGGCTTACCGAACCTGCAGGTGCTGCATTCTGATTTATCGCAGTGTTCCAGGCTGAGCCTGGGTTCCACATCCTGACTGCACTGATACAGGGAACCGAGCGCAGGTTCTTCAACGAGGCTGAAACTGCATTCATCCTGCCGGAAGACCAGTAACTGCTTCCTGCACCGGGTGCACTCATACTGTCGGAAGATCCACTCCTTCTTTGCAGGGAAGACCATTTCTTCAGAGCCAACATTCTTCCAGAGGATCTCTGCATCACAGTGGCAGCAACAGTTGTTCCAGGAAATCAAAAGGTTAGTCATCATTTCCTTTTCAAGGCAAAAAAATGGAGGCGGCACCCGGATTTGAACCGGGGAATAAAGGTTTTGCAGACCTCTGCCTTACCACTTGGCTATGCCGCCTCAATGGAGCGGGAAACGGGATTTGAACCCGCGACTTCAACCTTGGCAAGGTTGCACTCTACCACTGAGTTATTCCCGCCCTTTTCACTCAATATAATCAAGAGTTGGCACTCTTGTCAACAAAATATCCCGGCTATTTCCTCTCCTACGGTCTAAGGTCTGAAAATTCAGACACTGGACTCCAGACTTTAGACCTGCCTTCGCCGAAGCGGCTACGCGCAGGCAGGCACCAGACTTTTCTCGTCATTTCCTCTCCTCGGTCTGAGGTCTGAAGTCTATGGTCTAATGTCGGTATTTATATCCTGTACGGATTTTACACACCGAAACCCGATGACATAACTCTGGGTTTCGGGCAGGTTCTTTCCTCTTTCGCCACATCTCTGGAATTTAGCCGGGTTTATCCAGGAACCTCCCCGGTAGACCCTGTAGTCCCCCTTCTCAGGGCCCTGAGGGCTGCGCGGCAGACCCTTCAGATAAACATTGGCATTATACCAATCGCTGCACCACTCCCAGACATTCCCCGCCATATCGTACAGGCCAAAAGCGTTGGGAGGATAACTCTTTACCGGGCGGGAGTCCTCCTTGGAAATATCACTCACATGGTAGTTGGCAACGTTTTCATCAATCCCCTCTCCCCAGGGATGACTCTTGCTTACCAGACCACCCCGGGCTGCGTGTTCCCACTCGGCCTCTGTTGGGAGCCTTTCCCCTGTGTAATCCGCATAAGCCTTTGCATCATCCCAGCTTATGAGAACAACCGGGTAATCGGCTTTCCCCTCTGGGTAGGTTCCATTCCTCCAGTTATACGGCGCAGCCCATTCAGCGTCCACAAAAGGAACCCGGTGGCCGGTACCATCCACGAATTTCTTGTATGCCTTATTGGTAACCTCATGGACATCAATATAATAAGCATCGATATCCACTTCATGCTGGGGGGTTTCATCCTCGTCGCCCTGGTCTTTCGGGCTTCCCATTATAAATTTTGAAGCCGGGATGAAAACCATCTCTATCCCGTCTTTTCCCACTATCCGCTTTAGGTTCCCTTTTACCACAACGGTATCGGGCTTACGGGCAGGGGCCAGCGTTTTCAGAGACTCGAGTAGATTGGCAAACCTTTCTTTAAAGTTCTTACCCTTGCCGGTAAATAACGGCTGCACAATAAAAAATACCAGGATCATGATGATGGTGGCAATGGGGAAGAATCTGGTTTTCTGAGACATCTTTCAAATACCTCAATTACTGTAACACGGTAGCGGGCGAAAAGTCAAAAGCGGTTGCGGAACAGCCAGTGATAGCTTAAGATGGTGTTCATCAGCAACGAATTCTATCCTCAACGCTGAGGAGAGCCCTGAGTGGCAGGAATTTCAGAAAGAAACCAGCATGAACTATGAAAGAGATTTGAATCGCTTAAAGGAAAGAGTCTAATATTGAGATTGCTTCGTCCTCCGCCAGGCGGACTCCTCGCAATGACATGAAAGGGGCTCTGTAATCTACGTTGTCATTGCGAGTCCGCCACGGCGGACGAAGCAATCTTTATATCAAACCAAAATAGTTTCTCTTGATTAACCTGAAATTTTCCTTAATCTCTTTCGCTCCCTGAAGAATCTCCCCATGGCCGGGGAGTAAGCATTCAATATCCAGCGTTTCCATCCGTTCGATACTCTGTTTGAGGAGCCTGCCGTTCCCTCCGGGAAAGTCGGTTCTCCCCACCCCTCCATAAAATATGAGATCCCCGCTGACGAGGCACCGGGTATCAGGAAAGTAGAGGCAGATTGAACCGGGAGAATGTCCGGGAGTATGGTACACCTGCACATTTTTCTCCCCCAGGATCAAATCACCATCCTTCAGGAAAAAGTCTGCCTGAAAAACTGGCGGCTCTAGTCCAAAAAGCTCAAAAAACTGTCTGCCGAAACTTTTATACATTTTATCTTCTTCCTGATGATAGGCTAAGAGGACCTCTTTCCTCTTAAAGACTGGATTCCCTTCACAGTGATCCGGATGCAGATGGGTATTGATAATCAAATTAATATTCTTCCAATCAAACCCATCTTCTTCCATCTGTTTTTTTAGATTTTCAGCATTAAACTTCAGCCCTGGATCAACCAGGAGGTTTACCTTTCCGGTAAAGAGGTAACTGCTGCTGTTATTCTCCTGCTCACTCATCCAGGGATAAGCATACACCCCATCCTTCAATTTCATCTTATCTCCTTATCATACAATAGTTGAACAGACCTATCTCCAATCTGAAGTGGAAAATTTTACAGGGTTGCACAAAAAATACAAGGGAATTATTTAGACAGGTAATTATTTAGCTTCTGCAAGAGATCTCTAAAAAACAAGGTTCCTCGTTGTTCAATAACATTTTTTCGATCATTCTGTAGGGGCGTGATTAATCACGCCCCTACACAAGCAAATTCGAAAGGGCGGATTGCAATCCGCGCCTGCATCGCTCAGATCCGCCTGGGGCGGACGGCCGTTCCGGAATGCAAGAGTCTACCGCGAAGCGCGGGCTTCGCTCTTATTTACCGAAAATCCGCCTGCGGCGGATCAATTCACACTCGGAACCCTGTTTTTGACTTTTTCAGAGATCTTTGAAAAACTGCTTGACACTCTTTCTCCTCCAATGAATATATAAGGCTCATATGAAAGCTTCAGCATATATCTCCTCCCGGAAAGAGATTTTTATTACCCCTTTTATTTTTTTCGCATTCCTCCTCCTCTTCTCCCGCATGAACTACGACCTGCAATCTTTTGCCCCCTCTCTGATCACAGGCATGAACAGCCTTACCGCACGTCTCTCGGCAAAGCTCCTGACCTTGTTCGCCATCAAGGCAACGGTAGAAAAAAGTTACATCCTTCTCCCCCTGCACAGCCAGATTGAAATCATCTATGAGTGTACCGGGGTCTATATCCTGCTCCTCTTTGTTTCCTTTGTCCTTTCCTATCCCACCCTCCTCTTCAGGAAAACGCTCGGGATCATCTTCGGTATCCCTCTCCTCATCATCTTCAACCTGCTGCGGATTGCAGTCCTTGGACTTCTCGAAATCTACTCGCCCGGACTCTTTGACTTCTTTCACCTCTATCTCTGGGAAGCCACCTTTATTGCTTTTGTTCTCCTGGTTGCATATTGCTGGATTACCTGGATCGCTGAGAGAACATATACGCT
>Ga0315289_10007087_pt1 | contig 16412 bp, 15 predicted proteins | sample YL17G11_40_MG_FD_203452 | JGI IMG/M metagenome (GOLD analysis project Ga0315289, IMG submission 203452) | Sediment microbial communities from Yellowstone Lake, YNP, Wyoming, USA - YL17G11_40 | ecosystem: Environmental > Aquatic > Freshwater > Lake > Sediment | place: USA: Wyoming | collected... | reverse complement strand
CTGGGAGTCCTCTACGAGAGCTTCATTCACCCCCTGACCATTCTGTCGGGCCTGCCTTCGGCGGGCGTGGGCGCTCTGCTCACTCTGCTGATCTTCCACACGGTTTTGAGCATCTATGCGTTTGTCGGGATCATCATGCTGATCGGCATCGTGAAGAAAAACGCGATCATGATGATCGACTTCGCCCTCGCGGCGGAACGCCAGGAGGGCCGCAAGCCCGCGGACGCTATCTACGAGGGTTCTCTCTTGCGTTTTCGCCCGATCATGATGACCACGATGGCCGCTCTCATGGGAACCCTGCCCATCGCCCTCGGCTTCGGCGCGGGCGCCGAGGCCCGCCGGCCCCTGGGTCTCGCCGTCGTCGGCGGCCTGTTTTTCTCCCAGTTCGTGACGCTCTATATTACTCCCGTCATTTATATCTATCTGGACCGGCTGCAGAACCGGTTGGCCCGGCCCTCCACGCGGTAGTGAATCCGTAGGCAAATGCGAATGATGCCGCGCAGACGCATCGCCTCCATTTCCTTCATGGCGTTGGGACCGAACGTTTGCCGACGCTCTTGCACTTGTGCCTGCGAAAGCCCGTGAACGGATGCATCCAGCAATGCCATCGTCTCTTCGGGCGGAAGGTCTGCATAATCCGAGGTTTTCCTCGGCTCCACCTCTCATCCCTCTGTGTACCCTTGGATGACTTCCTGCCATACGGGTTACGTTCCTCTCACGAAAAGACTGTACAAGAGTATCCCAAGCACGATCAGGGTAGCTACCACATAGAGGAGGTCCCGCTCCAGTGCAAAAGCTACGACGGAGAACAGGACACGCACGATCGGCGTTGCGATCAGGACCAGCAGGCCCAATTGGATAATCCCGTAGCTGTTCAGAGCCCGGATGTTCCGCGCCATGCCCGACAGATTGTCGGAATGCTTCGATGCGGCATAAAAGGTGTGATAATGGGGAGCCGTGGAACCGTTCTCGATAAGATAAAGAACCCCCCCGATGAGCACAATCACCGCCGCCGTGATGACGCCGATGCGCAGAATGTACCCGATGACCACTTCCAGTCTCCTGTCCATCCTTGTCCATCTCTCCTCTATCATCAGAAACCTCCGCTCAGGCCATTGTAGATCATCTCGATCCCCAGCGCCAGAATCGTCAGCGTGAAGATCAGCCGCAGCAGCCGCACCGACGCTCCCCCCAGAATTCGCGAGCCGAGCATCGAGCCCGGCAGCACCCCGAGCACCACCGGCATGGCCAAGGCAGGCTCGATGTACCCGTTGCCCACATAGATGCCTGCACTGGCCGCCGCCGTGACACCGATCATGAAGTTGCTCGTGGTGGTGGAGACCTTGAAGGGCAGACACATAATCCAGTCCATCGCCAGAACCTTGAGCGCCCCGGAGCCGATGCCCAAAAGCCCGGACAGCAGACCTGCAACCGACATCAGGCCGAAACCGCCCAGGACGTTGCGAGCGTGATAGGGTTTTTCGCCCTCGGCGGTGGGATATGTGCCCCCCATGCGCAGCCGAGCCGTCAACCGATCAGGAACGCAGTCGGGGTTGTCACGCGGCCGACGGGAACTCAGATAGGAAGAGAGGATCAGGACACCCCCGAAGATCACGGCAATGGTCCCTGGAGGGAGCGCGGTGGTCAAAGAGGCGCCCACGATGGCGCCGATCGTAGTCGCGATCTCCAGAAACATGCCAATGCGGATATTGCTGTAACCCTCCCTGACGTACGCGGACGCCGCACCCGACGAGGTGGCAATGACAGAGATCAGGGATGCCCCCAGGGCATAGCGGATGTCCACTCCAAAGACAAGCGTCAGAAGCGGGACAATGACCACTCCGCCGCCGAGCCCGGTCAAAGACCCGAGCAAGCCCGCGGCCATCCCTCCCAACCACACGAGTATGGTAAACGGCAGCACATTCATGGCAATTCTCCTATCCGCTAATCCTACGAATAGCTCGGGTCTTCGTGCTGTCTTTGTCCTGGTACACCAATGCACTGCAAGTGGTGACTGACGAGAGTCCAGGCAATTTGGCAGTCCAATTGCCTGCCCATTCTGTGCTCAGGATATATGACGGCAGATGCCTCCTTCGGCGTACACTCCATTTGCGGCCTGGCCGGACGGCTGGAGCCGATCATAGTCACCCGAATGGATCGAACGACAGTCGCCCCTTGCGAGTGCGTGATGACAATCGCGTTCAGCGGCTGCTCGGAACCGTTCGCGGCAATTGACGAAGCCGTGGACAAGATCCTGATGGGCTTGGAGCGTGACCGTATTGCCATCACCCATAGGGAGTGCAGGTCATGGCCGATGGTGAGTTCTTGCTGGTCCTGTGCGACTGTCTTTTCCGTCTCGTTCATCCTTGGAAGCCTCGCAAAACAAAAGGGGTGGAGCCGCGGGAATCAGTTCCGCCTTTGGCAAATGTACCGGCAAAGCACGCTTTGGAAACCAGACCTGTAGCGTGTAAGCATGAAAGCGGCAAGCGTTTGGGGAAATGGGCGATATAGGGGTCGAACCTATGACCTCACGGGTGTGATCCGTGCGCTCTGACCAACTGAGCTAATCGCCCGAGTTGTTGCCATTAGAACGAATCTCCCCGCCCCCTGTCAAGCGCTAATCGCCCGCCGGAAGAAAGTGGCCGCGACTGTATTTCCTGACCCGCCGGCCTCCTTGACAAGCCCCACGGAACAGAGCAAAGCGAAGCACCGGGTCCTGGAAATTGGCTTTGTTTTGCCTGACCGCCAATTCGGGCGAAGTCTCCGTAACCCTTTTCTTATCAAGGCGTTAGCACCAGTCCGGACCCGTGGAAATTGGCTTTGTTTTGCACAATTGGCCCCTGGCACGTCGCTGTCATTGCAGGTCGGGCGGTGCCAAGCCTGCCCCCTGCGAAGGCAGGGGAAGCAATCGCGCCGTTTCGCCTTTTGGCGACGGCCTGCGCTTCATCCGCCCTGACCAGACGCTTGCGATTCACTATTCACTTTTCAATTGTAGCCTCAGCCCAATAGTTCGCTAATCATCATACACCTGCGCGAGTTCTGTATCAAGTAAAATCTCGACAAGGCGTGAGTTTTTGTGTGACCACGTTTTGTGGGGGACCCATCCCTATTTGTCATGCTGAGCGAAGCGAAGCATCTCTGGGCCTCGCAGGGAAAGCCCCCGCCGCATCCGTCCACGCACCTGTCCGTGGCCAGATCCTTCGCTGACGCTCAGGATGACAGAATGCGGGCGTGCGCCCACGAAAATTAGTCGCACACGCGAATTTTTGTGTGACCAAGAGGAAAGGCGAGGCACTCACATGGTCCACCCCGCCAACCGATTTCGCCGCGCGTCCCAACCTGTTACTTGTACTCCCTGGCATGCTCCTCGCACAGCCAGCGGTAGGTATTGTCGGGCATTCGCATCCGGCGTCTGGATTCCCGGCCATTCGACTGCGCTCGGGGCAAGCTCTGCGCAGGAATGACAGGGGTGTGGTGGAACCTTTGTCACGGGGATGAGCGGGAGACGGCAAAATCGCGGTCAGCCGGCGTCAGTCTTTGCTGGTGACGTAGATGACCTGCTCAGCGAGCAGGTTGTATCCGATCCACACCTTTTCCTACTATGCTAATAGGGATGGTACTGGAGCGCAAGAAAAATCCTGAAAAAATCTGTGGCGGAGGGATATCGAAAATCGACAGATCAACTCAGCCAAAGGAGGCCATTCTATGGGCTACCTTCATGCCATTCTATGGTGTCACGAGAGTTCCGACCAGTCGATCCGGGCCGATTTGGCTCTCCTGTAATACTGTTCCACCCATTTCTCATTCCCCGCGTAGTATGGAAGATCGCAGAGCCTACTTATTGGGCTTGGGCGCTCATGTGCTTCATCTGGGAGCTCATCGCACGCTATGCAGATATCCGGGAGTTCACACAACTTAGTAATGTTGTCCATCGGAATCCTTACAACGACGCCTTGACGGCCCCGACGATCACGTTTTCCTTTGCCTATCATCGCCTGTAGAAATGATCGCACGCTTGTGCCGCTGCACGCCTCTTTGATCTTTTGCTTGTTCTTAGGCGACATGCATGCTCCAAAAGTGATGGACTGAACGCAGTCCAGTGAGAAATCGAACAGATACAGTCTCCTGTCGCGATGTACCTCCTTCGCTCGCCTCCATTTCGGATGGTCTTCCAGGGGACGAACCATGCGCCACTCATGTTCGTCGCACCAGCGTCGGTTCTTCTTGAAGAACATCCGTGCATTAAACCCGCGGAGCGCAATCTCTCCATGTTCATCCACAAGATCCTCTACATCGAACACGTAGTCACGAGGGTAGGTGACCTTTTGGACTGGATATACCTTACCATCCTTTCCCCACATGCACGCGTGCTTATTGAAGTCAGCCTTGAGTTCAAGAAGAAAACCTTGGTGTCCGTTTGCATAGCGGCTCCACATGTCGAAGTTCTCTGGATCCTTCGTGAGGGAGAGAATGCCAAAGTCGTTAAGCTGCAATTGAATCAAGTGATGACGTATCCTCTCGTAGTCGCTCACAAACGTAATCCCGTCGAAGCAGTATCGCTTGTATCTACCTTCGCTCTGCCTGAACCGAATGATTGGATTGAATTCGAGGGGGTCATTCAAGATTCCCGGTTGCGCGAAACGAATCTTGTGGTCTTCAAATATCCCTTTGATGACGCGATTGTCGTTGCTACAATACTTGAAAAACGTGGACCGTTGTGACCAGTTGACATCGCCTGTCGGCTTCTCGGCCGCGTTGTCTTCATTCATCGCGATTTCTCCTGTCAGCGAGAGATATGATTGTCTCGGCAATGACTGCTTTCCTTGCATGCGCAACCCGAATCCATTCCGCGAGAGCGAAACGGTGTCAGGCTATTCTCGCGGAGGCTCTTGCCGTGGCGTGAAACCACGGATTGCCGGCCACAGGTCATCATCTTATGACAACACGGCACCGGGGACAAGTGATCCTTGACAAAACCTGTCGCGTCGGTAGGATTGGAGGCGTTCCACCATCTCGTACGGGATTGAAACGGTACTTAGAGTGTCATGCGGATCATCCGCGACAAGGCCGATGCGATGAAGATCGTCGACACCATGGGCAAAAAGTGAGGCGACCGCCGTGCGTCTCTTCAAAAACATACTCCGGGCAATCAAATACAACCGCAAAAAACACATCCCGGCAGAAGAGTTTGTTCGTGGCCTCGAGGACCACTGGCGGCGTCCCCTTGATCCGAACTCCCGGATATTACTTCGGGTAAGCCCGCTTCTGGTGGATTTGCTCCATCAGATGCTGACTGGTCAACTCGTGGCCGGGGACGAGACTATAGACCACCACGTTTACGTCGTATTCGTGGACAGGATGTTCCTCTCAACCCGTGCGGACCCGTCCCTTCTCAAAGGCAAAGAGGCTTTCGCCGACATCTGGGACAAGTTTCATGAATCCCACCCTGACGCCGCGATCATCATCGCGCACGCGTTGAAGGCTTTCCACAGGACTCCTTGACTCATTGCTGGCGGCGCTGGAGGCCGATCAGCGGCCCCGTTTGGAAAACGAATTTGTGATCGGCCGACCGTTCGCGAACGCGGTTTCGAAGCGGACAAACGCGAGGGGAACCTTCGTGCCGATCCGCGATGATTCCACAGGGAAAGGATACAGGTAGGCGAGGGCGGGTTGACAGGCCAACAGAGGGGCGACGTACTGCTGATAGGCAATGCTCCACTTGCCCAAGGTCTCCAACGTCACGCCTTGTGCAGCCGGGCGTGGAAACAGAGACAGCCGTCGATGGACACGCCAGCTTCAAGCATCGACGGCCGCATCATGGGGAGCAGGATGCCGGTTGTTTACCGGGAGAGCTTGCGAACGTTCTCCGCGACAGGGCCTCGGACAGAGGATGGGTCTTCCTCAAGCAACCACTTTTCAAGTCACATGATACTGGCGGAAATGGAGGGAGGCAATGGGTGTCTGGATTCCTGCCCATTCGACTGCGCTCAGGGCGAGCTCTGCGCAGGAGTGACAGGGGTGCGGTGGGCCCTTTGTCACAGAGATGGGCACGAGACGGCGGAAGCGCGGTCAGCTGGCGTCAGTCTTTGCTGGTGACGTAGATGACTTGCTCGGCGAAGAGGTTGGGGCCGAGGCGTACGGGGCTGAGGCGCGCGCGGGCCAGGGGGATTCGTTTCTCGATGGTAACGCCGAGCTTGCGGCAGAACTCGTCGAAATCCTTGAGGGAAAGGCAGTGGATGTTCGGCGAATTGTGCCAGCGGAAGGGGAGCTGGCGGGTTACGGGTGCCCGGCCGGAAAGGAGCAGTTGGGCCCGGCAGCGCCAGTGGGCGAAATTCGGGAAGCTGACGATCACCTTGCGCCCCACGCGCAGAAGCTCCTTGAAAACCCGCTCGGGGTCCTTGATCGTCTGGACGGTCTGCGACAGGATGACGTAATCGAAGCTCTTGTCGGCGTAGCTGCCGAGCCCGCGGTCGATATCCCGCTGGATAATCGCGATGCCGCGTCGGATGCAATCGCGCACGAGGTCTTGGTCCAGCTCGAGGCCCTTACCTTTGATTTTCTTGTCGGCCGAGAGTTTGACCAGCAGCTCGCCTTCGCCGCAGCCGACGTCGAGGACCGTGCTGCCCGGCTGGATCAGCGATTCGATCAGCTCGTAATCGACGCGGGTTCGTTGGGCCTGTTCAAACCGGGAGAGCAGCCGCTTCGGGCGTGTAGGGACAGGCTCTTGTGCCTGTCTTGGGCAGCCACAGGGGGTTGCCCCTACAGCGCCCGGCCTGTGGGTGGCCTCCAGAAAGCTCGAAAGGAAAGCGGCGAGCGTGTCGTTCTCCAGGAGGAAGGCGTCGTGACCGTAGTTCGAGGCGACGTTGCAGTAGCTGACATCCTTACCGTTGGCGACGAGGGCGTCGACCGTGGCTTCCGACTGGGCCGGTGTGAAGAGCCAGTCGCTGCTGAAGCTGACCACGAGGAATCGGGCCTGGACATTGGAAAAAGCCTGTCTCAGAGAGCCGTAATCCCGCGGCAGGTCGAAATAGTCGGAGGCCTTGGTGATGTACAGGTAGCTGTTCGCGTCGAACCGCTCGACGAAGGTCTGGCCCTGGTGGTCCAGGTAGGTCTCGACGGTGAACTCGGAGTTGAAGTCGTAGTTGTACTTGCCGGCGCTGCGGAGCTGGCGGCCGAACTTCTGTCGCATGCCCTCTTCGGAGAGGTACGTGATGTGCCCGATCATGCGAGCAATGGCCAGGCCGTGCGCCGGGATTTCCCGGCTGTGGTATTGCCCGCCGGCGAAGTCCGCATCGGCGAGGATGGCGCTTCGGCCCACGGCGTCGAACGCAATGGACTGGGCACCCAGGTGCGTCGTCGTGGCGATGGGAATGGCGGCATCGAGCATCTCCGGGTAGGCGATCGCCCACTGGAGGACCTGCATGCCGCCAATTGAGCCGCCGATCACGGCTAACAGATGCTTGATGCCCAGCGCATCGAGCAGCATCTTCTGGACCCGGACCATGTCGGCGATGGTGATAATGGGGAAATCCAGGCCGTAGTGCTTTTCCGTTGCGGGATTGATGCAAGATGGTCCGGTCGTTCCGGCACAGCCGCCGAGGAAGTTGGAGCAGATGACGAAGTACTTGTTCGTGTCGATGCCCTTGCCCGGCCCGATCATGCCTTCCCACCAGCCCGGTTTCTTGTCATCCGCATGGTTGTAGCCGGCGACGTGGGCGTTGCCGCTGAGGGCGTGGCAGATGAGAATGGCGTTATCGCCGGCAGCGTTCAATTGCCCGTACGTCTCGTAGGCTACGTCGATCGGCCCGAGCTTCTTGCCGCACTCCAGCAGCAGCGGCTTATCCGGCTCCACCAGCCGAATCATCCGGGTCTCCACCAGACCCACTGAGTTTTCCTTATCGATGGTCATAACTCAGGTGAGTATAGTCAAAAGCGGTTCCCTGTAAAGGACCGCAGAAAAACACCTCAGGACCTTGTCCCGCTCCTTGAGGATACGAGGGGTGGTTTGCTCGCGCTATGCCCCCTGTGCCTTCCCGCGCGAGAGATTGGGGCCGGCGTTCGTCGAAATATCTATAGTATCGGGGCGCGACGGAATGCCCGCGCGCCTCAGATAATCTCCAGCCGGCGCAGGATCGCCTTCGACCAGCGCGTGCTTCGGGCCTGGGACAGGAGCAGCAACAGCACCAGGGCGACCCAATAGACGGTAAACCGCAGGTAGTAAATGACCATGTTCGCGGTGCTGTCACCCTTGGCGGCCAGCCAGCGGGTCAGTTCTGCGGGTGTGTAGATGACACCCACGACGCTGGAGCCGAGCACGTTCTGCCAGGGTAGAATCAGCACGAGCATGATCAGCGAGAGCGTAAAGGCGCGGGAGATGTGGTTAATGCCGCCCAGCCTGCCCACGAGCGAAACCATCAGACCGAAGAACAGAGTCAGGCAGTACAGCATGGCCGCCACGATCAAAATGCCATTGACCACTTCGACCGTGCGTGCGAGGTAGCCAAAATCGAGCTTTTGCACGAAGCCTGCGGCGAACCTGCCTTTTGCCGTCACGGCGATCGGCTGGTTCACATCAGTGGCCGTCTGCCGGCTTGCTTCTCCGGCGGTTCCCACCCGGGTGACCTGGGGCGTACCTTCGGGGCCTGGCGTCACCTTGACGACGCCCAAATCGACGAGCCAGAACGCCGCCTGAGTTAGCAACAAGCCGACCAGCACGATTATGAAAAAGATGTTTTTCCAGCCGCGGAAGACGGCGACGGCCTCCAATGAATCCGTCGTATCGATCATGTCGCCCTGATTGACCGGACCCTCGTTCATCTGTGATCTCCACTATTCTCTCGGTTTCGGCTTTTGGCGATAAGTCCGATTATGTTTACGGTGTTCTTCGTCAGGGGCTGGCCTGAAGCAGGGTGGTGCAACGTACCCACCCATCGAGCAAAGACACCGAAAGCATTATTGCATGTCCCGATACAGAATTCAAGTAAATTCTTTGTGCACAACCATTTCAGTGCAGCGGGGGAGTCAGTCTGTCGGTCGCGCCATCTTGGAATGACGCGTCTTTGGTGGGGATCTTCTGTTTGTTCGTGAGCCGAGGGTTCACTTGCCTGAGTGCAGGGGCACGCGGGCACAGTGGATGGCTTGCGATAATCCGCACATCACGGGGCTGATGGTGTGAAGCTCCTCCGGCGTCAGGACCTTGGGCGACCGGCGGTAGAGAAGCACGAATCCGAGCGAGCGGCCGAGGTTATTGAGCGGGAGCGTGGCGACCGAGAACCGGCTGAGCCCGTTCAGGCCGCCGTCGAGGTCCATACCGAGCAGATCATCGAGCGTGCAAGGCCGGTTGGACTTGCAGATACTGCCCACCAGTTCGGGGCTGAAGCAGTCCTCGGATCCCTGCTCCGCGGGCAGCAGCGCTTCATCGCTCTCGATGGTATGACGTTCGCAGCCTTCCGGCTGTCTCAGAAAGAAAGTCACCCCCGCCCCAGGCACCTCCTGCTTGATGAGCCGGCCCGCCCGCTCGAGCAGACTGGTCAGGTCGCTGCTGCCCAGCAGGGACTTATAGAACTGGGCAGTGAAGCTGATGCCCTGCAGCCGGTTGATGAAAGCCCGCTGGGCCGAGATCAGATTGTTGCAGAGGATATCGATCTTACTCGCCTGCTGCTTGCGCTGGCTGTTGAGCTTCCTGATAAGCAGGCGCAGTCGTTTATGTCTGTCGGTCTGGCTCATAGTTCTCCACGGGTAAACGGGTCTCCAAACGCGACGGTTGGCGTTTGGCAGCCCAAACACTCCTGCCGATACCGGGGCCAACCCCAGGGATAGATTCGGCCCGCCCTGCGTGATGCTTTAGCCCGGGGGCTTGGCAGAAACCGGCGCCCGCCTGCCGCCCCATAAACAACCCGGTATTACCGGTGAGGTCTTCTCAAGCGAAGATGAGACGTACGCAAAAACACGGGGGAACCGGGACCAGGAGTCGTTCCGGTAGATGTTTTCGGACCTTCCCGGCAGTGACGGCGTGAATCACGCGAGTGGAAATGAAAACGAGGTCCAGCCGTGTGGTCTGAAGTTCGGGAGCATCCTTGCGTTTGGCCCGATCCGGCTGGACCCCTCAGTGCAATCCCCCTGGCATCGCCCACAGGGGACTGGTATCAAGACTATCCGGCAAGCAAGCAGTGGGGCATGCGGCAGTGCCTTGCCCCACTGTTTGCTTCTAACGGGACTTCGGTTGTATGCCGAAGCCCCGTTGCCTGGGCTGTCCGCCCCTTTCCCTCGCAAACAGCAGACACCCCAGTATATGAACTCCCTATGATTGTCGACAATTCGTATAAATACGTATTTTTGCGAGAAAAATGTGCGTCGGCGCTCGAAAACGGTGTCGAGTGGGCACTTCACAAGCTTACTGCCATCCAGACACTTGCGACAGGTTGCGAGAAATTCACTCATGGTCGGCATGATTCGTCACGTGGGTTGCGTGCGAGGAAGACGTGTGCCGTGCGCATGCGATCAACTGCCGTCGGTCCTCTGTCTTGCGAGTCCGGGGCCTATGCGTATGGCAGGGTGATGGTGACCGTTGTTCCGTGGTCCGGCTGGCTGGTGGCTTCGAGAGTCCCCCGATTGAGTTGGATCAATCGGCTGGCGAAAGCCAGACCCATGCCTCGTTTGCGGCCGGCGGGTTTGGCGGAGAAGAAGGGGCTGGTGGCCTTCCTCAGGGTCTCGGCGTCCATCCCGCAGCCCAAGTCGCTGACCTGCAATCTCAGGCCGCCGGTCGCAGGCTCGGCCGTGATCTTGACCGGTCCTACGGCATCCTTATAGGATTCGATGGCGTTGGCAATGATATTCGCGAGGGCGGAAGCCGTTTGGGCCGAATCCACGGATACCTCTCTGGCCTCCGGCGCTACATGGATTTGGGCGTTGACGTGCTCGGTTTGTGTCTTTTGCCGGGCCAGCTCAACGGCCTCCTCGATAATCTGGCCGACCGGTGTCGCCACCGGTCGCGGCGGCGGAGGCTGGACGTAGTTCATCAGGTCGTCGGCGATACTCGACGCCTCGCGGGCATTCTCCTGAATCACTTCGAGGACATGTTTCTTTTGCCCGTCGCTCTCGGCCTGTGCCAGCAACTGGGCCCGGCCGGCGATCACCGACAGGGGATTATTCAGCTCGTGGGCAATGCCCGCTGCCATCTCGGCCATCACTTCGATGGGATTGCCGGCGGGTTTCGGCCGTGGCCGCTCCCGGGGCCGGCCCTCTCCCTCGATGAAGCGCTCCGCGAAGTACTCCTGTCGCTCCCGTGCCAGGGCCAGTCCGAGGACCGTGCCGGCCAGCGAGGCCGCCATCTCGAACTTCTCGGCAAACAGGGTCGCGTCGGCGGGATAATTCAACTCGAAGACGACCACTCCGACGGCTTGGCCATCCGCCAGCAGCGGCAGCAGCTTGGCCTGCGCACGGTTGAAATCGACTTCCAACTGGTCGAGGAGCCAGTCGATGTGGTCCTGCGTGTCCATCAGGGCGAACCGGCTGGCGATCGGCCGGGGAATCAGTGCGCCCTCTTCCGGCGTCTCCAGGACCGTCTTATGGCTGTGCCCGAGGGCCTCGACCACCGCGGCATCCACGGCGCCATGGTGCGAGCCGGCCGTCAGGCACAGGCAGACCGTGCCCGTCTGGAAGAACCGCTGCCAACGCCTGGCGAAGTCCTCGGCGATATCGACAGGCGCGACGTTCGTGTGGATGCCCCGCAGGAACTCCTGGACGAAATCCATATAGCCGGAGGCGGTCTGCAGGGCCCGGCCGTCCAGAGACAGCTTCGTGTAGCGCTCGGACAGGTCGGCGGCGGCGGCCTGAACCAGGTCGCAGTACTTGGCGGTGGCGTGGGGGATTTCCAGGCCGAGGACCGCGGACTTGCGTTGGACCTCTTGCGGCAGGTCATCGCGTATCTGCTGGAGCATGATGACGGGAACATCAACGGTCTCTGCAATCTCGTCGAGCGATTCCGGCGGGTCGAAGCTGCCGGACTGGCCTATGCCTGCCTGACGGGCGATATTATCGGCCGCTTTCACGAGCCGCGCGACCGTCGCTTCGGGGACGGCATCGGGCAGGGCCGTCGCATCGCGATGATGCAGCCAGATTGCCAGGGTGATCGATTCCGGCAGTCGCCATCGTTGGGCCAGGTGCTTGCCCAGCAGGGCGTGATTGGTTCCGAGATGTGTCTGCTCGACGGTGTAGAGGCTCGCTTTCGCCGCCTCTGCTTCCCTGGTGATAGCGGCCAGGCTCTTGGGCATGATGTCCTGGAGCGCGAGCTTGCCGATGTCGTGCAGGAGCCCCGCCGAATAGGCCAGTTGCGGATCCACCTCCGATGAGGCCGCCTCGGCGATGCGCCGGGCGCAACAGGCAACGGCGAGGCAGTGAAGGATCAGGTCCTTGCGGGCCGGTACGGCGGGCTGCTCGCTGGCGAATTCGATCTCGAAACCGGCCGTGACTTTCATCTGAAGCAGGACGTCGCGAACGTCGTCGGCATCCAGCCGGTCCAGTACGAGTCGAACGGCATGACGTTGCCGGACGGGACCGGCGGCCAGACGCTGGGCCAGAGACAGAATTCCGGCCGCCAGCGCGGGCTCACATTCGGCGATGTCGGCTACGGACGACGGCGAGAATCCGCCCGGAAGGAGCTTCGAAAGATACTGTACGGCGACGCACGGCGGAACCGACAGCGAATTCAATTCTCCTAAGGCCAGCTCCACCTTGCGGGAGGCTGTGGCATCCACATACTTCTCAACCATGCGCTACCCTTGCATCTCCAGCCGATGCCGCTTACGCGTCGCGGGCTGTGCGTCCCTCTCTCCCGATGCGGGACGAAAGGTCGTACGGCCTGGCGCGGTGGCGTCCTTCGGTCATGCTGCCTGCAGAACGGCGCCGATCTTCTCCGTCAGCTCCGCGATGCTGAAGGGCTTGCGGACGAACGCATGAGCGCCCGACTTGAGGAGCTGATCGATCTCCTCCTGCTTGATCACGCCGCTGACGATGATGATCTTCGTGTTCTCGAATTCCGGGTTGTTCCGGATCGTCTGACAGACGACGTTGCCGTTGACATCCGGGAGCATGTAGTCCAGCAGAATCAGGTCGGGGTGGAACAACTGGGTGATCATCCCCGCCTCATACCCGCTCGATGCCGTCTTGGTCTCAAAGCGGCCGTCCCGCGTCAGGATGTCGCTGATCAGCTCGACAATTTCCGCATCGTCATCGACGACCAGCACCTTCTTGCGACCGGAATCCAGGTTGTCCAGCGGGATATTATTATCCCTCATGAACTTCACCAGATGCTGGCGCGGGATGCGGCGGAACTTGGAGCCCGGCACCCGGAAGCCCCTCAGACGCCCCGAATCGAAACAGCGAATAATGGTTTGTTGACTGACTCGACAGATCTCTGCGGCTTCACCGGTGGTAAATAGATCCTTCATCCTTACCCTTCCTTTTTCGCCAAATCCTTTTGACAGAAGGCCATCCAATTTGCCTTGGCGCCCTACCTTATCCAACGCGCCATGGCTTGTCAAGCTCAAAAATCAAAAAACCCCACTTTTGACTATGGTACCCAACTTCTTATCGGCAGGAAGCAAATACGCGCAGTCCTAACCGATGAGATGTCGTTCTCGCGTGGTCCTAACTGAGAAGTGGGCCGTAAGGATTCGCGAACCAGCAGTTGCCCATCATTGTTCAAATGGCAACCTGCGCTGGCTGTCTGATTCCTTGCTTGAAATGCCGCGCCACAGCTTGGCAGCGACTTTGCTGCGCGAACAGAAAATGAGTATGTAGAGCGGATGGCCTTTGGCGCTTATCCGCTGATATTCGAACAGTATACCCGAGCGTTCCAATCTGCTTTACATACAGCCCGCGTAGAACCTCTGCAAGACGACCCGGAGGTGTTGCGTCGAGGATAGATCGCCAATTCACGGCGGCACCAAGACAGCGATCGAGATTGGAATCAGGATTCTTCAGGTAGTGCCTTTCCCAGTTTCTCAGGGCATCCAGGTGATCTGGGAAAAAGATGATCAGGTCTGCTCGAACGTCAGAGAGTTTCCTGATCGTTTCAAATTCCAGGTGAAGACCATAGGGGTCAAGGAAAGCCAGCGACAGAGTCTTCCTTGGTATTGCAGCGACAACCTCATCGACTTTTTCATTTGCGTCGCCATGAACGATTTGACAGTCTCGTCGTATCCGAGCCGTCCTTGCCGAAAGCGCCTTGTGCTTGGGTCTACTTTTCTCGCACAGATGAAGTCCGTTAAAGGGGAATCGTGTCTGAGCGGCGAGCATGGGAGAGCCCCACTCCAGTGTCTTGGATTTTCTTAGCCGCTCAATTCCGGCTCCGGCAAACAGATCTACATAGTGTAGACCGCCCCACTTGTCGCGCATTGAGGTAGTGAACGCATCCATGTATCTCATTAGGTAGTAATGTTTCTTGCTTGACCACTGCCCAACGGTCGGGATGGGTAGACCGTCATCCACAAGTTCCGAGGATTCCGGCATAAACTGATTTCCTCCGCTCAAGGGTATGAGGCCTCTCGGCCCACGTTCTATTCTCTAAGAGGCGCCCACTTGCTTTCTTGTTGACGCCGCCCCATTGTTTGAAGAAAAATGGGATTCCCTCGGCGACGCATTGGTCGCGGAGGTGGATTACCCATTCGCTCTGCATCAGGCGTGCACCGGGACCGGATTCCCCGCCTACGATGGCCCATTGGATGCCTGCCAAATCGACTTTGGAGATGGGGCCGAGGAGCGGCTCGAAGGAGATGAATTTGATGGCGGCGCCGGTCTGGCGCAGATGGTCGAGGCGAGAAGCGTAGTCACTATTCTCGACAGTAACGCCCATCCAGACGTTATCAGGCCAAGGCAGCTTGGGACTCAGTTGTGCCAGCCGTTCGGAGCGTTTCGTCAGAACCTGGAAGCAGTGCTGGGGCGCGCGGCGCATTGCGTCGAAGACCTGCTGGATGAAATCAAACGGCACATCCTCGTGAAACAGGTCGCTCATGGAATTGACGAAGATCATCCGAGGTTGCCGCCATCGCAAGGGCAGCTCCAGCATATGCGGGTGGAGTGTAAGCCGGAAGCCGTTACGATAGTTCGGCTGGCCCATCGCCTGAAGGCGCAACGCCATGCGCTCGGCGTAGCAATGCAGGCAGCCGGGGCTGATTTTTGTACAGCCCGTTACCGGGTTCCACGTGCATTCGGTCCATTCGATTTTGGAGTTCGCGGCCATAGACTTGTCTCCACAGACGTCATTGTAAGCGCCGGCAGTCGTGAAAGCAACTCTCGGAGACGTGCATGCCTCACCCTTCATTTTCTGTCCGCGCGCCTTTGGGGCAGTGGGGGCCGTTGGAATCGATTAAGGATATTGATAATTGATGGCGGCGGCGGGAGCCAGTGCGATAGGGGGACGGGGGCAAAGGGGATACGGAGTAAAGGAGAAAGACCATGGATGAGCCAACAGCCAGACTGCCGTTGATCGGAGAGAAGGCGCCGCCGTTCACGGCGCAGAGCACCCAGGGCACGGTCCGATTTCCGGATGACTACAAGGGCAAATGGGTGATCTTTTTCTCGCATCCGGCGGATTTCACGCCGGTGTGCACGACCGAGTTCATGGCGTTCGCGAGCCGGGCACAGGAGTTCCGGGAGCTCAACGCTGAGCTGCTGGGCCTGTCCATCGACAGCACGTTCAGCCACATCGCCTGGCTGCGGACGATCAAGGAGAGGATCGAATACAAGGGCATGAAGAACGTCGAGGTCACGTTCCCGGTCATCAGCGACGTGACGATGGAGGTCGCCAGGAAGTTCGGCATGCTCCAGCCGTCGGCGAGCACGACGCAGGCCGTCCGGGCCGTCTTCCTCATCGATCCGGAGACGACCGTCCGCGCGATCGTGTACTACCCGCTGTCCAACGGCCGCAACATCGACGAGATCAAGCGTCTGCTCATGGCGGTCCAGCGCAGCGACGAATACAAGATCGCCACGCCGGCGGACTGGCAGCCGGGCGATGATGTGATTGTCCCGCCGCCCGCCTCCTGCGGCTCGGCCCGGGAACGGGTCGAAAGAGCCGGCACCGAGTACAAGTGCCTCGATTGGTTCCTGTGCCTCAAGAAGGACCCCGGCAAATAGTCCCGAGCGCACCCACGGGCCGGCGTGAACCCGAGTCCGCCGGGCGCCACCGTCAAACTCGTTGGCAGTGTCCCAGATTCTTGAGTTCCCATGGGCACGAGCCCCCGGAGATGGGTGGCAGCGGCAAGGCCGAAGGCTTTGCCGATGGCGGATGGGCCAACCATCGGCAAGCTGGCCAGGCTGTGTCACATCACAGTTGTCTGGGCTATTATCTTGTTCTGGGCCAGAGGCATCGGAGAGCCGGCCCCCAACTCCCCCTCGGTTGGACGCACGCC
>Ga0315289_10007086_pt1 | contig 16414 bp, 16 predicted proteins | sample YL17G11_40_MG_FD_203452 | JGI IMG/M metagenome (GOLD analysis project Ga0315289, IMG submission 203452) | Sediment microbial communities from Yellowstone Lake, YNP, Wyoming, USA - YL17G11_40 | ecosystem: Environmental > Aquatic > Freshwater > Lake > Sediment | place: USA: Wyoming | collected... | reverse complement strand
CTTTGAGGAGATCAATAGAATTAAAGATGTTATCGAACGGATACCAACAAGACCGACAATTGTAAAACAAAGCTACTGTAACCCATGTACCCAGAATAAAGTGTAACCTATGTACCCGGATCGGACCCATGAGTGTTCCAACAAGGCACTCCAGCGGATGGTTTGCAGCCACCGCCGACTTTGATCGCAAGACACATTGAGGGAATGACCACTGGTGGATATGCCAAGCCTCACCTTTCCGGAAACCTTCGTGAATTTGCCGGACCATGCGGAGTGCCACGACTGCCAGCGCCTCATTGCGGTCATGGAGACTGCCTTCACCGAGGAGACGCGAAGGGGACAATGATGAATATCCCATCAGTTTTGAAGCTGATCGTCGCCGTATTCTTCCTCTCGATCCTTCCCGTGTTGGGCTACGCCCTTACGCCCGACCAGGTGTTCGACAAGGTCAAGGATTCAATCGTTGTGGTGAAGACTCTGGGCGCCCAAGGCAAGGTGAAAGGCCAGGGGAGCGGGGTACTGCTCCCTTCCGGGAAGATCGCCACCAACTGCCACGTGGTGGAAGGGGGTGACTCCTACCAGGTGGGCCGGGGCGAAGAGCTTGTCCGCGCCACTCTATACGCGGAAGATGCGGATAAGGACATCTGTCTCCTCGATGCCAAGGGTATTACAGGGAAGCCAGCGCAGCTCGGCAAGGCATCAGGCCTCAAGGTGGGGGACGCGGTTTATGCTGTGGGTGCGCCGAAGGGCCTGGAACTTTCCCTTTCCGACGGCATCGTCGCGCAGCTCCGGGGCGGACCGCCGCCCTTAATTCAGACCACGGCGGCTATCTCCCCCGGTTCGAGCGGCGGGGGGCTGTTCGATGGGGAAGGTCGGCTGGTCGGCCTGACGACCCTTTACGTGGAAGGCGGGCAGAACCTGAACTTCGCCATACCCGTGGAATGGATAGGCGAGGTCAAGCCGGGCCGCAAAACGGTCGCCGGGGAAGACAGCTGGACCGAATGGGAGAAGCGCACTATCGCCTTGAGACAAATGCAGGACTGGCAGGGGTTGCTCGATTGGTGCCGGAAGTGGACGAAAAGCGAACCGGAAAATGCCGAAGCCTGGAGGAGCCTCGGGAACGCTTACAATAACCTCAACCGCTACTACAATGCCATCAAAGCCTATCTCCAGGCCATCCGCATTGATCCGGAGGATGGCAACGCCTGGTACGGCCTTGGGGGCGCTTACGAATTCCTCAACCGCGACAACGACGCCGTCGAAGCCTACCGCCAGGCTCTGCGGATCGATCCGGAGGATGCCTACGCCTGGTTTTGCCTCGGGATCGCTTACAATAACCTCAACCGCTTCAACGACGCCATCGAACCCCTCCGTCAAGCCATCCGCATCAACCCGGAGTATGCCGGTGCCTGGTTCACCCTCGGGAACGCTTACTATAACCTCAAGCGCTACAACGACGCTATCGAAGCCTTCCGCCAGGCCATCCGCATTGATCCGGAGGATGCTTACGCCTGGAACGGCCTTGGGGGCGCTTACTTCCTTTCCGGTAACCGGACAGCCGCCCTGGAAGTCGTCCAGAAACTGCGACGCCTCGATCCTGAAAGGGCGGACAAACTTTTCAACCTGATCGTGCCGCGCTGACGCAAACGAAGATGATAAAGGACGGAATGACATCAGGACGGAAAGACGGAATTACACTGGAAGAAGCCCGTGCCACCTTAATCGCATGGAAAGATCAGAGAAGAGACAGAGTTGAGCCGCCCAGTAATTGCCTCGCCTATAAGCCAGCTTTCGAACTGGAGTATTTTACAGAATCTGTTATTCGTCGTTTTATGGAATTGGCCGATGCAACTTTTGTGCTTCTGGATGCCCGCAACTACCTCGGATCTGTTGTTACTGTCAGGAGTCTCCAAGAGACTTCAGCTGTCATTTGGTATCTGAATGAGAAATGTCTTTATGCACTTGCCCACAAGGATCTTACTCATTTTACGGAGGCAATGAAGCGATTAATGCTTGGCTGGAAAGACGATAAAGAATTACCAAATTCAATAAACGTCCTGAAACTAATAGATAAGGTGGACAAACAATTATCCGGCTATAGAAAACATTACGACATATTGTCCGAATACGTTCATCCTAACTGGCATGGAACGATGGGGTTGTTTGCGCAGACGGGAGGCAAGGAGCTTAAAGTTGAATTCGGCAGTTATATTAGAGGCAGGGAAGTGCTTATCAAACATATAGAAGCAGCCTTAACAACTTCGATCGACTTGGTTGGTTTGATTCAAGACGACCACAAAGACACGGTGAACAAACTCATCGATATGTGTCGCGACCTGAACGATAAGGGCGAACTTAACAAGCAAATCCAGCCGACTCGTTACACTCGCGGCTGATCATGGCGTTATGCAATAGAAAGGAGGAATAGATATGAAGCTTGACCAACGACAAGGGGCGATTCTTTATTCCGCTAAGACAAAGAAGTTGGCATCCAGAACAATTGATATTGGTGATGAAGCAGTATTGTCTTTTAATGGAGAGAATTTTACTGTTAAGATCACGCAGATCAATGGTGACAAATACAAAGGGACGATAATAAAGGCCGGTTTCGACCCCAAAGTACATCCAAACCTGGGGGTCAACAATGACATAGAATTTGGCGAGCATAATATTCTGTGTATAGAGAAAACAGAAGCTTAGCCCCTAAACGCTGACCAAAGGTTCGGTTGCATGGCGTTTACAATGGGATACTCCTGGTTAGGCAATCAGAGGATTTGATAATGACGAGTTCACGTGATGATTACAAAAGCATCGTCCAAAGCCAGTTAGCAGGGATCAGGGGTCAATCTTTATCCTTGACTTTTTGCTTTTTGGAGACCCTTCCCGGGTTCTGAGACACGTTATTGAGCTGCCTTAGAGCCACCATCCCCAGATGTCTCCGTCATCAGGCGGGATCAAAAACCATGCAACAATGTTCAGTCTGCGGATGCGAAAATGAGGATGCCCGGGCCGCATGTCGGCAGTGCGGCGCCGAGCTGCCATCGGCCAGCACCCCATCTGGGCCGGCAGGGAGGCCGGCGATGCCGCGAAAGCAGATGGTCCGAGTGCGACTCTTCCTGGCCTCGGTCCTGTGCCTAATCAATCTCGCCGTTACCATCCCGAACTTGGGGCGCATGGAAGAGGGGACGCATACCCTCCGATGGCGCATGGAGGACATGGCCTCCATGGCCATCATCCTGACGCCGCTGATCCTGATCTTCGCCGGATACGGCCGCTCGAAGATCGTCGAGGGGGTGGGCTGGCTCTCCCTGATCGCCATGCTGATCCTGCGCCTTTCGGTTTAGCCATCGATTCATCAGGTTGTTCTCTTTCCAGTCCAAAAAGCCAAGGGGTTACACGAGCTACATCCCCTTGATCTGCTTAGCATCCCCCACGGAGTCCGAGGCGGCGCTGCCCTCATGACAATCATGGCCAAATGGCAGTGATTTGCATTATTGTCTTGACTAATATGCAATATCCTGCTATATAGTCGGGACATGGACCGTTACCTGTATAGTCCCATCAAGAAGGATCTCTCCAAGAAGATGGTCATTTTGACCGGGCCGAGACAGGTCGGCAAGACCTGGCTTGCCAAGGAATTAATGAAAGAATTCCAGCTTGCCCAGTACCTGAATTACGATAATCTCGATGATGCCCGTATCATCCGCGATCAGAGGTGGTCCCTCGATGTCGATATGCTTGTCCTGGATGAGGTTCACAAGATGAAAGGCTGGAAGGGATTCGTCAAGGGTGTCTACGATACCAAAGGAAAGGGACAGTCGATCCTGATCACCGGGAGCGCAAGGCTCGACACCTTCCGGCAGACCGGCGAATCCCTCGCTGGCCGCTATTTCCCCTACCGGCTCCATCCCATATCCGTCAGGGAAATCAAGGATTCGGTTCCTCCCCCGAAGGCCCTGAGCCTCTTGAACCGCCTGGGCGGTTTTCCCGAACCATTCCTCTCAGGGTCCGAGACTGAGGCGGCGCGCTGGCGCAACCAGTATTATACGGACCTGATACGGGAAGATATCCTCGAATTCAGTAGAATTCAGGAGATCAAGGCCATCCGCCTTCTGGTTGAACTCTTGCGGGAGCGGGTCGGGTCGCCCCTTTCCTATACCTCCATAGCGGAAGACCTGCAGATCGCACCGAACACCGTACGGAAATATGTGGATATCCTGGAGAGCCTCTGCATCATCTTCCTGGTTCGACCTTTTCATGCCAACATTGCCCGGGCCGTATTGAAGGAGCCGAAGGCCTACTTCTTCGACAGCGCTTATGTGAAGGGGGACGAGGGCTTGAAGCTGGAGAATACCTGTGCGGTTTGTCTGCTGAAGCATACACATTACCTTCAGGACACGGCCGGGGAGGATATTTCGCTCCGCTACGTGAGAACTAGGGACGGACGGGAGGTAGATTTCGCCCTGTGCAGGGAAGACCGGATTACCACACTCATCGAAGTCAAACTGACAGAGAACAGGCCCTCTCCCGGCCTGATGTACTTTGATGGAAGAATTCCTGATGCCGCTTCTTTTCAACTCGTGCAGGACTTAAGGCAGGAGGAGAGCATCAAGGGCGTCTCGGTCGTCGCTGCCGGTCGCTGGCTATCGACGCTGGAGGCGTGAATCTTCGGGACTATGAAGGTGACACAAGGGAATAAGGACAGCACCCTTTTCCCGCTTTACCAGGGGCAAGGGGCTGCATCGTTCTGAGGGGATGTCGTCCGTGTGGATCAAATGGTTCCCTCCCTCCTGGCTCCAGATCAAGGCCGAGGACAAGATCCTCTATGTCGACCCCGCCTACCTGAGGACCTATTTTCGTAAGTGCCCGACGAAGGTCGAATTCAGCAGGTGGCCGGGACCGATCGACGGCCTGCCGGAGGAGTTGGAGAAGGCGGACCTGATCCTGGTCACCCACAAACACAGGGATCATTGCAAGCGCGTCACGATGGATCGGCTCAGGCGTCCGGATACCTTGGTGGTAGCCCCGAAGGGTGTCATGAAGGAGTTGGGCCAAGAGATCAAGGCCCTCGAGGCCGGCGAGGAGATAGCGGTCGGGGATATCGAGGTGAGGGCCGTGGAGGCCTATAACACCAAGGAAGGGAGCTCGATCTGCAAGCTCCATAAGAAGGGATCTGGCCTGGGTTATGTCATTGCTGCGGAGGGCAAGGCCATCTATCACGCCGGGGATACAGATTTCATTCCGGAGATGAGGGCGCTGGGGAAGATCGAGGTGGCCTTGCTGCCCATCGGCAGGATCTTCACCATGAACATCCGAGAGGCCCTGGAGGCAGCCCTAACCATTAGCCCCGAGGCGGTGATCCCCATACACCACTTGAGGGCCAATCCGCTGGAGTTCAAGCGGGAACTGGAGGCGAGATCGGGCATCAAGGGGGTGCCTTTGCAGATGAGTGAGGCTTACCGCGTGGGCTGATTGGAGGCAGTCCTCAGGGGATGTGTGGACAGGGTCAAGCCTTTATCCTTGGATTGATCTTATCCTGCAAGCGGCCCAGCCACGCTTGAAATGGCGGCAGCAAGGTGACCGAAAAGTCAAGAATAGAAATTTGGTCCATTTTCGTCACCGTATTTTCATAAACCCTCCGCCATCTCGTGCCTAAAATGGTTTTTTCCCTCTTTTTCGCACCACACCACTAATCTTCCGAATGGTCTCCCTGCCGATATACCAGTATCGAGCCAGGCAAGGCAGGGGATCGGACAGGCTCGTCAAGGCAAAGACCTTCTCCCCCAGGTAAGGCCTGATGTAGTCCATGAAGGTAAAGCCCTCTTCTTTCCTGGAAACGAAGAACCTCATGATATCCGGGTCGAGGTTGATCCAGTAAATTCCTTGCTCGAACTCCGATCCGTGATGGATCTGCCCACATAGCAGGTGCTGGTACATGATCCAGGGGAAATTGATTCCACACCTCACGGCCAAAAGGCCACTCAGGTTATTTCTGCAATTGACTTCCATCAATTTGTAGACCCCATCTCTTACATCCCTCTTGAATTCCATTCCGGACTGACCTTGATAATTCATCTCTCTTAGCAATAGACGACCAAACTCGGTGATCTCTGGGATATGCTTGCTGACCACCACCCTTGCCACTCCAAAGAAGGGAGGCTCTTGTCTCAGTTTTCGGGATGTGAACTCAGCGATAGGATAGCCATCGATCGAATATGAAATATAGTTGGCGCCCTGGCTATCGTCACCCGGGATCAGCTCCTGGATCATCATCTTCAATTCCAATTCCTCCACCTGCCTATATCTGGCGAACAACTGGCCCTCGTCCTCGATCTTGAACATCTTGACCTTAAAATGATCATAGAATTTGTGCCCCTCGCAGGCTTGAGCAGGCAGGGATAGACGATTCGATGGCGATTTTCCCTCAAATCCTCGACGGATTTGGGCACCAGGGTACCGGGACAGGGGATCCCCAGGGAGCTCGCGATCTCATAGGTGTATTGCTTTTAGATCATCTTCTCGACGATTTCCCAGTCCGCTACTCCTACGACATAATAGGGCTCCAGCAGGGTTTTGTGTTTCGAAAGTGAGACCAGGGTGTGGTCATCGCCCGGGATCAGCAAGCTCCCCTGGAATCCGTGGGAGACGATCGATGAGTTTAGAGATGAATTCGTTTTCGTCCTTTCGTGGATCCGGAACCCTCACCCTCCTGGTGACATATTTGGAAAGAGATCCCATCTCATTAGGGCTATAGTGAAACGCTGCCACGGGGACGTTCACCCTCCCGAGGGCCCGGATCACAGCCAGCCCCACGACATGGGCAAAGAGGACGATTGCACTCTTCACGATGGATGGCTCCGGTTATTTACTCACAGTGAACTGGGGTCTTGAATTATCACTTTTTCTCCGTTGCCTTCCTGGCCTCCTCGCGAATCCTCTCCGCCATGAGGCGGATGTGGGAAGGTGTGCTGCCGCAGCATCCGCCTATCCCGTTGACTCCGGTCGCCAGCAACTCGGGAACCCTTTGGGCGAACTCCTCCGGGGTCTGGACATAGATGACCCTCCCCTCCTGAAGCTGCGGCAGTCCTGCATTGGGCTGGGCGATCAGGGGCAGGGAGGTGAGGGGCCGCATCTCCCTCATCAAGAGGATCATCTCTTCCATCCCCTTGCCGCAGTTGGACCCGACCGCGTCTGCCCCTGCCTCTTCCAGGCGTCGGACCGCGACCTCTGGGCTTACGCCCATCATGGTGCGGAAGCCGACCCGATCCAGGTTGAAGGTCATGGTGGCCACCACCGGCAGATGGCAGGACCGCCGTGCAGCCTGGATGGCCGCCGCCGTCTCCTCCGCATCGGACATGGTTTCGATGCAGAGAAGATCGGCCCCCCCTTCCGCCAACGCCTGGCTCTGCTCCGCATAGATATCCATCAATTGAGAGAGGCTGAGGTCTCCCAAGGGTTCCAGGAACTTTCCGGTGGGGGAGACCGATCCGGCCACCAAGCCGTCGGGCGGAGCGACCTCCTTGGCCAGCTTGGCCCCCAGATAGTTCAGCTCCCGCGTCCTGGCCTCCAGGCCGTAGACGGCCAGCTTGAGGCGATTGGCGCCGAAGGTATTGGTCTCCACCACCTGGGCACCGGCCTCAAAATAGGCGCGATGGATCCTCTGCACCACCTCGGGCCGTTCGGCATTCCAGAGTTCCGCGCATTCCCCTGAGGATAGGCCCTCTGCCTGGAGCATGGTGCCCATGGCCCCATCGAAGATAACGACCCCTTCCTTAAGCCTCGACAAGAAGCCCTCCATCTCCTTCCCTCCTTCTCTATCTGGCGATGGCGGGGCGGCCGAAGGCGGAGATGGTGATCAGGCTGTCCAAATAGATCCCCTCCCCCATCTCCTCCGCCACCGTCCCGTAATTGTCGCGCTCGGTCACCTCCACTCGTACCTTCTCCGCCCCGGCCTTCTTCGCCTCCTTCTCCGTCAGGGCCTTGCCCTTCTTGATGGCGTAGGCCTTGGCCGCCTCCAACCCCTCGAAAAAGGCCTTCTCGTTGGGCAGGTGGACCGAATAGCCCTCTCGCAGGATTCCCCGATAGCTGGGCTTGATCCAGACCTCGATGGTCTTGTTAAAGACGCCGACCACCGCCCCCAGGGCGTTGCCCACCTCGGCGTGAGGGGGGATGAGGACCTGGGTTCCCAGGACCCGGGCCACCGGGGGAAGGAAGGCTCCCACTGGTGCACCAATAGCGACCAGCTTCCTGCCCAGGGCGATCTGGAGAGAGGGCCCTGAGCCCTCGGGGGCGCTGAAGATCAAGCTCAAAAGGTTAGAGCAGGTGGGGCACCCGGGAAGGGAGGTGCCTCCGTGGCCGGTGGGCAAGGCCTGGTTCAAGACCTGGATGGCGATGGTCCGGGTGATCCTCTCCCGGACGGCGAGGGCCAGATCCTCCTCTTTCATCCGGAGGGCCTTGGCCAGGATGCGCAGGCCCAGATGAGAGACCTTCCGGTCCCAGAGAGACCATCCTCCCTCCACATGGAGCACATCCGAGGGAGTCAGTCCACATCGCTGCACCACACCCCTCTCCTCCAATTCGCTCAGGTTGAGAAGGCTGGGATAGATCAGGTTTAATCGGGAGGAGAGCTGGAGCAGGGAGAGGGGACCCTCCTGGAGATGGCGCAGGATCTCTTTCTCTTGGGCCTCCATTTGGTTCCCCTGCGAGGAGGCGGCCGCGAGGAAGAACTCCCCATAAGGCAGAAACCGGTCGGACAATGGGCCCGCCGCGATGCGCTCTAATTCGCCTATCACCTGGGGGTGTTGGGAGGCCAGCAGGCCCAGAGGGACCACCCTGCGGGGCCCCACCCTGAGATCCCCGGCCCGGTCCAAGAAGATCCGGCTGTCGCCGCCGATGCCAGCGGTGGTGATGTCGATCCCCTTGACGCAGGTCGCCCTGCCTCCCACGGTGGCTCCCCTCGGATTGAGATAGGGCCTGCCCTCGCGAAGGATGGCCACATCGGTGGTGGTCCCGCCCATATCCACGATCACCGCTTCCTGGAGGCCGCAGAGGTATTGGGCCCCTGCCACCGAGGCGGCCGGGCCCGAAAGGATCGTTTCCACCGGCCTCTCTTCGGCCACGCGGGAGGAGACCAGGGAGCCATCCCCCTTCACCAGCACCAAAGAGGCCTTGATCCCCTTATGCTTCAGGACGGCCTTCACCGAGCGGACCAGGGCGTGGAGGAGCGGGATCAGACGGGCATTGAGGGTGGTGGTGATCGCCCTTTGGATGGAATCCAACTCGCTGGTCAGCTCGTGTCCGCAGACCACCGGGTGGGGGCTCAGGCTTCGAATAAAGGCCTTGAGGGCCAACTCGTGCTCGGGGTTTCTCACCCCCAGATAACTGGAGATGGCGAAGGCCTCTACTTGATCCTTCCTCTCCAGGATGATCCGCCGGGCCTCCTCCAAGTCGAGGGGCTCGATCTCCTCGCCAAAAAGGTCGTGCCTGCCACGGAGGTAGTAGAAATCCGGGGTGGGCAGGTCCTTTTCGAACCCATATTTTTGCATCAAGGAGGGGTCATAGCCTACGAGGAGCAGGCAGACGCGACACCCCTTGCCCTCTACAATCGCATTGGTGGCGAGGGTGGTAGAGAGGGAGACCAGCTTGATGGATGGCAGATCCACCTGAGACAGGGCATCCAGGCAGTGAGAGATGCCCATAGAGAGATCGTGGGGGGTGGTCCGGGCCTTGGCCGTCGCCCGGATCTCCCTGGTTTGGTAATCGATTACCACCCCATCGGTATAGGTGCCACCGGTGTCGATTCCCAGGGCTAGTCGAGAATCCATCTGCGTTGCGCCTCGGCCCTGCCTATTCTTCCAGTTTGCCGGCGCGATGGGCGGCGATATAGCCGCTGCAGAACTCGTCCTTCCCTAAGAGCGCCTCGCTGGCCAGGAGCAGGGTCATCATGCGCCGATCTAACGGATCGAAGATGACCCCATTGAGGCCCGCGGCCATGGACATGACGAGGAAGGCTTGATTCAGGATCTTGCGGTTCGGCAGCCCGTGGGAGATATTGCTGAGCCCGCAGATGGTCTGGGCGCCGGGGAGGGAGGTCTTGATGAGGCGGATCGTATCCAGGGCGACCTGTCCGAAGTGGCTTCCCGTGCTGATGGGATAGATCAGGGGGTCGAAGAAGACCCGGCTGGCCTCGATGCCCTCCTTTTCCAGATGCTGAAGCAGCCGGGTGGCAATCTGGAAGCGCTGGGTGGCATCCTCCGGGATGCCGCTATCGTCCATGCAGAGGGCGATCACCTGGCAGTTATATTTCTGGATCAGGGGGAGCATCTGGTCCAACCGCTTGCTCTCTCCGGAGATGGAATTGACCATCGGGGTTCTCTGGCAGGCCTTGATGGCCCGCTCCGCCGCTTCCGGATTGGGGCTGTCGATGCAGAGGGGCACCTCGATCGCCTCCTGCACCGTCCTGACCAGCCATTCCAGGTGCTCCGGCTCCTGTGCCAGGAAGGTGCCGGCGTTCACGTCGATATAGTTCGCCCCAGCCCCCACCTGCTGTCGGGCGATCTCCTGGATTTGAGCGCTATCCTTATTCTCCACGGCAGGTTGGATCGCCTTGCGGCTGGAATTGATCCGTTCTCCCACAATCAACATGAAAACTTCTCCTTTCTGTTGCCCAGATCTTCCCCTTCCCTGATCACATGACCTGAGGCCTCGTCCGCAGAAGATCTGGAGATTCCCCCGGCTTGCTGGGTGGGCTTCAATATAGGGGAATTCCGAGGGGATCGCAACTCCTTTTTGGCAAAGGACGGAAGCCCCCTACAGGATGGCCGCGAGGAATCTTCAAATGATCGGATGGTCTCGCCTCGGACCTGTGCCCTCGGCGCCTTTCCCCCGCGGCCTTTCCCGGGCTAAGGGGAGCGGGGGACGGGCTGCCTGGGAGCGGAAGGTCGTGAAGAGGATCCCCTCGAAAGGCAGCCCTGTCAGAATGGCAGGCCTATCTTAGAAGTTTGCCAAGATGGCAGGCGAGTCAAGGGATTTGACCGGAGGGTAAGGCCTCCAACCAACTCCCTTCGCCCTTCTTAACTATTGGATTATTAAACACTTTACCTCCATTCTCCGGAGATCTCTGTCTCTTCTGAGAGGCTGACACGGAAAATGAACCTAAGTAGAGTTGTCATCAAGAGATTCTTCAGATTCTTTCAGGGAGGACGCCATGGCGAAGGGAAGAAAGAGATGGGGGGTTGTGATCCTGGTACTGGCCTTAGCGACGATCCTAACCGAGGTGGGGATCTCCTGGGCCGCCAGCGATCGTGCCTCGGCTACCCTGATGCTGGTGGCGGTGGTGACCCCCAAGGTGAAGCTGCAGGTGAATCGGGAGACGGCCCAGATTGCCGCTACCATAGAGGACCTGGATCGGGGTTATGTGGAGGTCCCGGGCGCGGCCGAGTTCTTGGTTTGGACCAACAGCAAGAGCGGACTCTCCATTACCGCCCGCGCGAGCGGGGACCTGCAGGGATCCAAAAGGACATACGATCCCCCTCTCCGCCCTCTCCGTTTCCGTGAATGGAGAGGGCTTCCGTCCTCTAATCTCCGGCGATCAGGTCATCTATGTAGGATCCAGCCAGGAGATCCGCAGCCTGAAGCGGATTGACTACCGGTTGAATCTGGACTGGAAAACCGAGCCAGATACCTACGCCGTGAACCTCACCTTCACAGTAATGGGGAACTAAACCCCCAGGTTTTTCCCTCCCACGCCTCTGGCCCCTTCCCCGTTTTCTCCTTCAAATCCTATTGACTCCCCTGGCCTAATTCAATAAACTCCTTGGCGCCTGATAATCCGTTGTGCAAATCTCCTCTTTCCTCATCCCTCCGGGCAATAGAAAGGGGGAGGTCTCTTCCCCGGCCATTGCCTTCGAGGAAGGAAGAACGCTGTGGTCTGGTCGCCGGTTTATACTACGCTCCTCTTGGGAGTAGTTGCAGGCTTCATGATAGGTCTGGCGGTTGCGTTTGCCTTGAAGAAGACGCAGGCAAAGGCATTGAAAGAACTCGCGGATGAGCTGTTTCGCGAGAGCGAGGCGCAGCGCAAAGCGAGCGTGGATTCCGTTATCGAAAATGTGAAGGCCTGCTTTGGGAGTCTGTCGTTGGACGCACTATCCAAGTCCACTGCGGAGCTCTTGAAATTAGCCCAGGAGCGCCTGACGGTGGAGCGGGAGGTGGGCCTTCGGGAATTGGAAGGCAAGAAGGGCCTCATTGACCAACAATTGCAGCAGATGAGCTCCGCCCTTACAGATGTCTCCCATCTGATGAAAGAGCTGGAGAAGGACCGAGAGAAGAAGTTCGGAGAGCTGGCGAGCCAATTGAGGACGACGGGCGACCAGACCACCGCTCTCATGCAGAGCACCCAGATGCTTCGGGAGGCCTTGGTCAGCACCAAGGCGAGGGGACAGTGGGGAGAGCGGATGGCCGAGGATGTGCTGCGCCTTGCCGGTTTCATCGAGGGGATCAACTACTGGAAGCAAAAGACGATCGAAGGGGCGAGATCTCGCCCCGATTTTACCTTCTCGGTGCCACCCGACTTCAAGCTGCATATGGATGTCAAGTTCCCTCTCGACAACTACCTCCGGTTTCTCGATGCCAACTCCGAGGCGGAAAGGTCGGGGTTCCGCACCGCCTTTTTACGGGATGTGAGGGCACGGATTAGAGAGCTGACCGCCCGCGAGTACATCAATCCCGGGGGGAATACGCTGGATTGCGTCCTCCTGTTCATCCCTAACGAACAGATTTACTCCTTCATTCACGAGCAAGATTCCTCCATCCTCGATGAGGGAATCAAGAACAAGGTGGTCTTCTGCTCCCCCATCACCTTGTTTGCGGTCCTGGCCGTCATCCGGCAGGCAGCAGATCATTTCACCCTGGAGCAGACCTCGAATGAAATCCTGTCTCTGCTGGGGGCCTTCAAGAAGCAGTGGGATAAATTCAGCAAGACGCTTGAGACGATGGGCAAGCGCATCAGAGAGGCCCAGGGAGAATACGAAGCGCTCGCCACGACCAGAAGTCGCCAGCTCGAAGGGCCTTTGAACAAGATCGAAGATCTCCGGAGAGAGCGTAAGTTGCCGGTAGCGTCGGGGGAATGGGAAGATGGCTCTCCCGCCTTGAGAGGTCATGAGGGAGATGAGGATGATCGATAGAGGGGAATTCTGTCCCTGGAATAGGAAGATCGACCGCCTGGCGAGGGGAGGAGACGAAGCCCGTTGACCTCCTCAATCCTGAAAATCTTTTCGTCTTTGATCCTGCCGAATGGTCTCCTCCTCCTCATTGCCATCTCCTTCCTCCAATGGGTTGCCTCCCCAGAGTCCCTATCCGGCCTCATACGCGTTTACCCTTATGCGGTTTTGGGGGTGGGGCTCTTTCTCGGCTGGCGTTTTCACCGGACCTGGCTGATCTTCAGCCTCCTGGTCCTAACTCTGGCCGACCGGGCCCTGCTCCACTGCGCCGCAGGTCCGCCTGCGGCGGGGAGCCGCATCCTCTTTAATTCCATCTCCCTGCTTCTACCCCTGAATCTCGCTGCCCTCTCGCTGACCACCCAGCGGGAGCGAGGCATCCTCACCTCGAGGAACCTAATCACCCTGGGCCTGATCCTCTTTCAGCTCCTGTTGGCCATGGGGATTTACCGCTATTGTCCAACTGGGGCAGGCGGAGAGGCGATCAAATTGAAGTCGGTCACCGGCCCCATCACCTGGTCCCCCGTTTCCCAATCCGGGTTGCTGGCCTTCGGTCTCGCCTTTCTCTTGCTGACGGCTCGATTCCTCCTCCGCCGGGGTGCCATCGAAAGCGGGTTTTTCTGGGTGCTGATTGCCTCTTTCCTCGGACTGAATGTGAATCGGATCGGCGATCTCTCCACCTTCTACTTTTCTACCGCAGGACTCATCCTGGTCGCCTCTTTCATTGAAACTTCCTACAGCATGGCTTATCGCGACGAATTGACCAGCTTGCCTTCCCGACGAGCCCTGAACGAGGCCCTCTTGCAGCTGGGCAATCGCTATACCATTGCCATGGTGGACATAGACCAATTCAAGCAGTTCAATGACCGGCACGGGCACGAGGCGGGGGATCAGGTGTTGCGAATGGTGGCCTCGCAACTCGAAATGGTCTCCGGCGGAGGGAGGGCTTTTCGCTATGGGGGGGAGGAGTTTGCAGTGATCTTCCCCGGGAAGTCCTTGAAGGAAGCCCTTCCCCCGTTGGTCGCCCTCCACCGCGCCATCCCCGCCACGAACTTCACCCTGCGAGGCAAGGGTCGTCCCCGAAAGAGACCAGAGGTCGCGAAGCCGAGCAGCGCGGTCCGCAAGCAAGTCCCCATTACCGTTAGCATTGGAGTTGCGGAGCGGGATGCCAAGTATACCGAACCGGATCAGGTGATCCGGGCGGCGGACCGGGCCCTTTATCGGGCCAAAGAGGGCGGGCGAAATCAGATCAGCATCTAAATTTGCCTCCCGAGAGTACCCTTCCTGAGGTAGTATGGCCGGGTCCTCCCGGATCAAGCCGGGGGCCGTGGAATAGATGGCGGAAAAGCCTGAGAGGAGGTTCTATTTGGAGCTTAAGGATATCAAGAAAATAGGAGTGGTGGGGGCGGGAACGATGGGCCATGGCATTGCCATCTCTTACGCCCTGTGGGGATATCCCGTCATCATGGGTGATCTCAATGAGGAGATACTGAAGAATAGCCTGGGCCGCATCAAATCCAGCCTGGACAGCTTTGTGGAGGAGGAGGTCGTCCCCCGGCGGCAGGCAGATGAGACGGCAGAACGGATCATTACGACCACCGACCTGTCGGCCCTGGCAGGAGAGGCAGATCTTGTGTGTGAGGCGATCATCGAGAGGGCCCAGGAGAAGCGGGAGCTATTCAACCAACTGGATGTCCTTTGTCCTTCGCATACCATCCTGGCCAGCAACACCTCCCATATGGTCCTGAACGATTTTGCCTCGGAGGTGAAGAGGCAGGACAAGATCGTAGTCACCCACTATGCCAATCCGCCCCACATCTGCCCCGCCGTGGAGGTAGTCAAGGGTCCGGGGACCTCGGATGAGACCTTCAGTCTCACCTATGCCCTGCTGGAGAAGGTCAGGAAAGTGCCGGTCAGGGTGCTCAAGGAGCTGCCCGGATACTTGAATAACCGTATCCAGTTTGCCCTGTTCCGGGAGGCCTTCGACCTGTGGGCCCAGGGGGTCGCCTCGGCCGAGGACATCGACCGGGCGGTGATGGGCCATTTTGGCTTTCGCAACGCCAGCATCGGCCCCTTGATGACCACGGATCTGGGGGGAGTGCCGAAATGGGGTCCCCTGGCCTACGAGATTTTTAGCCAGGCCTTCAAGTTCATCAGCGATGCCAAGGAGCCTCCCCAGAAGTGGAAAGAGCAGGTGATGAACCACAGAGGCTTCTACGACTATTCGGAGGAGCAATGGGAAGAGATTATTAGGAAGAGGGACAAGGAATTCCTGCGGCGCTTGAAGCAGCTCTACTGGTCCAAGGAGGATTGAGAAACTTCACGGAAAGGGCAAAGGAGAAAGATGGATCATCGAGATGAGGAGCAAGAGACCATAGAACGGGCCTTAAGCCTTTTCAGCCAAAACCACCCCTGTTCCCGGCGGCAATTTCTGAAGATTGGCGGGATCTCCCTGCTGGGGATCTCTACCCTGGGGCCCCTCCTGGCCCGGGGTGAGGCGAAGGCACCCCTGATCATCATGGAGCAGGCCCAGGGGATCGTCATCGCTGATCCGACCAGGTGCGTGGCCTGCCGACGGTGTGAGCTGGCCTGTACGGAGTTCAATGATGGCAAGGCATCCCCAGTGATGGCGCGGGTGAAGGTCATCCGAAACCTCCACTTTGGGCCGCAGGGCCCTTATGTTGGACAGCACGGGCAGGGCAACTGGGGCAATGGGCTGGTGATCCCCGAAGTATGCCACCAGTGTCCGCATCCGGTGCCCTGTGCCAATGCCTGCCCCAACGACGCGATTGTAGCCAAACCACCCCTCAATGTTAGAGTGGTGGATGTGGAGCGGTGTGTTGGCTGCAGGATGTGCCAGCGAGCCTGTCCATGGGGGATGATGTCCTTCGATGCCGGTGCGGGCAAGGCAACCAAGTGTTTCCTCTGTGAGGGGAAGCCCAAATGTGTGGAGGCGTGTCCCGCCGAAGCACTGAGGTTTTTGCCTTGGCGAGATTTGACCGATAAGGTGCCACCCCGGGTGGTGCCCACCGCAGCCCTTCCACCGGAAAAGGCTGCGTCCTGCAGCGAATGTCATAAGGCAAAGAATTGAGCAGAGTAACCAGGAAGGGAGAATAAAGGGCATGGCTAAATACGGAGGGTGGGCCGGAAAGGTGTTGCGCGTGGATCTGTCCACCGGCCGCATCTGGACCGAAGAGACC
>Ga0315289_10007085_pt1 | contig 16414 bp, 14 predicted proteins | sample YL17G11_40_MG_FD_203452 | JGI IMG/M metagenome (GOLD analysis project Ga0315289, IMG submission 203452) | Sediment microbial communities from Yellowstone Lake, YNP, Wyoming, USA - YL17G11_40 | ecosystem: Environmental > Aquatic > Freshwater > Lake > Sediment | place: USA: Wyoming | collected... | reverse complement strand
TGTGGAGAAGATGAACTTCGCCCCTACGCGGGCTGGCAAGAGAACGAGTATTTAGAGGTATTGATTAAATGTTTGCCATTCGGCTGGGTTGGAGTTTTCCTTTTTTCCAGAGGTGTTCTTTGACCAAAGCGAAGATGACGGGGGTAGCGATTAGGACATGAACGGTGGAGGTAACCATTCCGCCGATTATGGGAGCGGCGATAGGGCGCATCACGTCTGAGCCGGTGCCGGTTGCCCACATGATCGGCACCAAACCCATCAAAGTGGTGCCAACAGTCATCAGCTTTGGTCTTAACCTTAAAACCGATCCCTCGATGGTGGCTTCGGTGATCTCCTCTTTGGCTATTTCTCCTTTCTTTAATCTTTTGTCCAAAGCCTCATGCAGATAGACCACCATTATTACTCCAGTCTCCATGGCGGTTCCGAAAAGGGCGATGAATCCAACTCCTACTGCGGCAGAGAAATTATAGCCTAAAAGAAAGAAAAGCCAGACGCCTCCGATCAAAGAAAAAAGGAGGGTGGAAGCCATGACCAAAAAAGCTTCACTGAAGGAGTGAAAGGTAAAATAAAGGAGGATGAAGATGATTAAAAGAACTATAGGGAAAAGGATGGCAAGCCTTTTTTGCATGCGAATCTGATTTTCATATTGACCGCTCCAGGAGAGGTAATATCCGGTGGGCATTTTTAGATTTTTATCTAAAGCAGATTTAGCTTCGCTGACAAATCTTCCCATATCCCGTCCCCTGACATTCAAAAGGACCACGGAACGCAACATGGAGTTTTCGCTGTTGATCATAGTGGGTCCGGTATTTATCTTTAGATCTGCCACCTGTCCCAAAGGAATCTGACTGCCATCCATAGTAGGAACTAAGACCCTTTTCAGAGCTTCCCAGTCGTCTCGATAATCACGCAATAGGCGGATTCGTATGGGGAAACGCCTTCTTCCTTCCACCGTGGTGGAGATGTTCTCCCCACCTATGCCCGTCTCGATTATCTGTTGGACATCTCCCACGTTGATCCCGTATCTGGCGATTTTTTCCCGATCTATGTCGATGTCTAAATACTTGCCTCCCGTCACGCGTTCGGCATAAAGATCAACCGCCCCGGGAATAGGTCGTAGAATCTTTTCCACTTCTATGGCTAACTGAGCCAAAGTGTCTAAGTCCGGACCAAAGAGCTTAATTCCCAGATCGGTTCTGATTCCGGTGGTGAGCATATTTATGCGATTGATGATGGGCTGAGTCCAGCCGTTGGAGACCCCGGGAATTTGAAGCTTGGCATCCAATTCGGAAATTATATCATTCTTGGTTATTCCTTTTCTCCATTGGTTTTTCGGTTTCAGAAGGATAATGGTTTCGATCATGTCGACTGGGGCGGGATCGGTGGCGGTCTCTGCCCTCCCCACCTTGCCCAAGACATAGTCAACCTCGGGCAGGCTTTTGATGATTTTATCCTGCACCTGCATGATCCTTTTGGCTTCGGTTATGGAGACCGAGGGCAAGGTGACCGGCATAAAAAGCAAGCTTCCTTCGTCTAAGGGAGGCATGAATTCCCGTCCCACAAAAAACAAAATGGGAAGGGTAACCAAAAGCGCCATCAAATTTATGGCTAAGGTGGTTTTTTTATGTTTCATAACCCAATGGATAATTGGAGAATACAAACTATTTAGGAAGCGGGTCACCGGATTTTGTTCATCGGTTCTCATCTTGCCACCCAAAAGGAAGGTCATTAAAATGGGAACTAAGGTGATGGATAAAAATGAGGCTCCGATCATCCCGAAAGTCTTGGTGAAAGCCAGAGGACGGAAAAGTTTTCCTTCCTGTGATTCCAAAAGAAAAACCGGCACAAATGCCAGGGTGATGATAATCATAGAGAAAAAGATGGCTCTTCCTACCTGCTTACAGGAGCGGATGATTATCTCCATTATCTCTGGGCGAGTTTTAGCTTGAGCCTGGACCACATGCCTGTAGGCATTTTCTACCATCACAATGGAGGCATCCACCAAAACTCCGATGGCGATGGCAATTCCACCCAAGGACATGATGTTGGAGGTGATCCCCAGATGCTTCATAAAAATGAAGGCGATCAAAACCGCTACCGGAAGGGAGATAATCACGGTCAAAGCACTGCGATAATGAAACAGAAAAATCATCACGATCAAAGAGACGATGATCATTTCCTCAAATAAGGCTCTTTTTAAAGTTCCGATGGCGCGGAGAATCAAATCGGAACGATCATAGGCAGCCTCTATCTTTACTCCCGGAGGAAGTCCTGGTTCTATCTCTTTAATTTTAGCTTTGACCCTTTGAATTACATCTTTGGCATTTTCGCCATAGCGCATGACGATTATTCCACCCACCACTTCCCCTTCGCCATTTTTGTCCATAAGCCCTCGACGAGGTTCTCCACCCAATTGCACCACCCCTATGTTTTTGACATAGATGGGGACACCATCCATGTCTTTTCCCACCACTATATTCTCCAGATCGGCTTTGGACTGCACATAACCCTGTCCGCGAATGAAGTATTCCATGTCCGAAGCTTCAATGAGACTTCCCCCCACTTCATTGTTTGCCTTTTGGACTGCCATCATCACGTCTGGGATAGTGATATGATAGGACAGAAGTTTGTTGGGATCTAAATCTATTTGATATTGCTTGACAAATCCACCGATGGAGGCGACCTCTGCCACTCCGGGAACTGAATTGAGCTGATAACGGATATACCAGTCCTGAACCGCCCGGAGCTCGCCTAAATCATAGCCCTCCCCTTCCACCGTATACCAGAAGACATGCCCCACCCCGGTTCCATCCGGACCGATGGTGGAGGTAACACCCTGAGGCATGAAAGACTGGGCGTAATTCAGTTTCTCCAAGACCCGACTGCGCGCCCAGTAAACATCAACTCCATCCTCAAAGATCACATAGATCATGGAGAGACTGAACATGGAAAGGCCCCGAACGGCTTTGATTTTCGGCAAGCCTTGAAGGTTGGAGGATAAGGGATAGGTGATCTGGTCCTCGATGGTCTTGGGACTCCGCCCCATCCACTCGGTCATAACTATGACCTGATTCTCTGATAGGTCGGGGATGGCATCCACCGGTGTGCGGTAAAGTGCCCAAATTCCCCAGCCAATCAAAAGGATAAAGAAAAAAAGTAGGATAAACCGATTGCGGACTGAATATTCGATTATCTTTTCGATCATTTTAAAATCTCAGGCATGTTTTCCGTGAACTGAACTTTCTGGACTTTGTTTTTAAAAATTTTTTCCTTCAGAATCTTGGATGGTTCGACTTTCTTTGACTTCGCTCTTTCGGACTGAGTCCTCAGGACGGGTCAGGATGAGTCGCTCACCATAAATATCAAAAGATTGCTTCGTCGTCCATATGGACTTTTTGCAGTGACATTTCATTTCTATATGGTGTCAGAACGGGGTTCTGGCACCTCCGAAAATGTTTCCGCATAACTCTTAATCACCCTCTCCCTATCTTCCCCTATCAAGGGGGAGGATTCATTCTGACACCTCAGGATAATATTTTATCTGGGATTGCTTCGTCACTTCGCTCCTCGCAATGACATTTTTGAGACACTCCCGTAGGGGAGAGGAAGAGCTACTCATCCGGGCTTTCTTATTCTTATTTAGGAGCGGGTCCTTTCATTTCCAATTTCATTCCACACTTGGGGCAATTGCCCGGCTTATCAGAGGAGACTTCGGGGTGCATGGGGCACATATAGGTTATCTGCGGTTGGGTCAGCTTCTGGTATTCCTCCTTGCTTATAAGTTTCTTTTTAAGCTTCATTCCACAGGAGCATTTTCCACCTTTTTCCGACATATAGGGACAGCCCTCCATGGGACAAGCATAAACTTCGTAGAATTCTTTCTTTTCCAAATTCATCCCACATTTGGGGCACTTCCCCGCTTTCTTTTTCATCACTTCCGGATGCATGGGACAAGTATACTTCTCTTTCACGGTAAGTTTCGCTGGGGCTGGTGCCACAGGAGTTGAAGCCCCTTGTTCACTTGATAGCGCTTCCATGGATCCCGTGGCCTGTTTTTCAGTGGATTGAGAGGTGGTAGTTGTTTGTGAGTGTTCGGATGACTCTCCGGAATTTTCGGAGGTGGCTTCGGAGTGTCCGGCACACGTAAGTGAGCTACTCTTAGACTTACATTTTTTACTGCAGGCAAAGGAGGCGGAAGCGCCTACGACAAAGAAGAAGAGAAGGCTTAAGATTGAGCAATAAATTGCCCAGTTAGAACCCCTTCTTTTTGAGTTTGAATAGAACATCTTAGCTCCTTTCTTTAGTTTTCCCCGAATATAGAGCAATAATCTCCACAGAGGGAAGGTTAAAAGGTTATCTTTTTCCTACGGACTTTTCCAAATTCATTCCGCAAATAGGACATTTTCCTGGCTTGTCTGATCTTATCTCCGGATGCATGGCGCAGGTGTAAACCAATTTATCTAAATCCTCTTTTTTGATCTCTTTTTTGATCAATTTCATCCCACAGATGGGACAGTTTCCGGGTTTGTCAGAGATTACTTCTGGGTGCATGGAGCAGGTGTAGATGGTCACCATTCCAGACGGACTTACCGACTTTGAGGAGTCTTCCACCTTACCTGATTTTTGTCTCTCCTCAGTTTTTTCCTCAGATAGTGTGGTTTTGAGGGAAGGAGGCTTTTGTTTTTGAGTCTTTTCCATGCCCTCCATTCCTTCCATGTCTTCCATCTTTTCGCCTTGCTTTGGTTTTTCCATCCCCTTCTCTGGCGGGATTTTGGACTCTCTTGTCTCTTCAGGAATCATCTTTGTCTCCCCGCCTCCGGCGTGCTCCATACCCGGCATTCCCTCCATTCCTGACATTCCCGCTCTTAATTGAGCCTCGGAGTCGATTAAAAAGCCACCTTGAGAGGCCACCATCTCCCCTTCGGAGAGCCCATCCAAAACCACGTAATAATCTCCCAGCTTTTCTCCAAGCTTGACATCTCTGGGGACAAAAACATTCGGTTCCTTTTCCACCCATGCCATTACCATATGTCCAGTATTAATCACTGCGGAGGCCGGTATGGTCAAGCAGTTTTGGTATTGCCCGGATTTGATCTTCGCCTCCACATACATCTCCGGTTTGAGTATATTATGGGGATTGGAAAAAACAGCCCTTATTTTGGCGGTGCGGGTGACAGGATTCAAAACCGGCTCGATGAAACTTATCCGACCGGTGAAGACTTCATCGGGGTAGGCTTGGGTTTTCACCTCCACCTCTTGTCCTATCTTTACCTCCGAAATCTCCGGCTCATAAATGTCCCCGAACATCCACACGTTTTTTAAATCGGCAATATCATAAAGATTTTCGCCTTCCATTACATACATCCCCTCACGCACAAACTTTTCGATCACCGTTCCGGATGCCGGCGAATAGATCGCCATATGGGTTTTCACCTTCTTAGTTGTCTTTAACTCTGTTATCTGATCTTCGGTGATTCCCCATAAAAGAAGTTTCTCTTTGGAGGCTTCTAAAAGCGATTGGGAGTTTTGGGTGGGTTCATCCAGAGAACTGGACTTTAGTTTCTCGTAGGCGTTCAAAGCTAAAAGATACTCCTGCTGGGCGGAAACTAAGTCGGGACTGTAGATTTCTAAAAGCGGCTCTCCTTTTTTTACTTCCTTTCCGGTAAAGTTAACATACAATTTATCCACCCTCCCTCCAATTCTTGCGGACACATGCGCCAAGTTGGTCTCGTTGTAGTCTATCTTTCCGACGGTATAAATCTCTTGGGATAGACTTCTTCGGGTCACCGGTTCTGTGGCTACATTGGCTAAAAGTCTTTGGGTAGGAGAAAGGGTGACCTGTTCCATTTCCTCTCCTACGGATCCAATTTCGGACATCTTTTCTTGTTTAATAGCCTCACTAACTTGTCCGCCAGAGGCGGATCTGTCTATGACAGACTTTTTGACCAGATTCATCCCACACACTGGACAAGCCCCGGGACGATCCTTTATAACGCTGGGATGCATAGGACAAGTATAAATATACTTTTCTGCTTTTCCTACTTTATATTCATAAAGCATAGAAAAGCTAATACTGATCAAAAGAAAAAATAGTAAGATCAATGGGAGTTTTTTTCCTAACATATCAGTTCACCTCACTTGACTTCTTTCATCTTCTATCAGCTAAAAAGGTCAAGCAAGCTTGACCACTACACTATGATAATTTGCATCACTTGATTTCGGAGACCTGTTGCCCTATAATCACTTCCAATTCAGCGAGGCTTTTCTGATATTCGGCTAAGGTCATATAATAATTCATCTCATACTCATAAATATTCATAAGGCTCATGAGAAGAGTTTGAAAGTCGACTTTATTCACTTGATATGCAGTCTGGGCTGACTGAAACGACTGCTGGGCTTGAGGCAAAATTCCATTCCCAAAAAGATCCAACAAATCGGAGTTTCTTTTCAGCTCGGAGACTTTATCTTCCAAGTCATTTATCAGTTCATTTTGCTTATAAGAAAAGCTCTCTTGGGCTGAGGAAAGCAAATCCGCTTTTTCCTCCACCATTTTATTTTGCTTACGAAAGAAATAGATAGGGAGGTTGAATCCGACCATAGCTTCAATAAAATTTTCCTTTCCCATGACTTCTGCGGAGATCTGATCTTGCCCATATTTGAGGGTCAACTCAAAATCTGGAAAATACTCCTTTTTAGCTAACTTATAGGAAGCTTGGCTTTGGTCCACCAGATATTTCTGTTCCCTCAACATCGGATTTTGCTCCAAAGCCTCTTTTTTCAATTTTTCTCTGTCTACCACAAATTCAGTTTTCTTTACTTCTTCGGGAACAACCGGTGAGCTTTCTTTCGATCGGAAGAGGAGAGTTTTCAATTTGAGCTGAATTCCCGCTTCTTCCCTTTTCAGATCAATCAACTTCTGATCCAGCTTGGAAAGCTCTAAATGTGCGGATAGGACGTCCTGTTGTATTCCTTGTCCCACCATATATTTAGTTTCGGCTAACTTGGCAATATCAGATAACAAGTCTTTATTCTTTTCAGTGATCTCTTTGGCTTTATTGACAAAGAAAAGCTCGTAATAAGCCATCTTCACGTCGCTTATGAGCATATTTTTCAAATGCAGATAATCGGTTTCCATCATGTTGGCATCATATCGAGCCATTTTCTTTTTAAGCCCCAGCTTGCCGGGAAAGGAAAACTGTTGGGAAAGACCAATCTTTTTCTGCATAAAGGAATATTTGGTAAAGCCAATATCTTTAGTGGCGCTCATTCCCTCGAACGAAAGCATAGGATCCATCCAGGCTCCAGCCTGGGGAATCATGGCTTTAGCCGCTTCCCATCTTTTTTCTGCGGCTTTTAATTGAGAGCTATTTTGCAAGGCTTCTTGAATCAAAACCTCCAAGCTTTGGGCTTTCAGCTGGAAACTGGGAATAAATGGATATGCAAAAAGAATGATATATAAAAAGAGAGTGGTTTTATATAATCTGCTCTTAGTTGGGATCATTTTGTTTTTCGTCTAATCAGAACAAAAAAGGTCTACAAAGACTTTTTTGTTAAACGTTTCGATACTTTCTCTTGTTTGCTTTGATCCAAAGATTTTTTCTGCGACTAAATTTTGCACACTCAGGACATCGGGACATCGTTAAGGAATGAATGCAAGGAATAATTTAGTAACAAAATTACCATTATCAGATGTGAAACTCTACCACGTGTCCATCTTTTAGGATAAAATCTTTTTGCACCATCTGTCCATCATAGACATGGTCCCCCAAGCGTGAACATATTTCTAACGATTCATTCAGTGACACCCAGAACCCAAATGGGTATAGTTATTCCCATCTTTGCATGAGGAAGTTCTCGAATAACCCGCTCAAAATAAACAACATTTTCATCGATCTTGTTTGCCGTGTCATGCATGGGCACAACCAAAACCCCTACTTCGATATCATCAGCTGCATAGGAGAGCAGGAATTTGAAGACATCAGTATACCACCTAGCTATATTGCCAAATTGAACCTCAACTTGTATTTTCCCCTTCTTGAAGTCCGCCTCCAATTTTGACTCACTTTCAGAAATTATTTTGGGTCTGATAATCCAACCTTTCTTTTGGAATGCTTTTTCGAGTTCTTTATTTGTGGCGATCTGATCAATTGTCAAGTCAGAGACGATCCTTTCCATTTTTTGTCATAATATATCCTCACAGATTCATTGATTGATTTGATTATCAGTTACCCAAAACCTCTATTGATTTGTCGAAGATTGACCTTTAAAGTTCAGGATGTCTATATATTTATTACCTAATATTTAATAAGTCTTTGATACCAACTATAGACATTCGCATAATTCAAAAATGAACAAATTTCGGAGAGTCCACTTCTTATAAAAGTGGGGCGGTTGATCTGTCTAGCGAAAACGGATCTTCGGTCCTCGTTCGATACTATTGTGAATCTTTCAACAGGCACTGATGTGAGATAAATGTCATTGAATCGAAGAAGACCTGAGTAAACGGGGGTAGAATGCTCGACTTCATATAAAGCTTTAATCCGATTTGAACCCCTGTCAATCCAGATTACATCAATTTCGCTCAAATATCGCTGGGCACTTTTTGAAACATTTGGTAGAGAAAGGCTAATTTCAAATTTGTTCGGTATTACAGACCAATCAAGTTTCTCTCTATCATCGCTCGGTATCCAGATATGATAGTCCTTCAAGCTTCCAATTCCACCCAAAAGAGTCTGCACTTGGCTGTGATTAAATTCTATATCTACTTTTGAAATTCCGGGTTCTATCTCTTTTACAAGTTCTTCAAACCCAAAGTACCCGTCCACATTAAACCGGCCCGCTCGTGCCACATATAGCTCTGTCCCGTATTCTTGCAAGAATACTTGAACCTTATATTGTCCATCCTCAGCTGGTTCGACATCCTCAAATACATCCTCAAAATCAGCAAACGGTAAAATCAGTGGCTTTTCCTGACCATCCCACAGCAAACAAATAAACGACAAGCCGCCCTCTAACTGGCGTAAATCCTTTTCCCGAAACCCAAAAAAACAGCGGTTTCTCTTGTGAACTTTCGAGTACCGAATATAGACTCGAAAAGCATCTCGATTAACAGAATATAACGACTGACTGCCTCCCAGTTTTTCAAAAGTCCCAAATCGAGTGCTGATATCTTGTAGAAAATTACCTTTTAAACTACTCATTATACACTTTACCTAAATTATAAGGAGGCGAGGTCACGATGAGCTTAGCAACTTCGTCTGGCATCTCCTTGAGCAAATCCAGGCAGTTTCCGGTAAACAACACCACATCGACGTTTGCATCATAATGGGGACTAATCGTAAATTGCGCCCTTCTATTCATCCGTTACACCTCTTCACTCATCCATATTTTTTGCGCAAACCTAAACGTCCTTATTTCGAATCACACTTTCTTCTTTTAGTATAATATAAACTTTTCTTTCTACGCAAGCAAATATTGTTTTTCTTTTTTCGATCTACCTCTAAATATGGAATTCCACCACATGTCCATCTCTCAGGATGAAATCTTTTTGTACCATCTGTCCATCATAGACTCCGTTTCCCCAGATGCGAGCATATTTCAGGTTGTAGGCGAAATCCTTATGGATAGCCCGGGCGGCATCCAAGAGGGTGCTTCCAATTTTTAGAATCACCGGATCCTCAAAATCTGCCTTTTTCCCCGGCACTTTGGTATACACCCTTAAAATGCCCAAACTATCAAAAATCTTTTTCTTCAGCTCCTCCAAATTTTTCTTTTCCTTAGCGGAGATGGAAAAAATCAGAAATCTTTGCCCATATAAATCTTTTAAAACGGTGAGGTTTTCCTCTGAATCCCTGGACTCATTTTTGTTGCCCAAGATCATGGTCTTTTTATGGGCGATGCCATCCAATGGATTTACCTCTCTCTCCTCTAGTTCCAATTGAATCTTTGATTGTTCCAATCTCTTAAACACAGATTCAGTCTCTTCCAGCATGTTTTCGGAAAGCAAATCCACAACCAGAAGGACCAAGTCCGCCTGACGGATGATCCCAGCCAACCAAGGCTCCATGAAATCGGAGCTTATGGGAGGGGTATCCACCAGTTGAATTTGCACATTCTCAAAAGGCATCATGCCGCAAAGGGGCTTCAAGGTGGTGTAAGGGTAAGGGGCAACTTCGGGCGTGGCATTGGTGAGTGAAGAAAGAATTTGAGACTTTCCCACGTTTGGGGCGCCGATCAAGACCACACAAGCCGCCCCTTCCTTCTCCACGAAGTATTGATCTCTTCTGGAAGCTTTCTTTTTCTGCTGAATTTCCTTCTTCAGCTTGGAGATGCGGAATTTCAGATCAGCCTGAAGTTTGTCCGTGCCCTTATGCTTGGGCATAATGGCAAACATCTCATGCAAAATCTTGAGCTTATCTTGGGGCTCTTTCGCCTCCCGGTATCTTCTTTCAGCTTCGTAATATTGTGGAGGAAGATTAGCTGGCATTATTTTCTATCCTTTTTACGATACGCCCCCTCTCCCTACCCTCTCCCACAAGGGGAGAGGGGGAATGGACAGGATTTTGCGATTTGCATTTTGCATTCTACAATCTGCAATTTGTATTTTGCTCTTTACTCTAAACTCTCCGCTCTCAGCTTCTTCAGCCTCTCCTTCGCATCCTCCACTTCTTCTATTTCCGGGTCTGCATCCTTCCAGATATCCAGAAACTCCTCATATTTCTCAATCGCCTTCTTGTTCCAGCCCGATTTTTCATAAGCCAAGCCCAAAAGGTAATATGCCTTCACTGCCCAAATTGCATACGAATACCTTGAAACATCATACCTTGAAAGTGCCTTCTCAAACTCACCTACCGCCTCTCCCAGCCTACCTGCTTCCAGATAAGCTCTGGCAAGCAAATAGAGTATCCCAAAATTTTGGCTTCCTTGGGCTGCTTTTTCAAAGCTTCCTATTGATGCTTCGAAATTGCCTCTTGCCCACTCGATAGATCCAATAGCCCACCAGTAACTACCAATCTGAGTCTGATCCTTCTCTTTAATATCCTTTTTTAATACCCCAGCTACTTCTTCAGCTTTTTCAAAATCTTTATTCTCTGCTAAGAGCACTGCATAGTCGGCTCGTTCATAGTTAATATCATCAGGGTAATCCTCACGATAGATTTTCATACTCATTTCAGATTCCTTTAAAGCTCTGTTCAAATCTTTCTTCTGCTTATAGATATCCATCTTTAATGAGTTTTTGAGTGCAATCAATCCTCTTTCTACTTGCTCCATTTTGTCTGCAGCAATGCCATTATCCAAAACCGTTAGCGCTTCCTCGAACTTTCCTTGATAGATAGGAATTAAAGCCAGATAGGCCCTACCATCCGACCGTGTTCCTTTCTCACTGCTACTTGCAAGTTCCTTATAATAACTCTCAGCCTTAGCATACTCCCTTTTAAAAAGATACATATGCCCCAGTTTCCCCAATGATGCAGTGAACTCCGGCTTTATCTCTAAAGCTTTTTTGTAAGATTCAATTGCTTGGTCCAACTTTCCGTTGTAGGCATAAAGGTCACCTCTGGTATCATAGGGATTAGCTTCGTCCGGGGCTAAAGATATATATTTATTTATAGCCCAGATAGATTTCTCAAAATCTCCCATATTATTGTAGACATAGGCAAGTTGGTTATATATCTCCTTAAAGAGAGGATCTATCTCAATGGCTTTGTTGAAGTAACGAATAGCTTCATCAAACTTTCGGAGGTCGTGATAAAAAATAGCTCCTAACCATCCGTATGCCTCTTTCTCTTCAGGATAGCGCTCGACTATCTTTTGCAACTCTTTTATCGCCTGCGTTGGATTCCGTGATATATTTGCCTCCTGCATTTTTATGTAATGTTTTTCCTTCCAGCTGACTTTATCTGAGTATTCCACTGCTTTGGATATTAATTTCTTCCCCTCTTCAGTCCCTTTCATAAGTTGTAATATAGCCAACTGGTAATATGCCATGGCAAAAGTGGAATCAAACTCCAAAGCCTTCCTGAAACTTTTCTCCGCCTCCGGAGTATAATACTTATTTAAGAAATCAATTCCTTCAAAATAGTAACGATATGCTTCTTGCGAATGGGTGGTCACATCTGCTACTGGGTTCTCCAGCTCCTTTTTCGCCTGTCCTGGAAGGGATAAGTCATTTTTTATCTGCGGACTCAACTTGTCGACCACCGCGAAGATGTCCTCACCTGTTTTTCCGCTGACCCGTTGGGTAGCTAATATTCTGCCGGTTGTCGCTTCAGATATGTCCGAGATCAAAACTATATTCGGTTTAGTCTGAAGAATGTTTCCAGTCAAAATCCATTTCACTTGCGCTTTCTTGGCAACTTCTGAAGCTACGGTTTTGTCTATCACCTTCAAATTCTCTTTGCCCAGAAGTTTCAAAATATCATATAGTCTTTGCTGGCTTACTACCTGCATATATTGGGACTCAGAGAGGTCAGTTATCAACAAAGCAGTTATCATCTGTGCAATTTTATCTTTGTCCTCAGGGTCTTTCAGATTTTCAAAATACATTATGGCTAATGAGTTCTCTTTAGCTATTGCCCCCTTTTCCGGTGCTATCTCAAATTTGAATGGTTTGAGAATTAAGAAAAGTAAGGCAAGGATGAAAACAATTGAGGCGGGAATTATAAAAGGAGGAAGTCTCTTTCTTGGCTTGGGTGATACTTGTTTTGTTTTCACATACTCCAAACTCTTCTTTTCTCTTCTCAAATCCGCTAAAAGGTCATCTATATGCTGATACCTTTCATCTCTGTCTTTTGCCAGTGCCTTGTCAACAATCCTCTGCAATCCTTCTGGAACATTGGCTTTATACCTTGCCAATGGTTCAGGTGTCTCATTAATAATAGAATAGATTATCGCCGCTTCATGCTCTCCTTTAAAAGGAAGTTGTCCGGTGATCATTTCATATAAAACCACTCCAAAAGAGAAAATATCGGAACGTTGATTTACTTCTATTCCCTGAGCCTGTTCCGGGGACATATATTGCAAGGTCCCCAGAGTTGCCCCGGTTGTGGTTAGCTTGGTTACTCCTTTGAGCTTCGCCAAGCCAAAATCCATGATCTTGACCAAACCTTCTTCAGTAAGCATTATGTTGTCGGATTTAATGTCCCGATGAACGATGCCTTTCTTGTGAGCGACATTCAAGCCCTCTGCTATCTGAATGGAGATATTCAAAATTTCCTCTATGGAAAGCATCTTCTGTTTGATCAATTCCTTTATAGATTTACCTTCAACATATTCCATACAGATGAAGCATTCACCTTCGACTTCATCTATCTCATAGATGGTGGTGATATTGGTATGATTTAATGCAGATGCCGCTTTGGCTTCATGGGCAAATCTGGTCTTAGCTTCTTTTTCACACAAAAGATGTTTGGGCAGAAACTTCAAAGCCACTATCCGATCCAGCTTGGTATCCTGGGCTTTATAAACCACACCCATTCCCCCTTCGCCAAGCTTTTCAAGGATGCGATAATGTGAAATAATCTGCCCAATCATACTTCACACCTCCCGCTCTCGCTTCGCTCAGCGGGATCCTCAAAACCGCAGCCACTCACAAAAAGCGTTCGCGGGCGGTTTTGGGACATTCCTCCTTCGCCCAGCTTGTCCAAAACCTTATAATGAGAAATGATCTTGCCAATCATATTTGCCTACTGTTTACCTGTTGGTAACGGACGCGTCGTCTGTTCTCCCGCCGAAGGCGGGATCAGGATGAATCCCTGACGAACAAGGCACTAAATACCGTTTCCCACCTGATTTTGATTAAATTAATCCATATCGCTGTAAGATAACTATAGCGACTTTGATTGTCCTGCCAACACTTAAAAACCTAAATCTTGCCTGACAGAAAATTCTCCTGCTTTACTAAAGCCTTCAGATGATCTTTTTCCCATTCCACCAAGAAATTGAAAAGTGATTTCAATTCCGGGTGCTTACTTTTCTTTGCATTCTTGCGGTAGAAGTCGATCGAATTTTTTTCCAGCAGTTGTGCGATCCTTAAGGCACATAGGGCGAAATGACCTTCTTTTACCTTTCTTTTGAACTCAACGGAGAAGATCGGGCTTTTGGACCACGCCTTTGGTTTTTTCTTTCGCAGTCTCTTTCGCTCTAATTTATAACCACTTTTGTCTGCTACCGCCTGATACAATCCCTTTAGCATGCTCCCATGATCTAACTCATCCTGAGCCAAGGAGGACAAGACCGTTTTCCCTTTGGGATCTTCAGTCTTTTCCGCAGCCACCATGTAAAAATTATATCCATCACTTTCCACCCGGATTGCCTCTTTCAGCACTTTCAACAATTGAGCTGTTTTCTCCAACATATTCTTATCCTTTTCGGCTTAAATGGTTCTGGCTTATGGCAAAACTTTTCTTCACAGATTTTGCTTGAACGAGTGGTTGCAAGCTAAAACGGATAAAACCGGGCTTCGGTCCAATAATCCTCTTGGAGAAATTTCTGTTGTTGAACCAAAGCCCGGAGATGCTCTCCCTCCCAACCGGCCAAGTAATTAAAAAGTATTTTTATATCTTTATTTTCGCTTTCTTGTGCCGATTTTTTATAGAACTCAATTGAATTTTTCTCCAAAAGGATTCCAATAGACAAAGCGGTCATCTCGAATTGCGCCTGCTCTATCCTCTTTTTAAAGTCTTTGGAAAAGATGGGGCTTTCTGACGCTGTTTCCAGGATGTGTTTCATATCCTTGATCTCGTCAAATTTATACTCCCCTTTCTCCTTGATGCTCTGATACAGGCTTTTAAGTATCTGCATATGATTTGTTTCGTCCTTAGCCAAAGAAGAGAAGACCTCTTTCCCTTTTGGGTCTTTGGTTTTTTCCTCTGCCACCCGATAGAATTGATAGCCATCATTTTCCACTCTTATGGCATTTTTCACCACTTCCAGAAGCTCCTCTGTTTTTTCCATTACTTTTCTCCTCCATTTAGATCAATTGAAAACTTTTCTGCAAAATATAAACGATATATCGACGTTGTCAAGTTTGATTATCCTCTGAAAAAGAAAAGAGTGCATAGATAAATTTTCTCTTTGCAGTGTGAAACTTTCCCATGGACTCAAATGAGCATACGAATTTTTAAAAAGAACTCAGAAAAATTCCTTGACCTTAGAGTGGTTTAATGTTATATAAAATGAGAGTATTTTTTTATTGGGATTTTTTGAACCGAAGGGGAGTAAAGTGAGAAAATTCGGTTGGATTTATCTTTTCGGAATATTGACACTTGTTCTGATCCCGCCTGCAAAGGCTATGGATTTAAGCAGAAAATTTTCATTGGGAATGCAGGGAGGCTTGTGGAAACCAGGGCTTACCGAACATTCGGACATTTATGCCGTGGGAAGTCATGGGGCTTTTTCTTTTAAATATGCTTTTCACGAAAAACAGTCTCTTGGTTTTTCTTGTAGTTATGCGGTTAGTTATGAGGCTGATTTTGCTGAGGGGGGTGGTGCGGGAGCGGGATTCACATTCAAAACAAAAAAAGATGCCAACAAACTAACCCATGTGTGGCTGGATGCTTTTACCACTTATAATTTCAGACCTCTGGAGAGGTTTAATCCTTATGTCTTTGGAGGTTTTGGAATCTCGTTCTGGAGCATAAAGGATAAGGATGGAAATATAGTAAAATTTTTTGATAAGAAAGGAAATCCATTTGATCTTGAGGATCAGGAATTAACCTTTTTAGGTGGCGGTGGCTTTGAGTATCGGTTGAAGGAGAGATGGGCGATTAATTTCGGAACCAGATTTCATTACTTAACCCGTGCTTTAAGCGGTTTCACCAATGATAAGAACGTAGTTGGCGCAGAGCCGGGAGAGCTTGATTTGCCCAAAGCCACTCTGGAGGTTTATTTGGGTCTTAACTATTATTTCGGTAAGCCTAAAGATCAGGACAAGGATGGAGTGCCGGATATGCTGGATCACTGCTCTGATACTCCAAGAGGTGCTAAGGTGGATGAGAACGGCTGTCCTTTGGATTCAGATGGTGATGGCATCTATGATGGCTTGGACAAATGCCCCAACACTCCACCGGGAGTTAAGGTGGATGTTAATGGCTGTCCCATGAAATAATTCTCATATGTTAGGGTCGAGGTCCAAGGGCGTGTTGAAAAACTCAAAGGAGCGTCATTGCGAGTCCCTATGAAATCGGGACGAAGCAATCTCGCTTTTATATAAATCAATGAGTTAGAGATTGCTTCGTCGTCCCGCAAAATGCGGGACTCCTCGCAATGACATTAAAGGGGTTTTTTCAACAGTCCCTCCAACCCTTGTTATAACAATGGGTCTGTTATCGAACCTAATCAATGATAAATTTCGATGCTGTTTCCCTTACCTCTTCTTTCTTTGCTTGCGGGTCATTAAGATCATAAACTATGA
>Ga0315289_10007084_pt1 | contig 16417 bp, 15 predicted proteins | sample YL17G11_40_MG_FD_203452 | JGI IMG/M metagenome (GOLD analysis project Ga0315289, IMG submission 203452) | Sediment microbial communities from Yellowstone Lake, YNP, Wyoming, USA - YL17G11_40 | ecosystem: Environmental > Aquatic > Freshwater > Lake > Sediment | place: USA: Wyoming | collected... | reverse complement strand
TCCTGATGGAATTTCTCTACCGATATGGGGGGCTGAATCAGCGTGAGGTCGGAGAATTACTGGGAATCGATTATAGTTCAGTGAGTGTCGGCCGGAAGAAGCTGCACACCCTGTTGGGAAAAGGTAAAGGTCTGGCGGCGCGGATGGAGGGAATCAAAGGGAACTTGATTCAAGATTAAAGATTTGACCCCCCTTGTGCCCCTTTGACCCCCCTTGCCTCACCCCCATTGCGATTTGCTGTAACAGGAAAGGAGAGCGACCATGAATCCCACCCTGAAGGAGAACGTCCGTCACCCGATTTCCTCGAGCGAACTGGAGCGCCGATGGGCCGAGACCAGGAAGGCCATGGACAAGCAGGGCCTCGACTGTCTGGTCATGCAGAACAGCAACGAGTTCCTCGGCGGCTACATCCGGTGGTTTACCGATATCCCGGCTCAGTTTGGGTACCCGATCACGGTGATCTTTCCAGCCCACGACGAAATGACCCTGATCTCGAGCGGAGGACCCCCGCTCGCCCCTGGGCCTCCCGCATGGGCGGTGCGGGGCGTCAAGGAGAGGATTGGCCGACCGTACTTTCGATCGCTGAATTACACCGACACGCTGGACGCCGAAGAGGTGATCAGCCAGTTGAAAGCCCGGGGGGCGAAGCGGGTGGGGATCGTGGGCAAAGGATCCATGTCCGCTGCCTCATACGAGTACATACAGCAGAACCGGGGCGCGATGGAGATGGTCGAGGCCACGGACCTTGTGGACGCAATCAAGGCGATCAAGAGCCCCGAGGAGCTGGAGCTCATCAAGAAAACTGCGGCCATCCAGGATGCCGCGTGGGCAGCCATCCCCACGATCGTGAGGCCGGGGAGGAAGGAGTGGGAGATCAATGCGGATCTGGTCCGCATACTGACGGACATGGGCAGCGAAGAGCACCTGATGATGCTGGGCTCTGCCCCTCCCGGCTCCCCTGCCGGCCACAAGGGTACCTACTTCCTCAATCGCACGGTGCAGGCCGGCGATCAGTTGTTCGTGATGATCGAGGTGAACGGCCCGGGCGGGTTTTATGGGGAACTGGGCAGGACGGTCTGCCTGGGCGATCCGCCCAAGGAGCTGTCGAAGCTCTGGGAGGTGGCCAGAGAAGCTCAGCACCGCACCGCTGTGCAACTGGTGCCGGGAGCTCAACCTGCCGACCTGCTCAAGGCCCACAACGACTTCATGGCGAGCCAGGGATACGCTCCAGAGGGGCGGCTGTTCGCCCACGGACAGGGCTATGATCTGGTGGAAAGGCCAGCCCTGCGCTCAGAGGAGCGTATTCCAATCGCCGCCCATATGAACATCACCGTCCATCCCATTGCCTTCAATGATAAAGCCTACGCCTTTTGTTGTGATAACTATATCGTTGAAGAGGGCGGAGCAGTACGCATCCACAAGACGCCCCAGGAGGTATTTGTAGTATAGGTCGTTCTCCCGCACGCTTGCTTGATTTGGGGAAGCTGGGTTGCGCCACGACAGGCGGGGGTGGCCCAGCTTCCCTGCTTTCTGGCAGCAAAGGTTAAACCCTCACCATGCGGTGCTTCAGCAGTCGGATAGAGTTTCCGCATCTACGTGTGAAGCCTGGATCTCAGCCACTTCAGCGGGATAAACATCGATACCTGACCCTGATACAGCTCATACTTTTCTCCACACTTGAAAACAAGCTTCCGTTCCTCGAGGAGCGTTCCGATCACGAGATAGGCTGAGAGGACCAGGTTGATCGTTATTCCCGTCAGGTTGAGATCTTTCGCCCACAGGAGGATGAATACCGCCAGGTACCAGGGATGGCGGACTGCGCTCAGGACCCCGTTGTTATCGATCCCCCCGGTCCCGGTCATACCACCCCCGGATTTCTCCTGGAGGATCTGCTGAATACCGAGGAATTGGAGCATGCTGTAATGGCGCGCACCAGTCAGTACCAGAATTGCCGCCAGAGCGATCAAACAATATTGAATGATCCGCAGATGGCCTTCCCATGAGAAGAGCAGTTCAGTCTCCCAACGAGCCGAATTCGAATACATGAACAGCGGCACGAGGGTTCCCACGGAAAAGATATTGAAAAAGAGCCGATAAAACCGGTACTTGTCCCTCAAGGCGCGCTCAAGAAAATCCGTGACCGTGATGGATATGAGGGCGCTATGGACGACGCAGTAGGCAATCCATAGGAGTGAAAGCAGTATGTAATCCTGATATGGCATAGAGATCCACCTCCGTGACTGAATTGCAGTTTCGGAAGACGATCGAATGAAGATGCCTTCAAGCCCCTGCCTTCGCTTCACGAAAGGGCGGGAAGGAGTTTTATGAACCGTTCGGAGACCGGGAGCCTTTCCTGGAGATTATTCGAGGGTAGGCAATTCTGTCAACTTCCTTTCCCCTCGGCCGGGTCCGATAAACCCACGTGAACTGCGTCCGGCTGGCAGAGAAGCAGATCAACCAGGCGGGCGGCATCAACGGCAAGAAGCTGAGAATCCTTATCATCGATAACCAGTCTACCAATCCCGGAGCCCTCGCGGCGCTGAACAAGGCCGTCGAGCAGGATAAGGTCCTGGTCTTCATCGGCCTATAACTTCACCCCGGAGGGCGAGGGCCTCAGCGGCGGTCCTATCGCCGTCATTAAGAACGGCAAGCCCCAGCTGGTGAAAATGGTCCACGTGAACCAATAGGCATCTGGAAGGATCCGGTCATCGACCTACGGGATTGGCAAGGGAGGGGGGTCGAATCTCCATTCTTGATTTCTCGATTGTCTTCGGGCCACTGAGTCCGTTCAGTTGGAAAACACCCTTTTCCAGCTTCCGAGGTTGATGGATCGCATGGGCGTCGAAATTCGCCCTCCGAAATCTTAACAGGGAATAAACGCTTTTTCCTCCTCGCTCTTCCGCCCTATCATTCCTGCTACCTGCGATCTGTCTTAGATTCGCTTTCCGCCTTCGCTCGGTCATTTCCTATTGACTCCCCTACGGATACTGCTATAAAAACATCCTACCGCGGGCTGACAAACTCCCGGGGTGGGGTGAGGGCCAGCCCTCTCACTTTATGACATCCACGCGAGAATGAGAAAGCCAAGCAAAGACGCGGCAGCCTGAAAGGAGAACAAAATGACCAACTCGACCCACTCATCGCAGGCCACACCCGCGGAGCGCCAGGCGGCGCTGCTGGATCAAGCCGATCGGTACCTTGCGGGAGGGGGCTACGGCGTCTTTGTGTTGCCCCCGGAGGTCAACATGGTCATCGCCCGCGGGCAAGGGAGCCACATCTGGGATGTCTCCGGCCGTGAGTTCATCGACTATCACCTGGGCTCGGGCCCGGTGCTCCTTGGGCACGCCCACCCGGCGATCACCGAGGCCGTAAGCGCCCAGTTGACCAAGGGTACGACCTATTTCTTCCTCAATGAGCACGAGATCAGGCTGGCCAAAAGGCTCGTGGAGGCCGTCCCCTGCGGCGAGGTCGCCCACTTCGCTGGTTCAGGGACCGAGGCCACCTACTTTGCCCTGCGCATTGCCCGCGTCTTTACGGGCCGCACGAAGGTGATGAAGTTCGAGGGCGGTTGGCACGGCATGCACGACTACGCCCTCTGGGGTACTGTGCCCAGCGAGCCCTCGGACTACCCGCGCGCGAAACCGGATTCGGCCGGAATTCCATCGCAGATTGCTGAGACGGTGCTGGTGGCCCCTTTCAATGATGCCGAGCGGGCCGTCCAACTCATTGAAGAGCACGCCGATGAGCTGGCTGCGGTCATCGTTGAGCCAATGGAGCGTGTCCTCGTTCCAGAGAAGCGCTTCCTGGAGGCCCTTCGGCACGCTACGAAGCGACACGGGATCGTCCTCATCTTCGACGAAGTCGTGACCGGCTTTCGGATCGCCTGGGGCGGGGCGCAGGAGAAGTATGGGGTCATACCGGATATGGCGACCTATGGGAAGGCGATGAGCGGCGGCTTGCCGATGGCGGCGATCGTCGGTCAAGCGGCCGTCATGGCTTCCCTCGACGGCCGGCGCGCAGAGAGGTCCCTGATTGCCTGGGCCACCTGCACGCTGAACGGCAATCCGATCTGCGCCGCTGCAGGCAATGCCGCTCTCGATGTACTCTCCCGGCCCGGCACCTACGAGCAGATCCACCGGATCGGCGGGCGCCTCCGCAAGAATATCAAAGAGCTCGCCACCCGTCACGGCTTTGCCGTTCAGTGCCCGGGCGAAGACGCGGTCTTCGGGGTTCGCTTCACCGAACGCGAGGTGCTGCGCAATTGGGAAGACCTCCTCACGGCCGACAAAGGCCTGGGCCTGAAGTGGGCGGTCGAGCTTCTGCGGCGGGGCCTGCTCGTCAATCCCAACGAGAAGTTCTATGTCTCCATCGCCCACACCGAGGCGGATGTCGACAAGACCCTTGGGATCGTCGACGATGCCTTCAAGGCGATGAAACGGTAGAAGTGGCGTCGGCTTTCAGCCGGCACTGTCCTGCACGACCCAGCGATGTCGATCGCAGTGAAGCTCCCCGCCCGCACGGCGGGGCCTGCGGGGCTGGAGTGGAGACGACGGAGGCGCGAGACAGAGTCAGGCAACATAACGGAGGTAGGTATGTCAATCTATCCATTTGGGAACGATCCAGCAAAGGTTGAACGATATAAAGGCTTTTGGAATCGAGACACAGGCACACGTCCTCTGGTGGGGTTTTCCATCAAAAGCTGGTTCCCCCTCGAGGAGTTTGCAGCGAGCAGGGCCTGGAAATCGCATGCCGTTCTGACCCCGGAGATGGTCGATCCGGAGGCCTTTATGGAGGATCAGGAACGGCTCCTGCAAGAAGGGGAGGTGATGGACGATGACATCCTCCGGGGCGCCTCACCCTCTCAGGCCGTCCCCTGGCTGGATGGCATGCTGGGCAGCATGCTGCGGATTCTGCCAGGCAATGTCCTGAGCGCGGAACAATCGCTCCCCTGGGAGGAATTGGCACAGCTCCGCCTGGATCCGGGAAATCCCTGGTACAAGAAATATATGGAATTTGGGGAGACCCTGGTGAGGCGGTCCCAGGTCCGCTTTCCCGTAAGCCACGGAACGCTGTTCGGTCCCACGGATCTGTTGGGATCCTTTCGTGGACATACCCGAAGCTTGACCGATTTGATTGATGAACCTGAGAAATCCCAGGAGGCGCTCTGGAAGTTTGCCTACATCTTTCAAGAGATTACCGAGGAATTCTGGAAACGGGTTCCCTTGTTCTGTGACGGTTACTTCGATGCGCAATATCAACTCTGGACGCAGGGGCCGATCATTCGGATGCAGGAAGATGCCATTGCGGTCTATTCCCCCAAGCTCTATCGTTCCTTCGTACAGCCGATAGACCGCTACCTTGCTCAACAATTCTCCGGGAGTTTCATGCATCTGCATGCCACTTCCATGTTTCTGCTGGATCTCATTTTGGAGATCGAAGAGCTCCGTTGCCTTCAGGTCAACTACGAAGTGAACTCGGGGGGTCCCAATATTCGCGGCATGCTTCCGTATTTCCAGAAAATCCAGGCGGCCAATCAGGCGTTGATCGTCCGGGGGTCCTTCACTCCGGAGGAGCTGCGCGTCTTGGTGGATCGACTGGATCCCCGAGGATTGTTTCTCTATCTTATGGTCGTCGATATGCACGAAGTCGAGACGCTGCGTCCTCTTGTGGGGATGTAATGACAGGGGGAAGGAGATCGCCATCCGTCGCCCCTCCACTCCGGCTTTCTGCTTCTTCTAAGGACCTCCTCGGCCTCTTCGACTGTGTAACGCCTGGCGCTTCTCTCGCTCACCCCCTCCAGTGCCCGGGACAGGCATCTTCATCACTCTCCCGGAGCCGCCCGAGCACTTCTCTTTTGATACAGAAGGCGCTCTTTGGGTCTCGGAGGGAGGAGGTGCGGCGAGGCATTTGCGGAGTTTTCCCGTAGATGCTATAATCGCTGGATGCGAGGACCGTGTTGTTGCCCATCGGGTAGGGCAAGTCTACAGGTCGAAAACCAAGAGAGGTGAGAGATTCATGAGCCCTAAGGCATCTTCGGAAATCGATCAGTCATACCCGGGGCAGGCCACCACACCTGCACTCGCGCCCGGCAATCCAATCTGCCGTTCCACCGCAGAAGGTGTCTGTCCTGGGGATCGGTCCATGTGCGGGTCTATCATGAAGATGCTCTGTGGGTCTCTCTGGTTTCTCGCCTGGGTTCTCCTGTCTCCCCAGTCCACCGTGGCGAATTGGTCTTTGGGTGTGCCTCTCTTGGAGGTGAGGGAAGGCGCGATTGCCTCGATGGTGGAAGAAGGTGCCGGCCTCGATCTCGAGAAGCACGCTGCCGCCCTCTGGGGTATCCCCGGGAGGATGAAGGGTGAGATGGCAGAGGCGGACTCTCCCGCGAACGAGGCGAACGAGGCGGACTCCACCGCCGCTGCACCGCCACCCTCAGTCCCTGCACAAGTTGGAGATCAGGAGGCCTCGGCGGCCTCGGTGTCGTTGCCGGTCGGTTGGCTCCCCGTAGGACACCTTTTCAGTCCGCTCCTGGCCGATCCGCGTTGGCTTCATTTCTCCGCTTCCTACAACTATCACATCCATGACAAGGAAATCACCCATGTGGGCGCTATCAGCTTAGGGGAGATCTTCTCGTTGTTCAGATTTCGAGGCCCCTTCGACGGGCAATCGGAACTGGGAATTCAAGCCGGGGTATTTGCGATCTTCGACCTCGCGGCGGAATCCCACGATCTGATCAATGCGGATTACTGGGTCGCCCTGCACAGTGCCTATCGCATGGGGCAGGCCTCAGCTATGGCGCGCGTCTATCATCGAAGCTCTCATCTGGGCGACGAGTTCCTCCTGCGAGGGAGCGTCAAGCGGCTTGACTTAAGCCTCGAAGCCGTGGACTTGAAGCTTTCCTACGATCTACTCCGCGGATTTCGCCTCTACGGCGGCGGCGTATACATTTTCAACCAGAAGGAGACGGACATCAAACGCTGGGCCACTCAAGCGGGACTTGAGTTCAGGAGCCCGTGGGCATCCTGGGAGGGCCACATCAGGCCAGTCGGGGGCGTGGATATGAAGAATCATGAGGAAAACGGTTGGCGCCCAGACCTCTCCGTGCGTGCTGGCATTCAGCTCGACAGCGTTGAGGTATTGGGGCGTAACCTGGAGCTCCTTCTGCAGTATTATGACGGTTATTCCCCTGATGGTCAGTTCTATAAGAAAAAGACGCAATACCTCGGCCTGGGAGCCCACTTTCATCTCTGAGCGCCGGGGGCGTATCCCTTCAAAGAAAGGCGCCGGGTTCCATCCGGCCGACACCTCGCCAACCCCGGTCGGCCCCTGAAGCCTCGATTTCGCCACGCCCCTCTCCTCTCCTTCGTCCTGAAACAGCCTAAAACGCTCATTCGCCGATTTCCCACGAAAGCCCCCATCACCTTGTCACCGTGGTCCACGGTGTCCATCTCTATTGACCCTCATTGACGGGCTTTTTTCGTTGAGGCTGTATATCATGCCATGGATCATCTGTTGGTTCCGTTCAATTCCAGGCTGGAGGTAGCGCTCGCGGCCGCCGGCACTGCTGCCCTGGTGGCCTTCTTCGTTCATCGCTGCATTCAACTGACAACCGTCTACGGTTTAGGGTACACGGGGCGCGACTTCGGCCTGCCGTGGCAGGAGAGGGGCTGCCTCCTGAGCTCTGAGGGCGCGTCCGCACCAGCGGAAAGAAAAGGCAGGAAAGGAAAAGAAGGGAAAGGCAAGGCCCCCCGTCCCGGCGCGGCGACGAGGGGCCTTGCTGTTCAGAGGGGGAACGGAGGGCCTTTTGGCAGCTCTTATATGTCGTAGTAGAGGGTGAACTCGTAGGGATGGGGCCGCAGCCGCACCGCGTCCACCTCTCGCTTTCTCTTGTAGCTCAGCCAGACTTCGATCGCATCCGGGGTGAAGACATCCCCCTTCAGCAGGAACTCATGGTCCGCCTCCAGGGCATCGAGGGCCTTTTCGAGAGAGGCAGGGACCGAGGGCACGTCCTTCAACTCCTCAGGACCGAGCTCGTAGATGTCCTTGTCCAGCGGCTGTCCGGGATCGATCTTGTTCTGGATCCCATCCAAACCCGCCATCAACATCGCAGCAAAGGCCAGATAGCCGTTGCAGGTGCAGTCCGGGAAGCGGACCTCGACCCGCTTGGCCTTGGGGCTGGGCGAGTACATGGGGACGCGGATGCCCGCACTTCGGTTGCGGCTCGAATAGGCGAGATTGACCGGGGCCTCATAGCCCGGGACCAGTCGCTTATAGGAGTTGGTGGTGGGTGCCACCAGGGCGCAGAGGGCGGCGGCGTGTTTCAGGATGCCCCCAATATAGTAGAGGCCGATGTCAGAGAGCCCCGCGTAGCCGGAGCCGGCGAAGAGGGGCTTTCCTGCCTTCCAAAGGCTCTGGTGGGTGTGCATCCCGGAGCCATTATCTCCAAAGATGGGCTTGGGCATGAAGGTCACGGTCTTGCCGTGTTGGCGGGCCACGTTCTTGATGATGTATTTATACATCATGAGCTTGTCCGCCATCTCGGTAAGAGGGGAGAAGCGAATGTCGATCTCGGCCTGCCCCGCCGTGGCCACCTCGTGGTGCTGGGCCTCGATCTCAATCCCCGCTTTTTCCATGATCAGTACCATTTCAGTCCGCAGATCCTGGAGGCTATCGGTAGGGGGAACCGGGAAATAGCCCTCTTTGTAGCGGGGCTTGTAGCCAAGGTTAGGCATCTCCTCCGCCCCGGTATTCCACTGGCCTTCGATGGAATCGATAAAGTAATAGGCACAGTTCTCTTTCGAGTCGTAACGGATGTCATCGAAGATGAAGAACTCTGCCTCCGGGCCGAAGAAGGCTTGATCGGCAATGCCGGTAGATTTCAGATAAGCTTCCGCCTTCTGCGCGATATTTCGGGGATCCCGGGTGTAGCGTTCCTTGGTGATGGGATCCACGATGTTGCAGATCAGGCTGAGGGTCGGGGCTTCCATGATGGGGTCAATCACCGCGGTATTCGGGTCGGGGATGACCAGCATATCGGAGGTGTGAATGGCCTGCCATCCCCGAATGCTGGATCCATCGAAACCGAATCCCTCCTCGAAGGAATCCTCAGAGAGCTGATGAATGGGGACTGAAAAATGCTGCCACATGCCGGGAAAATCCATGAACTTCAGATCCAGCATCTTTGCCTTGTGGGTCTCGGCAAATTCCAAGACTTCCTTGGGTGTCATGCTATCCTCCTTGCTGTCTTTTTTGACGGTTAAGGGTTTACTTCTGAGCACTGTACGGGGATGAAGAGCTCCTCTTTCGCTAAATAGCTTCCTCTCCCCGCTCCCCGGTCCGAATCCGAACGACCTCCGCCAGGTCCGTGACGAAGATCTTTCCGTCGCCGATCCTTCCGGTGCGGGCTGAATTGGCAATGGTTTCCACGATCTTATCTGTGAATTCGTCCGAGGCCAGAATCTCGATCTTGACCTTGGGCAAGAAATCGACCACATATTCCAATCCCCGGTAGAGCTCGGTGTGTCCCTTCTGCCGGCCAAATCCCTTGGCCTCCACCACCGTCATGCCTTGGACCCCGATCTCATTGAGGGCATTCTTTACCTCGTCGAGCTTGAAGGGTTTGATTACCGCCTCTATCTTTTTCAAGTTTCTCACCTCCTTTTTCGATCTGCCTTATACACTTTAATAACTGTAATGGCCTCCATAGGGCCTGAGGGAGAGGGGGACCAGTTTGAGGAAGGGAACTTCCAGCACCTTCTCCAGATCCCACCCCTCATCCTGGCAGAACTCGGTCAATTCTGTGCGCAGGAGGCGGTGATCCGCCTCGGTCAATTCAGTGGGGGCAATCTCTTTGCCGATCTGGTGAGGATTGACCCTCCCCCGCAGATAGATTGCCCCTCCGTGCATGCCAACCCCCAGGTACTCTCCGGCCAGAGGCCTGTCAGGGGATTCTTCCTCTTTCCCCATCCCCAGGACGATCAGGACCCCGCCGGCCATGTATTCTCCTAAGAAGTCCGCCACTCTGCCGCCGATGACGATGACCGGGACCTGGCTGCGATAGGATTTCATGTGAATTCCAATGCGGTATCCCGCATCCCCGCCCACATAAAGCTTCCCTCCGCGCATGGCGTAGCCGAGGACATCCCCGGCCTGGCCGGTGATGACCACCTTTCCTGAGTTCATGGTGTTGGCCACCGCATCCTGGGCATTTCCCTCCACCCTGATGGTGGGCCCATCCATGAAGGCGGCCAGGTCCTCGCCCGGGGTCCCCTGGATGCGAATCTGAACCTGACCCTTGAGGGCGTCTCCGATATAGCGCTGGCCATTGACATGGTCGAGGAGGATATCCGATTCGCCCCCGGCCACGGCCTGGCGGACCAGGTGATTGAGTTCCCGATAATGCAGCCCTCTGGCATCTATTCGCAACATGATCCTATTTCCTTTCTTCACAGGGGCTGGTGCCCATCATCGTCCAGCCGGCTTGACCCCCAAGATCCCCAGGGTCTGGGCGTCCAGGCCAAGGCCGCGCAGCCTCTCCCGGTTTCCGCGTAGGCTCTCCAGGGCATTGATTCCCAGGGCTCCCAGCACCTCCTTGATCTCCAGGGCCCAGGCAGAGAGCAGGTTAGTCAACCTCTCCGCCCCCACCTCCGGATCCAGCCTCTGCACCAACTCTGGCCTCTGGGTGGCGATCCCCCAGGAGCAATTTCCGGTGTGACACCTCTGGCAGACATTGCAGCCCAATGGAATCAGGGTCGCAGTCCCTAGGGCCACCGCATCGGCGCCCAGGGCAATAGCCTTGGCGGCATCGGCGCTGGAGCGAATCCCGCCGGCAGCCACCAGCGAGACCTGGTTGCGGATCCCTTCCTGCCGCAGGCGGTCATCCACTGCAGCCAGGGCCAACTCGATGGGGATCCCCACATGGTTGCGGATGATGGTAGGCGCCGCGCCGGTCCCGCCCCGGAAGCCATCGATATGCAGGATATCGGCGCCGGCCCGCACGATGCCCGAGCTGATCGCCGCCACATTGTGCACTGCCGCGATCTTCACCGAGATCGGCTTGTAATCGGTGGCCTCTTTCAGGGCGTAGATCAGGAGGCGCAGGTCCTCGATGGAATAGATGTCGTGGTGGGGGGCCGGGGAGAGGGCATCGGTGCCCATGGGGATCATCCGGGTCTGGGAGACCTCCTGGGAGACCTTCTCTCCGGGAAGATGGCCACCGATGCCGGGCTTGGCACCCTGTCCAATCTTGATCTCCACCCCCACGCCGGCGTTCAGGTATTCGCGGTGAACCCCGAAGCGGCCGGAGGCCACCTGTACCACGATGTGATCTCCATAGGGATAGAGGTCCTGATGGAGTCCGCCCTCGCCGCAGTTCATCACAATCCCCAACTCCTTGGCCGCCATGGTCATCGCCTTCTGGGCATTGAGGCTGATGGAGCCAAAGGACATGGCGGAGAAGAGGAAGGGGATGTCCAGGCGAATCTGGGGAGGGAGAGCCTCCTTCAGCAGGAACCCGCCCTCCCGCCTCTTCAGGATGTTGATGAGATCGGGCTTCTTCCCCAGATAGGTACGCAGCTCCATTGGCTCCCGCAGCGGGTCAATGGAGGGATTGGTTACCTGACAGGCGTCGAGCAGGAGGTGATCCCAGAGAATGGGGTAGGGCAGGTCGTTTCCCATCCCGGTGAGGAGCATGCCCGGGGCCAGGGACTGTCTCCAGATATCGATGATGTGGTGCGGAGACCAGTTGGCGTTCTGGCGGAAGGCCAGGGGGCGATGCTCGATGCGAATGGCCTGCTGCGGACAGTAGGTGACGCAGCGGTGGCAGGCCACGCACTTGGAGTGATCGGGCACGATCCCGTCGGCGAAGCTGTAGACCGAGAAGCCACAATTCTGGATGCAGCGCTTGCAGCGCACGCAGCGGCGGTGGTCGATATCCACATGGAATTCGGAGGGAAGAGCAGTCTTCAACATGCTTGGGCCTCCAGTTCCACCATCAGAGGTTCTCCGGCCTTCAGCGACCAGACCTTTTCCAGGCTGGGGGAGATCTCGCGGATGGCCGCCTCCTCGGAGGCCATAAAGACGAAATCCCCCTGGATGCCGGCCACCAGAGGGCGGAGCTTGATGCGATCGGTCAGGCCAATCAGCCCCCGGTGATGGCCGACCAGTACCGCGAAGGGACCGTTGAGCAGGGCGCTGCCATAGATCATGCGCAGGGCCTCATAGAGGGAGCGGTCCTCCTCCGGCAGTCGATCGATGTCCTTCCAGAAGGGGGAGGCCAGGGCCTGGCAGACGAGGCTCAGGGGGAGGCGGTGCCTCCGGGAGAGGAGGTCGAAGAGATAGGCGATCACCTCGGTGTCGGTGAAGAGGGTGCACTGGTAACCGAACATCTCCAGGTACCGCTTGTTGATCCCGTAAGAGGAGATCTCTCCATTGTGGACGATGGACCAATCGAGAAGGCAGAAGGGGTGGGCCCCGCCCCACCAACCCGGGGTATTGGTGGGAAATCTCTGGTGGGCGGTCCACAGGTAGCCCTCGTACTCCTCCAGGCGGAAGAAGTGCCCGATATCCTCCGCATATCCTACCCCCTTGAACCCGCCCATATCCTTGCCGCTGGAGAAGACATAGGCCCCGGGGATCTCGGAGTTGATCTTCATCACCGACCGCATGACGAAGTCCCGCTCGTCCAGCTCCGGGAAGAGATAGACCATCCTCTCCTCCTTTACCTCCAGGAAGTAACGCCACAGCAGGGGCGGAGAGGAGATGACCTTCAGGGGGCGGATGGGGATGGGCTCCGATTTATGGATGGTGTAATTTTCGGCCAGGTAGCTCTCGGCATCCCGCTTGCTGGAGGCCTCCTCGAACATGATGTGAAAGGCATAGAGGTCAGGGAATTCGGGATAAATGCCATAGGCTGAAAAACCGCCCCCCAGGCCGTTGCCCCGCTCTTTCATCGAGGCTATGGACTTGATGATGACCTCTCCCCCGATGCGCCCCCCCTTTTTATGAATGAGGCCCGCCATGCCGCAGTTGGAGATATCCTTCTGGAAAGAGTGACTGAGGCCCTTCCCCGCGGCTTGGGGAGGATCTTCCCAGGTATGGCTCTCATCCATCATGCCTTCTCCTTCAGTTCTTGGATGACGGCCGAAGGGGCCGGCTCCATTTCGGGGAGGCCCAGCCTCCTGCGCGAGGTGCTGCTTGCCTCGACCAGACGGCCAGTCTTGAGAAAGCGATCCACGCCCTCTCGCAGGGAAGAGGGGGCCTGGCCCTCCTGCATGGCCAGTTGCTTCAACAGGTGTAAGGTCTTCTCCCAACTGTATCCCTGGGGACAGAGCTGGCTGCAACGGTGACACTCAAGGCAGGACCAGAGCTTTTCGTGATTCAGGCAAAAAGATAGATCCCCCCCCAGCAATTTCTCGATCAGGAGATTGGGGCGATAATCCTCCTCCGCGAGGGCAATGGGGCAGTCGTTGAGGCAGGCGCTGCAACTGAGGCAGCGCTTCAGGGCCTCTTTGTCAAATGGCGGACCGCCTAAGGAGCCCGCCCCCCTCTTTGCCTCCCATTTCTCCAGGAAGGGCCCCACGGGGGTGCGATGGAAGGAAAGTCCCAGGGAGTCCGGAGAGAGGCCGAAACCAAGGCCCACCAGCTCGGTGAGATAGAGGACCGGAATCTGATAATTCTCTCCCTCTCGGGCCATCAGGGCCTGCTGGGTGTCGAACTGCATGAAACAAGCCGGACAGGCGACCAGGATGCCATCGGCTTCGGCGGTCCGGATCGCCGCGAGCTTTCTCCGGGCCATGGCCTTGGCTTCACCGGGCCCTTGCGTCCGCCCCAGGGACTCTCCGCAGCATTCCCCTTTGGTCTCATATTCGAGGGAGATCCCGCCCAGGGCCTCCACCAGGCTATCCAATTTGCGGGGGTGCGTGGGATGATCGAAGGGATGAGCCTGCTGCGAGCGGAGGAGATTGCAGCCATAGTGAACCGCCAGCCGTAGGCCCTCCAGCCGGTATTTCAGCAGGCCTTTGATCTTATCCAGGCCCAGCACCTCGTGGATGAGGGTGGCAATATGCAAGATGCGGATCCGATCTCTCCACTCTAACCCCAGCGATTTCAAGGAGGACTGGGTCCTCTCCCTGGCCTCGCGGTCGGTCCGAAGGAGATGGATCGCCTCCCGGAAGGTGGCATAACACCCCGGACAGGGGGTGAGCAGGTCCATTTCCTCGGCCTCTATCAGGGCCAGGTTTCGGGCGGCCGTAATGAGCCAGAGAGAAGGATCGAGGTTGGCGATGAAGGAGCGCTCCGGGCAGCAGGTGAAGCCCGGGAGGTCGTGGGTCACCACCCCCAAGTCCTGCAACAGCGCCTGCATGCCCTTCTCCAGGAAGGGGAGGCGGGCCGGGATCTGACACCCCCAGAACAGGGCGTAGCCGGGTCGGCTCCGCCGGGCCGACTCCGTTTTGGCTGAGGATTCTTTTGCCGAGATCTTGACCATGGTTGCCCTTTCCCCCGGGTTGAATTGCGGTGGAGCATCAAGAGAAGCGTTGAGGGTCACCTCATACATGGATTCAAGCAATATTGATGCCAGGGTGCCGGGAGTGGGCCTTAAGATCTATAACTAATTGGATAATAAGGAGTTGATGATAACGGGGGGCGAGAAAGGAGTGCGACCCGACCGAGGGGACGCGGCCTCCCATGCTACAGAGATGTAAGAGTTCGTACAAATTTGCGCTATAAGATCTTGAGGGTGATACCCAGCCTCTTGATCTTGTATCCGATCTGCCTCTGGGTGATGCCTAGGAGCCGGGCGGCCCTGGCTTGTACCATGCCACATCGGCGCAAGGCGTCCTCGATCCTTCTTTTCTCCAACTCCTCCAGCGATTGGGGGAGGGGAGGTGAATCCTGCGCGGGAGGGGCCGATGAGGAGGGTCCGGACAGGGAGGAGAGATGTCCATAGGGCAGGGGGACCTCCTCGGGAGAGATCACCTCCCGCTCCGCCATTACCACGATCCTCTCCAAACAGTTCTCCAGCTCCCGTACATTCCCGGGCCAGGGGTATCCCATGATCAGGTCCATGGCCGGCGCAGAGAGCTTGACCCGCTTTCCGTTTTCAGCATTGAAACGAGAGAGGAAGTGGCCGACCAGCGGGGGGATATCCTCTTTTCGCTCCCGCAGGGGAGGGAGATAGATGGGGACCACATTCAGCCGATAGAAAAGGTCCTCCCGGAAATGGCCCTCGGCCACCGCCGCCTCCAAGTTGCGATTGGTGGCGGCGATAATGCGGATATCCACGGAGAAGGTCTTCTTCCCTCCCACCCTTTCGAACTTCCGCTCTTGCAGGAAACGGAGCAGCTTGACTTGAACCAGACGGCTGATATCCCCAATCTCATCCAGGAATATGGTCCCCCCGTCGGCCTGTTCGAAACGGCCCTGCCGGGTGACCAGGGCCCCGGTAAAGGAGCCCCTCTCGTGGCCAAAGAGTTCGCTCTCGATGAGGGATTCAGGCAGGGCGGCGGAATTGACGACTACGAAGGGCCTATTGGCACGGGGGCTAAACTGGTGAATGGCGCGGGCCACCAATTCTTTTCCCGTTCCGCTCTCCCCTCGCAGCAGGACATTGGCCCGGGTGGGACTGACCTTCTGTATCGCCTCGAAGACCTGGTGTATCTTTTCGCTCTTGCCAATGATGGAGGGGAATCCGGGGCCTGACTTTCCGGGGGCCAGGGCAGTGGCCTCGGGAAGGGGTGATTCGCTTCTGGCCGCCAGGGCTGCCTCTAACAGACGGGATTGGCCGATGAGGTTAGCCATCAGGGAGAGGCCTGCCCAGAATTCGGAGAGAGGAACAAGGGGCGAGGGTATCTCCAGCCACAAGAGCCCGCGCAACTCCGCCCTTTCCAGGATGGGGATCCAGAGCTCCTGCAACCTCCCTTCCTGCTCCGGCCCGAGGGGAGCCTGGGGATCGAGGAAGAGGGGCTCCTTCTGCCGGGAGGCCCTGGCCACAGCCCTCCTCTCCCGCTGCATCCGCTCCAGGAAGGGAGAGGGAAGCGGAGAACGCTGCTGGGGGGTTGCGCCGCCTGCCTCCAGCTCCTTCCACCTCCCCCCTGGGGTGCGGAAGAGGAGGCCCATCCTTTTGAAGGCACAGAGAGACTTCAAGGCCTCCTGGGCCTTCTTTCCCAGGGAGAGGGCGCCCGCGGGGGAGGATAAGGTCTCGCTCAGCCGGGAGAGCGCGATGATCGCCTCTGGCCTTCCTGGGGATCGATCTTCTGACAAAGATTTCTTTCCTTTTTTCATGATCTGAAGGGGGTGAGACGGATGGGTTTAAATCGCATCGTCCCCTTTTTCCCCGGTGCGAATCCGGACTACCTCTTCGCAGGGGAGGATGAAGATCTTGCCGTCGCCGATCCTGCCAGTTTTGGCCGCTCCCTGGATG
>Ga0315289_10007083_pt1 | contig 16418 bp, 14 predicted proteins | sample YL17G11_40_MG_FD_203452 | JGI IMG/M metagenome (GOLD analysis project Ga0315289, IMG submission 203452) | Sediment microbial communities from Yellowstone Lake, YNP, Wyoming, USA - YL17G11_40 | ecosystem: Environmental > Aquatic > Freshwater > Lake > Sediment | place: USA: Wyoming | collected... | reverse complement strand
CCAGGCCGACCATCAGGACGAAGGGCAGGAAGCCTGCCCAGAAGTGCTTGATGTCGTCGCCGTGGCTGCGGCTGGCCAGCCAGGCCGAGATGTAGACGATGATGGCCAGCTTGGCGAACTCCGATGGCTGAATCGGCGGCAACGGCCCCAGAGCAAGCCAGCGGCTGGCGCCGTTGCGCTCGATCCCGATGCCAGGCATCAGGACGGCCAGGAGGCCCACCAGAGCGATGGCCATCAGGGCTATGCTCAGGGGTTGCAGAAGGTGGTAATCGAGCCGCATGAACAGCCACAGCAGCACCAGCCCCACGAGGGCGAAGGCCGCCTGACGAGCGATGAAGTAGTTGGTGTTGCCGTACTCCAGGTGGCCGATGGCGAAGCTGGCGCTGTACACCGCTAGCAGGCCCACCACCAACAGAGTGGCGGTGGTCAGGATCAGGACGTAGTCTGGTGGTCCTGCTCGCAGGCGACCCGTCTCTAGCGTGGCGATGGCTTCACCTCCTGAGCTAGGTGCAGGACCAGTCGGCGGAAATCGGCTCCGCGCTCCTCAAAGTTGTCATAAGCGTCGTAGCTGGTGCAGGCAGGCGATAGGAGAACCACATCCCCGGCCTGAGCCAGAGCGTGAGCGGTCTCCACCGCCTCGGCCAGCGTCGTCGCACGCATCAGCCTGGGCCGGTCGTCGTCCGACCGCTGTTCAGCCGCTCGCTGCACTGCCTCCTCCAGAAGAGGCCCCGACTCGCCGAAGAAGATGACCGCGCGACAGCGTCGGCAGGCTTCCTCGGCTAGCTCCTCCAGCGGCAGGTGCTTCTCGCGCCCGCCCAGAAGGAGGAGCAGCGGCTGGCTGAACGAGCGCAGCGCGGCCATCGTGCGTTCGGGGGTGGTGGCGATGCTGTCGTTGTAGTAGGCGACGCCGCCGAACTGGTGGACGAGCTCCAGGCGATGGGGCAAGCCCTGGAATTCCGCCGCTGCCCGGGCGATGGCTTGCCGGCTCAGGCCACAGACGCCGGCCACCGCGGCTGCCGCCAGCGCGTTGGCCCAGTTGTGGCGGCCGCGCAGGCGCAGGCTCTCGATGGGGAACAGCTTCCCTTCACGGCCGCGCTGTCTATAAACAGCCCAGCCGTCGCGGAGGAAGGCGCCGTCGCCAGGGATGTCCGAGGCCAGGCTGAAGTAGAGCACCTGGCTGGGGGCCCGCTCGGCCAGAGCGCGAGTCTCGCTGTCATCGTAGGCCAGGATGGCGTAGTCGTCGCGCTTCTGGTAGCGCAGGATGTCGGCCTTCAGGCGGCGGTATTCGTCCCAAGAGAAGCGGTCGAGGTGGTTGGGCGTGATGTTCAGCAGGCAGGCCACGTTGGGGCTGCGCTCCGGCAGGAGCTGAAGTTGGGTGTGGCTTATCTCCAGGACCACCCAGGTGTCCGGCGTCAGGGTGGCTAGATGCGATAGCAGGCCGACACCGATGTTGCCCCCCACGAAGTGGGGCCGGCCATCGCAGCGGAACATCTCCCCCACCAGGGCCGTCGTGGTGGTCTTGCCGCTGCTGCCAGTGATGCCGGCCAGCGGCCCCGGGCAGAGCTCCAGGAAGAGCCTGAACATCGAGCTGATGGGTATGCCTCGTTGGCGCGCCTCTGCCAGTCCTGGCAGATCGAGCGGCACGCCCTGGGAGAGGAAGATGGCGTCGGCGGTCAGCAGGTCCTCGGGCTCGTTGGCGCCCAGCGAGAGGCGCACCGGAATGTCGGCGATTTGCTCCAGGCGGGCCCGAAGCCTCTCGGCGGGCTTGGCGTCGCTGACGGTGATGCGGGCGCCCTGGGCATGGAGGAAGCGCACCAGGTCCACCCCTTCGATCCCCAGGCCGACCACCGTCACCTGCTTGCCCTTGAAGTCGTGCTGGCCTGCCATAGTCCCGTCTACACCTTCGACGCCAGGGTCACCCCCAGGAGGGAGCCCATGATTCCCAGAAGCCAGAATCGCATCACCACCTGCGGCTCCGACCAGCCCAGCAGCTCGAAGTGATGATGAAGGGGGCTCATCCTGAAGATGCGTTTGCCCCCGGTGAGGCGAAAGTAGCCGATCTGAATAACGTCCGATAGCCCTTCCAGAACGAAGACGATGCCGATGATGGGTAGGAGCAGCCAATGGCCGGTCATCAGGGCGACCACGGCCAGGGAGGAGCCCAGGGCCAGGGCACCCGTATCGCCCATGAACACCTGGGCGGGGTAGCTGTTGTACCACAGGAAGCCAGCGGTTGCTCCCACGACGGTGAAGCAGAAGGTGGCCAGGTAGATTTGCCCTTGGAGCAGAGCGATGATGCCATAGGCCAGGAAGGCCAGGGCGCTGGTCCCGCCGGCCAGGCCGTCCAGGCCGTCGGTGATGGCCACGGCGCTGGTAGTGAAGACGATGATGAGTGCTGCCAGTGGTATATATCCGGGGCCCAGATCGAACTGGCCAGCCCAGGGGATCTTCACGTCCTGCACGTCCAGGGCGAAGTAGAGGACGAGAGCGGCCGTCAGGCTCAGGGCCGTGAGCAGCAAGACCTTCAGGCGCTTGTTGAGGCCCGTCCGGGCCTTGCCGATGATGGTGCGCAGGTCGTCGACCAGGCCCAGAAGGCCGGCGGCGACGATCGTGCCCAGGGGCAGGAGGATCGACAGGCGGCCCGTTATGTTGGCGGCCAGAGTGATGGGAAGGACCAAGGCGAAGATGAGCACTCCCCCCATAGTGGGCGTGCCCGCCTTGGTCAGGTGGGACGATGGGCCATCGGAGCTGATCTCCTTGCCCAGCCCTCGTCGCCGCAGAAACTCGACCAGCGGCTGCCCCATTACCACCGATAGCACAAGAGCCATCGCTCCCAGCACCAGGGCTCGAACCATGTCAGCCTGTCAGTTCCTCGATTACCGTCTCCAGAGCCATCGCCCGCGAGGCCTTGACCAGCAGGTGGTCGCCTTCGCTCAGTGTCTCGCGGATGGCTGCTGCCGCTCTTTCTTTGGAGGCCAGGAAGCGCACATCCTGGTGGCCGGCCGCCTGGGCAGCCTCGCCGATGATCCGTCCTCGCTCACCGACGGTGTAGAGGATGTGGGTGGTTCGGGCGGCACGCTCGCCCACCAGGCAGTGCCCCTCTTCTTCGAACGTGCCCAGCTCCAGCATGTCGCCCAGAAGGGCCAGGTGGCGGCCGGGAAGCTCGGCCAGGAGATCGAGGGCGGCGAGCATGGAGGCGGGGCTGGCATTATAGGTATCGTCCAGGATGGTGCTGCCCTGAGGGCCGCTGATGACTCGCAGGCGCAAGAGGATGTCGGCCGCGGCCAGGACAGCGGCTACCTCCTGAAGGGACAGTCCGTCGGCCAGGCCGACGGTAGCTGCCGCCAGGGCGTTGTAGAGGTTGTGACGGCCCGGCAAGGGCGCTGATACATCTACGGACTCATCGTCGCAGGTCAGGCGAAAGGAGATACCCTCCAGGCCGTTGGTGGACAGAACAGTGCCTCGCACGGAGCACTGCGGCGATTCGCCGAAGAGGGCAACGCGAGCGCCGGTGCGCTCGGCCATAGCGGCGACCAGGGGGTCGTCTCCGTTGAGGATGGCCCAGCCGTCGAGCGGCAGGCTCTCCACCAGCTCCGCCTTGGCCTCGGCGATGGCCTCGAGGGTGCCCAGGCGCTCCAGGTGAACCGGGCCGACGTTGGTGACCACGCCGATCTGGGGGCGGGCTATCTGGCAGAGGAGGCGAATCTCGCCCAGGCCGTACATGCCCATCTCCAGCACAACCCGCTCGTGCTCCGGCCGGAGCTGAAGGAGGGTCAACGGCAGGCCAATCTCCGTGTTGAGGTTGGCCTCGCTCTTGAGCACCTGATAGCCGGAGCTCAAGACGGCGGCTGTCAGCTCTTTGCAGGTGGTCTTGCCCACGCTGCCGGTAATGCCCACCACCTTCACTCTGTACTTGCCGCGCCAGTAGGCAGCCAGGCGCTGGAGGGCGGCAATGGTGCTGTCAACCTGGAAGAAGCAGACATCCTGGGGCAGGTCGCGAGGTTGCCTCTCGGCGATCACTCCGGCGGCGCCGCGGCTGATGGCGTCGGGGATGAACTCCTGGCCGTGGCGATGCTCGCCTGGTAGGGCTATGAACAGGTCGCCGGGCTGTACCTGACGCGAATCGATGGCCACCCCGCTGAAGGATTGCCTGCCGATGGCTCTGATCGCCAGGGTAAGCACGGAGTCGAGAGCGGTCATTATGTCTTGGATTGTCAGCATGGCCCGATCTTAGCCCTAAGGGCTCTCCTGCACTAGGGCCTCCGGCGCCGGTGGAACCTTGAGATAGCTCAGGATCGACTGTGCCATGCGGGCAAAGACGGGTGCGCACACCGCTGAGCCCCAGGGCACATCCTTGGGCTCGTCGATCTTTACAACCATGGCGAGAACGGGGTCGTCGCTGGGAACAAAAGCAGCGAAGGTGGCAATGTAGACACCTTCTTTGTAACCGCCCGGGATGGAGATGGATGCCGTGCCCGTCTTGCCCGCTACCTGATAGCCCGGTACGGAGATGGCGTAGATGGTCGTGATGCCATCTACCACAGCGTCCATCATGCGGGTGAGGGTGTTGGCTGTCTCGGCGGTGATGACCTGGCGCACCTCCTGCGGCTGGAACACCTGGCGGTCATCGCCGCGGTGGATCTCCTGCACGACATAAGGCCGCAGGAGCTCGCCGTCGTTGGCAATGGTCGAGATGGCAGTGATGAGCTGCAGGGGCGTGAGGTTGACCCCCTGGCCGAAGGAATTGGTGGCCATGTCCACCTCTGACCAGGCGTCTTCGGCGGGGGTGCGGACCTGGCCCGCTGCCTCTCCCACCAGGCCGATGCCCGTGGGCTGGCCGAAGCCGAAGCGGTGAACGTAGTCGTAGAAGCGGTCCGGCCCCAGGAGCCCGCTCAACCAGACGGCGCCGGTGTTCAGGCTCTTGACCAGGATCTGAGTGGCCGTCTGGGTGCCATGAGCGGCGTAGTCCCAGTTGACGATGGTCCAGCCGGAGATGTGGGCTGCGCCTTCGTCCACGTAGACGCTGTCGGGCGACACGAGGCCACTGTCGAGGGCAGCGGCCATGGTTATCACCTTGAAGACGGAGCCTGGCTCATAAAGGTCGGTGATGGCCCGATTGCGGTACAGATCCATCTTGGTCTCGTCGCCGAGGTCGAGGTGGGTCAGGTCGAAGGAGGGGCGGCTAGTCATGGCCAGGATGGCCCCGGTACGGGGGTTCATGATGATGATGGTGCCGCCGCTAGCCTGGTGCTTCTTGATGGTGGCGTCCAACTCCCGCTCGGCCAGGCGCTGCATGTAGCGGTCGATAGTGAGGATGATATCCGCCCCTGGCTCGGGCGGTACCTGCTTGCTGTCGCTGCCGGCGATCCTGTTGCCCATGCCGTCGCGCTCGTAGGATAGGGAACCGGCGGCGCCACTCAAGTCACGATCGTAGTCGGCCTCCAAGCCGGTGAGGCCGACATTATCCCGGCCAATGAAACCGATCAGTGACGCCGCCAGATTCCCTTCTGGGTAGACACGACGACTGGTGCGCACCAGCCTGACGCCTGGCAGGCTCAGGTCTTCCACGCGCAGGCTGCCCTGATAGTCCAGCCCGCGGCCAACGGTGACCTCGCGGGTCATGGACGTACTCAGATCGTTGAGAATATCCTGCGGCAGCCGGTTCAGGACATCGGCCAGGGCCTCAGCCTGCTGTTGGGCCTGGGGAGGGTCGTCCCAAACCTGGCTGTCCACCAGGACATCGTAGGCATCGACGCTGGCAGCCAGGGGGTAGCCGTTGCGGTCGAGGATGGCGCCGCGGCGGGGGTTCAGGACCAGGCTGCCCTGGTGTTCGTCCTGGGCCAGTTCTTGGTACTCTTGGTGGCTCACGATCTGGAGGTGAACCAGGCGACCCACCAGGCCGAGGGTGGCTATGAGGAGTAGGACCATCACTACCCCCAGCCGCTTGGAGATGCCGTTGCCTTGCTTTGCCACTATCTACCGTCCGCCAGGTTGCAGAGCATCAGTTCCCGAATCTTTCTTCCTGTCGCTTGAATGTGTCTGCGCCGTCTTTGACTACACTCGATCATCCAGGGCTCTGTCAGGGAAAGGGCAGCAGGTCCAAGAGGGACTGCCACCAGGATTTCTCCTCTTTGGCACTCTCTTGCTTATTAGGCAGGAAGCGGGCAGGGATGGGCTGGCTCGCTGGGCTGGCCGCGTCCACGGTGAGGTACAGCGTGTGCTCGGGGGCCTGCATCTTCAGACGCTGGCGGGCCTCCTTCTCGATGCGGTCCAGGGCCGCCAGGGAGGCGATCTCTGCCTCCAGCTCGTGGCTGCGAGCTTCCCAGTCATTGCGCTGGCGCTCTAGCTGGCGAATGCTGTAGTCAGTATCGACGGCCCGGCTGTCTTGAAGCAGCGGCAAGAGAGCCGCCAGGCCGAGGGTCACCAGGATGATGGTCAGCACCACCGGCATGCCGAGAGGCCGCCCCTTGGCGCGGGGAGCAGGATGCTCATAAGCGATGGCCGTATGCGCTCTTGCCATGCTGTTACAGCCTTTCCGCCACCCGCAGGCGGGCGCTGCGGCAGCGGGGGTTGGCCGCCACCTCGGCCGGCGTAGGCCTGATAGCGCCGCGCATCACCAACTTCAGGCTGGCCTTGTGGTCGCAGACGCAGGCCGGCACATCCGGCGGGCAGATGCAGTCGCGCGACTCCTGGCGGAAGAAGTTCTTGACGATGGCATCCTCCAGGGAGTGGAAGCTGATGGCGACCAGACGCGCTCCGTAGCCCAGGAGGTCGCGGCTTCCCTCCAGGGCGGCCGACAGGTTTTCCAGCTCTTGATTAACGGCGATGCGCAGGGCCTGGAAGGTGCGGGTAGCAGGATGGAGGCGATGGTAGCCACCCCCCACCGCCTTCTCCACTATCTTGGCTAGCTGGGTTGTGGTCTCCAGGGGCCTTTCGTGGACGATGCGGCGGGCAATGCGGCGGCTGTGGGGCTCCTGCCCGTAGCGCCAGAGGAGGTCGGCTAGGGCCCCCTCTGCGTAGGTGTTGACGATGTCTGCTGCGGTGAGCGTCTGTTGGGGGCTGAAGCGCATGTCCAGGGGAGCGTCCACCTGGAAGCTGAAGCCTCGCCCCTCGTCGGCCAGTTGCAGTGAGGAGAGGCCCAGGTCGAAGAGGACGCCGTGCACAGGGGCGAAGCCGTGGCTGCGGCAGATGGTCTGCACGTCGCGGAAGTTTCCCTCCACCAGAAGGACAGCGTCGCCAAAGGGGGCCAGGCGGCCATGGGCTATCTGAAGGGCCTTGGGGTCGGCGTCGATGCCCAGGAGAAGGCCGCCTGGCGAAGCGGCCTCGAGAATGGCCTCGGCGTGGCCGCCGCCGCCGACGGAGCAATCCACGTAGCGACCGCCGGGCTGGACCGCCAGGGCCTGCAGCACTTCCTCCACCATGACCGGCGTATGACGCACTGTCGGCTGGATTGTTGTATTCACCGCTTTGCTGCCTGCTACTCGTTTTCCTCTGCCACGGCCTGGCCCATTCCGCCCATCTCCTGGGACCAGCGCTGGGGATTCCATATCTCCAGGCAGTCTTCACGGCCGTTGATGATGACACTCCCGTTGAGGTCGCCCCACTGGCGCAGGAATGGCGGGACGACGACTCGCCCCTGACGGTCGAGCCCGGCGTCAAAGGCACGGGCGTAGCGGGTGCGCCGGAGATGGCGGCCGTGCCGGCTGGTGACCGGCTCGGTGGTGTAGGCCGCGGAGCTAGTTTCAAAGTCGCGGGGGTTGTACACCTCGACACACCCGTCCTCGCCCTGCACCAGGATGACGCCTTCGTTGAACAGGTGACGATAGCGGGCGGGAATGGCTACTCGCCCGCGGTCGTCCAGGGTGTGCTCGTAGGTGCCCCGAAAGGCCATGCCAGGCCTCCTCGCTGGCCTGCTGCTAGGGGGCTTCCCCCAGGGACAATGCTTGTGGTACTATGAGTGAGCGAAGAAGAGAGGGAGGGGGAAGCCCTAGAACCCCCCACTTCAGGGAGAAAGTCCCATAATCCCCCACTTCATGGGACATCTTACCACCCACTGATTTCTTGTCAAGCAGAACCCAAGGGAATTTGTGGGAAATTCCAATAATTTGGCCGGGGAGATGATGCATGGCCTTGCGGGTGGGCATCCTCACCGTGAGCGATAAGGGCTCGCGTGGCGAGCGCGCCGATACGAGCGGCGCGGCCATCCGCGAGATGCTGGCCTCCTTGGCGGCGACGGTAGAGCACTATCAAGTGGTGCCCGACGACGAGGAGGTTATCGCCTCTCGCCTGCGGGAGTGGGCCGATGAGGCCGGCCTGGATTTGATCATCACCACCGGCGGCACTGGCCTCTCGCCGCGCGATGTCACCCCCGAGGCAACCCTGGCTGTCGTCGAGCGAGTGGTGCCGGGCATGGCCGAGGCTATGCGCCAGGAGGGGTTGAAGCATACGCCGATGTCAATGCTCAGTCGGGCGGTGGTCGGCGTGCGCGGTCGTACCCTGATCGTCAACCTGCCGGGCAGGGAGCAGGGGGTGCGCCAGAACCTGGCCTATCTCCTGCCGGTGCTGCCCCACGCCCTGGAGATGTTGGGGGGCGAGGCTGGCGACCACCCGGCCACATGCGAGGGCGAGGATCGGCTGCAGGGATAGCCCGCGTCATGCGCATCGATATCTTGACCATCTTTCCCGCCATGTTCCGCGGCCCCTTCGAGGAGAGCATCGTCAAGCGAGCGGTGGAGAAGGAGCTCGTCCAGATCTTTTTGCACGACATCCGCGACTACGCCAGCGACAAGCATCGCACGGTGGACGACTATCCCCACGGCGGTGGGCAGGGCATGGTGATGAAGCCGGAGCCACTGTTTGCCGCTGTGGAGGACGTTCAGGGCCAGGCGGCGGAGCGAGGGCCGATAGTCCTCTTGACCCCTCAGGGTAGGCTCTTCGACCAGGAGGTGGCGGTGGAGCTGGCCCGTCACGATAGGCTCATCCTTATTTGCGGGCACTATGAGGGCGTGGACGCGCGTGTGCACGAGAACCTGGCGACCGACGAGATCAGCATCGGCGACTATGTGCTCTCGGGGGGTGAGCTGGCGGCCATGGTGGTGGTGGACGCTTTGGTGCGCCAGATACCGGGCGTCCTGGGCTCGCCCCTGTCGTCAGGCGACGACTCCTTCGCCCAGGGCCTGCTGGAGTATCCCCAATACACGCGACCGGCTGACTTCCAGGGTATGAGCGTGCCGGAGGTGCTCCTGTCGGGCAATCACGGCGAGATCGCCCGCTGGCGCCGCCAGCAGAGCCTTTTGCGCACCGCCCGGCGGCGGCCCGACCTGCTGGTCCGCGCCGACTTGACGAAGGAAGAGAAGCAGTGGCTATTGACCAATCTACCCAGACCGTAGTTCACTAGAGGTTAGTCATGACGGATCTGACATCGCTGGCAGAGCTGAAGGAGCGACCCGAAATCCAGGAGTTCCACCCCGGCGACAGCGTGCGGGTGAGCGTCAAGGTGGTGGAGGGGGAAAGGGAGCGGACGCAGGTGTTCGAGGGCGTGGTCATTCGCGGGCGACGGGCGGGCAGTAGCACCAACTTCACCGTGCGGCGGATCGCCCACGGCGTGGGGGTCGAGCGGACATTCCTTGTTCATTCGCCTCGCCTGGAGAAGCTGGAGGTGACACGGCGGGGGCGGGTGCGCCGGGCCAAGCTGTACTACCTGCGGGGTCTGACAGGCAAGGCCGCGCGCATCAAGGAGGCGGGCAGGCCGTCCGCCGAGCGGCGGAAGGCCGGCGCGAAGGAAGAGGAGGAGGAGACCGAGGCCGAGTAGTCTCGCCGACGATAAGCAAAGAACGCGGGGGCTGCGATGACAGCCCCCGTTTTGATCTGCGATCGGGCGGTGATATATTGGCCTGGGATCGGTTGGCTATGGCCTTCGCGCAACCAATCTCAAATCGCTTTAACATACCGCTTCGCCCTTAGGGTTCCGGTGGCGGTCCAGACGCCTTCCATCTCCCGCAACTAGCCTCTTGCCAACCCTCGCGGCTGCGGGTGCGATGGCGGAGCCTTGACGCCCTCGAGACTTTCTGGCATGATGGGTGCGCTGGCCTGCAAGAAGCGCTCAAGGGGGTGCAACGATGCGGACGCACGTACGGCTCGGCGTTCTGCTGGCGGCAGTAGCGGTTTCGTTTCTCAACAGCGCGGAGACGCGCGCGACGCCCTGCATTCCCCCTCCTCCAGGCCTTGTCAGCTGGTGGCCTGGTGACGGCAACGCGAATGATATTTGGGGTGGGAATCCCGGGACGCTAATGGGGGGCACTACATTTGGTGCTGGAGTTGTCGGTCAGGCCTTTAGCCTCGATGGCGTGGATGATTACGTGAACATACCAGACGACAGCTCGCTCGGCCCTTCTACCATAACCGTCGATGCGTGGTTCTATGCGACTGATATCTCAGGGCAGTTGGTCCCTCCACTTCTGAAGAAGTCACATGACACCCTCGGAGGCTATTCTTTGGAGATGTGGGGCGAAATCGGGGACCATCTCTCATTTTGGGTCTGGGTCTCCGGCGTCGGCTGGGTTAGGAGTGATATCGTTTATCTATCAACCAACACGTGGTATCACGTTGCTGGAACCTACGACGGCTCCGAGATAAAGGTATATCTGAACGGGGAGCCCCAGGGGACTCCTACGAGTGTGACGGGAAGCATCGAACCTATATCCAGCCCCCTTTACATTGGCTCAGACCCCGGCAGTCCAGGCAGATTCTTCGAAGGTCTGATAGATGAGGTAGAGATCTACAACCGCGCCCTCTCGGCAAGCGAAATCCAGGCGATCTACGGCGCAGGGAGCGCAGGGAAGTGCAAGGCGACCCCCACCCCCACCCCCACCCCAACACCCACGCCCACGCCCACGCCCACGCCGACCCCCGTTCCGGTCGGCGGTATAGCAGGACTCCCGGAGGCCGCCGAAGGCGGTTCGTCAGCCCCCAACTACATGCCCTTGGCTGGACTCGCAGCAGCAGCCCTACTCGCCCTCACCGCGGCCGGCTGGTATGCCAGGAGGCGGTGGCTGAGGTAGGGGACGTGGCCTATCAGATGTCATCTTCTTGTCGGGAACCAGGCAGGTTCCCGTTCCGATGGGTCTCAGATATGGTTTCAACGGGGCTGTCGCTCAGGGCGTCTTCTAGCTGAGCGACATGCTTGGCAAGCTCAATGTCGGTCAGTTCCGGCACAGGTCTGGGCTGGCTGTTGCTGAGCCACGCTTCTGAGCCGAGAAGCGCGGGGGCTGCGATGACAGCCCCCGTTTTGATCTGCGATCGGGCGGTGATATATTGGCCTGGGATCGGTTGGCTATGCCCTTCGCCGAAGTAGCGGTCAACTCCACTGCGCCCCATCGCCGCACCTTCACCTACTCGCTGCCCCGTGGCCTGGCGGTGGTGGTGGGGCAGGCAGTGTACGTCCCCTTCGGCAACCGCACCCTTCAGGGGGTGGTGCTGGAGGTGACGGACGAGCCGTCCTACCCTGAAACGCGCGATATCATCGCCGCCATGGACTCGCGGCCGCTGGTTCTGGCTCATCACGCCGTCCTGGCCCGCTGGATCAGCGACTACTACCTGGCCCCCTTGTTCGACTGCGTGGCCCTCATGCTGCCGCCGGGCTTTCGGCGCAAGCCTCTCACCCTCCTGCGACCGCTGGTCTCGGCTGAGGAGGTGCCTTCGCTGGAGCTGACGCCTCGTCAGCAGGAGGTGCTGGAGCAGGTGGTTGGCCATCGCCAGGTGGAGCTGGAGGAGCTGCGCAAGGAGCTGAAGCGCCGCGGCCTGGCGGCGGCGGTGGCGGAGCTTGTGCGCCGGGGGCTTGTGGAGCGCGCCTACGAACTGGCGCGACCCAAAGTTAAGCCCAAAATGGTGCCCCACGTACGTCTGCTGGTGGAGCCCGCGGAGGCACGAGAGCGAGGCGAGGAGCTGGGCGCATCGGCCAGGGGGCAGCGGCTGGCGGCTGCCCTGACAGCTCTGGCCGAAGAGGGGCCGCTGATGCCGCTGGCGCAGTTGCGCGCCCGCACTCGCATCACCAGAGCGGGCCTGGCGGGGTTGGTGGACAAGGGGCTGGTGGCGCTGGAGGAGGTCGAGGTGGAGCGCGACCCGCTGGCGGCCAGGTCATATCCTCCCCGAGAGTCGCCCGTCCTGACGGCGGCCCAGCAGGCAGCGTATGAAGAGATCGCCCAGGCGCTGGAGGGGTCGGCACCTGGCGACGGCGGCTCACCCTCGGTCTTTCTCCTGCACGGCGTCACCGGCAGCGGCAAGACGGAGGTCTACCTTCAAGCTCTGGAAAAGGCGGTGGCCCTGGGCAAGCGGGGCATCGTCCTGGTGCCGGAGATATCCCTGACGCCACAGACGGTGCGCCGCTTCGCCGAGCGCTTCCCCGGTCGGGTGGCGGTGATGCACAGCGGCCTCTCTCCGGGCGAGCAATTCGACCAGTGGCGGGGCATCCGCGACGGCCGCTACGCTGTGGTCATCGGGCCGCGCAGTGCCATCTTCCCACCTCAGCCCGACCTGGGCCTCATCGTCATGGACGAGGAGCACGAGTGGACGTACAAGCAGCAGGACCCGGCGCCCCGCTACCATGCTCGCCGGGTGGCCGAAAGGCTGGCGGAGCTTACGGGGGCTGTCCTCGTCCTGGGGAGCGCCACGCCCGACCTGGAGAGCTACTATCGAGCCATTTCCGGCAGCTATCGCCTGCTGGAGCTGAGGGAGCGGGTACAGCCGCTGGTCTCGGGCGATGGGCGCTCCTGCGTTGTGCGGCCCCTGCCCGGGGTGGAGGTGGTGGACCTGCGCGAGGAGCTGAAGGCGGGCAATCGCAGCATCTTCAGCCGCTCGCTGGCTCAGGCGCTGGCCGAGGCCCTGGCCGCCGACGAGCAGGTGATCCTCTTCCTGAACCGCCGCGGCGCCGCCTCCTTCGTCCAGTGCCGCGACTGCGGCTACGTCCCCACCTGCTCTCGCTGCGCCGTCTCCCTTACCTATCATGCCAGCGAGGGACGGCTCATCTGCCACCACTGCCATCGCGGGCGGCGCCTGCCCGACCGCTGCCCCCAGTGCGGCAGCCCTCGCATCCGCTTCATGGGGATCGGTACCGAGAAGGTGGAGCAGGAGGCCGCGCGTGCCTTCCCCCAGGCTCGCCTCCTGCGCTGGGATCGCGATGTCACCCGCCAGCGGGGCGCTCACGAGCGCATCCTGGCCCGCTTCCTGGCCAAGGAGGCAGATATCCTGATCGGCACCCAGATGATCGCCAAGGGGCTGGACATGCCCTCGGTGACCCTGGTGGGGGTGATCTCAGCCGACGTGAGCCTCAACCTGCCCGACTATCGCAGCGGCGAGCGCACCTTTCAGCTCTTGGAGCAGGTGGCTGGGCGGGCTGGTCGGGGGCCCCTGGGCGGGCGGGTGATCATCCAGACCTATACTCCCCACCACTGGGCGATCGAGGCGGCCGCCCGCCACGACTACGCCGCCTTCTACGAGCACGAGGCGCTCCTGCGACGGCGCCTGGGCTATCCCCCCTTCGGGCGGCTGGCCCGGCTGATCTTCGCTCACACCAACCCGCTGTACGCCCAGGAGCAGGCCCTTCGCCTGGCCAAGACCTTGCGCCAGGAGAAGGACGTGCGGGGGATTCCCTACCTGGACATCCTGGGCCCCGCTCCTTCCTTCGTGCCCAAGGTGCGGGGCCGCCATCGCTGGGAGATCCTCCTGCGGGGCGGCGACCCCAGCGAGCTCCTGCGGGAGCTCTCCTTCGCCCAGGGCTGGACGGTAGATGTAGACCCCGTGAGTCTGCTATGAGGCCGCACTCCGCCGGCGGCGCCGTGCCTGCTGGCAGGGGCGACAGTAGGCACGCTATGTCCTAAAATAGTAGCGACTGCTTGAGGGATGGGGGGTTCTGCCTTGGCGGTTCTGCCCATAAAGGTGCTCGGTGATGCTGTTCTCCGCCAGAAGGCCAAGCGGGTGTCACAGGTGGACGGTTCCATTCGGCGCCTGGTCGAGGACATGATCGACACCATGCGGGACGCCGGCGGGGTGGGCCTGGCGGCGCCTCAGGTGGGTGTGCCCTTGCGGGTGGTGGTCATCGGCATTCCCGAGGGGGAGGTCATCACCCTGATCAACCCTGAGATCGTCAAGCGATCGGGCGAGCGCAGATTGACTGAGGGCTGTCTATCGATTCCCGGCTACTGGGCAGAGGTCACCCGCGCGCTGAGCGTGACCGCCAAGGGGCGCGACCTTCAGGGCCGTCAGGTGCGCATCAAGGCCGAGGACGACCTTCTGGCCCAGGCCGTGGAGCACGAGATGGATCACATCGACGGTGTCCTGTACATCGACCATCTGGAGAGCCTGGACGAGCTAAGAAAGACGGCGCCAGCGCCGGAAGAGGAGGTATCCGCTGAGCTATAGGGCCGGCGGCTTGCTGTCAGAGGTGGAAGCAGATAGCTTAGGGATCGATTCTCAGACCAGGGCCGTCCTCGCTGCGGTTGCTTCTTTTCTGGATTCTGAGAGCTTGGAGGCCTATGTGGTAGGCGGCTTTCTGCGAGACGCTCTGCTTGGCCGGGAAAGCCACGACGTGGACCTGGCGGTGGCTGGCGACCCCTTGTCGCTGGGCCAGCGGCTGGCCGACGTCCTGGCGGGCCACTTCGTCCGCCTGCACGAGGAGCACAAGGCCGCCCGCATCGTCCTGCCCGACGGCGGGGCCATCCGCAGCCTCGACCTCCTGCCCCTTCGCCTGGACATAGAGGCTGACCTGGCCCAGCGCGATCTCACCATCAACGCTATGGCCGCCCGCGTCGAGGCGTTGGCGGCTGAGCGAGAGCCATCGATCATTGACCCCTGCGGCGGCAGGCGAGACCTGGCCGAGGGGATCGTGCGGATGGTGCGGCCGGAGGCCTTTGGCGCTGACCCTCTGCGCCTGCTGCGGGCGGTGCGCCTGTGTGCCGAGCTTGGCTTCACCCTCGACCCGCAGACGGCGGCTGTCATGGCCGAAAACGCACCCCTCCTTTCTCAGGCGGCCCCGGAGCGCCAGCGGGACGAGCTGATGCGCATCCTGGCCACGTCGCGGGCGGCGTCAGGCTTGCGCCTGGCCGATGAGATAGGCCTTCTCGCTGTCCCTTTGCCCGAAGTAACCGCCACCAAGGGTGAGGAGCAGCCCAAGGAGCACAATTGGGACGTCTTCGACCATAGCCTGGAGACGGTGGTTGCCCTGGATGCCCTTCTGGGCTCCGAGAAGCCTACGGATGGGCGCTGGGCTCGCCTGTGGCGCGAGCTATGGGAGCGGATGGAGGAGTTCCCGGCAGTTCGGGAGCATTTCCAGGAAGAGGTTTCCCAGGGCCATACCCGGGCGGCCCTTCTCAAGCTGGCCGCTCTCCTGCACGACATCGCCAAGCCCGAGACCAGAACCATCGACGACGACGGCCGCATGCGCTTCTTCGGCCATGCCCGGGCGGGGGCTCTGATGGCAGCGGCCGCGGCCAGACGCCTGCGCTTCGGCGGTGCCGAGGTGCGTCAGGTGGAAGCGATGGTCAGGGAGCACCTGCGGCCGCTTCAGATAGCTCAAGACGGGCCGCCCAGCCGCCGCGCTCTCTATCGCTACTTCCGCGATACGGGTGAGGCCGCCATCGAGGTGCTCTTCCTCAGCCTGGCTGACCACCTGGCTACAGTGGGGCCTCGCCTGGACTGGGACGACTGGCGGGCTCACCTGGGCGTGGTGAGCTTCATCCTGGCTCAACGTTTCCAGGAAGAGGTGCTGACGGCGCCGCCTCGGCTGGTTACGGGCCACGACCTGATGGACGCCCTTGGCCTGGCGCCCGGGCCGCTGGTGGGACGATTGCTGGCGGCGGTGCAGGAGGCTCAGGCGGCAGGTGAGGTGACCACGCGGGAGCAAGCCCTGGCCCTGGCCCGCCAGGAGCTGCAGCGGATGGAGGTTAGACTCTGATGCGCAATCGCTCTACCCTTTTCACTTTTGCTCTCATCGCCATTCTCACCGCCATCGCTGTCGTCATCGTTTGGCCCTCCAACCCTGGGCGCTATCTGCCCGACTTCTTCCCCTGGCCCAAGGGACACGGCCTGCAGGTCGGCGGCTTCGATCGGGAGACGATGCGCCTGGGCCTCGACCTCAAGGGCGGCACCTACGTGCTGCTGGAGGCTGACACCAGCCAGGTGCCCAGCGACCAGCGGGACAACGCCATGAAGGGGGTCAAGGACATCATCGAGAGGCGGGTGAACGCCTGGGGAGTGGCCGAGTCGGAGATTCAGCGCGAGGGCGCCAACCGTTTGGCCGTGCAGCTTCCGGGCATTGGACGGGAGGAAGCCCGCGACCTCATCGGCCGCACCGCCGAGCTGGAGTTCAAGGAGCCGCAGCGGGAGAACCAGAGCGACCCGGCCTCGCCGTTCGTCTGCAAGAGCGA
>Ga0315289_10007082_pt1 | contig 16420 bp, 15 predicted proteins | sample YL17G11_40_MG_FD_203452 | JGI IMG/M metagenome (GOLD analysis project Ga0315289, IMG submission 203452) | Sediment microbial communities from Yellowstone Lake, YNP, Wyoming, USA - YL17G11_40 | ecosystem: Environmental > Aquatic > Freshwater > Lake > Sediment | place: USA: Wyoming | collected... | reverse complement strand
GAGCGATAGTTATAAGCTCGAAATTTTCGATACCGACGGCATCCTTCTGGGCGGAATTCGGCTGACTCACTTTGTCGATGCGATCCGAATCATCGGCGACAATCTTTTTCTGCTCGACCAAGTCCGCGGCGTGACATTTTATCATTATAAAATCATCGAAAAATGATGGAAATTAAAAAATTGGGTTCTCTTCCATTTAGTGTGCGTAATTGAAGGTTAGACGGCCAGCAGCGAGATAAATGATCGTCCGGAGATAGCTGACTTTTTTGATCCCGTAGGCTCTCTTCATCGCCTACAAAATATTTTTCTAACCTAAAAAATGGACCTAATCAGGGGGCAGGTTCAAGAGCCTCGAACTTTCACTTCACTGGTGGTACAATAAGTGGGGGCAGGTCATCTTCTTAAGGTCTTTTATAGCTCGATAGAACAGATTATTTGTTTTTCCTTTAGACCAGCCCTGAAGTTTCGATATTTCTTTGATATCATAATCCATCAAAAACAAGTATAAAACTTTTTTCTTCGATTCTTTTAAAGAATTTATCAATTCGAATAAAATATTATGCAGATGTTCTTCTTTTTTGCTTCCCGGTAATTTATAGGAATCTCGTGTTATCTGCATCTGAGACTCAATGACTTTATTTTCTCTCCGCGATATTAATATTTGGTTGATTACTACTGAATTCACTATCTTCCTAATATATGCTTGCATATATTTTATATTATGGCTGTTGGCTAGTGCTTTCCATATTTTCAAATAGATTTCTTGAAAGAGGTCTTCCTGCGCAATTCCATAGCGCGTATAGTTGAATTCAGATATTTTTAATGCGATATAACGTGAAAAATTCGCGATTATTTCTTCTAAATGAGAATCTTGTTTGTCTATAATCAGGAATTGATTTAATAATAAATGCATTGGAAAGTCAATTAATAGAAAATGTTGGAGTTCCCCAAAAATTTAAGGGAAAAAGAGCCATCGTTAACCGGTCTCGAGATCTTGGGTGGAAAAATAGCCTTGAATGCCCCGCTTTAGGTCGAAGAGATGCTCTTTGATCCCATCAGCCAGGGCATAGAAGCGGAACTCAGGAATGCCAAAGATGCGACGCGCGGCTCTGAGAACGTGGCCCGCTAAAACGCGAAGCTTTGTCCGGAGTCCCAGATAGGCCATGGTGAAGTAGGCCACCGCCATCACTAACGACATCGTGTTCTGAAGCCGGATGTAGGTCAGCAGTCGGATGTCTTCCAACTGATAGCATTGTTTGTCAATGGGCTTGGAAAATTGATCCCTTGTGGGCGTTGAAAAATGACCCCCCTCCTCATGTTAATTTTGTTCGGCCTCGGGCTCATCAGAGAGCCTGAAGTGGAAGCGGCATGAACGAGGGAGGGGGGAGGATTTTTCCGATTGCCTTTGACATCTTATTGATAAAAAAATGCCGGATTCTTTGACCGGTCCGGTTTTCAACTCAGTTATCCACAATATTTGTTAATAAGCCTGTTGAAAAATGGGCGGGTTCCTCATTTATTGAATTGATCTTCTTATATTTCTGGCTATCTGCACAAATAATCGGCGATAAAGAAATGCCGGCTGTTAGCAAAAGGGGGGGTTGATGGGAACCACAAAGGTGGGACTCTCCCCAGCCGGCGCGAGAGAGCTGTATATATTTTAGCGCAAAGAATAGATCTATGTCGTGATATATTTTTAGTCAGAAGAACGAGATCTTTAGGGTTCCAGTGATCGCCACACGGCGATTATGGACGGGATCCTTCATACGGTCAACATCGAGGGTCACGGCTTCAGCAAGTCCTATTCCAAAGAAGGAGGGGGGAAAAGAGAAAGGGGAAATTTTCGATGACCGTAGAGGGTTAATTTTCGATAACCCTTGATACCTGGCCTCTCATGTATGCGGCTGCTAATGAAAATAAATAGCCAGACGAATAGAAATGGCTTACGAGAAACGAATGCGGTTTGTGCGGATAAAAGCCTGTTAGACTCTTGAGAGGATTGCGCTATCCGCTGCCTTCTTAAGGTTCCTAGATAATTCGGCCAGTCTCGATTCCCCGGCTTGCAAAGTGGCAAAGTCGGCATAATTGCGCAAAGGGTGTTTTATTCTATTGTTAAATTTTCTGAGTTCTTCAATCTCGGTTTCAAGTAGCCCTGTCGCAAGAGATGCTGCCTTGTCAAAGTCTTTATCCTTTCTTTCTATGTCCGCATTAATCGCCTTTTCGAACGCATTGAATAAAAAACAATAGCAGGACACGCCCTCAGCCGTCATGAGCGCATCCCGGTATCTATTTATCGCGTCGAGAACATTTAACTCCAAAAGATTTCGGTTTGCTATATCGAAAATCCTGTATGCAAGGAGCTTGTCCACGATATTCAATAGAGTTATTTCATCTAAACTAAATTTAGTACCCAATACTGTAGAAACGTGTTCAGTAGTTCGGATTACATCGGTGACCGCAATATTCAATTCGCCAGGTTTTTCAATCATTTCTACTTTCGTCGGAATTTCTTCGAATTCAATCGAAGGGGCAAGCAAATTAGGCTGAAGAGGAGAAAACAATATTCGTGGATTAGCGAGGGAACAAGAAATGGCGAACAGGAAGGCTACATCATCGACCGAAAGATTTTGCGGGCTTCCGTATCCAAACAGGCTCGGATCTTTTAGCGTAAATTTATGAACAGACCGTGGGCTCCCCTCTTGATTTTCTATTTCGAGATTATCTGACGCGTTTTCAAGAGTAATTTCGACTTTTGTTCTGTGATCTGGAGTCGCGGGATTATCAATCAACGCAGCCGATAGCTCAATAAATAAAGTGTCCATTTAACACCCCCGTAATTAGCCTTATTTATAAATGATGAATTGTATTTTACCTTAAAACTACTTCGGTATATAGAGCCCTTCAATCTTAGCAGGCATCTCGGTCTTGCGAATGAAATGGCATTTAAGACCAACTAGAGTATTGCAGTTCGATGGACGATGTTCTTACGCCCTTTGCGGTTCAATATGTTCTTTTTTTCGGAATTGCCTTTCTTTTAATTCTCTCGCTTCTCTGCTTTCAAGTCAGGCCTTCCGATAGCCAACGATCGCTAGGGGCATCCTTTCTAGCAATAAAAATCCCGGGCAAGTCGTCGAGGGAGAGGGGAAGAGAGAGCGGCGCCGGCGGCTGAATATCGATTTATAGATGAAGTTTCAGAACGTCCCGGGGGAGGAGGGAAAGAGGAGAGAGCGAAGGGGAATTTTCATCGGGCACTTTTTTGACTGAGGTTGGGGGAAAGTGTTATGTTTTTTAAGGTTTTTGTAAATGTTTTTCTTTATTGGCGGCATCAGTCCCAGAACGGTTACCCTGGACCGTCAGCCTCGGATATGCCCGAACTGTGGCCGCCTCGCCCTATATCTTAAAAGAATAGACCACTACTTGAGCCTATTCTTCATCCCCCTTTTTCCGGTTAAAAGAAGCGAGCCGTTTCTGAGTTGTGAGGGATGTGGAGCGAAATTTGACGAACAAGGCAGACGTAGTTTTCAGGATCTGCCTCCTAAAGAACAGAAATGCCAGCATTGTGGCCGCACGATCGAATCCGATTTCAAATATTGCCCTTCCTGCGGGAATCCCATAATTTTTAAGACACGGACCTAAAATCATCCCAAGATAAAAATGAACATTTTCATCACCGGCAATCCTGGGTGCGGCAAATCCACCTTAATACAAAAGGTCTTAGAAGAGATATCCGATAAAAAGGTTTCTGGCATTATAACGCCTGAGATAAGGGGTGATAAGGAAAGACAGGGTTTCAAGATAATCGATTTAGCTTCAGGAAAGGAAGAGATATTAGCTTCTGTTAATATTGAGCGCGGACCCGGTGTTTCAAGGTACAGGGTTAATGTTGAAGGGATAGAAAAAATTATGGACAAATTCCTAGAGAGCTATAAAGACTCAGAATATGTCGTTATAGATGAGATTGGAATGATGGAGTTTTATTCGAAAAAGTTTAAGGAAACTATTAGAATGGTGCTTGGCTCAGATAAGAACGTCATTGCTACCTTGTCAAAAAGATTTGTGAAAGAATTTAAGAATAAAGGGCAAATATATCATTTGGCCAGAGACAACTTTGATGAGATCTATTTAAAAGTGCTGAGTCAGCTAAAGAAATAACTCTATGAAGCAGAAATCGGTGTATAAAAGATTAGCCTAGGGAGTCTGAAAGCTTCAGAAAGGAAAATTCTTGGAAAATAAACACAGAGTCGGGTCGAGCCGCTAAACCTTCCGAGTCTTATCCCCGTCTAACCTGGTGTGGAAGGATTGTTCCCGGCTATAATAGAAACATCTATGGATTCCGATATGCCGAAGAGGAATCGAGGGCCGGCTATTTCGCCTCTTTCGAGCCCCGCGACCGAGCTTGAGGGGGAGGAAGAGAGCCTCCTCCACCGCTGTCGAGACGGCGATCTAAGCGCTTTTCACGAGATTTACACGCGTTTCGAGAGGCCTCTTCTCGGCACGGCCTTTCGCATTCTCGGACATCGCCAGGATGCTGAAGATGCCGTCCACGAAACTTTCTTGAAGCTATACCTCCACATCGACCGCTACCGAAGCGGCTCGAGGTTCAGCACATACCTTTTCCGCATCCTCCTCAATTCCTGTCTTGATATCCTCCGGGTACGGAAGCGCCGCCGAACAGACCGCCTTGATGCCGAATCCTTGCCTTACCAGCCGTATGAGGAAGGCCTCTTTCATCTCCAGCGGGCGATCGACTCTCTTCCGGCCCAAATGCGGGCCTGTTTTGTTCTCTTTGCCGTCGAGGAGTTCAAGCTCGAGGAAATCGCCGATATCCTCGACCTCCGCCTCGGCACGGTTAAGGCGACGATCTTCAGGGCGAAGGCTCGGCTCCGATCGGTGTTGATGGAGGCTCATAAAGCGAAGGAGGCAGAAGCATGAAACGCGGCAAATGCGGCGAATATAAACGGTTTGAATTGATGAAACTCAAGCCTGAAGATTTTTGGAAACACGCAGAGAAGTGCGCGGAATGCAGGCAGAAAGCCGCGCAGGACGAAAAGATCATGGCCGCGGCAAGGGTACTCCGCCAGGGAGGGACGATCGAGGCGGCCGGACTTTGGGAGCGGATCGAGAAAGACCTGACCAGGCTGCGCCCCTCGCGCGCTTCTGGCCGCTCTTTGATGCGCAAGACCGCCCTTCTCGCTCCCTTGACCGCCGGTCTTCTCCTTGCTCTCGGCATCGGGCTTTACATTGCCCTCAAGCCTAATCGCCCGGGCATGTCGTCCGGCCTTCTGGCCCAAGAGGCGCTGGTCAAGGTGGAGAAGGCGGAAGCGGAATATTTACGGGCCATCGGGGACCTGGAAAAAATGACACTGAGCCGGATATCGAGTTTAGACCTCGAACTCCGGTTCCTTTACAAGGACCGGCTGACCGTCATTGATGCCCAGATCGAGCGCTGCCGCGAGGCCCTCGACGCAAATCCGGCCAATGCCCATATCCGCCGCTATATGATGGCTGCCCTTCAGGATAAAAAGGAAACGCTGGCCGAGCTTTTGAAGGCGGAAAACAAGCCGGCAGATAAAACACGCCTGAATAAGACGACATGAAAGACAATCATAACGATAGAAAGGAGCAACAATGAGAACGCCAATTCGGCTCAAAGACATGCGCATACGGCCTCTCGTTTTTCTCGCCGTATTCATCCTCGTCGGCGGGGCTTTTCTCCATGCCGACGGGCTGATGCAATCTCGCTCTCTCAGCGCCAAAATCGCCTCGGCGCCGGGGAAAGTTTTATATCTCGACAACTCGCTGACCAAGATCACCATCGTCGCGGTGCCCCAGAACGAAATCATCGCTCAGGGGGTGGTCGAAGTCGATGGCCCCGATGATAAATACCTCAAGTCTTTCCTGGACGAGTCAAAGATTGTCCTGGAGCCCTTCGCCGACGGATTCCGGCTGAGGCTGGCGACACCCAGGGATTCGGAGGATTGGTCATCGTGGCTCAAATTTTTCAGGAGAGGCCAGAGCATTCACTTTTCCTATTCGGCCAGGTTGGACGTCCAAGTGCCGGCCCAACAAGACCTTCACCTGGACAATAGCTATGGCGATATCAAGGTGCGAGGCGTCTCCGGGAAAATCGTCATCCGCAATCAGTCCGGCGGCGTGGAGGTCGAGGGCGGCGGCGGTTCGCTCGATGTCCGGACGAGCTATGCGCCGACAAGCATTGTCGATTTCAAAGGCCCGGTCGAGGTCGAGGCGACGAGCGGCGAGGTGATGCTGAAGAATATCGGCGGGGAAACCGTCGTGCGCAATAGCTACCGGCCGGTCCGGTTCAGCAAGATCGGCGGGCCGCTGACCGTCACATCGCAGAGCGCCGATGTAACAGGAAGCGATGTCGAGGGCGACTGCGAGATCAGGTCGTCGTACCGGACAGTGGATGTCAGGGGCGTGCGAGGGAAGCTCCGCGTGGATGCGCCCAGCTCGACGGTAAAGGTTGATGCTGTTCAGCAGAGCGTCGTTGTGGAGAGCAGCTACAGGCCCGTCTCGGTCATGAACGCCGGCGGCGAGGTCCGGGTGACGGCGAGTTCGGGGAGCGTCGCCGTGGACATGGCGGGCGGAGATGTGTCGGTCAGAAATTCTTATAATGAGGTTCGGGTCAGCCGGGTGAAGGGAGCCGTGAGTGTCGAGGGCACTTCGTCGCTGGCCTGGGTTCAGGACGTCGAGGGAAACGCGACGATCGTAACCTCTTATCGAAACGTAACCGTGAATAATGTCGGCGGGACGCTCGACGTAAGGGCGGGCTCGGGTCGGATCACGGTCGCGGACATCAAGAAAAGCGCGACCATCGTTTCATCCTATCAGCCGGTAGAAGTGCGGCGGGTGGGAGGAAGCCTCAAGGTGGAAGGCTCGTCGTCGTCTGTCCTGGCCGAGAGCGTTGCCGGCGACGTCGATGTGGTCAATTCTTACAGGAACGTGGTTTTGAGGAAGACAGGGGGGTCGATCAGCGTGCGGGGGAGTTCAAGCGCTATTGAGGTCATGGAGATCCAGAGCGTGCCCAAGGGAGGAAAGATCGAGCTCATCACTACGTACAAGCCGATTACGCTGACTCTGCCTGAAAGCGTGGAGGCGGCCATCTCAGCGGTGACGACGTATGGGAAAATCAGGTCGGATTACCCGGTCTATCTGCAAGACAGCGAGAAGAATATTAAAATCGAGGTCGGGAAAGGCGGAATCCTGGTCAAGCTGGAAACAACGGCCGACATTACAATCAAAAAGTGAAAATTTGTTTTGATCAGTTCTCATCAGGGGAAGGGAATATGAAAAAGATATATAGAGCCTGCGCCCGGGTCGGCTTCATGATTGTCTTTATGGCCGCTTATAGTTTTGCCCAGACGGCGAGGTTGATGCCGGAAAAGCCGAAATGGGGGGATGTTGTACAAGTCACGTATGACACGTCCTCGAGTACGGCGGCTTTTCTGCCAGGCGATGAGGTCTATGTTAATTGTTATGCCGCCAGGTCCGATTCATCCAAGAGAATATGGGCCCGGATGGAAAAGGATGGGAATCTATTCCGATATCGACTGCATGTAGATAAGGGGACATCCTATTTGAGTTTCTCGTTCTTCAACTTGGACCAGTATGACCGCAAGATAGACCTGGGGGCCATGGTTTTCCGAGAGGACGGCCGGCCGGCAAGAGGGGCTTGGCACCAAGAGATGTTGAACAGCCCGGAGGACCGGTACATGGAGGCCTTCCAAAAGGAGCGGGAGCTGTATCCCGACAATTATGCCGTCTTTAGGGATAAGTGGTTCATTGATGGATATTTCAAAAAGAATGAGTTGAAGACGATCGTGGCCAGGGACATGGAGGCGCTGAAGAAGGCCTCGGGCGAATCGGCCGAGCGCCTTTTTGCGCTCGTGCGCGGCTACTTAGAGCTGGAGGATGAAAAGGCTAGCCTGGAAGCCTTACGCCAACTGGCGGAGCAGTATCCCCGGTCTTACTATACGGAACGCGCTTTTAACGACTACGATTACATCGAGTTCTCCAGGCAACTCAAGGGCGAGGGGCCGGAGGAGGTCAGGCGGATGAAACTGGACCTCTTGAAGCGGGCCCCGGATTCGGAGCATGTCCGCGAAATGTGCCGGGTTCTTGTAAAGGACAAGGACTTAAAGCTCGAGTCCGTCCGGTCCGTCTGCGGGTTCTGGATGAAGGACGAGCCGGAGAATCCGATGCCGCACTACACCCTCGCCCTGGCCCTGCTGAACAAAGAAGGTGATTTGAGGGAGGCCGCGGGCTTAATGGAGAAGGCTAAAAGCCTGCTCGTATCGGGGAAATTGCGGTTCTATGGTGACATTTCCGGAAGCCTGACGCAGCTCGAATTACCCGTCTATTTCAAGATAAGCGCGGACATCCGCCGCAAGCTGGGAGATTACACCGTAGCACTGACTGACATAAAAGCGGCCCAGACCCTGGGACGAGAGGTTCGTCCCGACCTCGTGGCGGCCGAGGCAGCGGTCTGGCGAGAAATGGGTTTTTCCCGGAAGGCGGAGGACATGTTACTCGAAGCTCTCCGCCTCGGCGTTCTTGAAGCGGAGTCCCGCCTCCGCGAAATCTATCAAAAAAGGCATGAAAGTCTCGAAGGCTTTGAGGCCTACCTGGCAGAAAGGATGAAGAAACCCGCGGCAAGCTTCGCCGGCGGAAAAAAGCCCGCCCCCGATTTCGAGGTTCGAACGCTCGATGGAAAAGACTTGAGGATGTCGGAGCTAAAGGGGAAAGTCGTCGTTCTGAATTTTTGGTTCATCGGTTGCGCTCCGTGCCGGGTCGAGATGCCCGGCCTCAACAAGCTGACTGAGGAATTTGGGTCCGGTGAGGTCGTTTTTATCGCCTTCGCCCTGGACAAGGCAGAGCCCCTTCGAGAATTTTTGAAGGAGGTCCCCTTCCGTTATCAAATCGTCCCGGAAGCCGGCGCGATCGCCAGCTTGTTCGGAGCGACGGCCTTTCCGACGCACATCATTATAAACAAGAACGGCGAGATCGAGCTCTTTTCGTTGGGCGGAAGCCCCACCAAACACGAGGACATTCGCCCGCTAATCAAGGCGCTGCTTCGGTAAGCGCTTCTCTTGTTATAGACGCTCAACATCAAGGGCAAGTCGGAGAGGGGGAAAAAAGGGGCGCGGAACGCACGAACCTTTTGATCCTGGGGCCGAACGCGGCGAGACTTTCGGCGACGAACACCGTCCGGCTGAAAGAGAGTTGGCAGGAGGACCATAATGATGTCGGGTTTCTGGCATGGACATATCGTTCGATCGCAATAAAAAAATAGCGAAGTCCTGTAACCATTTTATCTTCGATAAGGTATAATACTATGGCAAATGAGGAGGCTTGCGACCTTTGTGATGGGGAAAGAGGGTCACACATGTTCACTTGGCCGACACAGCCGGAAACGAAATTCCTCTCAAGCTTACGAATAATCCCAGCCTAAGAGTGAAAGGAGAAATTGGAATGTTTAATCGAAAGACTTCTATCGCTTTTATATTGTCATTTTTCATTCCAATTATTGCATGCGACAAGAAATCCGACACTGAAAAGGCAAAGGTCTACTTTACAAAAGGGATCGAACGTCTTAATGAGAACAACTGGACGAAAGCAGGCGAATATTTTAGGGAAGCAATCCAGTACAATTTGAATCACCAACTTGCCCATGAAAAATATCAGGATGTCAAATACTACTATTTCGAGAGAAAAGATGAAGTATTGAAAGAATATCGAGAGCTTTACGCCAAGCATTCTCAAGACGCGCTTTTCTCTTATTTATTAGCGCGTATACTTGATTCAGATGAAAAAACGAAGCTGCTCCAAAAAGCTCTTTCAATAGATCCAACTTTTGTTCCGGCGTACAGAGAATTGCTAGGGCCCTTGGTATTTGGTCAGAAGTACGAGGAAGCCTCAAAAATATTCGAAACCGCTCTACTTCAATGTCCAAATTCGATTGACCTTTTATTAATGAAAGCACAATACTTGCTCCGAAAGGGAGAACCTCAAGAAGCCATAAAAACCTATCGTTATATTATCAGTGGATTTCGAGATTCGCCTGAAATCGCTTGGGCTTATCGCGATCTTGCGGACCTTGTGGATGATCCTCAAGAAAAAACGCAGCTTCTAGAAAATGTTCTCAAGTATAATGTTGCGAACCGACTATTTGCCTTATATGAGAGATTATACGGCCTTTATGAGCAGGATGATCCACGCAAGGCGGAACAGCTTGCCCGTAAGGCTGTATCAGTCAAACCGCCCATTGAAGATAGGCGAGTTCCGTCAAGTGGATATAGATTCCTCTATAATTACTACAGCAAACAAGATCCGTCAAAAGCCATTGAAATTGTTCAAGAGTTAGCCAGATCAGAGGTTCATGATCCTGATTTGTATGCATATATTGGTAATCGCTTGGTTCGCGATAATAAAGAAATCCCATTGGCCATCAAACTTTTGGAAAGATCAATTAGATTTAATACACCTGAAAATGCTTTTGGTTTAAGGGCGTTCGGAAGAATTGGATATTCAGCTCTTAGGAAAAATGCTGATGCCCAAGAAGCTTATTTTCGGAGTAGTCTGGGTTGGGCTTATTATAAGAACGCTGACTACAAAAGCGCTTTGAAGATGCTACAATCGGCATCAGGTAGAGCAGATTGGGCTGAGGCAGAAATTCAGTATCGATTAGGGCAAGTATACGAAAAAATCCAGCAATGGGAAGCGGCTAACTCTGCATATATTAAAAGCCTTGCCGTCCAGGAAGACGACAAAGTGCGAAAAGCAATAGAAGACTTAGGCGAAAAAGTTACAAATTTGAAAGTTTTGATTCCATCAAAAAAAACGACTGACATAGATTCATTGATTGCCGAGGCTCAACTCGCCGTCACGAAGAACGCTCCTGATTTTACGCTAAGAAATATGGATAATCAAAACGTATCTCTATCAGATTATAGAGGGAAAGTCGTTTTATTAGATTTTTGGGCCACATGGTGCGGTCCATGTAGAGCTGAATTGCCACACTTTCAAAAACTTATGGATTCGTTTAAGGACAATCCATCTGTGGCATTTATAACAATAAGCACGGACATAACTGCTGAAGTGGTAAAAAAATTTTGCAAAGAAAATAAATATACTTTTCCAGTTCTTATAGACAAGGGAACAACTGCCGCGTATGGAGTACAGGGAATCCCGGTTCTTTTAATTATCGATCAAGATGGGAATATTCGTTATAAACATGAAGGATTTGATTCTTCTATAAATATAAAAGATCTTGTGACAAAAGAAATAAATTTGCTGGCAAAAAAACAGAGATAGATAAAGTGGAATGACTGATGTCTTTCGTCACGAGATTGCCGCATCGCTTTACTGCTCGCATCGGCCATCCTCGTGCTTAAAATAAACATCCCGGGCAAGGGGGAGAGGGAGAAGCGGGGGGCTGATTAATGATTTCTAGAAGTGCTTTCAGAACGTCTTTGGCAAGTCGGAGAGGGTAAAAGAGAAAGAGCGGCGCCGGCGGTTGAATAGCAATTTCTGGATATAATTTCAGGACACCTAGGGCAAGGAGGAGAGGGGAAAAGTCAGAGAGCGGAGGCCGGCCGTTCGAAGGATCTTGAGGATTTGAATTTCCTAAGGAAATTGTTGAAGACGAAGTCCTCCTAACCGGATCTCGACGGCGCGATCAGGCTTGGTCGGAGCGAACTTTTGGAGATCGGAGAGAGCTTACGATAGCTCGCTTCCTCACGCCAATTTAAGAACGTTACTGTACACCAGTTAACATTTTTTGCGAACCTGTCATTAGATTGCCTTTCATTCGTCTTTATTATAGAGATAATTTTATAGGATGAGCCAGGGAGAAACAGGCGATCAAAGCGGCCAAGTCAGATTTGACTTTCTTTACCAGGAGCAATTTTCTACAGTCTACAAGTTCGGATACAGGCTTCTGGGAGATGCTGAGAAGGCCAAAGACCTGGCGCAAGAAGTTTTCCTTAGGCTTTATCGATGTCTGAATGGCAGCGAACCGGTCCATGATGTCAGGGGCTGGATCTATCGGACGGCGGCGAACCTAAGCTTGGACTGGATCCGACACGAAACTCGCTTCATGAAAATCTCGACACTAGGCTTCGGTCGGAACGGCCTCGTCCATGAGATCGAAAAGGATTTTGATAAAGCAGAAGAGATCAGTGCGGTTAGAAAGGCACTGAAACAACTTCGCCCGAGAGACCGGATTCTACTGAATCTGTATCAGGAAGAGCTTTCTTACAAAGAAATAGCCCTGGCCACCGGCCTTCGGAGGTCATCAGTTGGCCAGCTCGTCTCGCGCGCCATAAAAAGACTGGCCCGTCAGCTAGAACAAGGAGAAAAAGCATGAGATGCTTGCCAGCTAAGACTCTTCAAGAATACCTTGACGGAGAACTCCCAGAGGCAAAAAATCGCCGCGCAGATAAGCATCTTGCTGGATGTAAAAAGTGTAGCCAGAGATTGGCCGACTCAAGAGCGCAAACTGAATTTATCCGAAAGAAACTTGGCCTTTTGTATCCCGCCGAAATCCCCGCCGCGCCGGCCATTTGTCCAGGCAACGGCCGATATGAAATGCCGCGGAAAGCGGAGCTCAGGCGGCTGTTTGCGGCAACCATTAAAGTGCCCGCGGCTGCCGTGGCAATGACCGTTCTGTTTGTCGCGGGTATTTCCCTGGGAATCGCGCTGGGCAGCCGCAGTGAAGGTGCGCGCGTTCGGGGGGGTGAAACGAAATCGACGCCTCTCTATGTTTCGACCTCTGACCGCGTGCAGATCCTCTCGCTAAATTGGGATTTTACGGGTTATCGGCCGATCGAACATCCCCAGAGCATCATTTTTAAGGAGGAACAAAAGTGAAAAATAGAAGATTTATATTTTGCTTTTTTGTTTTGGCTTTCTGCTTTGCGTTCGAGAATCGAGCCTACGGCAACCTCCAAGAAAAGGACAAGGGAAAAAAGGAGCAGATAGGGAAATCGGCGGCCATTCGGCTAGTGTATAACGACGTTCGCAACGAAAAGGGCGAATTCACCGTCATTCAACAGGAAGGCCGCCAACAAGATGACGATTTCCTGGTGGAACCCAAGACATACATAAACATCGGGATTGAACTTCTTGAAATAACACCCTCCGCGACGACAAAGATCTCAAGCGCGCGCCTAAGGACGGAAAACGGCAAACCGAGCAATTACAGGCAAGGAAATCGAGATGGCTCTTTATCCATCCGGCTCGTCCCTTTCATCATCGACAGCAAAGGCATTGAGCTGAAGTACGACTTCAAAAAAGTGCCGGAGATGAAGGAGCCTCGACAAGGGAAAATTCTTCTCCAGAATACCTATTCGGCCATCCTGGAGCTGTTTGAAAATAAGGCTCGCCAATCAAAAATTGCCGTAAAGATCACTCCCTTTGTGGAAGTCGTCGAGCCGGCCAAATTGTTTCCGCGAGAAATCTCCGAGATTCAGCTCAAGGATTCGTTCCTCATTCAGAATGAGGACAAGCTCATCGCCAAAGGCGGTCTCAGCGCCGTAACCCACTCGGATGACATTTTTCTGTTTTTTACCAGTGAAGGGAAAGGGCTTTTTTTGTTGTTCTTCCGGCCGACTGAAGGGGCCAAACCGATGGGCGTCGTGAACGGAAATATCCTACGTATCAAGATCGGGGAAGACACCTTCGAATGGCAGGGCCGGGATCCCATCCTTCCCTATGGGAAATGGCTGGTCTGGGTCAGGAATATTCCCGGCGTCTCCAAGCTCACCGTAACGGGGAACGCCATCATCGGCAAGAACGGCCTAATTGGTATCGGGGTGGGCAAAGAAGCGTGGAAGAGACTCATCCAGAACGCTCCTGGGGTTGATTAAAAAACAGCTATTTCATTTTCATCTATGCTGTCCGCTAAAATGTTCGGTTTATAAAGATCCTTTATCTCGGAATATCTTTCTTCAAAATAAATGTCCCCCACCTGAATCTGATTAAATCTCCTGCATCAAGGGGACAAGGCGGGGCCTAGTATATCCGAAATACGAACCTCTATCAGCCGCGGCCATCTTCTAGCAAGAAAAAATCAAGGGCAAGTCGTCGAGGGAAAACGGGGAAACGACGCCGGCGGCTGATAATCGATTTGTAGACGTAATTTCAGGATGTCAAGGGAAAGTCGGAGAGGAGGAAAAGGAAGGGGAATGGAAGGCGTCGGGCGGCTGATAATTGATTTTTAAAGCCGGTTTCAGGACATCCCGGGCAAGGAAGGGCGGGTAGGGAAAGAGGTAGGACGGAGCGGGAATCGAGTCAGGATCAAGGTCAAATCCTAGATGCACGCAAGAATTTATTTTTATCGGTTTTTAATGAATTCATGAAACTTCGCAGAAAACAAACGAACTTATTTTTGTTGAGGAAAAAATTCAGCGAAGACTGGGCTGTCGCTGATACGAGGATATATCTTTGGAAAGTGAGTCGTGAAAAAACTTTTTTGGGCAGACTGCAAAAACCATCGAGTCGTAAAGGATATTTAGGGGGCTTATTATCCGCGAGATATTTTCCTTTAAAGATTCAAATGTTCCTTCACGATCCGGTCGATTATTGAAAAGAATCGATCAGGATCTCCGTCAAATCCGACTTCGCAATACAGAATTTTGCCGTCGGGTCCGATAATATATAAGGTGGGTATCCCAGAAACTTTATACTTTTTTGCAACGTCATCTCCATCTAAAAGCAATTTATAGGAATATCGGTTTTTCCGCATATATTGGACAGGATCACCCGATTCCCATGTGCTAATTCCAAGGACGACAATGCCTTTCTGGGCATACCTATCGTATATTTTCTGAAGAACGGGCATAGCCTGACGGCAGGGACCGCACCACGTTGCCCAGAAATCCATGATTACGATTTTCCCGTGAAAATTTTGTAGAGAATGCAGTCTATTATCTGAATCCTTAAGAATCCATCCAGGCGCAATTTCCCCTAACGGGAGGGTCGGTGAAGCAGCGCTTTCCATTTGATAAACTTTCACCCTGAAACCTTCGGGGACATCAAGAATAAATTGAGAAGAATCCACGGCGACGTCCACTTTCATTTCGGTCATGGTCATAATTTGCACGATTTCTTGTTTGGGTAATCCGTATCCTTTCTGCTGGACCTTGCGCGGAAGAAAGTCATCGATGCCCACAAACCACCAGGTTTCTTGGAGAGACGACTCGCCCGTGAAGAATAAATGAATAATATGGCAAGAGACTCCCCCGACGACAGCCAAACCTTCATATTGAATACGATCGGCCTGGGAATTTCTTTCCATTGGCTTTAACGCTCTGAAATCGCTTAAAATCAGGTCGAAAACATCAATGAGGAGATATTTGCCGGCTTGATCCTGATCGTTAACATAAACGACCTTCTCGGGCTCTATGAGTTTCTTAACCTTTTTCCCATCATAAACAATTTTATATGAGGCTATCGATTGCTCTGGCTTTGTCCGCGGCTTCACTCCATGAACGACGAATTTCCCTCCCATAAATTTATCCTCTGTTGAACGGACGAATAAAACATCACCTTGATGAGGGCTGAGGACCGCATCGATATTTCCGCTATATTTAAGAGTTCCGATAACGTAATACTCGGCGCGGTAGGAAATGGATTGTATATTTCTGATGGCTGACTCGCTTTTCGAGAGGATTTCTTTCGGATCTGGGAGTTGACCGTATAAGCCCAAATTCATGACCGCGATCAACCCGATTCCCCAGATGTAGTGGCGGGGCTTTTTCATGATTATTCCCTCCTTTTTTATGGCGAAAGGCGTCTTGATATGCATCTTAATTTCAAGGAAATGCTATATCAATATAACAGGATTTCGCCATTAAGAGTTGCATCGTATCTTTTGAAGATTTGCTTTTTGCGCAATGCGACGATCCCTCCCGTATGTGAAAAGGATATTGTGGACGCTCATCGATGTCAAGAACGAAAAAATGGCGGAAATTCAAGCTAAAAAAATGCCGGGGATCTGCCGCAATACGCTCATGCCCCGTTCTTTCGTCGGATTTCGTCCTGAGGTGCCGGAGGCCGCACATCGATTTCTGGTCGTGTTATTAGAACATCCCGGGCAAGTCGTCGAGGGGAAAAGAGAGCGGCGCCGGCGGCTGATTATTTATTTCTGAATATAATTTCAGGACACCCAGGGCAAGGAGGAGAGGGGTCCCGCATCTCTCGGGCGATTTCTTGGGTGTCCGGAACGATGATTCGGCCCGTCGGCCTCCTTCGCGGCCATCTTCGTTGTTGTTGACAGGGATTGACGACTTGGCGTATATTTATGCGGGGGTTTCGATTCATGTCATCTGAGCGAAAAACCAAGAAAAGTCAGCGCAGGAGAGAAAGGAATCTTATCTCCGTATTTTTTCATATTTGC
>Ga0315289_10007081_pt1 | contig 16422 bp, 18 predicted proteins | sample YL17G11_40_MG_FD_203452 | JGI IMG/M metagenome (GOLD analysis project Ga0315289, IMG submission 203452) | Sediment microbial communities from Yellowstone Lake, YNP, Wyoming, USA - YL17G11_40 | ecosystem: Environmental > Aquatic > Freshwater > Lake > Sediment | place: USA: Wyoming | collected... | reverse complement strand
GGGAGAAGAGCGAGAACGGCGACCTAATAGGCTCAATCGAGTTGCCTATGGCTGTTGGCTTGATTGGCGGTGCGGTACGGACGCACCCGACTGCGAAGGTTGCCATGAAAATCCTCGGCGTCAAATCAGCGAATGAGTTTGCAGAGGTTTTGGCGGCTGTGGGTTTAGCTCAGAACCTTGGTGCCTTAAGGGCATTGGCTCATGAGGGGATTCAGCGGGGTCACATGTCGCTTCATGCACGGAACATTGCGGTGACTGCTGGAGCAACAGGCAAGCTGATCGATTTGGTGGCTGAGCAGATGGTTAAAGAGCGCAAGGTCCGCATGGACAGGGCGAAAGAAATACTCTGCGACCTTAGCTCACACCTGAACGAATAATTTCTTTTTTTCCTTTTTCAGGTTAATCTTAACCTTTCCACTTCTTCGAGTGTTGGAGCGGAAGTTGCTATCTCTTTATCCAGATGGTCTCTCCCGAAGGTCACAAGAACATCAGCGCATTTTTTGTCAGAATGAAAAATTGTCAAAGCAGCGGCTTTCTCAATGGCTTTTCTTGTTTTGGGTCCTTGAAGAATCGAAATGGGGCTACCGCAGTTTGGGACTTCAAAGCATAAGTCATTTTTTGATTTGCTCTTGAGTAATATCTCATTTTCAGCCTTATTGCGGCCAACAATTATCTTATTCCTGCCAAGTCTAAAATGCCTGCCAACCTTGAGGAGATGCACGTCTTTCAGCGAAACACGCTTTTTATGTTCGAAAAGGTCCCTGAGCTTGTCGGCAAATTCTTTGTACGTGAGCAAGCAACCACCCGAAGCACATGGATAATTTTCGATGTTAAACTGTTTCGTAAGTTCAATCTGCTTTTTTCTGGACCTTCCGCTGATATCCATTAATTTTTCAACTTCAATAAGCCCTTTTTCTTCTGCTTCTGTTTTGGGCAAAAGTTTAGCAGATAAGGGTCGTACAATTTTGCCTTGCAACCCTGCTTCCTTTTCTATTAGGGCAAGCGCTCCTCTGTGTTGAGACATTGGGCGTTGACCCAGAACTTCGCCTGTGAAAATGAATGCTGCGCCAATTTCTTCTGCGTATTTTTTTGCTTTTTTTAGCAAGAAGATTCGGCAGTCTATGCAGGGGTTCATGTTTTTTCCGTAGCCAAATTTGGGGTTTCGGATTAAAGCTATGTAGTCTTTTCCTGCGTTGATTACTTTGAGGGGTACGTTGAATGTTTTAGCCACTTCTAGGGCGCCGCATCCGCCTTTTCTGCACAGACAAAATGGTGTTACGAGGTTGATGGCTTCGACTTCTATGTTTCGTTCCATAATTAGCTTGACGGCTAATGTGCTGTCTAATCCGCCTGAGAGAAGTGCCAAGGCTTTCATTTTTTTCACTTTTCTCAAAAAGCTAAGGGTTAAGGTGCTCAAGGAATTTTTTTGGTTTTGCGAAGGGTAGTGCACAGGTCACAGAAGGCTGCGCCGAACTCGTCACGGTTCACTTCCTCGCTTGCCATGCGTTTTGCCACTTTGGCCGCGGCGTTTTGCACCATGGGCTCGATTTCCGTGTAGTTTGGGATGCCTTTGACTCCGCGTTTGCTGTTGACGTATTGGCTTATGGCTGCTTGTGTGGTGCCAAGTTTTTTGGCTGCTTCGTTTTGGGTGAGATTGTATTTTGTTATGAGTTCTTTGGCGACGAGGGATCGGTAGATTGGTAGAATGTGTCTGGCTACGTTTTCGCATGAAATAGACATGTGTTGTTCAACTTGTCTGGATATATAACAGACCTATACTTAAGAAGTATGGTGTTGTTAGAGCATTCTTAACAAGTCTGCTTTGGTGATGATGCCGACTACTTTGCCTTTTTTTGATACCAACACGGCGGAGTAGACTTGCAGTAGGCTTGAGATTAAAGAGAGTGGTGCATCTTCGCTGACTTGGGGAAAAGCTTCTTCCATGATTTCTTCAATGGGTAACCTGGATATTTCGGCGAGGTCTTTGCCGTCTAAGATTTGGCGCAGGATGGTTTTTTCGCTGATGCTGCCTACGGATTGTTTTCCGTTGAAGACGGGGATTTGTGAGTATCCATGGTCTTTCATCAATCGCACAACCTTTGAAAGCGGCTCATCTTCCTGTATGCCTATGACCTCATTAGGCACTACTTTTCCCTCTTGAATCTTAGTCTTAGCTTCCAATCGGTCAAGCACATCGAAGATTGTTTTAACTTTGGTGTATGAGGAATCGATTTTTCCAGATTCTAGTTTTGCAATTAAGGATTGGCTTACGCCTGCGAGTTTGGCTAGTTCAGCTTGTTTTATGCCTAGTTGGCGGCGTTTTTTTGCTATGTCTTCGAGTGTGGGGAACATGGTTTAGTAATAGATTTGGTGGTTTGATATTCTTTTTGGAATAAAATGTGCAAAAAGACATATAACGCCGTTATCTAATGATGTAACTATTAAAACAAAAGGAGCATCAAAGAAAATGTCTAAAAAAAGGCTTGATACTTTGGCGCTGCATGCTGGTCAGGAAACTGCTGACCCGACAACAGGCGCCAGGGCAGTCCCGATTTATCAAACAAGCTCGTATGTGTTCAAAAGTACTGAACATGCTGCGAATCTTTTCGCGTTAAAAGAATTAGGTAACATTTACACTAGAATGATGAATCCGACTACGGCTGTTTTCGAGAGGCGTATAGCTGCCATCGAGGGAGGTACGGGAGCGTTAGCTGTGGCGTCTGGGCAGGCTGCTGAGGTTTTGGCGCTTTTGGCTATTACGCAGGTGGGTGATGAGATTGTGGCAGCCAACAACCTATACGGCGGAACCTACCAGCTACTTCACTACACGTTCACTAAATTGGGCAGGAAAACCACGTTCGTTGATTCCTCGAAGCCAAGCGAGTTCAAGAAAGCCATAACCCCCAAAACAAGGGCAATTTACGCTGAGACCATCGGCAATCCGAAGCTGGATGTGCCCGACTTCGAAGCAATAGCCGCTGTAGCGCATGAAGCAGGAATACCGTTTGTTGTCGATAACACCGTGGGTGTTGGGTTGGTTAGGCCCATCGAGTACGGAGCAGACATCACAGTTGCGTCAGCGACAAAGTACATCGGTGGACATGGCACCAGCATCGGCGGGGTAATTGTGGATTCCGGCAAGTTCAAGTGGAACAACGGCAAATTCCCCGAGTTCACCGAGCCAGACCCGAGTTACCATGGCGTCAAGTACTGGGACGCTTTCGGCGATTTCCCAGGCTTGGGTAATGTGGCGTTCGTCTTTAAAGTTCGCGTTCAGTTGCTGCGGGATTTGGGGCCTGCTTTGAGCCCGTTTAACTCGTTCTTGTTTCTCCAGGGACTGGAGACTCTGCCGCTGCGGCAACGTAAACACAGCGAAAACGCTTTGAAAGTTGCGGAGTTTCTGAAGAGTCATCCCTTGGTCAGTTGGGTTAATTATCCAGGGTTGAAGGAACATCCGAGCCACAAATTGGCGACAAAGTACTTGAAGGGCAATTACGGCGGTATAGTTGGTTTCGGCATTAAGGGAGGCTTAGAAGCGGGCAAAAAATTCATCGAATCCGTGAAACTGTTCTCGCATCTGGCAAACATAGGCGACGCAAAAAGCCTCGTGATTCACCCTGCTTCGACGACGCATCAACAGTTAACGCGGGAAGAGCAAGCGGCGACTGGCGTGACAGAGGACTACATTAGACTTTCAGTCGGCATTGAAGACTTCGAAGACATCAAGGAAGACTTGGATCAGGCGTTGAGGGCTACTGCAAAACGGTGAAGCACAGCACAAACCCTTCTTCGTTTTTGTGAGGTGAAAAAAAGCGTTGACAGAATCTGTTGGAACCGTGGGAACCGTTAAAACCCAGTACTTCACGTTTGCGGAGCCTCCGAACGAGTTGACGCTTGAATCAGGCGAAAAACTCGGACCAATAACGCTTACGTACGAGACGTATGGGAAACTAAACAGGGACAAGTCGAACGCGGTTTTGGTGCTTCACGCTTTCAGCGGGGACGCTCACGCAGCAGGTTTCCTTGAGGGCGACAAGGACTCTGGCTGGTGGGACGACTTCATTGGTCCGGGAAAAGGCATTGACACGAATGAGTATTTTGTCATTTGCAGCAATGTCCTCGGTGGTTGCAAGGGTTCAACTGGTCCTTCTTCTATTAACCCGAAAACTGGGAAGCCTTACGGTCTCGAGTTCCCGATAATAACCATAGGCGACATGGTTAATGCGCAGCGGCGCCTCATCAACCACTTGGGAATAGAGAAGCTTTTGGCGGTTGTCGGCGGCTCAATGGGCGGCATGCAGGTTCTCCAGTGGATGGTCGCTTACCCCGACAGGATACGGTCGGCTATTCCGATTGCGACAACGATGAAGCACACTCCCCAGCAAATCGCTTTTAACGAGGTGGGCAGGCAGGCGGTGATGGCTGACCCAAACTGGAGAAACGGCAATTATTACGGTGGCAAAGTTCCGGCGAAAGGCTTAGCGGTTGCGCGGATGATTGGGCACATCACGTACATGAGTGACACGTCGATGGCGGATAAGTTTGGAAGGCGCACCAAAGCGGAAAAAGACCCGTTCAAGTTCAGCGCGGACTTTGAGGTGGAAGGTTATCTGCGGTATCGCGGGGACAACTTTGTGAAGCGCTTTGACGCGAACAGTTACCTGTACATTACGAAGGCGATTGATTACTTCAACATCTTGAACGGGCACAGCTTGGGCAGCATCTTCAAAGGTTTAAAGGCGAAAGTGTTCGTTATCGCGTTCAAGTCTGATTGGCTTTACCCTGCGTACCAGAGTCAGGAAATCGTGAAGGCGTGCAAGCTGGCGGGAGTGGACGCGAGTTACTGTGAGATTAACAGCACGTATGGGCATGACGCGTTCTTGTTGGAGATTGAGCAGGAAACGCAGCTGATTAGGCATTTCTTGAAGACGGTTTCGAATGGAAACGGGAACGGTGCACAGCACGCATGAACCAAGCGACAGGCAAGATAGAGCATAAGGTCATTTCAGGCTGGATTAGCAGCGGTGCGTCTGTGTTGGATTTGGGATGCGGCGACGGCGAGTTATTGTCTTTGCTCATCAGGGAGAAGCAGGTGCGGGCGCAAGGCATAGAACTCAGCGAACAAGCCATCCACAGCTGCGTAGCCGCTGGCTTAAGCGTGTTCCAAGAAGACATCGACACAGGCTTAGCCGAATACGCCGACAAAAGCTTCGACTACGTCATCCTGAACCAGACTTTCCAGCAAGTGAAGAAACCCGATTTCGTTTTGAAAGAGGCGTTGCGGGTGGGCAAGAAGATCATCGTCGGCTTCCCCAACTTCTGCTACATCACCGCAAGGTTCCAGTTGTTTTTCAGGGGAAAAGTTCCTGTGACGCCTTCGCTGCCCTACGAGTGGTATGATACGCCGAACCTCCACTTCCTGAGCATAGCAGACTTCGTTGAGTACTGCAAGAAAAGAGAGGTTCAAATCGAACGCGCGACATTTATTGCGAAGAATAAGAGAGTCAGGTTTTTGCCCAACGTGTTTGCGGAAGCGGGGCTTTTCTTGCTTTCAAAGTGAAAGGCTACTTTTCCGCGCGTGGGATTGTGTTTTTCTATGGAAAAGTGTCGAATTCGGATTCGCCTACGCGCAGATTTGCTTCGCGTTGGGAGCGGCAACTGGTGACACGCTGAGCGTTCCGCTTTTTCCAAGGCGCAGTTGTCTTTCGCCCCTGAATGCGGATACTGACGCATTTTTTATCTGTATAGTGTCTCCTACAGCGACAGAGGTTACATGTTCGCCCCAGAGGCAGAGCGTGATTTTCCCCGTTTCATCAGCTATCAAAGCGTTAGCCACGAGTGCGCTGTTTCCGAATTGGGTGTGGACTAGTGAGGGTTTTTGGGTTTCCAGAACCTCAGCTTCTACGTTGACTTTTTTCATTCCTGTTCGTAAATCTCGGATTAGGGTGGAAAGGGTTGTTCTTTTTTGTTTGGCTATTTGTTTGCGTACTTTGTCGGTTTCCATCCATTTTTCAAAATGAATATCTGTTTTTGAGAGGAGTTCTTCGGTAACTCGGAACTGCACTAAGACTTTGTTGTCTTTTTTGATGAGTAAGATGGCTTCTTTGTTTACGCTGCCGCGGTATTCTACTGATAGGTTCTCGCACATGGATTTTCCTTTTTCTTTTGCCATAACTAAAGCGTGGAAAAGTTCCGCTGGATCAACACTGTATTTTATTGAGAGAAAAGCGAGATGCGTGCTTATTGTAGTCTTTTTTTGTCTCAAATTGTCCTCGTCCCCCATTTTGATTGCCAGAATTACCTTGAAAAAGCAAAGTTCTCTTAGAGCAGATTGACTCTTTCTTGAGGAATCCCGACAATCACACTACAATGCAATGTTGACTATATAGGCTAGTTGCCAAAGAAAGCGCGTCTCGCCTGCATTTTGGGCATTTTGAAGAAAAACCGTTGGAGCATGCGGACATGCTGTTTAGGGCAGCGCCCGCTTATGGGACAGTAACAGATAAAATCAGAAGACGCCAAAGTAACTTATTGTAGCCAGTTGTTTTTTGTGCAAATTAGCTTTTGAATTGGTTTCCGAGAATTGATATACCAAGTGAACCTGACATTGTTGCAGTTAGCCGCGTTTCCAAAGATATGTTCATATGCAGGTCAAAGGTAATATTGTTTTGGCGATTTCATGGTTGCTCGTAAGTTCACGGTTTTCTTGGAATCTGCAGAGGAAGGCGGCTTCATAGTTAAGTGCCTTGAGCTTCCAGTCGCAACTCAAGGTGAAACAAGAGAAGAAGCCTTGAAAAATATTAAAGAAGCCATCGAAGGCTACTTGGAAGTTAAAACAAAACTTATCGATCGCAAGGGCGAAAGGGCTGAGGTAATTGTCGAAGCTCCCTCTGCTCTCGTGGCGTGAAATCGTTAAAGCCCTCCAAAAAGCTGGTTTCCAGGTTGCTCGACAAAAAGGAAGCCACATAATCCTTGTTAAAGGCGATTGCGTTTTGCCTGTTCCAAAGTACGAAACAATAAAAAGAGGACTGTTGATGGCGATTATCGCAGAGTCAGGCTTAACAAAAGAAGAGTTCCTCAAGCTCTTAAAATAGTAAGGTTATTCTAGCCTTAGGCTGCTACGAGTGATATGACACGCCGAATCTGCACTCCCTACGCATAGCAAACTTCAAAAAATACTGCAGAAAACTTGACATCCGGATTGAACGTTCGGTTTTTTCATTGGAAAGAACAAGAGAGTTAGGCTTTTTCCGAACGTTTTTGCGGAGACGGGGCTTTCTTGCTTTCAAAGTGACCAAGCACTTTCGTGGCATGGTGGTTATGGCTTTTGGGATAGAAATCGTCCAGTTTGAGATGGATAGTTTACGCGTAGATCATGTTTTGGGAGATGCCTTCAGGTTGTTGTTTTGCTTTGGTGACGCGGTTTTGCAGCACGCTGATTGTTCCGGTTCTTCCGATGCGTAGTTGTCTTTCTCCCTTGAAGGTGGATACTGACGCATTCTTGATTTTTATGGTGTCACCTGTGGCGACGCAGTTTGCCTGTTCGTTCCAGAGGCAGAGTTTGATTTTTCCTGTTTTGTCCGCTATCCATGCGTTGGTTAACATGGCGCTGTTTCCGTATTGGGTGTGGACTAGTGAGGGTTTTGGGGTTTCCAGAACCTCAGCTTCTACGTTGACTTTTTTCATTCCGTGTCGCAAATCTTGAATTGGGGTGGAGAGGTGAAGTGCGAGTTTTTGTTTGGCTATTTGTTTGCGTACTTTGTCGGTTTCCATCCATTTTTCAAAATGAATATCTGTTTTTGAGAGGAGTTCTTCGGTAACTCGGAACTGCACTAAGACTTTGTTGTCTTTTTTGATGAGTAAGATGGCTTCTTTGTTTACGCTGCCGCGGTATTCTACTGATAGGTTCTCGCACATGGATTTTCTGGTTTCTTTTGCTGAAACTAACGCTTGAAAGAGCCCCGAAAGGTAGACACTATGCTTTACGGAAAGAAAAGCAAGTTGCTCGATTATTGCTGACTTTTTGTGGTTCAAATATCCTCATTCCCATTCTTCTATTTGCCAGAACTGTCTTGAAAAAGCGAAAGGTATCTTGAAGCAGAATAACTCTTTCTTGAAGAATCCCGACAATCATATAATAGTGCAATGTTGACTATATAGGTTAGTTGCCAAAGAAAGCGCGATACATTGGTCTCAGTTCGGCTTTATTTGTGGTAGTTGACATGATCATTTTATTGATAATTTCCACAGGAGTTTATCCAATAATTCAAGTTGCCTTGGATAATTCAGGTTTGAATTATGCAGATAAGAAGAATTCCAAAGATGGTACGGTAGCAAGTCAAATAGTCATAGTAGCAAAAAATTACGCGTTGAAACGTGAACGTTTGGTTCACTTGTGGTTTCAACCTATTTATAAGGGGAGGGGTAGGTCTCTGAGAGCAACAGTATTTCTTGGGCGGGTGATTGTTGGTGGTAAGGTTAAATAGTATTCAGGGAGTAAAGCTAAAAACTAAGCACATCGACATCAAAGAGTAAGGGGAAAACAAAAGTTGAAGGTTGTTCTTGGTCCTGCTTCGGCAGAGTTGGGCGAAAAAATCTCACAGTTAACTGGCATGGAAAAGGTGCCTGTTGCCGCAAAGGCGTTTCCTGACGGAGAATCCTACGTTCGCTTGGAAGGCAACGTGCAGGGTGAGCATGTGGTGGTTGTGCAGACTACTTGTGCTCCGCAGGACAGCAGGCTCATGCAGCTCGCGTTCATGGCTGCTGCGGCGAAACGAAACAACGCCAAAAAAGTCACCGCTGTCGTGCCTTACCTTGCGTATGCGCGTCAAGACAAGATTTTCCTGCAGGGCGAAAACGTAAGCATCGAAACCGTCGCACGCATGCTTAATGCTGCAGGAGTTGATGAGCTAATCACGGTTAACGTTCACCAAGAAAAAACGCTCAAACAGTTCCCGTTCCCAGCAAAAACCCTCAGCGCAATTCCACTATTAGCCGAGTACTTCATCCAGAAAGGCATCAAGAAAGCCTTCGCGCTCTCACCAGACAAAGGCGCAATGTACATCGCTCAACAAGCCCAGCAAGTTCTAGGTGGCGAAGCAGGGCATTTGGAGAAGCAGCGTGACCGCTACACTGGACAAACAAGCCAAACTGCTCAAGGCTTAAACGTGAAAGGGCAAACAGTCATCATCTTCGACGACATCATCAGCACAGGCGGCACAATCGTCGGCGCAGCAAAAATCCTCCGCGAACAAGGCGCAGCACACGTCTACACCGCATGCGTCCACGCGCTGCTGATTGGTGATGCGGAAAAGCGGATTCTCGACGCAGGAGTCGAAGAGATTGTGGGCACGGACAGTGTCCCCAGCAAGGCAAGCAAGGTGTCGCTGGCACCGCTAATTGCTGAAGCGCTGAAGGCGCTCTAAGAGTGGCAAAACTCTTCTTCCTCATCAGCGGCGAATTCGAAACCCTCTCATTCTCCGAACTGAAAGCCATACTCGAAGCTGAAGGCTACAGTTACACTTTAATTGAAAAACTTGACCAAGTCGTAAGGCTCGAAGCAGACCCGGAAAGCGTCAAGCAGGTGCACCGCAGAGCAGGATACACACGCGTCTGCGCGCAGGAACTTTTCACATGCGATGCAAGCGACGAAGCTATAACCGAAGCTGCAAACAACGCAGACTTCAAAACCATCCTTGCCGAAGGCGAAACATTCGAAGTCCGCATAAGACGCATCAAAGAATACTCCACCAAAGACGCAACCATGCACCACGAACGCCTACTCGGCAAACTCATACTCCAAAACGCCCCACACGCAAAAGTCAACCTCAAAAAACCAGATAAAACCTTCTTTGGCATACTCACCAAAGGCAAACTCGTCTTCGGCTTAAAACTCGCCGAAATCATCCCCAAACCCTTCGTGGAGAGAAGGGCAAGAAAGAAACCGTTCTTCCACCCCTCAGCCATGAACGCCAAACTCGCACGCTGCATGGTCAACCTCGCACACGCACGCGAAGGCACTTACGTTCTTGACCCATTCTGTGGCACAGGAAGCACCGCAATCGAAGCCACACTCATCGGCTGCAAAGCCTTAGGCATGGACGTCCAACGGCGCATGGCAAACGGAGCAAAACGCAACCTCCAACACTTCGGCTTAACCGCAGAAGGCATAATCGTCGCAGATGCACGCAAGCTCCCCTTAGCCAGAGTTGACTGCGTCGTCACTGACCCACCATACGGCAGAAGCTCAACCACAATGAAAAGCAACACCAAATAGCCTTCTTGACAAAGGGCAACGGATTTGTATCGCCTTGCCGATAAAGGTGAACAGAGAAGGACAAACAGAACAATTATCAGAGCAAATAAGCAGTCTCGTTCAAAACCTCGGATACAGCCTTTTAGAATCTCACAAAGTTTACGTTCACCGTTCTTTAACTAGAGAAGTAATAGTTTACCAAAAGAACTAGCTTTTTTCTTCTTTTTTGGAGTTTTAACGCTGTGACTGGAGCGGGGCTTGAGTTTACGGTTTCAGGTTTCAATTAGCACAAACGGACTAGGTCAAGGAAAAGCAAGGAAAAGTGGTCGAGGTGAGGTAGCTTGGCTTTTTTGCGGTTCTCCATTTCTTCTCGTGGACACCCTCCCTTTTTTTAGTTCAAAGTTGTCGAGGCGAGGTATTCCCATCGAGGTAACGACGTCCCCCACAACCAAATTGGCCTTTTTTGCCACAGTACTTTCTGTTGACAAAACTCTTAGCAAATGAGACGAAACATGTAAGTTTTTGAGAATAAATCCGTTTTTGCCTTTACGAAAAATGTTATATACCTTTTGCCCACAAATAGAATAACACGTATTTATGGAGAACAAATAAATGAAACTACAGAAAGAACATTTTTCAATTAGAAACAAAACAATAGCAACAGTTGCTTTGATTCTGATTCTGACTGCAACTACATTTTTGTCTATTGTGCCAACTGCTAATGCTCAGACTATTTCACCCAAAGCATTTCTATCTGTTACACCAAACCCTGTCGGAATTAATCAGCAAACAACCATTGTTATATGGGTTCAACCTATTCCTCCAGATTCCAGCGAGGTGTTTAGCGGATTCGAAGTCACCATAACTAAGCCTGATGGCACCACCGAAACTTTAGGACCAGTTAATTCTTGGCCAGTAGGCGCAGCCTTCTTCACCTATACACCAACATCCCTGGGAACCTACAAATTTAAATTCAACTATCCAGGAGAAACGTTTGCCAGCACCGGCGAAGAATACTTATCTGCAGAAAGCCCAACCGCAGATCTCATTGTCCAACAAGAAAAGATACCTGATTGGCCCAAAGCAAATTTGCCCACAGATTATTGGGCTAACCCAATAAACTCTGAGAATAGAGAATGGAGCACAATCTCAGGAAGCTGGCTAATGTGCTACTACAACTCAACCTACACCGGATTTGGAGATGCAACAGCAGGCTTTAACCCCTACAGCCAAGCACCACGGGCACCACACATAATGTGGACAAAAGCTCTAACTGCAGGAGGTCTAGCCGGAGGCGACCTTGGCTCTCTAGGTCAATATTCAGGGCTATCTTATGACGTTCGTTTAACACCACCGATAATTATGAACGGGAAACTCTACTATAACCTAGAATCAAGCCTTTGGGGGCATTTTCGACGCGAAAAATATGGCGGTTTCGTATGCGCTGATCTACGCACAGGACAAGAATTATGGCAAAGTCAAGAAGGAGGAGTTGATGTAGGGCAGCAATACTTCAGCAGTATACCTGGAGGGCAAGGAGTCTTCTCGTTCCTATGGGATGTCACAGGAAGCACATGGGATGTCTATACAGCCTTCGATGGAAAACTGCAGTTCAGTTTTGATAACGCAACCCAAGGCACAGACTGGTGGTGGGAAGACCCAGTGGTTTTCGGCGATGACGGAACAATGTTTGTCTACATTCTTGACGGATACGCCAACTATTTAGCTATGTGGAACTCCACTAAAGCCTTCTATGGAAACGGCATAATGTACACTGGTTCAGAGGGTCTACCTCGATTCCGCTATTCACCGGGCTCCTACGACTGGACAAAAGGCATAGAATGGAACGTTACTATTCCTGATCGGCAAGTTGGGTGGCATGCGCCATACTCGATATTTGGTATTTCAAGTGATGTAGCTATAGCCAAATCTGGGACTGGAGGAAACGAAGTGGACTTTGATATAGCGTACGACACAAATACCGGACAAGAAATCTGGGTTCACGACAAGGCAAATTCGGTGCAGACATTCTTTAGCGTCACGGGTGAAGGCGTTTTTGCAAGCTTTGATCTAACTGAAAGAAGATGGACTGGATATAACATTCAAACTGGAGGTAAGCTTTGGGAAAGTGATCAGAATCAATATCCATGGGGCACATATGTTAGTTACGCGCCGATTATTGCCTATGGAAAACTGTATTCTGGCTCATTCGATGGCTACTTGCACGCTTTTGACATTACAAATGGCAAAGAAGTATGGAAGTTCTATTCAGGTGACTCAGGAACTGAAACTGTATTTGGCACATGGCCTTTCTGGAATGGTCCAATAATTGCCGATGGTATTGTATTTGCAGGTACTGGCGAGGAAACCCCAACTCAACCGCTAACACGTGGTAACAGAGTATTTGCTCTAGACGCCCAAACGGGAAAAGAACTTTGGAGTATTTCAGGATATATGTCTTTGCGGGCTATTGCTGATGGTTACTTGCTGGGATATAATGGGTATGATAGCCAAGCCTACTGTTTTGGCAAAGGACCAAGCGCAGTAACTGTTGATGCACCTTTAACATCTACTGCTAAAGGACAGAGCGTAACCATTCGAGGTACCGTAACTGATGTTTGCGAAGGAGCTAAACAGTTGGTGAAAAATGGTCTATTCGATGTTGTTCCAGCGATGTCTGATGAAAGCATGGGTTCATGGATGGAATACTTGTACATGCAACAGCCAATGCCGCAAGATGCGAAAGGGGTTACAGTTAAGCTAACTGCAGTTAACTCAAACGGCAACAGCCAGAATATTGGAACGGCAACAACTGACGCCAACGGCAACTACGCTATAACTTGGACTCCGTCTGCTGAAGGCCTGTATAAAATCACGGCAACCTTCGAAAATACAGATTCATACTACGGATCATCGCAAACAACTTACTTGACAGTTGGCTCCGCGGAAGCAACTCAGCAATCAGCAACATCATCAACAGACATATATGTAATCGCCGCAGCCATAGCAGTTATCATTGCAGTAATAGCAGCAGCAATAGCAATCCTTCGAAAACTGAAATAGAGTCAAAAAAACAAAAAACCTTCTTTTCTTTTTTTGTGAAAACAAAATAGTGTGAGAGATAATTTGGGCTGAGTGGGCTCTGGCGACTTCACTCACATGTAGTTGCTAAAAGGGTTTCATGTCTCTCTCCATAAATTCCCCCCGACCAAAGCCCCAGCAAACCATAAACGTAAATAACTCCAATTACGAGAAAAAAATGATAGGCGGAAGTTTTTACCATTGCCCTAAATGACAGATTTACTAGCGCGCGAGCGTCGCGTAAAGTTACTTGGAAATCTTTCTGGACCATATGATGGGTCCGCGCGCTAGGCAAGAGATTTGTATAGCTTCACCCAAAACATTAAACATCGCAAAGATAGGTAAGCAACTTGGCTATCGCCATGTTGAATCGAACTTCGCCTACGTGCACCGCACACTAACACGCGAAGTAGCCGTATTCGAAAAGGAGTAAACCGCATGAGCATACGCGTAACCTTCCTAGGAACAGCAGGAGCAATTCCAACAAACGAACGAAGCTTACCAGCCGTGCTCATGCAACGCGGAAACGAACAGTTCATGTTTGACTGCGGCGAAGGCGCCCAGCGGCAGATGATAAAGGCGAAAACGGGCTTCCACAAAAAAATGAAAATCTTCATCACCCACATGCACGGCGACCACGTACTCGGCTTGCCTGGACTACTGCAGACTATGGCGTTGATGGATAGGCAAAAACCAGTTGAAATTTACGGTCCAGTCGGGACAGCACATTTCCTGGATTGCCTGAGAGAAACGTTACAGTTCATCTTAACATTCCAAGTTGACGTCCACGAACTAGCAGATGCAGGAGTTGTATGCAACGAAGAAGAGTACACTGTCACTGCAGCACGCTCAAACCATGTGGTCCCAAGCTTCGCCTACAGTTTCAAAGAAAAGCAGAGACCGGGAAAATTCCACCCAGAAAAAGCCAAAGCGCTAAACATTCCCCAAGGGGAAGCATGGTCCAAACTGCAGCACGGACAAAAACTCACCTTGCCAAATGGAAAAATTGTCAAGCCCGAAGACATCACTGGACCATCGAGAAAGGGAAGAAAAATCATCTACACAGGTGACACCAGACCATTCCCGGAGTTCGCAGCGTTCGCAGCTGAAGCGGACTTGGTCATTCACGAAGCCACATTTGATGACGCGCTGGCTGAAAAAGCTCTGGAAGATGGGCATTCTACGCCTAGCCAAGCTGCTGAAGAAGCCAAAAGTGCTGGAGCGAAAAGTCTGGTTTTGACGCATGTCAGCGCCAGATACTCCGATGCAAGTATCCTGTTGGAACAGGCGAGAAAAGTTTTCGAAAACGCGCAGGTAGCTGCTGATTTTTTGGAGCTGGAGCTTCCCTTAGGCGAATAGTTGCCGCAGCTTCTGCAGGCTCTCTTCCACGTGCTCCACGGATTCGGTGACCACGGTTCCGGAGAAGCCAATCCGCTTTAGGGTTTCCGCGAAGTTTTGCCAGTTTATTGCGCCGTAGCCGATTCCGAGGTGCTGGTCGTTTTCGCCCATGTTGTCGCTAACGTGTACGTGCACCAGTTTGTTAGGCAGTTTCTGCAAGAAGGGTTCCACTCGTCCTTCCAAGTTTGCGTGCCCAACATCCAAAACGATGCCTATGTCCAAGCCTGACTCATCGTAGAAACGCTGGAAATCCTCTGCGCCTTTCATGAGGAAACCGTACTTCTCAGGCAAGTTCTCAATAGCTAAGGTTACGCCGTAATCGTTGGCTGTCTTGTGCAGCGCCTGTATGCTTTTAACGTTCTGTTTCCAATCGTCCCCAGGATAGAACATGCTTATGCCCGTTTTGCATCCAGGATGCAGCACCCAAAGTCTAGCGTCCAACGCGTTAGCGTAGCTCATGGACTGCTCTAAGCGCTTTAAGGCGGCTTTCAGCATGGGCTTGGATGGCGACGCGATGTTTATGTCCGCGAAAGGCGAATGCACCGTGAACTTTACGCCGCTGGATTTCGCGGCTTCATTTAGCATCGCAACCCGCTTTTTGCTCAGCGTGTGCAATCCATCGTCGACCACTTCAATGTAAGGTGTCGTTACCGTGCCTAACCGTTTGACCATCTTGCCGAACGGTTCACTCAGGCAATAAAGCATCGAGAGACCAATCTTAACCTTGGACATACCAGTTCTTCCTCTACAGATAATTTTCAGTTTCGTTTATCTTTCGAGTTCGCGCTTAATAACCTAATCTAGACACCCAAACATTTCCGACAAACAGCAGAACTCTCCTTTGCATTAGACCCCTTAACATTGGGAGTGAACTGGCGCTTAAAACTCGAAGAATGACAAAATTTAGACCTGATTGTTCTGCGAAGACTACCCCTCCCCCGCCCTTATTTATAGATGAACCGCGAGGTGAATGCACACTTTGCACCACGGGGATGTCCGAATCGAATGCTTTTTCTATGCAGCAACACACAGTTTACTTATCAGGGCGATTTTTAATGGCACAAAAAAAGAAGTTAACCAAAGAAGAGGAAAGCGTCATCATCCACAAGGGCACAGAGACACCCTTCACAGGCAAGTTCTACGCCTTCTGGGAAAAAGGCACCTACGTCTGCAAAAGGTGCGGTGCGCCGCTTTACCATTCAGAAAACAAGTTTGGAGCTAACTGCGGCTGGCCAAGTTTCGACGAAGAAATTCCAGGTGCCGTGAAAAGAACACCAGACCCTGATGGAGTGCGCACGGAAATATCCTGCGCCAAATGCGGAGCACATTTAGGACACGTTTTTGTCGGGGAAGGTTTCACGGATAAGAACACGCGGCACTGTGTAAATTCGATTTCAATGGATTTCGTCCCAGATAAACCAGTACTAAACAAAGAAAAATAGCAGAGCAATTCGCGTTGCTTTTTTAATTTGGTGCCGACAGCATTTCTAGTAGCACATCTTTTGCATGCGGGTTGTTCAATAAATTTCGTTATGAAAGGGTTTGCTGGGGCTTTGGCGGACGGATTTTTAGGAGAGAGAATGAAACCCTTTAGCTACCACTTTAGTAGTTTTAACCGCCAAAGCCCACTCAGCCCATTTGTTCTCTAAACTGTTTTTCTTTCACAAAAAAAGAAAGAAGGAAAATTG